>Ga0180732_1000007_pt1 | contig 364224 bp, 369 predicted proteins | sample KR11_01MetaG_FD_148674 | JGI IMG/M metagenome (GOLD analysis project Ga0180732, IMG submission 148674) | Groundwater microbial communities from the Olkiluoto Island deep subsurface site, Finland - KR11_0.1 MetaG | ecosystem: Environmental > Aquatic > Deep subsurface > Groundwater | place...
TTCTTCAGTCGCATCAAACAATTCAGACGCATCGCCACCCGCTACGACAAGCTCGCCAAGTCTTTCCTGTCGTTCGTTCATCTGGCTTGTGCTTTCGTCTGGTTGGCTTGATTGAGAACACACCCTAGGCTCGCTACGCAGTTTCCACCCCAGATGGCCCAGGGCAGCACCAGACATGACCCCGATGGCGATGCCCCCCAGCGTTGCCCACAGCACATCCATCAGCACCCAGCGCACGCCGAATTCGCCGAGCTCGTGCAGCCCAAGCAACCCCAGCCCCAGCATCACAAACGGAAAAGCGCTGCCGTCGTTCATGCCCGCTTCGCAGGTCAAGGTGAAGCGGAGCTGGTCACGGTCGCCGGGATGGCGTATCTGGACATCGCTCGCCAGCACCGGATCGGTAGGCGCCAGGATCGCGCCCAGCAAGATGCCCGCGCCCAGGGGCAGGCCGAGTAAATAATAGGCAAAAGCCGCGACCAGTCCGACGCTGACCGCCATCGATAACGATGCCAACAGCAGCGGGGTGCGCCAGCGGGAAAAGCTGACCGGCACGGGCATTTTGACGCCGGCGGAAAACAGCGAAATCAGCACAGCCACTTCGGTCAGTACTTCCAGCAGTGCCGATTCCTTGAGCGGATTGAAGTGAAATACATTGAGCACCATCGGCCCGACCAGCAACCCTACCGCCAGATAAATGATCGCGGGTGTGACCGGCAGGCGCTTGAGCAGCGAAGCCGTCAAGCCCCTGGCGAGCAATAGTCCGCCCACGAGCAAAAACCATTGCGTGTTAGTCACGCTGCAACTATCCGTCGGGCGCCTTGGACAAAAGCAGATTCTGTGGCACCGGCCAGCGCCAACGCGGTTCTAAGCATTGCATTCATTGATGTCTTCTGAAAGTTGTTGCGCATAGTCAAATGGAACAAGCGCATTGGACGTCGATCGGGTCTTGCCTGTTTGTCGGCCAGCGCCGAAGTTAGGCTCCTGGACCAAATCTTTCTGTGCGCTGTCGTACTTACGCCGGACACTCCCTGAAAAAAACATCTCCATGCCGGCCTGGAAATCGCCCCCGAATGTCTCGCTAACCCATCATGCGGGCGTAGGCCGCCTTGTTGGCTGCGTAACACCCGCAGGAAGCGGCTTTCAGGCCGGCACGGTCGAGAACCGTGATATTGCCGCGGCGATAGCTGATCAGATTGTGCTGTTGCAGCGCAGAGGCGGCCTTGGTAACACCGACGCGGCGCACGCCCAGCATGTAGGCCAGGAATGCGTGCGTGACATGAAACTGGTCCGAGTGCGCCCGGTCCTGCGTCATCAAGAGCCACCGGGCGAGGCGGGCCTCCACGACATGGAAGCGGGTGCAGGCGGCGGTTTGCGCGAGCTGACCCAACTCCACAAATTGGTAACGCTGCAGCAGTCGTTGCAGTGCCGGGCTTAGTTCAAGTTCGCGGCGAAACAGCGCCGCGTCCATGCGCAGCGCCGGGCCCTCGCCCTGTACCAGGGCATGCAAGGGCGACACATCCACCCCGAGGATCAGGGTGACCCCGAGCATACCTTCGTCGCCGACCAATCCTGCTTCCAGACCGGCGTGACCATCGATCAGCGTGACCAGGGAAATGAGGCTTGCGGTGGGAAAGTACACGTGGCGAATGACCTCGCCGGGTTCAGCCAGAACTTCGGCAAGGCGCAGATCGACCGACTCGCAGCCCGCCAGAAAACGCTGACGGTCTTTGCGCGGCAAGGCCGCCAGCAGACGATTGGCTGCCGGTGTAGCTTGAGTATTCGGCACGCGGACTCTCCTGGGGTTGGGAAAACCCGGCAAGCGGCATGATGTGGCGATGCAATTCCGCTGTCGGATCTGGATCAAAGATAAATGACTGCCCATGACGGGTATTTGGCAGCATGCAGAGAAAGCTGGCGATTGTCTGCGTGGTAACGCACAAAACATTGCCTGCCAGGCGCAGAGGTACGCAACCCGGACCGCCGGATTACGAAGTGATGGCCTCCGGCAGCAGGCGATCGAACTCCTGCTTGACTACCGCGTAGCACTCGCAAACGCGCGCCTCCAACCCCGCCCGGTCGAGCACGGTGATGTGCCCGCGGTGGTAGTCGATCAAGCCGGCCGCATGCAATTTCCCGGCAGCCTCGGTGACGCCCTCGCGGCGCACGCCGAGCATGTTGGCGATCAGTTCCTGCGTCATGATCAACTCGCTCGCGGGTAAGCGATCCAGGCTCAGCAACAGCCAGCGGCAAAGCTGCTGGTCCACCGAATGATGCCGATTGCAGGCTGCGGTCTGGGACATCTGGGTAATCAGCGCCTGAGCGTAACGCAGCAACACATTTTGCAATGTGCCGGTACGGCGCCCCCCGGCACGATTGAATTCATCCTTCAGCAATTGCCCCGGCAGTCGGTAGGCGCGGCCGGTGCTTTGCACGACGGCCCGGCTGGTCGTAGTTTCGCCGCCCATGAAGAGGGATACGCCGACGATGCCCTCGTTGCCGATCACGGCGATTTCGGCCGATGCACCATCCGCCATGACGTAGAGCAGGGACACAATAGTGGTGGTGGGGAAGAAGACGTGCCGCATCTGCATGCCGGACTCACAAAGCGCGTGGCCCAGCGGCAACTCAACCAGTTCCAGATGCGGCAACAGGCGCGCATATTCGTCCGCCGGCAAGGCGGCTAGAAGGTGATTCTGGCGTGGATCATGCGCGGGTGGGGCATGATGGGCAAGCATGAGTAGCCTTTCTCATTATCCCAATCGAATCGCCCGCAAATAAATCAGCTACCGGGCCACTTGCTGACGCTGATACTCCTTACGTTTCATTGCGAGGTAATCATCCCGCTCTACTTCATGCAACTGGCGGGCATACTGCTCAGTGCCGTTATACCAATGCTGCAAGCGTATTTCTAACTGATCCCTGGGCGGCGTGGCCAGTGCGGCAAGATAAGCATCGATAGCTAAATAATAGCGCATGGTATTGCGTTCGACTACCCCGCGCACCCCTTGGATATAGGTGGGCTGGCCATTGGGCTGTTTGCCGGTGATGGTAAACCCGACCTTATCCCTGCCAATGGTTGCCAGATAGCCTTGCATGGCGAGGCGGCCAGTTAAACCAAAGGCATAGGTATAGGTGAAATGCAGAAAGCTGCGCCCATCTTCCAGCGGTGTAGCTTCAAGCCGAATGCGATAGTCATGGGTGTCCAAGGGGCCGTTTGCGGCATTGAGTTCCACTGCGAAATAATCCGGCGTGGCGATTGCCCCGCGATAGTTGAACTCGACACGATAGGTGTCCGCCAGCGGCTGATCGTATTTCCGGCCGATATTTACGGTGAGGACAGCGCCGGCCATGTTGCTGGAAACATGGCAGTATTTGATATTAACGTGCAGAATCAGCACATCACACCAATGCGCCGGGTTGTTGAGCGCCACGTTGACGGCGGCAAACGGATAATTGACCACGGCATGGATTTCGCCCTGCAAGTCTTCCGCAGATTCCGCAGAATCAAGATGGAGCGCGCGTTGAAACTGATTGTTGCGTAGTTGTTTGCCCAATGCCGCGAATTTGGCACGCAGCGCTACGGCGGATACATCGGGTTCGGTGGCAAAAGACTGTCCGGCGCCGTACCCCACCCAGCAGATGAATGCAAAAACGGGCAGCCAGCGCAACGATCTCGTCTTGAATGCCCGGCTAAAATGCATATGCTCTATTTGCACTGCATAACCCCGGTTTGCCTCGGCGCATGCTGACGGCCTACAGCCAGTGCGCCCACAAACGCGCCGCCCGTTCCTTGATGCGGGCGCCGAGCGAACGTTTTTGCCAATTTTCGAGCGTAACGAGTTTGGACGATTTCAGGTCTTTCATGAACAGCGCGTGCATTTGCGCACCGAAATCCTGCCCCAGCACGACTGCATTGATTTCGTAGTTGTGGAGGAAGCTACGCCAGTCGAGATTGGTCGAGCCAACGGTTGACCAGACACCGTCGATGAGTGCGGTTTTGGCATGCAGCAAGGCATCCTGCTGCTGATAGATTTTTACGCCGGCGGTGAGGAGTTCATCGTAATAGGAACGTGATGCGTGATACACCATTACCGAATCTATTTTATCGGGTAACAACACCCTCACGTCCACGCCGCGGAGCACCGCTTCCTTCAGCGCGGCAAGCAGTTGCGGATCGGGGACAAAATAGGCGTTGGTCAGATAAACCTGAGTTTCCGCACTATTGATGGCGGAGAGCAAGGTGGAATAGATCTGACTGTAAGGCTCCGCGGGCGAACTGCCAATGGCACGGACTACCTCATTGCCCTGGTTGGCGGGTTCAGGAAAATAATCTCTGGAGGCCAATGGCTGGCCTTTTTGCTCGCTCCAGGTTGCCATAAACAATTTCTGGAATTCACTGACAACTGGCCCCGCCATGCGCAAGTGAGTATCGCGCCATGGCGTATCGGCTTTGGTCGGTTTATGTCTGCCGAATGACCCGCTGGAGTAGACACTGCTGACATTGATACCCCCGACAAAGGCGACCCGCCCATCCACGATCAACAACTTGCGGTGATCACGCTGGTTGACTTGCCAGCCTTTACGCGCATTGAGCGGATTAATCGGATTGAATTCCAGAACATTCACTCCGCTGTCCTGTAGCAGTTTGAAGAACTCCTTGGGTGTGTTGATTGCCCCCACGCTATCGTAAATAAGGTTTACCTGCACGCCGCTGCATTGTTTTCTGATCAATAGCTCGGCAAAGCGCTGCCCGATCTCATCATCTTCGATGATGTAGGTTTCCATATTGATATGGTCTTTGGCATTCTCCATGGCAGCGGACATGGCGTCATAAGTTGCCGGGCCATCTACCAGTAGTTCAACTCTGTTGCCCACCACCAGCGGGCTGCCGACAATTTCCGCTTCCAGAGCCAGGTGCCTGGCGAAGATATTGGTATCCGCGCCCTTGCTGTTAAGTCTGGCGAGAATCGCCTTGCTCTGCTTGGCGGTCAAGGGGCCACGCGCCCCATCGAGTTGCACCGGTTGCGACGGCCGCGTCGCCATGTCAGGCACTATGGTGGTTATTGAACAACCCGCGAGCAGCACCAGGCAAAGCGCTGCGGCAAGTTTTGCGATACGTGGACGCCACATATTCTTTAAGTAGGTGAGATTGTAAGTAACCAACAGTAAGCCGAAGCAACACGGCGCTCGGCAAAACTCCCGTTACGCCTGCAGTGGCAGCTTTGTCGAATTCATGGCGACCGGCCTTGACCTCGTCAATCAGCGCCATGTCCTTATTGGCAAGACTACTCGAACGCGGACAAGCGTCTGTACGCCAGCGCACCGAGAAGAGGGCCAAGTTCGCCTAGCCTTTTCGCGAACGGTGATGCACCGAAGTGAGCCCGCCGCCGTGCTATGTGCGTCAGCGTACCGACTGCACCTGTCTTTGTGACTATTCTGTTTTCAGGTTTTGACACGGCGTGCGGGTAAAGCCTGTTGAGCCCGGCAGTGTTGTCCTGGTTTGCCAATTACATGGCTAGCTGGAATCAAGAAGCCTTGTTTTACTCACGTCTGGAGGATTAACCATGAAACAACTTAGCAAATTTCTTTCCACATTTTTCCTGGCCGTTATGCTGGTGTCCGTCGTGGGTTGTGCATCCACATCGAAGCAGTCGGGAACCGGCGAGTACATCGACGACAGCGTCATCACCACCAAGGTGAAGGCGGCGATACTCGATGAACCCACGCTGAAGGTTGCCGAGATCAACGTCGAGACCTTCAAGGGCGTGGTTCAATTGAGTGGCTTCGTGAGCACGCAGGCCGCGGTGAGCAAGGCGGTTGAGGTGGCACGCGGCGTTAGCGGCGTGAAATCCGTCAAGAACGACATGCGGGTCAAGTGAGGGATAGTCGATTGCGAGCCGCTGCCGGGCGTTACGTTCGGCAGCGGCAGTCGCCTGTGTTCATTCTTCATTAATGCCACTGCTCGATCCCCGGGTGATGCCTGCGAGCGACAACGGTCGAACGCCCGGGTTAATCGCATGAAGGGATAAAACCATGCTCTATACGATTGCTGTTGTTCTGCTCATTTTGTGGCTGCTTGGATTGGTCACCTCCTATACCATTGGCGGCTTCATTCACGTTCTTCTGGTGATCGCCCTCGTGGTCATCCTGCTCCGGGTCATTAGCGGACGCAAACCCCTATGAGCATTTCGCGATGCCGCAATCTTCTTAAGTCGGCCTGGCAAGCGTAGTTCTCCCGCAGGTCCCTTGCACGCTTTTCAGGTAAATCGGTCATGTCCGAAATAGTCAGCGGTTCTACCGAAGTCAGACGCCAGGAGGCCTTGCTTAAAACCGGCGCCCTGCAGCGCGCGATTTTCAACAGCGCCAACTTCTCGAGTATTGCCACCGACGCGAATGGCGTCATCCAGATCTTCAACGTCGGCGCCGAGCGCATGCTGGGCTACACGGCCTTGGATGTGATGAACAAGGCCACGCCGGCCGACATTTCCGATCCGCAGGAAGTCATCGCGCGCGCCAAGGCGCTCAGTATCGAGCTTGACACACCGATCACACCGGGCTTCGAGGCACTGGTGTTCAAGGCCGCGCGCGGCCTCGAGGACATCTACGAGCTGACCTATATCCGCAAGGACGGCAGCCGCTTCCCGGCCGTAGTATCGGTCACGGCGCTGCGCGATGCTCAAAACGTCATCATCGGTTACCTGCTGATCGGCACGGACAACACCGCGCGTAAGCAGGCCGAAGAGGCGCTGCTCAAGGCAGGCGCCCTGCAGAATGCGATTTTCAATAGCGCCAACTTCTCGAGTATCGCCACCGACGCGAATGGCGTCATCCAGATCTTCAACGTCGGCGCCGAGCGCATGCTGGGTTACGTGGCCGCTGATGTCCTGAACAAGATCACACCGGCCGACATTTCCGATCCTCAGGAAGTCATCGCGCGCGCCAAGGCATTGAGTATCGAACTCGGTACCCCGATTGCGCCAGGCTTCGAGGCCTTGGTATTCAAAGCCTCACGCGGTATCGAGGACATCTACGAGCTGACTTATGTCCGCAAGGACGGTAGTCGCTTTCCGGCCGTCGTGTCGGTCACTGCGCTGCGTGATGATCAAGGCACCATCATTGGCTATCTTTTGATCGGCACCGACAATACCGCGCGCAAGCAGATTGAAGCCGAACGTCAGCATTTGCTCGAGATTCAGGAAGAGACCAATACGCAGCTGCAAAAGGCCAACGTCACCGCGCGTGACAATGAGGAAAAGCTCGCCGTTACACTCAACTCCATTGGCGATGCCGTGATCGCCACCGATGCTAGAGCTTGCGTGACACTCCTGAATCCCTTGGCCGAAAAGCTCACCGGTTGGACGCAGGCGGATGCCAGCGGACGCCTGGTGGATGAGATATTTTGCATTATCAACAAGGAAACCCGCCAACCCGCCACGATCCCGGTCATGGAGACCCTGGCCATGGGTACGATACAGGGCCTTGCCAACCACACCGTATTGATTGCGCGCGATGGTAGCGAGTGCGATATTGCCGACAGTTGTGCACCGATTCGCGACCGTGACGGTCAGGTGATCGGCGCCGTGCTGGTGTTCCGCGATGTCACCGGGGAATATGCAGTGCAGCAGGCTTTGCGCGACCAGCAGTTCTACACGCGCTCGCTCATCGAATCCAACATCGACGCGCTGATGACGACCGATCCGACTGGCACCATTACCGACGTCAACCAACAAATGGTGGCACTTACCGGTTGTACGCGCGACGAGCTGATCGGTACGCCGTTCAAGAAATATTTCACCGATCCGGAGCAGGCCGAGGCCGGTATCAAGCAAGTGCTGAGCGAAAAGAAAGTGACCGACTACGAACTTACCGCACGTCACAAGCGTGGCGGGGAAACGGTGGTGTCTTATAACGCTGCCACCTTCTACAATGCGGACGGCAAGCTACAAGGCGTGTTCGCCGCTGCACGTGATGTCACGGAACGTAAGCGACTGGTGCAGGTGCTGGAGGTCAAGAACGTCGAGCTGGAGAGCGCCAAGGTCGTTGCGGAAAAAGCCAACCTCGCCAAATCGGATTTCTTGTCGAGCATGAGCCATGAACTGCGCACCCCGCTGAATGCCATCCTCGGCTTCGCCCAGTTGCTGGAGGTCGGTTCGCCGCCGCCAACGGCCGCCCAGATGGTCAGGCTGAGCCAGATTACCAAGGCAGGGTGGTATCTGCTGGAACTGATTAACGAAATTCTTGATCTCGCGGTGATCGAGTCCGGCAAGCTGTCGTTGTCGCGAGAACCGGTGTCGTTGTCCGACGTCATACAAGAATGCCGGGCCATGATCGAATCGCAGGCGCGACTACGCAGCATCCAGATGAACTTTCTCCCATTCGACCACACCTGGTTTGCCCATGCCGATCGAACCCGGGTCAAGCAGGTTCTGATCAACCTGCTTTCCAATGCGGTCAAATACAACCGCGAGCACGGCACGGTCGAGGTGGAGTGTAGAGCGAGCACCCCGGACCGCATCCGCATCAGCGTCAAGGACAGCGGTGCGGGATTGCCTCCGGAAAAGCTGGCACAGCTGTTTCAGCCGTTCAATCGTCTCGGGCAAGAGACCGGCAGCGAGGAAGGGACGGGCATCGGCCTGGTGGTCACCAAGCAACTGGTCGAACTGATGGGCGGCGCTATCGGCGTGGAAAGCACCGTCGGCGTGGGTAGTGAATTCTGGATCGAACTGATCCGCGACGTTACGCCACAGTTTGCCGCTGGATATACCCTGCCCGCAGAGTGTGCACCGCATATTCAGGGAGGTGCGGCGCTGCGCACCCTGCTCTATGTGGAAGACAATCCGGCCAACCTGATGCTGGTCGAGCAAATCATTGAGGGCAACCCACATATACGCATGCTGAGCGCGCGCGATGGCTATCACGGCCTCGCGCTGGCGCGCGCTCAACACCCGGATGTGATCCTGATGGACATCAATCTGCCTGGCATCAACGGTTTTCAAGCGCTGACAATCCTGCGTGAAGACCCGCTAACGGCGCATATCCCGGTGCTGGCCATCAGTGCCAATGCCATGCCGCGCGATATCGAGAAAGGCCTGGCGGCAGGATTTTTCCACTACCTCACTAAACCGATAAAAATCAACGAGTTTATGGATGCGCTGGATCGGGCGCTGGAACTTGCGGAAACCGGATCAGCCGACGCAACTAACCCGGCATCCCCGTGATGATTAGCGCCGCCGAGTTGCTTAACGCCAGCATTCTGATCGTGGATGATCGGGAAGCCAATGTGCAGCTACTGGAGCAAATGCTGAGTGAAGCCGGCTATCAGCGCATCACGTCGACGCTGGATCCGCAAACCGTCTGTGAATTGCATCGTGCCAACCACTACGACCTGATTCTGCTCGATCTGCAGATGCCCGGCATGGATGGCTTCCAGGTGATGGAAGGCCTGAAGGAAATCGAAACAGACGGCTACCTGCCGATCCTCGTGATCACGGCCCAACCGGGCCACAAGCTGCGGGCGCTGACCTCTGGCGCGAAAGATTTCATCAGCAAACCATTTGACATGATGGAAGCCAAGACACGCATTCACAACATGCTGGAAGTGCGGCTGTTGTACAAGCAACTCGAGGATTACAGCCGCGAGATGGAATCCTTGGCTCTTCACGACGCGCTGACCGGGCTGCCGAATAGACGGCTGTTAATGGACAGGCTTTCGTTGGCCATCGCCCATGCCCACAGGAACAAGCGCACGATGGCGGTGATGTATCTGGATCTGGACGGGTTCAAACAGGTCAACGACACTTTGGGCCACGCTGCGGGCGATACGCTGCTGAGCCTGGTCGCCGCTCGCCTGGTGGCTGCGGTGCGACAAGAGGATACGGTGGCGCGTTTGGGTGGTGACGAATTCGTGATCGCGTTGTGGGAATTAAGTCATCCCGACGATGTGGCCAAGCTGGTGGCAAAAGTGATCCAGGCCGTGTCACAACCCTATGACATTCAAGGCAGCGACGTAAGCATGACCGTCAGCATCGGGGTCAGTATTTATCCCGCGCATGGCGAGGATGTGGATACTCTGATGAAGAGCGCGGATCTGGCCTTGTATGAGGCCAAGCACACAGGCAAGAACAGTTATCGCATCGCAGCGCCCCGAGCGGTTAGTACTGGCGCGTAGTTGTTTTTAGCTGTCCTCGCAATTGCCAGGGAACTGGAAAGTTGCACTAAGGAAGCACTATGTACGACAGCGCACCGACGGCAGTGGCCATTCCATCTATCGTTGCACACAGGTCTCGACACAAAGTGCGGCGCACTGGTCGCCAGGCTCGCTTCCCTACCCGGATAATCAGGCCAACGCTGTTGTTTGAAACCAAATCAGGAAGTTCTGTATTTCCCACATCAGGAGAATCAACCATGAAACAACTTGGCAAATATCTTTCCGCACTATTTCTGGCTTTTACGCTGGTGTTTGTTGTCGGCTGTGCATCCACGTCGACGCAAGAAGGAACCGGCGAATATGTCGACGACAGCGTCATCACCACCAAGGTGAAGGCGGCCATTTTCAATGAGCCCACGCTGAAGGTCGCTGAAATCAATGTCGAGACCTTCAAAGGTATCGTTCAGTTGAGCGGCTTCGTGAGTTCGCAGACCGCCGCGAGCAAGGCAGTCAGCTTGGCGCGTGACGTCAAGGGTGTGAAATCCGTCAAGAACGACATGCGCATCAAGTAAGCAATAGCGCACCTTTGGTCATTGCCGAACCTCACGTTCGGCAATGACCTCATTTTCAGGCTGACTGTGAACGCATCAATATGACGGCAAGCGCAACAACCGAATCGGCAGCTCCGCCTGGCAATCAATCTTCAGCCAGCATCGAGCCCGTCGATTTACTGTCCGTGGTACCTGAACTCAGGGCTGGACGGGGAATCGCACTGGTGATCCTCGCTACCGTTGCCGCAGTATTCGCCCTGAAGTGGGCGCAGAGTTTCTTCGTGTCCCTCTTGCTCGGCATCCTTTTTGCCTACACGCTGAATCGTCTGGTCGTCTGGCTCGAACTGGTCCGCATTCCGCGCGTGATCGGCACCAGCATTGTGATGATCGGGGTTGTGTGTGTTGCCGTGCTGGGCACCTATGCGTTGCGTGGGCAGATCCTGACCATCATCGATCAATTGCCTGAAGCGGTGAGCCAGATGTCGGCCGGCATCGCCAAGCTGCGCAAAGGCGAAACCAGCACCATGCAGAAGATGCAGACCGCTGCCAGTGAAATAGAAAAAGCGACGAGCGAGGCGGCTGGTTTGGCTGCGCCGCCAAAACAGCGGGCGACGCGCGTTGTCATCGATGTGCCCGGCTTCAACCTCGGTAACTACTTTTTGACAAACGCCACGATAGCCGCTGGGCTGATCGGCCAGGCAGCCATGGTGCTGTTTCTGACGTTCTTTCTGCTGTTGTCCGGTGACACCTTCAAGAGAAAGCTGGTGCGCCTTGCCGGGCCATCGATGTCGAACCGCAAGATCACGGTACACATCCTCGATGGCATCAATGACTCGATCCAGCGCTACATGTTCATGCTGCTGGTGACCAACGTCCTGGTGGGGTTGCTCACCTGGATCGCCTTGAGCTGGATCGGTCTTGAAAATGCCGGTGCCTGGGGCGTGACGGCTGGCCTGCTGCACCTGATCCCCTACGTCGGCCCGGCGGTGACCGCCAGCGTCATTGGTATCGCGGCCTTCATGCAATTCGAATCCCTGTCAATGCTGCTGCTGGTTGCTGCCGCTTCAATGGTGATCGCCACGCTGGTCGGCTACTTCGTCACGACCTGGATGACAGGCAGGATCGCCAAAATGAACACGGCGGCGATATTCGTTTCGCTGTTGTTCGGGGGATGGCTGTGGGGTGTCTGGGGCCTGCTGCTGAGCATCCCGATCATTGTTATTGTGAAAGTGGTGGCGCAGCATATCGAGCAACTCGGGCCGGTGGCCGAGTTGCTGGGCGACTAATTCTCACCAACTGTAAGAGGTAAAAATGCTCTACACAATCGCCGTTGTCTTGATCGTCCTTTGGCTACTCGGCATAGTCACTTCATCCACCATGGGGGGCTTCATTCATATCCTTCTGGTGATTGCCATTGTCGTCGTCCTGCTCCGGGTCATCAGCGGGCGCAGGATATTCTGACCAAACATTCGATTAGCGCCACCGTAACCAAGCAGGGATAAGCATAATGATTACCGAGACCGAGATCCTTAACGCCAGCATCCTGATCGTTGATGATCAGGAGCCCAATGTCACCCTGCTCGAACAGTTGTTGAGCGAGGCCGGCTACACCCGCGTGTCCTCAACGATGAACCCGCAGGAGGTCTGTGCGCTACACCTGAAACATGATTACGACCTGATCCTGCTCGATCTGCAGATGCCCGACATGGATGGATTTCAGGTGATGGAAGGCCTCAAGTCCCATGCTGCGGATGGCTATGTTCCGGTCCTCGTGATCACCGCCCAACCCGGCCACAAGCTGCGCGCCCTGCAAGCCGGTGCAAAAGATTTCATCAGCAAGCCGTTCGATCTGGTCGAAGTCAAGACGCGCATCCACAACATGCTGGAAGTGCGGCTGCTGTACAAGAAGCTCGAGAATTACAACAAGATGCTGGAACAGACGGTGCAGGAACGTACCGCCGAACTGCGCGAAAGCGAAGCCCGCTATCGCAGCCTGACCGAGTTGGCTTCCGACTGGTATTGGGAGCAGGACGCGAACGACAACTTCACCAAGGTTTCCGGCCCGGTGCTGGAAATGCTTGGCATTCCGGCTGCCACTCTGACGAAGGAAGGCGATGTTCGGGTGGCGGGCTGGAATGAGGCAGAGCGGACGCAGCTCCAGGCAAGCATTGCCGCCCGGCAACCGTTCCTCGATTTTGTCTTCAGCCGGGTCAACACCGATGGCTCGCGGCAACAATTTCGGGTAAGTGGCGAGCCGATGTTCAACCAGGCTGGCTGCTACACCGGGTATCGTGGTACCGGTGTCGAATTCACCAGCAAATGCTAGTTTTCGGGATAGTGAGGATTGGCGATGTCATCTCCCCATAATCCGCAGCAAAACCATCTTCTCGCCGCCCTCCCGGCGGCGGAATTCGAGTTGTTGTCCGCGCATCTGGAACTGGCCCCGTTGCCGCTCGGCAAGATGCTCTACGAGCCCGGCGGACAGTTGCAGCACGCCTATTTCCCCACCACTGCCATCGTTTCACTGCACTACGTCATGGCGTCTGGCGCGACTACCGAAGCAGCGGGGGTGGGCAATGAAGGTGTGGTCGGCATTTCGCTGTTCATGGGTGGCGATACCACGTCGAGTTCCGCCGTGGTACAGACTGCGGGCCACGCGTACCGGCTGGAGCGTCGCTTGCTGTTGCAGGAATTCAATCGCGCCGGCTTGCTGCAGCGTCTGCTGCTGCGCTACACCCAGGCGCTGATTACACAGATATCTCAGACCGCTGCCTGCAATCGGCACCATTCGCTGGAACAGCAGCTGTGTCGCTGGCTGCTGCTGACGCTCGATCGATTGCCTTCAAATGATCTGGTCATGACGCAGGAACTGGTGGCCAGCATGCTCGGCGTGCGTCGCGAGGGTATTACAGTGGCGGCCGGCAACCTGCAGCGTGCCGGATTGATCAGTTATCGTCGCGGCCACATTGCCGTGCTTGATCGGGCCGGGCTGGAGCGCCATGCGTGCGAATGCTACGCCGTGGTCAAGAAGGAATTGAGGCGTTTGCTGTCCGACGTTGGGTCATGTCAGGGCACGGCGCCACGGTAGCGTCAAGGTAGAATCCCGCCTCCATGTCATTCGAAACCTTCATCGGCCTGCGCTACACCACCGCCCGCAAATCGGGCGGCGGCAACCGCTTCATCTCCTTTATCTCGCTGATTTCAACGCTCGGGCTGGCGCTCGGCGTGGCGGCGCTGATTGTTGTGCTGTCGGTGATGAACGGCTTCCAGAAGGAATTGCGCACGCGCATCCTCGGCGTTGCCTCGCATGCACAGATTTCTGGCATCTACGGCGAAATGGAAAACTGGCCGGCTGCCGTCGCTGCCGTGACCCGGCACCCGCGTGTCGTTGCCGCCGCGCCCTACATCCAGGGGCAGAGCATGCTGACCTTCGACGGTCAGGTGAAGGGGGCGTTGATCCGCGGCATCCTGCCGGCAGAGGAGGAGGGCGTGGCCGATTTCGCCCGCCACATGCGCGCCGGCGCGCTGGAGCGACTGGTGCCGGGCGAGTTCGGCATCATCCTCGGTTCCGAGCTGGCGCATTCGCTGCGCGTCTTCGAGGGCGACAAAGTCGCGCTGATCGCCCCGCAGGGCATGGTCACGCCGGCCGCGATCCTGCCACGCATGAAGCAGTTCACCGTGGTCGGCATCTTCGAAGTCGGCATGTTCGAATATGACTCCGGCCTGGCGCTGGTGCATCTGGGCGATGCGCAAAAACTCTATCAGATGGAGGATCGCGTCACCGGCGTGCGCCTCAAGCTCGATGACCTGTTTGCCGCGCCGCGCGTGGTGCGCGAACTCGCTGCGAGCATCGGCCCCGATCTGCGCGCCACCGACTGGACGCGCACCCATGCCAATTTCTTCCGCGCCGTGCAGATCGAAAAGAACATGATGTTCCTCATCCTCCTGCTGATCGTCGCGGTGGCCGCCTTCAACATCGTGTCGACGCTGGTGATGACGGTGACCGACAAACGCGCCGACATCGCCATCCTGCGCACGCTGGGGGCGAGCCCCGGCAGCATCATGCGCATCTTCATCATTCAGGGCACTTTGATCGGCTTGATCGGCCTGACGCTGGGTATTGGTGGTGGCGTGGCGCTGGCCTTGAACGTCGAAACCGTTGTGCCGATTCTCGAACGCGTGCTCGGCTTCCAGTTTCTCGCCAAGGATGTCTATTACATTTCCGACCTGCCTTCCGACCTGCGCTGGCCGGATGTGTGGACCATCGGATCGGTGTCTTTCGTCCTAACGCTGCTGGCGACGCTCTACCCGAGCTGGCGCGCGGCGCGGGTGAATCCGGCCGAGGCATTGAGGTATGAATGAGGCTGTGAATGAGCCGGTGATTTCTTGTAGCGGCCTCGCCAAAACCTTCCGTCAGGGAGACACCGAGGTGGCGGTACTGACCGGCATCGACCTGCAGGTCCGGGTAGGCGAAACGCTGGCGATAGTTGGCACCAGCGGTTCGGGCAAGAGCACCTTGCTGCACTTGCTCGGCGGGCTGGATGCACCCTCGGCCGGCACGGTGCATCTGCTCGGCCGGGCGCTGGCAAAAGTATCGGAGGCCGAGCGCGGGCGACTGCGTAACGAATCGCTGGGTTTCGTCTATCAGTTTCATCATTTGTTGCCGGAATTCTCTGCGCTGGAAAACGTCGCCATGCCGCTCTTGATCCGGCGGCTGCCCAAGGCGCAGGCTTTTGAGCAGGCCGCAGCGATCCTCACCGAAGTTGGTTTGGGGGCGCGGCTCAAGCACCGCCCCGGCGAACTCTCGGGCGGCGAACGGCAGCGCGCGGCGCTGGCGCGGGCGCTGGTGACCCAGCCGGCCTGCGTGCTGGCCGACGAGCCGACCGGCAACCTCGATCGCCACACCGCCGACGAAGTGTTTGCCCTGATGCTGCGCATGAATGCGGTGCATGGCACCAGCCTGGTGATCGTCACGCACGATGCTTCGCTGGCGGCGTCCTGCCAGCGCCGACTTTTGCTATGCGACGGGAGTTTGTCCGCCGCGACGTAAGTGGGCGCGCCGGCGCCAGGCGCGCACTAGATATATGCGCCAGGCAACGTAGACGATCAGGTAGCCGTCAATCGCCAGAAACCCCGCCAGCAGCGGCAGGCCGAGCGCCAGCGGCGCGCCGAGTTGCCAGACCCAGTCACCCAGCGCGCCAATCCATTCCAGAAGACTGGCTGCACCGACATCGCCATATTCGGGCGGGTGGATGAACTCTCCATTTCCATACCCGAATATCCCCAGCACGATGCGGCCCAGCCCGAAGGCGACCACATACAGCGGCACGATGGTGAGGGGATTGGTGTACAGCGTGGTGATCAGCGCGAGCGGCAGGTTGATGCGAAAGAAAACGGCGCAGAGCGCCGCGAAGAGCATCTGGAACGGCCCCGGAATCAGCCCGCAGAACAGTCCGACCGCCACGCCGCCGGCGGCGGAATGGCGGTTGAGGTGCCACAGACGCGGGTGCAACAACGTGGTGCGAAACGGCGCCAGCCAGCGGTTGTCGCTCACCGCGGCGTGGTCGGGCATGTAGCGGCGAAACCAGTTACGCATGAATTGTTCTCGGAAATTGAGGCCAGCGACAGAAGGAAGTCCAGAATTCGGATGATACCTTGCCGGGATTCTCCAGGCGGATCCGGCCGCTGTGGGTTGGTGCGACGCGGGTTACTTGCGCGGACGCCCGAACAGCGTCCGCAACTCATTCTTGGCGGCTTCCAGGCGCGCCCGCTGCTGCTCCGGGAGTTGGCGCCCGGCGCGATTGATGTAAAAGTTGAGCATCGACATAGCCGCCCGGAACGGGGTCGCCTTGCGGCGCTGGCTGAGTTCGGCTGAAGTTTTCAACGACCGGGCGATCTCGCGCGGGTCATCCAGCGTGAACACCCCCGGTGAGATATCCAGGGCATTGCTGTCCTGTGTGACCTGCTGTGACCAGCGGTTTGGCTTGACTGCGGGAGGACTGGATTTCGGAGGGCGCGCCATTGCGTTCAATAGCTGCCTTTGATCGCCACGGCTGCGCCCTTGTTGAGCGCCGCCGGAAATCTCAAGAGCGACGGCGACGCAAGCCGAGCAGACCAGCCAGGCCGATGCCCAGTAGCGCCAGTGATCCGGGCTCCGGCACGGGGGCAGGCGGATCGACGATGATGTTGTCGTTGGCGCAGTTTTGTGTCCAGTGGATGTTGAATGCATTACCATCCCAGCCGGCGTTCCGCAACAGATCGAGGTCGACGCTCATTTCGTAGAAGTAGTGCAGGTCGTTGGCGTAGGCGCCGTAGCCGGGGACGCCGGTTGTTGTGTAAGCCAGGGTGGCCTGGCCGATGTGGGTACCGCTTTTGAGGTAGGTCGGATGGCTGGGGTCCGGATTGGTGGAGGTTTGCACTCCATTTGCCGTCCACAGTCCGTAATTCCAGGTCGGGTTTTTATATACGCCGCCTTCCGCGAAGCCAGTTTCGAAGGTGTAGGTGCTGCCGGACTTGGTCTTGGTCTCGGTCAGTGCATGATTGATGTTGATCCCGAGTTCGTAGCTGCCATTCTTGCCGAAGTCGATGGCGAAATCGCCTGCACCGTAGGTGTTGCCAGCCGGGTTCTGCACGGTGCGCGGATTGTGTCCCGTCGCCAGCGCAATGTAGAGCTTGGTGCCGATAATGGCGGCGTACAGCGCCTCGGCATCGTAAGCCTGGCCGCCATAGCCCGGAGTAAGGCGGGTATTGGCATCACCCGTCTGGTCTTCGATGGTGTAGTGAACCCCGGAATGGGGTATCCAGGACGACCCCGTCACGCCCCAGTCACTCAGGTTTCCATCGACGGTAATGGCCAGGGCCGCTGCCGGTCCTGCGAGGGTAAGACCGGCTAATGCGAGGGCAAGCGATGCTGTGGTTTTCATGTCGAAGGTTCTAGGAAGAGATAGCCGCTATAAGCAAATAGCGGGCCTAGGACATAACATGTTGTTATGAAACAACTACTGCTGATGTTAAGAGTCGATGTGTAAGCATTTCCGACAGTAAGTGTATCGAATGTCGACAGGGTATGAACACATGCTCAATGAACCATTCAAGCGGGCGCTATCCGTAACTTGCCATGGCTTCTCGACAGCTAGCGTCGTTGCGTGTCCTTTAATGCTTCATCAACCAGCATTTTCAGCTGGTCGAAGCCGAAGCGTGGCAAGGGTTTGCCGTTGACGAAGAATTCCGGAGTCTTGCTGACCTTGAGCGTGTCCGCATCGGCCAGGTCTTGGGCGATGATCTCGGCGATAGACGGGGCAAGCATATCGGCCCGCAACTGCGCAAGGTTCAGTCCCAGGCCTTCCAGATGAGGCCAGATCAGGGCGACCTGCGCCGTGTGATGCGGTGCCCAGTGATGTTGATTGGCGAGTAATGCTTCCAGCGCCGGCCAGAACTTGCCCTGCAGGCGCGCGGCCTCCAGCGCCGCCACCACCTTGTCCGACCCTTCATGAAATGGCGCGTAACGCAGCACCAGACGAATCTTGTCGGGATGTACGGACATCAGGTCCTTGACCAGCGGATACAGCGCCCCGCAGGTTTCGCAGGCCGGATCGATAAATTCGACGATCACCACCGGCGCATCGGTACGACCGAGCGTCGGTGAGTGCATGCGGACCAGCGCAGCACTATTGGCGGCGGCCAGTTGTGCGGATTGATCGATCTTTTCGGTCTTGTAGACCAGTGTCGCGACGACGAATATCAGCAGCAAAACCACGACGGTGCCGATGAGCAGTGTTTTATGTTTCATTTGGATATCCAGGAAATAGAAGTTGGCGCGCGATGAAAAAAATGCCGGCGGGCTGAAATGAAGTTCCCCGACTTCGTCCATACTCGCGGCTTGATGAAACGTCACGGGATGCGCGGCAGAATGCAATCAATCGAACGAGTGGCATTGTAACCATGCCTTGGCGCGTGCTGGCTTTTGCCCTTGGCGTGTTTGTCCTGCAACAGCACGCCGTCCTGCCAGCGCCGACTTTTCTTATTGCAGCGGCAGTCGTTGGTGCGGTGTTGTGGCTGGCGGCCTGGCAGCGCTGGCGCCTTTTGTCTGTGGTTGGTGCGGCATTGCTGGGCTTGGCCTGGGCGGGTGGATTCGCCCACTGGCGGATGGTCGATACCTTGCCGGCGGTGTGGGAGGGGCGCGATGTCGCGGTCACGGGTGTCGTTACTCGCATGCCGCAGCGCTTTGAGCGCGGCGTGCGATTTACCTTCGAGATCGAGCAGACAGTTGCCCCCCTGCCGCAGCGGATTGTCCTGAGCTGGTATCGGCAAGTCGATTCAGCGGCGGAGGATGAGGCAGGGGAAGAGGTTGCCGCACCTGGCGCCTTGCCGGTACCCCGAGTCGGCGAACGCTGGCGTTTCATGGTGCGGCTCAAGCGCCCCCATGGCAATGTGAATCCGCACGGTTTCGACTATGAAGGCTGGCTGTTCGAGCGCGGCATTCGTGCTACTGGCTATGTACGCAAGTCAGCAGAAAATGCCCGGCTGGATACGCAGGTTGGCGGATGGTTTTCGACCATTGAGCGGCTGCGCGAAGCGACGCGTGCCCGTATCGCACGCGCCCTGCCTGATCATGAGTACGCGGGTGTGCTGATGGCGCTGGCGGTGGGCGACCAGAACGCCATTTCACCAGCGCTCTGGCGTCATTTTGCGGCCACCGGCATTACGCATCTGATGAGCATTTCCGGGCTGCATGTCACCATGATCGGTGCGCTCGTCGCCTGGCTGGTCGCCACGCTCTGGCGACGCTCGGCACGCCTGCCGCTGGTCTGGCCAACGCAGAAGGCGGCAGCGCTTGCCGGTTTGAGCGGGGCGTTGATGTATGCGCTGCTGGCCGGTTTTGGCGTGCCGGCGCAGCGCACGCTCTACATGCTGGGCGTGGTGGCGGTGGCCATGCTGTCGGGGCGCTCGATCGCAGCGCCGCGCGTGCTGGGAGCGGCCTTGCTGCTGGTGCTGTTGATCGATCCGTGGGCGGTGCTGGCTGCCGGCTTCTGGTTGTCTTTTGGCGCAGTGGCACTGCTGTTCTACATGGCCAGTGGCCGGCTGGCGCGACCACACTGGCTGGTCGAGTGGGGTCAAGCGCAGTGGGCGATAACGCTGGGCATGATTCCGGCGTTGCTGGCCTTGTTCCAGCAATTCTCGCTGGTGTCGCCCTTCGCCAACGCGCTGGCGATCCCGGTTGTCAGCCTGCTGGTGACGCCGCTGGCACTGTTGGGTAGCGTGCCTGGCTTAGGTCTGGTGCTGCAGCCGGCGCACGCGTTGCTGGCGCTGCTGATGGACTTTTTGTACTGGCTGGCTGCACTGGGCGGCTCTGTCTGGCAACAGCATGCACCGCCGGTCTGGGCGATACCTCTGGCGTTGTTGGGCGCGGCCTGGTTCCTGCTGCCGCGCGGGTTTCCGGCGCGCTGGCTGGGGCTGGTTGCCTTCCTCCCGCTGTTCTTCATTTTTCCGCAACGGCCGACGCCGGGCGCATTGACGCTGACGGTGTTGGATGTCGGCCAGGGTCAGGCCTTGCATGTGCAGACCGCCACGCACGACCTGATCTTCGACACTGGCCCGGGCTTTACCGCCGACGCCGACAGCGGCAACCGCATCCTCGTGCCTTATCTGCGCGCCACCGGCGTGCAGCAACTCGACATGCTGATGGTCAGCCATTCCGACATGGATCATGCCGGTGGTGCAGCTTCGCTCATGGCGGCGGTGCCGATTGGCGGATTCGTCAGTTCCTTGCCCGAACTGCATCCGCTGTGGCAAAAGTCGGCGCTGGATGGATGGCGCAATGAGCGGCGCTGCCTCGATGGTGACGCCTGGGAATGGGATGGCGTGCGTTTCCGGGTATTGCATCCGACGTCCGCCGACTATGCTGGCAAACGCACGACGAATGCCATGAGTTGTGTACTCAGGATCGACAGCGCCCATGGCAGCGTGCTGGTACCCGGCGATCTGGAAGGCACGGCCGAGGCGGAGCTGCTGGCGCGGCATGGCGACGATTTGCGCGCCGATGTTCTGGTAGCGCCTCATCACGGCGGCAAGCGTACTTCATCGGCGGATTTCGTCGCTGCCGTCAGCCCCCGCGCGGTGGTCTTCCCGGTCGGCTATCGCAACCGTTTCGGTCATCCGTGGCCGGTGGTGGTCGAACGTTACGAAAGCACCGGCGCCCACATTCATCGTACCGACCGGAACGGCGCGGTGCGCGTTGTGCTCGACGCGACGGGGCAGCATTACGTTCATCAGCGCGAAGCGCGTGCCCGCTACTGGCACAATACGCCCGTTGACCTTATTGAAAGCGCTCCATGACTCCACCCCATTCATCATATGTGCAATGTCTCAGCCCCGCCGGTTTCCATCGCATGGCCTATGTGGAATGGGGCGATGCGAGCAATCCGCAGGTGCTGGTCTGCGTACATGGCATGACGCGCTGCGGGCGCGATTTCGATTTTCTGGCGCAGGCCCTGGCCGAAAAGTACCGCGTGGTCTGTCCCGATGTGGTCGGCCGCGGCCTGAGCGACCGCTTGCACGATCCGGCGCACTATGTCACCCCGCAATATGCGGCGGACATGGTGACGCTGATCGCTCGGCTGAATGTCGAAAAGGTGGACTGGCTTGGCACTTCGATGGGCGGTCTGATCGGCATGGCCCTCGCGGCGCAGAAAGACACGCCCATCAAGCGACTGATCCTCAACGATGTCGGGCCGGTGGTCGACGCCACGGCACTGAAACGCATCAGTGACTATCTGGGCAGTCCGCCCGACTTTGCCTCGATGGTCGAAGCCGAGACCTATTTGCGTCAGGTGGCTGCGCCGTTCGGCAATTTGACGGATCCCCAGTGGCGCCACCTGACCGAGTGCGTCGTCAAACCTGCGGCGCAAGGACGGATCAAGCTGCGTTACGACCCGGGCATCGCCGTGCCATTCAAGGCCATGGTCGAGGCGCAGGGCGCGAAGAATATCGAATTGTGGCCGCTCTACGATGCGATTCGCTGCCCGACGCTGGTGATTCGCGGCGAAACCTCGGATTTGCTTACCCGTGAAACGGTGACGGCAATGCGTGAGCGGGGGCCGCGCGCCAGTGCGGTGGAAATACCCCACGTCGGCCATGCGCCGATTTTCATGGAGGATGCGCAAGTTGCCGTGGTAAGGGAATTCCTGCTCGGTGACTGATGAAATCAGCGCCGGCACTGCCGGCCGCTGCACTGTCTGCTTTCTGTTAGACTTCACGGCGGCGGGCCTCCCCGCATTGCGGGGTGGTGAATCGGGTCAGGGCCGGAAGGCAGCAGCCACAGCCATTTACTGCAAGTGCCGGGGGTTAGGCTCGCCACCTCCCCTTATCCATCGTCCCCCTGTGCGCCCCTCTTGGTTGGGCAGCGTTACCATTTCATACCCGGTTACAAATCGGATATAGCCCACTTACATCCGTGGCGCTTAATCTCTCCTGCCAAGCAGGCATTTACCAGGAGAGCAATATGAAACGCAATCACAGCATCATCGCAAGTCTGATCGTCGCAGCCACTTTCAGTGGTGTTGCCCTGGCCCAGGGCGGAATGGGCGCTGGCATGGGACCCGGCATGGGTGCCGGAATGGGACCCTGCGGTGGGATGGGACAGGGCGGCCCGATGGCACGCCAGGCATCCATGAAGGTCGATCCGGCGCAGCGCGCCGAGCAGCGCCTCGACATGCTCAAGGGCCAGTTGAAGCTGACAGCCGAACAGGAACCGCTCTGGCTGGCGTTCGCCGAGAAAGCCAAGAGCGAGGCGGGCAAGGGCATGCAGGCAATGCGCAATCAGGCCGCCGATACCAAGCTGACCGCCCCCGAGCGCATGGCGCAGCGCCAGGACATGATGCAAGCCCATCTGGCCGCCATGACTGGCGTGCATGAGAGCTTCAATCGCCTCTATGAGGCGCTGACGCCCGAGCAAAAAGCCGTGGCCGACCAGCAAGCCGCCCGCATGGGGCAGATGGGCGCGGGCAAGGGCCCGAAGGGCGGCGGCATGCCGCGCGGACCGGGTCGTGGCATGGCACCGCAAGGCTGAACGAGCTAAATTAGCCTCCACGCCCGCAAACCCGGCTCGCTCCCCCCACCGGGGGGCGCTTGCCTCCTTGGGGCGGCCCTGCGGAGGCAAGATTAACTTCGTCGATCACGGGCGTTCTCCGCAAGGGGAACGCCCGTTTGCCTTAAAATGGGTACATGAGTTATCAGGTACTGGCCCGCAAGTGGCGTCCCAAGTCTTTCGATACATTGGTCGGGCAGGAGCACGTGGTACGTGCGCTGACGCACGCCCTTGATCAGCAGCGTCTGCACCACGCCTATCTCTTCACCGGCACGCGCGGCGTCGGCAAGACCACGCTGGCGCGCATCCTCGCCAAGGCCTTGAATTGCGAGACTGGCATCACCTCGACACCTTGTGGCGTCTGCGGTGCTTGCCTGGAGATCGACAGCGGCCGTTTCATCGATTATGTGGAGATGGATGCCGCATCGAATCGTGGCGTCGAGGACATGGCGGCGCTGCTTGAAAAGGCGGCTTATGCACCGAACAGCGGCCGCTACAAGGTGTACATGATCGACGAGGTGCACCAGCTTTCCGGCCATGCCTTCAATGCGATGTTGAAGACGCTGGAAGAGCCGCCGGAACATGTCAAATTTATTCTCGCCACCACCGATCCGCAGAAGATTCCGGTGACGGTGCTCTCGCGCTGCCTGCAATTCAACCTCAAGCAGATGCCGCCCGGCCTCATCGTCGACCATCTGACGCAGGTGCTGGCGGCTGAGGAAGTGGACTGTGAAGCAACAGCATTGCGCCATCTGGCCAAGGCTGCCGCCGGTTCGATGCGCGATGCGCTTTCCCTGCTCGACCAGGCCATCGCCCATGGCGCCGGCCGCATCGAGGAGGAGGGGGTACGCGCCATGCTGGGCACGGTGGGCGACGATCATCTCTTCAGCCTGCTCGACGGGCTGGTCGCCGGCGACATTCATGCCATGCTGGCCGTGGCTGAAATAATGGAGGCGCGCAGCCTCAGTTTCGATTCGGCCTTGCAGGAACTGGCCACGCTGTTTCATCGCATCGCGCTGGTGCAATTCGCCCCCAGTGCCATCCTCGATGCGGCGGAGCGGGAGCGTCTTGCGCATTATGCCGAATGCCTGGATGCCGAATTTTTGCAACTGTGTTATCAGATCGCCATCCACGGTCGCGACGAACTGGCGCTGGCCCCCGACGAAGCCGCCGGCTTCGGCATGGTGCTGCTGCGCCTGCATGCCTTTCGTCCCGACAATGCGAAAGTCGGCGCTGGCGGTACGGCGCAGCCGGCACCCGCCAACACGGGGACGGTTCAACCAACCCGCCATAATGCCAGGGTAGAGCCAACGCGAACAACAGCTGCCGCCGCCAGTCTGCCGCCGCCCTCGCAGCCCGACAGTTCACCCGCGGCCGATGACAACGATTGGCATGCGCTGGTCGCGCAGTTGCCGCTCACCGGCATGGCGCGTCAGCTCGCCCAGCATTGTGAACTGATCACCCTGACCGATAGGCAAATCACCCTGCGCATGTCGTCGGTGCATAAACATCTGGCGCCGCAGCAGGAAAAATTGCAGGCCGAACTGCAAAAGCACTATGGTCGGCCGCTGGCCCTGAAAATTGATCTGGCCGAGACTGCGGGCGAAACGCCCAAGGTGCGTGCCGACAACGTGAAGCGCGAACGCCAGGAGCGCGCCATCGCCGCCATCGAGGGCGATCCCTTCGTGCGCGAGGTGTGCGACCTGTTTGACGCCAGCATCGACGAATCCACCATCAAACCCATTTAAGGACAATCACATGTTGAACAAAGGCGGCATCGCCAACCTGATGAAGCAGGCGCAGAAAATGCAGGAGAACATGAGCAAGGCACAGGAGGAACTGGCCAACATAGAAGTCGAAGGCCAGTCCGGCGCAGGCGCCGTCAAGATCGTGATGACCTGCAAGCACGACGTCAAACGCGTCACCATCGACCCCTCGGTGATGGACGACAAGGAAATGCTCGAAGACCTGATCGCCGCCGCGCTGAACGATGCCAATCGACGTGCTGAAACCACTTCGCAGGAGCGCATGGGCGCACTGACCGCCGGCCTGCCGCTGCCGCCGGGCATGAAACTGCCGTTCTGAGCCCTCAGTAATGCCGCAACGAATTCTTTTTGTCTGCATGGGCAGCCGAGAAAATACCGCTTAACCACAAGGTATAGCGGCATATTGGTAACACATCTGGTAACACATCGGCAAGGATAGGCTTTTGGTTCGGCGCAAAAAACCCGCCATGCGGCGGGTTTGTGCGGATGTGCCTTTCTGTGATGTTTTCCAAATGTGTCCCAAGGGACACATTCTGAAAAACAGAAGCACCATGGGGCAACTCAGCGTCAACGGAAAAGTGCGTGACCCAGTCCGACTTTAATGACACGCAGCCGGCGCGGCCTGCTCAAGTAAAACTGCTCAGCAGCCTCGGGGCCGTCCCGTAAGGCGATTGTTTCGAGCATTCGTAAATCGTGACCAGACAGGCTGTCCACCAGTCGGCGGACGGCATCCGGCCCGGCGCATGGATAGATTTTGACGGCCAGATCGTAGATCGCCTCTGGCAACGTCCGCAGCTGCATTCCAAAAAAATCATTCATCATGGCACCTCGAAAGTGTGGAAGGTGGCACCCGTCGCGCGCGCTGGCGTCCGGAAGATGCCCCGCAGCAAGCTCTGGCGTGTGCTTGCTGCCCGGGGCTGCCGCGCCTTACGGTAAGCCTCGATCGAGGGCTTCCGGCTGATGACCGCGACAGCTTCAACGTCATCAGCCGGTGATTAGGTCGTCAATTTTGGAGAATGCACCAGGTTGTAGAACACTGACGCCGACATGCATGCTCGCCACAATTCGGATTTTTCCGGCGACGGCATCCGTGTACGGATTCACCAGAATATCGACGCCAGGGCCATACAGCGCAAAAAGAATCTTGCTCCAATCGCTCGAAAACACGACAGAAGAGCAGGTACCGTTTGCCGTACCCTTCGACAAGTTGCTGGGCAGCAGGTTGGTAACCGCGGCGCGGTGACCGAGCAGCGGCAATGCCGCGTCTGACCAGATATGCGGCAGACCGGTGCCGCGTACCGTTGTGCGCAACTTACCCCGCGTCGCCGCATTCACCACAAAGCCGGAGGCATATTCCGCGCTGTTCGCGGTAGCGGGGCCCTTCTCAAGATCAACAAAGTGCGCCCAGGCCGGAGCGGCGCCATTGTCGCCACCGACAACAGCCGTTATCCCGGTAGTATTTCGGATGCCGACTGGTGAGTCACTCGTACCGTCGCCGTTGAGCGCGCCGAATTGCGCCTGCTCCCACAAAGCTGTCGCGAGCTGGCGGCCGATGATGCCATCGGACACAACGCTGGATTGCCGGTCTGCCTGCACTGAAACGTTCATCCTTGCGGCGACGCGGTGCGGCGACAGATCGGCGTTTTCCGTGGTTTCAAGAATCTCGACGGCGGCGCCCGTTTCACTAAGCCAGTCGGCAGTATTCGAACTCGCGAAACGCGGAACATCCAACGTCGCCTTTAGACCGCTCGCAACGATTGCGCCCAGACCTACTAGCGGCGCGAGACGGCGCAGCGGATCATTAACCAGCGCACCTTCCCCGCGCGCCGCGCCGATCAGATTGCCGGCCTGCGTTGCCGTGCCGACGTTGAAGTCGCGCATCAGCAGGCTATACGGCACAAAAAATCCGTTCGGCACGCAGCCGCTGTTGTTGGTATGCAAGTTTGAAACGTCACGCTCCAATCCGGCCTTTTCCCATGCAGCCGGGTCACCATGAGCGGCCCGGTGTGCGGCGCGCAGAGCCCGGGTAAGTGAATACCCGCCCGCATCGCTGGCACTGTCGAAGCCGAGGGCGCGGTCAGCAGCGGCCAGTGCATCGGTGTTTTTCATGCGCTCGCCGATCCGCCGCATGAACATGGCCTTATCGCCGCGCTCACGCAACACTTCCATCGCAAGCTGCTGGCCGCCATGCTCTGCGAATACATCGCCCAGGCTGAGGACTTCGCGAACGCCGACAGATTCTTCCCGGATGTTGTACATTTTTCAGACCTTTCGTGTGGTTGTGATGCCTTCATCATCACGCCGCGCGCGTGAAATCCGAGGCGGGCGATTGCACAATATTCCGCAGCTGCCGACCTTCCGGCAAGCGCGCGACACCATCGGCGGAAAGCGCGCTGGCGGCACGGCACGCAGCAAATAGCGCGCTCGCCAGGCGGCCGGCTTCGGGCGGCGGTGCCGCCCACCAGCGCCAGACTGGCCATTTGTTCGAGAGGAAAGCCGCAGCCTGATTGGCGAGCAGCGAAACCGAGTAACCGGCGGCGGCGAAGGCTTCGCACAGTGCCGCATTGCGCCTGGCAGCGGCCTGGTCGCGCTCTTCGAGGTCGAGCACCTCGTACAGAATTCGCTCACGCGCGGCGCGGTCGAGCGTGCGGCCGCTGCGCTGGTAATCAGCGGCATGCGCCAGAGCCAACTCGACAGCGAAGCGCGTATCCATGCCAAGGGCTTAATCTGCCCCTGCCCCCCGATTTTCTTGAAGCCAGGAATCCACACTCCCCTCCCGTGCTTCTTCCACCTCCGCGCGGCTTTCAGCCCTTGGAAATTCAGCCAGGTCGAGCACGGATGTCGATTCCCAATCGAGGCGGCCGTCGGCAAGGTCGGCGTGCCATTGGTCGATTGCCGCCGTGGCCGCACTGGCGGGCAGGGCGCGCAGTTCGGCCCAATCATCGACCAGGTGGCGCACCAGGGCGTCGACTTGGGCGATCAGTTCGCCGTTTGCCTCGGATTCGAATTCAGCGTTCGCGCGCTCTGCGGCAAGCTGGGTCTCAAGTTCGGCGACGCTACGCTGTAGGGCGCCGACCTCGTTCAGCATCGGCGCCATGACTGCGCTCCGCATCTTGGCCGGGTCGGCGTGGCGCATGTATTGCCGCACCGCTTCGCGCGGATCGAGCCGGCCGTCACTCCCGAGTGAAATCACGCCGCGCTTGATCCAGCGGCTCACGGACTGCTTGCTCGTCCCCATCAATCGAGAAAATTCAGCCGGCAGCAGGCGCAGGCCGAGCCGCGTCACTTGCTGCGGATCGAATGGCAGCATCGGGGTTTTTGCCGATTCGGCGTAACAGTCATGTCGTTCTGTCATTGTGTAATCCTATCGGTTGCCTATGTTCTATAGCCACAGCCTAGAATTTGATCGCGCCGCCAATTACCCGCTCGGCAGAAATTTTTTAAAGGGACCCGTAACCATGAATCAAATCAAATACATACTGAATTACCCCAAGCGAACGACATTATGAAATATAGTTTTCAGTCCCGAGCTTGATGGCCGCGCGGTGCGCTTTGCCTGTTCGAAGGCGCGATGAAATTCCTCATTGAATATCCGCTGGGCGTGTTTCTTTGCCACCCCGAAGAAATCGAACTTGCGGCTGTAGCCGGGCGCAGCGATCTTAATCAACAGCGGCCTGATGCCTGCCGTCCTATTCCTGCCGCGCCCGCGCATCGTGCGTGACCAGATGCCAAACGGCGCGCCGGGGTGGCCACGCGGCACACCGACAAAGACTTCGCCAAACCGACCAGTCGCACGCAGCTTGCCGGATATCTCCTGTATCTGTCGCAGCGTCAGATTGCCTGCTGCGTTAAGCCGTACGCCTTCGCCGGGTGCCCAATAGCCGTCGGCATTTGCTTCGCCAGCGAGGTGCTTCTCGAAACGCTTTTGCGGGCGCCGCCCGCCGTGGATCTGAGTCGCCAGGTATTCCGCCTGGCGGGGCTTGATGAACAATTCGCTGGTCAGTGTTGCCGGGGTTGCCATGGTCGAACCGAAGGCCCGCACAGTGAAATTCGTTGGCCGGTCGAACGACTTGCTCACTTCCTGCTCCATCAGCGGGATCAGCCGCTTTGTCGTGCGCGTCAGCGCCACGGCGGTGGCGAAGCGCATTTGCTTGGACAAATTGCCAAAGAACTCGGCGGTGGCATGCGCATTGGTTTCGATCGTGATTTCAAGCGCGCCACCAGTCGTCGAGCTCCCGCCGCCACCCATGGCCCAATTGCCGATGCGGACGCCGCGGAAGCCGCTCGCCACGACACGGGAGACGATCGAGGGGACGCTGGAAAATGCTGCGATGAACCAGACCATGTCAGTTCCCCGGCCCGCTTTCCACCTCAACATCGGCGGCCAACTTCCAGGATTCGAGGGCCAACTTCAGTCGGGCATTGACCGCCGCATCGTCGGCGACAGCCAGGTCGATAGCTGCGAGCGTATCAAGGCAAACGGCGCGGAATGAATCGCTCAAGTAGGGATTTTCCGCATAGGCCATCAGGTTGAGGCGCAGGCCAGGCAGTTCTTTATCGGTAATGGTGTCGGTTTTTTTCATGGTCGATCCTTTCTTAAAAATGCACTTGTGCAATTTGTTTGCACATTTCAAAAACCTCTCTTGTGTGTGCGCACGCACGTAAGGTAGATATTCGGTAATACTGAATAAACTGCATAACTGCATTCGTGGATCAAAACGGCAGGGCATCGTCATCCTCCTGGCTATTCGCCGACCGTTCAAAATGCGCGGGCGCTGACGAAGTAGCGGCAGCAGGAAAAGCATCCACTGCTTTTAATTCGATGCCGAGATAGGGACGGTCGCCGCGCTTCAGGTTCTGTCCGACGCCGCGGTTCTCGCGCAACCAGCGCGTCAGGGCATGCATGGTTGGGGCGCGGTGGTTCATTTCCTCGCACCAGCGCTTGAGGCTGGCGCCGACTTCCTTGCGCGCGACATCGGCACCCGGCCTGGTATCGATGCACTCTTCAAACCACAGGCCGACGATATCCTCGGAGCGCAGGTATTCGTCCGAGGCCTTGACGACGACATCCGGCACCATCAGGCCTTCGCGGTGCCACCATTCCGCGCCACGAATCAGCCAGCCGAGAATCTGCGGGTATTCCTCGCGCAGCTTTTCCTTGAGGGCGGGGTCGGGCTGCGCCGGCCTCCTGTCCATCGGCAGAAATTGCATGCGCCGCTCCCAAGATGGATCAGGGTTCGGAATGCGCGGCCGGTGGTTGCTGGCAATAATCAGTTTGAAAGTTGGCCGGAACACGAAGCTGTTGGCGTACAGGAATCGCGCCTCGATCTCGTCGCGGCCGGTGATGGACTTGACGCGCTGGCCGTCCCATTTCCGACCTTCGTTTGTTTCCTGCGCGATGGCGACGCGCTTGCCGGCAAGCACGGCTATGTCGGCCTTGTTGCGGTCATTGCGCGCCTCTAGAAAGGTGTCAGTCGATGTGCTGCGCGCATAGTCGGCGGCGATGTCGAGCAGCACGCCCAGCAGTACACCCTTGCCATTGCCACCGCGCCCCCAGATGAAGAGCAGTTGCTCCTCGCGCGTGCTGCCGGTCAGGCAATAGCCGAACATGCGCTGCACGTAGCCGATGACGGACTGGTCGCTGCCGAAGGCATCGGCCAGGAAACGCAGCCAGAGGGTCGGCACACTGAAAGACGGCGCGACGCTGGTGCTCTTGGTGATGAGCAGTTCAGGGTCGGGATCGAGTTGCTGGCCGGTAGTCAGATCATAGGGGCCGTCCGGTGTGCCAAGGATGAACGGGTCGGCGTCGAGTTCGTCCTCGGTTATGGAAAACCCCGCGCGCATGCGGCACAGGCGCTCTACATTAAGGACTACGGAGGCTTTTCCGAGGCGGGCCTCATTGCTTGGATTCCGGGCTCGCACGTGCAGCCGGATATCGTAAAGGGTCTGTTCTTTCCGGTCGAGGTGCCAGATGCCAGACTCCGGGTTGCAGATCAGCCAGGTTTTGCGCGACTGAACGTAGCGCCGGTCGTCGTGTTCGGATTCGAAGGATTCGGCGAGCGCATCCTCGGTCTGCTGCTGTGCGGTTCGTGCCGTCGCCTGTTCGGCCGACTCACGCACCATTGGAATCACAGCCGCCATGGTCGCGCCCCCCGGTAAAGAATTTCATCATCACCAGGCCGATCAAGACGGCGCATGCTGACGTTGCGGGCGCCTTGGTAAGCCAGGCAGCGCGCCAGCGGGTCGATGCAGTGCCAGTCGGCAGCCGTCGCCAGGATGCGCACGTCGAGGCCAGCCAGCCAGCGAAAATCGAGCGTATAAGGGTCGTCCTCATCACGCCGCACCACGATGAAAGCCGCGCGCGCCGCCGGTGCATAGCCAAAGCAAAAACCGATTTCGACGTGACTGCCATCAATCGGGGTCGGCACCATGCCGCGCTGGCGCGCCTGGCGCAACGTTGCCGCATAGGCCGGCGTGCGCAGTTTCTTCGGGTGCCGGATGTCATGGTGATATTCGGCGACCAGATCATTCAGCCGCCAGGCGAAGTCGATCAGGTTTTCGTAACACCGGCCGCCGCTCTGCCGGTTGTTCGCGGCGAGGTCGAAATACTGGTCTGGTAACGCATTGCGCGCCGCGGTCGGCATCTGCGGGATCATCTGCCGCCAGCGTGTTTCCGTGACGGTCAGGCGCCAGATAACGAGGCGCTGCGGGGTGGGGTCGGTCATCGCCGCCCCCTCTTCCAGGTGCGTTTCTGGCGGCGATCTGTCCGCGACGATTTCGCCAGGAAGCCCGCTGTGCGATTTTTCGGGAGCGGGTAAGGCCTTCCTGCAAGGTCGGCAGCATCATCGCCGTGCCGGGCGTTTTTCGCGGGCTTCATTCCGCACGCACCGTATGCCGGTTGCGCCATGCTTGCGCGGCCTCGCTGGAAATCAGCACGCGCCGACCGATCCTGATGAAATCGGGCGCCTCGCCGCGCTGCCGCAGGATGTTGAGGAATCCGCGCGAGATTTTGTGCGCCTCGCAGAATTCCTCGATGGTCATTACAGGCGCCGCTGCGCCTTGTGTGTGTAGGTTTTCCATGTTCGCCCTCTATGCACGTCAAATGCGATGGGCGAACAATACTCAGCGCGTCACATGGCCTCGTTACCGTTTATTCAACTTCTTTGAATAAACGATTTTTCTGATCTGGCTGGGTGATTTGAAGTTCGCATCGGAGACCGCCACGATGGCGGCATCCATCGGGCTTGGGGCAACATCCTTGTCGCCAGGTATGCCAATCAAACTGAGAGGGATACCGTTGCGGGTACCGCTCTCCATGCCGGCCTGCATCAATGGGTGCATCTGCTTGACAGCGAAGGCCATACAGGCGCGGTACCAGTCGGAATGAGCCGGACGGCCCCTTCCTTTCGGCTTTCCGGCTTGATCGCGCAAATATTCGAGTACGTCATGATGCAACTCGTCAGCGGAAAGCTTGGCCTGCATATCAGTCCGAAGCCGCTTGAGTGTCTGCAGTTTCTGCAAGGCAACGATCAACGGCTCGTGCTTGCCTTCTCGCGCAAGCCTGACCATCTCCGGCCAATCCGTATCGTTCATTTCGCATCCTTCAAATGCGACCTTCGTTTGGGTGCCGCCCCAGCCGGCGAAGGTTTCCGGCGGTTCGCCCTCGGGGATCAACCTCGGGCTAGGGGCGGCATGCTCTGTCAGCAGCGCAGTTGCACCACGTTGCGGTTTTCCCTTGCAATATCCTCCGCAAGATCCGCTTCCATTTGGGCAACTTCGCCCTGAAGCTCGACCTCGGTCATGGCGGCTACTGGCTGCCAATGCTCGTTCGGTGTTCCTGTCGAGTTCTGGTAGTGGATCCACTCGCCCATGGCCATGATCGCGCCGCGGGCGAAATCGGGCATCGGCCCCAAGGCATCAGCCAGTGCCGTTGCGGCTTCGAATCGCCACGCGAAAAAATCGCCAGCTTCGTCGCCGCAGTTGTCGTGATTGCTGGCATTGGCGTCCAGCTTCAAGAGCGTCTGAAATGCGGCAATCGCACCGCGCCGGCATTCTTCGCTCGGTAGATTGATTGTGTTCATGCTGCCTTGGTTATCGGTTAAAGTCATATCAGCCATGTTTGCATCTCCTTCGTAGGTGCTTCTTGGTAGGGTCGGCTTGCAGTGTGCATACTACTTGCCGGCCCGCTTTTGCCTGAGCCCGTCAGGCGGCGGTGATTCTTTTCACTTCATCCGCCCATGCCTGGGCCGCCGCGATTCTCTCGGCTTCATAGTCTGCCCGGTTGTAGATGCCCATGACGCCCTGCAGCCGGTGATTCAGGCACTTTTCAATAATGTGCGGAGGGATGTTGAGACCGGCCAGGCGCGTCGCGAACGTGCGCCGCAGATCGTGCGGGGTGAATGTCTGCTTGGCGGTGTTGCGCAGCCATGCCTGATACGCTGTCGCGCTAAGATCGAAAGGCGCGGCCAACTGGGCCGTTGCGAGGTCGGGCAGGTGTACCCAGTGCGCGTCGCCGTTCTTCGTGCGGTCAATGCGGAATCTATCGCCGTCGCGATAGCCTTGCTGGGCCTCGCTGATGCGCAAGCCGGTCAGCAGGAGAAATCGCAGGATAGGGCGGCATTTGTCACCGAATACCCACCGGATTTCATCGTCCGTCAGGTGGCGATTGCGCGTTTTCTCTTCGCCGCCAATGACGCGATTGGTGACCGGCGCAAGCGGGTTGCGATCCAGATAGCCGCACTCGACGGCATAGTTGAGGGCCAACTTGATATTCGACGCGCAGCGGTTCGCTGCGACCGGTGTTTCCTCGGCGTATTTCTGCAGCCAGCGCACCAGCTGCAGCGTGGTCAGGCGGGCGAGGGCGGTGTTGCCAAATTCAGCCTTGGCGCGGGCGATATATGTCGAAATGTTCTTGGTAACGCGGTAGCGCGGCTCGATGCGACGGCTATACCACTCATCGAGCAGTTCGGCGAATGTCGTCTTTTTCAAATTCGGCGAGAATGAACGTTTGGCTAGCGCCGCACGCGCAGCATTACAATCCATGTCCGGAAACTCGCCGATGGTCTCGATGGTGGTTTTATCCTTGCCATCAGGGCCGCGCTTCTTGCGGCGGATAACCCAAGTCGTGGATCCGTTCGGGCGAACGCGAATATTCAGGCCGTCGCCGTCGCTTTTCCATTTATCGACGGCGCCTGGCTTGATGTCTCGTATCTTGCGGTCAGAAAGGTTTGGCATGATGTATTTGGGTGCACATTGGTAACACATCAGCAGTATATGCCTATGAACATCAATATACAAACAATGACAATAAACACCAATGAAACAAGAGGATAAAATGTTAAAACCGGCTTACCGAGTGCTATTCGTCTGCATGGGCAACATCTGCCGTTCGCCGACTGCAGAAGGCGTGACGCGGGCGCTGGCCGAACGGGCAGGTGTGGCGAGAAACTTCGAGATCGATTCGGCGGGTACTCACGGCTACCACATCGGCAAGGCACCGGATGCGCGCGCCACCAAAGCAGCGGCGCAGCGCGGTTATGACCTGTTGCCCTTACGCGGACGCCGCGTCTGTGCAGAGGATTTCGTCCGCTTCGACTACATTCTGGCGATGGATCGGGACAATCTGGAATTGCTGAAGCAGGCCTGCCCTGCCGAGCATCAGGGCAAGCTGAGCCTGTTTCTGGAATTCGGGGCGGGACGCAAGGGCGAGGAGGTGCCAGATCCGTATTACGGTGGCGCTGATGGCTTTGAGTTTGTACTCGACATGATCGAGGAAGCCGCCAACGGTTTGCTCGATCGGGTCGGTAAACAACAGTAAATCCGCTTTGCCCAGAAAAAATGCGCTGCAGTGTTATTGCAGCGCATTTTTTACGTCTGAGACAAGCGACTGGCGGTCCTAGGTCTTGTGTTGAGTTTCCACCATTTGCAGCGGTTCGGCGGGAATGACTACCGCTGGTTTCGGCTTGCGGCCCAGCGGCTGCACAACGCTCGGTACGGCCGGAACCGCCACTGCATTCGAGGTTTCGACCATCTGCAGGCCGGCTTGCTGCAAGCTGGCTGACAGGTCGACCGGCGGCGGCGGTGCCACCGCCGCAACCGTCTCCACCGGGGCAACTGTCTTCGGAACTTCCGGTGCTGCTGGCGTTTCCGGGCTGATCAACACGGCGACCGGTTCTGTAGCAGGGGCCGGTGTGATTGGCTCCGCAGGCGCCCCGGTCAAGGCTTCGGTTGGCGCAGCGGTTGCGACTTCGGTTACCACCCCGGTTTCAGATGCAACAATAGGTTCCGGCGCTTCGATTGCCGGTGTCGGCTCAGGAATGGCAATTGCTGCGGCAGGCTCTGCAACCGGAACAATCGACGGCTCAACAGCAATGGCCGCTTGTTCCACTTGTGCAAAAGTCGGCGCTGTCGGAATGGCGGCAGTTTCAATAGCTGGTGCCATTTCTGTCTGCGCGACGGTGGCTGCGACCTCATTGCCGGTTACTGCGACTGCGGCTTCTTCGTTGCGCCGTTCACTACGACCCCGGCCACCGCGCCGGCCACGCCGACGGCTGCCTTCACCTGCGGATTCAGTTGTAGAGCTCTCGGTCGGGCTTCCCGAAATGATGGCTGGAGATTCCTTCTGGGGCGTATCTTTCTCGGCGGGTCTGGGTCTGGCTGGCCGTGCCTCGGTAGTTGCTGCGGTGTCTGCAGCTTCAGTAGTACGTGTTCCCTTTTCAGGGCGTTCCTTGCGGCTCTGCCGGTTATCGCCACGGGGGGTGGTGGCGCGTTCCTTGCGCTCGCCGCCTTCGCGTCCTTCCCGGTTGTCGCGTCGGCCACGGCCGCCTCGTTCACCACGCTCGCTGCGTTCCCCACGCTCACGACGGACGGGCTTGTCGGTTTTCTTGGCGGGGGCGACGACTTCCGCTTCCTTCTTGTCGCCTGAGAACCAGGACATGATCTTGGCGAACAGGCCGGGCGCAGCTGCGACCGGAGGGGCTTCTTTCGGAGCGACGATCGGGGCCGGGTGGTCCGGTGTGATGCCCTTGACTGCGGCTTCGGCTCTGGCTGGTTTCCCCTCAGCTTGCGCGGCGAGGGTGCTCAAATCTTCCTCGAGGGGCTTTATGGCCATCTCGTAGCTGGCAAGGGTGGGGCCATCCTGGTTGAGCTGGTCGTGGCGCAGGCGGGTGATTTCGTGCTGCGGTGTTTCCAGATAGCGATTCGGGATGATCAGCAGATTGGCGCGGTGGCGCATTTCGATACGGGCGATATCCACGCGCTTTTCGTTGAGGAGGAAGGTGGCGACATCGACGGGTACCTGAACGTGGATGGCGCCGGTGTTTTCCTTCATTGCCTCCTCTTCGAGGATGCGCAGGATGTGCAGAGCGGCCGATTCGGTGCTGCGGATGTGTCCGGTACCGGTACAGCGCGGGCAGGTGATATAACTGGTTTCGGCGAGCGCCGGGCGCAGGCGCTGGCGCGACAATTCAAGCAGGCCGAAGCGCGAGATCTTGCTGGTCTGGACGCGGGCGCGATCAAAATGCAGGGCGTCGCGCAGCCGGTTTTCGACATCGCGCTGGCTCTTCGTTGATTCCATGTCGATGAAGTCGATGACGATCAGGCCGCCGAGATCGCGCAAGCGCAACTGACGGGCAATTTCATCGGCAGCTTCGAGGTTGGTGCGCAGGGCGGTTTCCTCGATGTCGGCGCCTTTGGTGGAACGACCGGAGTTGACGTCGACCGAGACCAGCGCTTCGGTATGGTCGATGACTATCGCGCCGCCGGAGGGCAGGGTAACCTGCCGCGAATAGGCCGACTCGATCTGGTGTTCGATCTGGAAGCGCGAAAACAGCGGTACGTCGTCACTATAACGTTTGACGCGGGCGACATTGCCGGGCATGACGTGGCTCATGAACTGCTGCGCCTGCTCGTAGATGTCGTCCGTATCGATGAGAATCTCGCCGATCTCGGCATGGAAGTAGTCGCGGATAGCGCGGATCACCAGGCTGGATTCCTGATAGATCAGGAATGCACCATTCTGGGATTTGGCCGCGCCGTCGATGGCTCCCCAAAGTTGCAGCAGGTAGTTCAGGTCCCACTGCAATTCCTCGGCGGAGCGCCCGATGCCCGCAGTGCGGGCGATGAGGCTCATGCCAGCGGGGACATCGAGTTGATCCATCACTTCGCGCAACTCCTGACGGTCCTCACCCTCGATGCGGCGCGAGACGCCACCACCACGTGGGTTGTTCGGCATCAGCACCAGATAGCGGCCGGCGAGGGACACATAGGTGGTGAGTGCCGCGCCCTTGTTGCCGCGTTCATCCTTCTCGACCTGGACGATGAGTTCCTGGCCGACCTTGAGGGCGTCCTGGATACGTGCGCGTCCGGCTTCGACCCCGGGTAGGAAAAAGCTGCGCGAAACTTCCTTGAACGGCAGAAAGCCGTGGCGTTCGGCGCCATAATCGACAAAGGCAGCTTCGAGACTGGGCTCGAGGCGGGTGATGACTGCCTTGTAGATGTTGCTCTTGCGTTGTTCCTTGTTGGCCGACTCGATATCGAGGTCAATGAGTTTTTGACCATCGACGATCGCGACGCGGAGTTCCTCGGCCTGCGTCGCATTGAACAGCATGCGTTTCATGTGTGCTCCCACGCGCAGGCAGGAAGGCACGACAAATATCACGCCGCTAGATAATTGCGGCGTTGCTCACTTTTGCAAAATCAGGCTCATCGGTAGTGACATTGGTAAATGATGGACTGGGCAAATGGGTTATTGAATTTGTCGATTTATCTGATGGCGACCCCGCCCTGCGTTGTGTTGCAGCTGCGGCATCGTGAATCAAAGCCTGTGGTGCGCGTAAAAAATGTCTTGTGACGAAGTAGTATCGCTGCGCGGTGGTTTGTTACCCCGTGCCAACGATGTTCTGGGGCTGTGCAGGACAGGTGGACGACCGGTGACCCTTGCCCTGTTCTTCATTTATCCTTCGGGCGGATCAGCGGATCGTCTTGCCTATCCCATGCCTAGCGGTGTGGTTCAGTAAAATAAACGAATCTGAATCACGCATCGCTGACAACACCACCGGATGACGCCCCGGAACCGCTTCGTGTCTCCGGGCACGCCGTCCGGAGACGGCAAAGCTGGGGCATTATATTACGAATGAAGGAGTTGAATGAAAGAGTTAAGTGAGAACTCGGTCACGTTTCTTGAGGTTGGCGAGGATGGCGCCGGGCAGCGTATCGATAATTATTTGCTGAAGCGCCTCAAGGGTGTGCCAAAAAGTCACGTTTATCGCATCCTGAGAAGTGGTGAAGTGCGCGTGAACAAAGGCCGGGCGGCGGCTGACCGGCGCTTGGTCATGGGTGATCGGGTGCGCGTGCCACCGGTACGGGTGGCAGAGAAGGCTGACGACACTCCAGTGCCGGGACGAGAATTCACAGTGGTTTTCGAAGATGAAGCCATGATCGTTGTCGACAAGCCGTCCGGGGTGGCAGTGCACGGTGGCAGCGGGGTCAGTTTTGGGGTTATCGAGCAGTTGCGAAAGGCGCGACCGAGTGCGCGTTTCCTTGAATTGGCGCATCGGCTTGACCGGGAAACCTCAGGATTACTCATCATCGGCAAGAAACGATCGGCGCTGACCAGCCTGCACGACCTGTTTCGTGACGGGGGGATCGACAAACGCTATCTGGCGCTGGTCAGAGGGCGCTGGCGCGACCAGTTGCGTAATGTAAAGTTGCCGTTGCTCAAGTATCTGACTGCCGAGGGCGAGCGGCGTGTGCGGGTCTCGCCCGAGGGCAAGGAGTCCCATTCGATCATGCGCCTGCAGGAGTACTGGGAAACGCCCTGGGGTGAGTTCAGCCTGCTTGAGGTGCAATTGCGCACCGGTCGTACCCATCAGATTCGCGTGCATCTCGCCCATCTGGGGTTCCCCATCGTCGGCGACGACAAATATGGCGATTTTGCGCTGAATCGCGACTTGCATAAGGTCGGAATGAAACGCATGTTTCTGCATGCCGCTTCAATGCGGTTGCCTCATCCGCTTACCAAGGAAGGTTTGCTGCTTGCTGCTCCGCTACCGCTGGAACTGAAGAAATTTATCGAGAAGTTAGAGAAAGGTAAGGTTGATGAAAGAAGTAAGGCAAATGGCCCGGCGTTATGAACTGATTGTGTTTGACTGGGATGGCACGCTGATGGATTCGGCGGGCGTGATCGCGCAAAGCGTGCAGGCGGCTGCGTGTGACCTTGGACTGGAACCGCCATCGGATGAACGCGCCCGTCACATCATCGGACTGGGGCTGGTGGATGCGCTGCGCTATGCCCTGCCTGACCTGGACGAAGGGCGCTACGAGCATCTGGCCGAACGTTATCGCCATCATTACCTGTCGCGCGACCACGAACTGCTGCTCTTTTCCGGTGTTGATGCGCTGATGCTGGAACTGGCCGAAAGTGGCCGCTGGCTGGGCGTGGCGACCGGCAAGTCGCGGCTGGGGCTGGCGCGGGCGCTTGAGTACAGTGGTCTTGGCAGTCATTTTCATGCGACGCGCTGTGCCGACGAATGTCATTCCAAGCCCCATCCCCAGATGCTCGAAGAGTTGATGGCCGAATTTGCCGTTGCGCCAGCAGCGACCTTGATGATTGGCGATACGACACATGACCTCCTGATGGCACAGAATGCCGGTGTCGATGCCGTGGCCGTCAGTTATGGTGCCCATCCACGCGAAATTCTGGAAGCGGCCGCGCCACGCTACTGTGCCCACTCCGTCGAGGACTTGGCGACATGGCTGACGGCGAACGCCTGATATGCACCAGTGCCGAGCTGGTCGATGGCGGGCATGGCGCACGGTTCGAGGTCGATTGGCATGGCTGCCGCGAACCGGCATTTGCGGTGCGCTTCAACGGGAGGGTTTTTGCCTATCTAAACCGTTGTGGCCACGTGCCCGCCGAATTGGACTGGAACGCTGGCGAGTTCTTTGATCGGGCAAGGCTATACTTGATCTGCGCTACCCATGGTGCGCTTTATGATCCGGTGACGGGTGCTTGCTTGAGCGGGCGTTGTAGTGGCCGTGGTCTCCAGGCGCTGGTTGTAACGGAACGTGGTGGTAATGTTTTCTTGTCAGAAAAGGCCAACTTTCCGGTTGTGCCGTAACCAAGGGCGATTGACGTGGCAGAAGATTCAAACTGGGAACACAAGATTCTGGAAAAAGTCGCACTGGCGGCTGTCAGCGAGCAGCGGCGGGCCCGGCGCTGGGGTATATTTTTCAAGCTGTTGGGCTTTGCTTACGTGACCATCCTGCTGGCGGTGCTGGTGGACTGGGGGGCAATTAGTCACGACGGCAAGAGCGCCAAACATACGGCACTGGTCGAGATGCAGGGCGTCATTCAGGCGAAGGGTGACGTCAATGCCGACGATGTCATCAGTGCGCTGCAGGCGGCTTTTTCCGACAAGGGTACGGCCGGCGTGGTGCTGCGCATCAACAGCCCTGGCGGCAGCCCGACGCAGGCCGGCATCATCACCGACGAAATTCGCCGTCTGCGCGCAAAACATGCCGACAAGCCGCTGTACGTGGTGGTGGAGGATGTCTGCGCTTCGGGCGGTTATTACGTGGCCTCGGCCGCCGACAAGATCTTCGTCAACAAGGCCAGCATCGTCGGTTCAATCGGCGTGCTGATGGATGGTTTCGGTTTTACCGGCAGCATGGACAAGCTGGGCATTGAGCGACGCCTGCTGACTGCCGGCGAGAACAAGGGTTTTCTCGACCCGTTCTCGCCGCAGAACGAGCGCCACAAGACGCACGCCCAAGGCATGCTCAACGATATTCACCAGCAGTTTGTCGACGTGGTGCGCGAGGGGCGCGGTCAGCGGCTGAAGGAAACTCCCGACATGTTCTCGGGGTTGATGTGGACCGGTGTTAAAAGCATCGAACTGGGGCTGGCCGATGATTTTGGGACGGTCGACTCGGTTGCACGCGACGTAATCAATGCCGAGGAAATAAGAGATTACACAATGAAACCCAATCTGGCTGAAAAATTTGCACGGCGCTTTGGTGCAGAGATGGCAGCCGGGCTGGGTAGTGCCTTCGCACGATTCAGCCTGCGTTGAGCATTAAAAAAACGGTCGGTCGCCGGTTCAGTTCGGGGCGGGGCATCTTGCGCCAGGCGCTGATGCGGCGGGTTGCGACCGTTTCGTCTGGCAAGGTCAGGTCGCTCGCCAGGCAAAGCAGGGTTTCCGGGTGGCAAGTGGCCAGCAAGGCATCGAGCAGCGCCGTATTGCGATAAGGTGTCTCGATGAAGAGTTGCGTTTGCTGCCTGTGACGGGATTCCTTTTCCAGTTCGACAATGCGCTTGCTGCGCTCAGGTTCGCGCACCGGTAGATAACCATGGAAGGCAAAGCGCTGGCCATCCAACCCGGAGGCCATCAGGGCTAGCAACAGTGATGACGGACCGACCAACGGTTTGACGCCGTGGCCGATCTCGTGAGCGCGTCGGACGATCAGGGCGCCTGGGTCGGCTACGCCGGGACAACCGGCCTCGGACATCAATCCCATATCGTGACCTGCTTGCAGTGGACTCAGCAGGCGGTCGATATCGGCGGGGGTCAGCGGTTCGGGCAACTGTTCAATGGCGACTTCGCGCAATGGGGTGGGGTGGCTCAGCCATTTCAGGGTGGCACGTGCCGTTTTCGCGTTTTCGACAATGAAATGCTGGAGCCGGCAGGCGATTTCCTGGCTGCCGGCAGGCAGAACCGTCGGCCAGGCGACGTCTCCGAGTTGCGTCGGCAGGAGATAGAGCGTGCTTGGCATGGACAATGACTCAGGGCAGGTCGAAACCTTCGGCGCGCAGCATTTCTGTCAGGGCAATGAGCGGCAGGCCGACCAGGGCGGTCGGATCGTCGCTCTTCATCCATTCCAGCAAGCTGACGCCCAGACCCTCCGAGCGGGCGCTGCCAGCACAATTCAAGGCGTCCTCCTTGTCGAGGTAACGCTCGATTTCGGCGTCGGCCAGTTCGCGAAAGCGCACTTCAGTGGCGACGCCACGGACGTGATTGCGGCCATTCTGGGTGTTGAGCAGGCACAGGCCGGTATGAAATACGACGATATGCCCGGAAAGGCTGCGCAACTGGGCGCGGGCTTTTTCGCGCGATCCGGGCTTGCTGAACCGCTGCGCACCGCAGTAGGCAACCTGGTCGGAACCGATAATCAATGCGGCAGGGTAGCGATCCAGCACTGCATGGGCCTTGGCAATGGCCAGCCGTTCCGCAGTGCCTGAAGGAATTTCGTCAGGCAAAGGTGTCTCGTCGGTTTCCGGAGCGCAGACTTCAAAGGGAATCTGCAAGCGCTTGAGCAGTTCGCGGCGGTAGGGCGAGGTCGAGGCCAGAATGAGTTGCGGCATGGCGGCTGTAGAATCGGGTTGGCAGATGTTTTTGCAGGCTTTTTGTAGGAAAGAGCCTTTGACTGGCGGTGTCGGCGCATGATAGCATTCGCCGTTTATGTCTTACCGGGAAGAACAGGATTTAGCCGGAACAGTCATCGACAGCCTTAAGTTTGCGGCGGACGGGGGCTGTATCACCGGCAAACTCGCCTTGACGAGTCTCCATCGCCTTGCTGATGTGCTGGTTCGGCCAGCAGGTTGGCTACATTGCGAATTGGTGGGGTTTCGTCAAATTGATGATACTCGTGACGCTGGCAAGCCGGGTTTGCATATACGGGTAACCGGGCGACTTGGCTTGCGTTGTCAGCGTTGTCTTGCCGAAGTTGATTTTGAGTGTGCCATCGACAGTCGCTTGTTGTTGACGTTGCCAGGCGAGAGTGAGGTCGATGCGTGGCCCGAAGGTGAACACGAGGCTGAATGGTTGGATGAGTGCGATACCATTCCGGCCAACCGGGAATTGTCGGTGTTGACGTTGGTTGAAGATGAGGTTTTATTGGCGTTGCCGATTGTGCCGCGCCATGCCGATTGCCTGCTTCCGGTTGCTGTGGAGGCAGGGATTGAAGAAAGCGAGCCATCGCCATTCGCGGCGTTGGCTGGGTTGAAGAAACATTGAATCGATTTGAAGTAAGGAGTCATCATGGCAGTCCAGCAGAACAAGAAATCCCCCTCCAAGCGTGGCATGCATCGTGCCCACGATTTTCTGAGTGCGCCGCCCCTGGCCATTGAGTCGACCACCGGCGAAGTGCATATGCGCCATCACATCTCCCCCTCCGGTGTTTATCGGGGCAAGAAGGTCGTCAAGACCAAGGGTGAGTAAACCCTGTCACCAGAATGCGGCCGGACGTGCAAACGTCCGGCCGTTTTCATGCCGCCTGCCTGAGGTAATGCCTCCCCACGCTCGCAAACCCACTTCGCTGCCCCCTACTGGAGGGGGCATGCCTTCTTGGGGCGGCCCGGCGAAGGCATGATCATCACGCTCGCAGTTGACTGCATGGGCGGCGATCACGGACCTTCCGTGATTGTGCCGGCCGTGCTTGAGTTCCTGCGCCAGGATCGGGATTGTTCGGCAATTCTGGTTGGTCGTGAGGAAGCAATCAGGCCTTTCCTGGCACAAACTGAAGCCGCGCTGAATAGTCGTTGGTCGGTGCAACATGCCAGCGAAGTGGTCGGCATGGATGAGTCGGTCGCCAGTGCCTTGCGTGGCAAGAAGGATTCGTCGATGCGGGTGGTTGCCAATCTGGTCAAGGAGGGGCGGGCCGACGCGGCGATCTCGGCCGGCAACACGGGAGCCCTGATGGCGATCTCGCGTTTCGTGCTGAAAACCCTGCCCGGCATCGATCGCCCGGCGATTGCCTCGACCCTGCCTTCCATGACCGGGCATACCTACATGCTCGACCTGGGCGCCAACGTCGATTGCGCTCCCGAACATCTGTTGCAGTTCGGCATCATGGGTGCCATGCTGGCCGCCGCGCTCGAACATAAAGAGCGGCCCAGCGTCGGACTGCTGAATATCGGCGCAGAGGACATCAAGGGCAACGAGGTGGTGAAGCGTGCGAGTGAACTGCTGAAAGAAAGTGGCCTGAATTTCATTGGCAACATCGAGGGCGATGACATTTACAAAGGCACTGCAGAGGTGGTCGTGTGCGACGGATTTGTTGGAAATGTTGCCTTGAAAACCTCGGAGGGGCTGGCGCGCATGGTGCGAACTTTTCTGAAACAGGAGTTTTCGCGCAATCTGTTGACGAAACTGGCAGGGCTTATCGCCCTGCCCGTACTCAGAGCCTTCCAGTGGCGGCTTGATCCGCGCCGCTACAATGGGGCAAGTCTGCTCGGCTTGAAGGGCGTGGTGGTCAAGAGTCATGGCTCGGCGGACTCTTTTGCTTTTCGGCATGCACTGGAACAGGCTGCCGAGGCGGCACGTCAGCGCCTGCCTGAGAAGATCGCGGCACGGATGGCGGCGGCTTTGCAGCATATCGGGCCAGCGCCGACGCTATGCGATTGAACGTTCTGTGATGGAGGATCGGCGATGATTCATTCTCGCATTACCGGCACGGGTGGTTATTTACCGGGCGATCCAGTCGATAACAACGCATTGATCGCCGCACGCGGCCTTGATTCCTCTGACGAATGGATTGCCGAGCGCACCGGCATCCGGGCGCGCCACTTTGCGCCGGCCGGGGCTGCTGCCAGTGATCTGGCCCTGGTGGCCAGTCAGCGCGCGCTTGAATCAGCCGGTTGTGCGCCAAACGACATCGACCTGATCGTCCTGGCGACGTCGACCCCCGATTTCATTTTTCCCAGTACTGCGGCATTGTTGCAGGACAAGCTGGGGATCACCAATGGTGCGGCCGCCTTCGACCTGCAGGCCGTTTGCAGCGGATTCATTTACGCACTTTCGGTGGCTGACAAGTTCATCCGTTCCGGTTCGCACAAGCGGGCGCTGGTGGTCGGTGCCGAGGTGTTTTCGCGCATCCTCGACTGGCGCGATCGCGGCACCTGCGTGCTGTTTGGTGATGGTGCCGGTGCGATCGTGCTGGAAGCGAGTGATACGCCCGGTATTTACGCCACGGCCCTGCATGCCGATGGTCGTTATCGGGATATTCTTGCCGTGGCCGGCCATGTTTGTGATGGTCAGACGATTGGCGATCCATTCCTGCGCATGGATGGTCAGGCGGTATTCAAGTTTGCCGTCAAGGTGCTGGCCGAAGTGGCCGATGAGGTGATACGTGCCGCCGGCATGACGGCCGATCAAGTGGATTGGCTGGTGCCGCATCAGGCGAATATCCGTATCATGCAAGCGACGGCAAAGAAATTGCGTTTGCCCGTTGAAAAATGCATAGTGACCGTCGACCGCCACGGCAATACCTCTGCAGCCTCGATCCCGCTGGCCCTTGATGAGGCCGTGCGCTCCGGAAAAATCGGCGCTGGCGATACGGTGTTGCTCGAAGGCGTGGGCGGCGGTTTTACCTGGGGCGCAGCCCTGCTGAAATTCTGAGGTAATGATGAAATTTGCGTTCGTCTTTCCCGGTCAGGGTTCCCAATCGCTCGGCATGATGGCCGCGTATGGCGACAGCCCGGTAATTCGTGCCACATTTGATGAGGCCTCCCAGGCGCTGGGACGCGATCTCTGGCAACTGGTTGCGGAGGGTCCGGCCGAAGCGCTTGCCCAGACAGTCAATACCCAGCCGCTGATGCTCACCGCCGGCATTGCCGTCTGGCGGCTCTGGCAGGATATGGGTGGGCCGCTACCGGCCATGCTAGCGGGACACAGTCTGGGCGAATACTCGGCACTGGTCGCGTCTGGCGTGCTCGAATTTGCGGATGCGGTTCCGCTCGTTGAACTGCGCGCACAGGCCATGCAGGCGGCCGTGCCGGCGGGGACCGGCGCAATGGCGGCCATTCTCGGCATGGATGCCGGGACCGTGCAGTCGATTTGCGCAGCAGTCGAAATAGAATTGGCCAATGAGAGCCAGGCGGTTCAGGCGGTCAACTTCAACTCCCCGGAACAGACGGTCATTGCCGGTCATGCCGCTGCCGTGCAGCGTGCCGCTGACGCCTGCAAGGCCAGAGGAGCGAAACGCGCTGTGATGCTGCCGGTGTCGGCGCCTTTCCATTCCTCGCTGATGCAGCCTGCCGCCGAGAAGCTCAAGGCGCGCCTCGCCACTGTCGTTGTCGCGCGCCCACAAATTCCCGTGCTGAACAACGTGGATGTGTCCTGTGCTGAAGACCCGGACGCCATCCGGGCAGCGTTGGTGCGCCAGGCTGCTGCACCGGTGCGCTGGGTCGAGACCATGCGCGCGATGCAGGCGGCGGGCATCACACATGTGTTTGAATGTGGCCCCGGCAAAGTATTGGCCGGTTTGGTAAAACGCTGTGCCGACAATCTGACCGGCGGCGCCATGCACGACCGGGCGGGTGTCGAGATGGCACTTTCAATCGTGAAAGGATAAATAATGGCCCCCCACGCTCGTAAAATCGACTCACTGCCCCCCACAGGGGGGTGCATGCCCCCTTGGGGCGGCCCTACGGAGGCATGATTATGCAAGACGTTCTGAAAGGACAAATTGCCCTGGTGACGGGTGCTTCGCGGGGCATCGGCCACGTCATCGCACAGGAACTTGGGAAGAAGGGTGCGACCGTCGTCGGTGTCGACATCAACGAGGCCGCTGCCGCAGAGATACAGAAGGCGCTTGACGCCGCTGGCATTCCCGGCTGGGGTGCCGTGCTGGACGTGACCGATGGCCCTGCCTGCGAGGCACTGATCGGCGAAGTTGAAAAGCGCTTCGGTGCGGTTTCCATCCTGGTCAACAATGCCGGCATCACCCGCGACAATTTGGCCATGCGCATGAAGGAAGATGAGTGGGATGCCGTCATCAACACCAACCTCAAGGCCGTGTTCCGCCTGTCGAAGCTGGTCATTCGCGGGATGATGAAAGCCCGTTCGGGTCGCATCATCAATATTTCCTCCGTGGTCGCCGCTTCCGGCAATCCCGGCCAAATCAACTACGCGGCGGCCAAGGCCGGTGTCGCCGGCATGTCACGGGCGCTGGCGCAGGAACTCGGCAGCCGCAATATCACGGTCAACTGCGTGGCCCCCGGGTTCATCGATACTGCCATGACCCGCGCGCTGAGTGACGAACAACGCAACGCCCTGGTTCAGAAAATTCCGCTGGGCCGCCTCGGTCAGGCTGAAGACATTGCGCATGCCGTGGCTTTTCTGGCCAGCCCGGAAGCGGCTTACATTACAGGAATAATGCTGCACGTCAATGGCGGCATGTACATGGTTTGATAGCCGTTGCTGTCAGGAAGGTTTTTGGCTTCGGCTTTTGGTAAACTACGTGGGTTTTAAACAACCCGCCTTTATAGGGAAGAGGAGCAATAAATGGATAACATCGAACAGCGCGTCAAGAAAATCGTTGCCGAACAACTCGGCGTGAATGAGGCCGATATCAAGAACGATTCGTCCTTTGTGGACGATTTGGGCGCCGATTCGCTCGACACCGTCGAACTGGTGATGGCGCTCGAGGAAGAGTTCGAGTGCGAAATTCCGGACGAGGAAGCTGAGAAAATCACCACCGTCCAACAGGCCATTGACTACGTCAATAACAACCTGAAGAAGTAATCTACAGGGGTGTAACTAGCCCCTTTCCCCCCACCCCGAAGGAGGCTACCTTGTCGCGTCGCAGAGTCGTCGTGACCGGTTTGGGACTTGTCTCGCCGGTCGGTAATACCGTCGCCGAAACCTGGAGCAATATTCTTGCCGGCAAGAGCGGCATTGGCCCGATCACCCGCTTCGATGCATCAGCCCTCAGGGCGCGTATCGCCGGAGAGGTCAAAGGGTTCGATATTGCGACTTATCTGTCGCCCAAGGAAGCACGCCGCATGGATATATTTATCCATTACGGCATGGCTGCAGGAATCCAGGCGTTTCGGGATTCCGGCCTGGAGGCGAACGAGGAGAACGCGGATCGCATCGGCGTGAATATCGGCTCTGGCATCGGCGGTCTGCCGATGATCGAGGCGACACACCACGACTATCTCGCCGGCGGCCCGCGCAAGATCTCGCCTTTCTTCATTCCCGGCACCATCATCAACATGATCTCGGGCAACCTGTCGATCATGCTGGGTCTCAAGGGGCCGAATCTCGCCGTCGTGACGGCCTGTACCACGGGCTTGCACGCCATCGGCATGAGTTATCGCATGATCCAGTATGGCGATGCCGATGCGATGGTCTGCGGTGGTGCCGAATCGACGGTGACGCCACTGGCGGTCGGCGGCTTTGCCTCGGCGCAGGCGCTTTCCACGCGCAATGACGACCCGGCAACGGCAAGTCGTCCTTGGGACAAGGGGCGCGATGGCTTTGTCCTAGGCGAGGGCGCTGGTGTGTTGGTGCTCGAGGAATACGAGCATGCCAAACGGCGCGGCGCGAGAATTTATGCCGAACTGGCCGGCTTCGGCATGAGCGGCGATGCCTATCACATGACGGCGCCGGATACCGACGGGCCGCGTCGCAGCATGATGAATGCGCTGAAGGACGCGGGTCTCAATGGCGACCAGGTGCAGTACATCAATGCCCATGGCACGTCGACACCGCTCGGCGACAAGAATGAGACCGAGGCGATCAAACTGGCCTTTGGCGATGCCGCAAAGCGGCTGGTGGTGAATTCGACCAAGTCGATGACCGGGCATTTGCTGGGTGGCGCCGGCGGTCTGGAGTCGGTACTGACGGCGCTGGCGGTACATCACCAGGTTTCGCCGCCGACGATCAATATCTTTGAGCAGGATCCGGAGTGCGACCTTGATTACTGCGCCAACGTGGCGCGTGATCTCAAGATCGACATCGCCGTCAAGAACAACTTTGGTTTCGGCGGTACCAACGGTACCTTGGCTTTCAAACGGATCTGAACCGGCCGTGCAGTGAAGTTGCCCTTGATGATTCCACTGCGAGTTTCACAGCGGTTGCTGGCCACGCTGGTGTTGGCGCACTTGCTGGCGGTTGTTGCAATCCTGCCGTTGGTGTTGTCGTGGCCGCTACGTCTGGCCATGATTGGTCTGGTGGTGGCTTCGCTGGTTTATTTCCTTGAGAGGCAGAGCCGACCGGCCGTCGTTGGTTTGCATCTGGGTGCGCAGGGCGAACTTGAAGTCGACACGAAAGTCGGCGTTCGCGAGACGGCGACGATCCTGCCGCAAACTGCTGTGTTGTCGAGAGTGATCGTGTTGCGCTTACGTAAAAATGGCCAACTGCTGACGTTACCCTTGTTGCCGGATACTACCGGCGAGACTGCGTACCGGCAGTTATCCTTGTGGTTGAAGTGGCGCGCCAGATTGGGCTAGAAAAAACAAATAATGGAAAATCTGCAAAAGAGCATTCAGCAACAACGTCAGGCTTTGCGCGAACTTTTGTCCGAACCACTGGGGCGACTGGCGGAGCAGTGTGCAGCGGCCTGGGGCGATCGCGAACGGCTTAATGTTGTTCTGGCCAACGCGCTGGGCACGCTATCCTACTGCAAACACCTGTATGTCATGGATGAAAACTGTCGGCAGATCAGCGACAACGTCAGCCATGCCGGTCTGCTGGAGGGCTTTGGTCGTGACCGTTCACAACGCCCGTATGTGAACGGGATAGTATCCGACACGCCGCTGGTGCTCTCGCAATCCTATATGAGCCTCAAGCAAAACCGCCCATCGCTCACTGCAGTGCAGTCTGTCCGCGATGACGCAGGCCATCTGCTGGGCTACATCGGCGCCTATTTTGGTTTGCGCGACCTGCCGCTGACGCGCGAGTTATATGAGGAGCCGCGCAGGTGGCAGCAACTCAAAGGCGATCCTTCGATCCGCGGGACAGTGTTTCATCAGCAGCGCAGTGAAAGCGCCATGGATCAGCAGTTGGATACCGTGCTGGGTGTGGTGGGGGAGTTGATGGTTTGCCATGGTGCATTCCATGTGATGCTGCACTTTTCGAGCAGCCGCGCCGTGATCTGGTTGCTTAATGACCCCTTCCGCTATCGCCTGCTGAGTATCGACATGCTGGTGGACCCCAACATGTGCCTGGCTTACCCGCGCATTCCTTATCCTGTCGATGCGCTGGTCCCCATGGAGCAAGTTCGGACGGTGCTCGAACGGTTCAAGGACCTGCGGCAGATGGACGATATGTTCTATTTGCGCTCGGGCACTCTGAACATTTTCAACGGGATTGTCGGTCTGACATTCTCGTGCGACGGTTCGCACTATGTCCCTTATGAGGAATTTCTCGACAAGGGACAGGATTTCTGGGTCGGCGAGACCGGCGGATAAGCGGCAGCACAGCCACTCGGAAAGGCCTGATTCAGGGGCGCGGCTTGAGGATGGTATTACGTGCCCGTGGCAGCGTTTCCGGATAGTCGCGGCTGAAATGCAGGCCCCGGCTTTCCTTGCGCTTCAAGGCGCACTCGACGATCAGGTGGGCGGTCTGCACGAGGTTGCGTAATTCGATCAGGTCATTGCTGACGCGAAAGTTCGAATAGAACTCGGTGATTTCCTTTTCGAGCAGGCGGATGCGATGGCGGGCGCGTTCCAGTCGCTTGTTGGTGCGCACGATGCCGACGTAGTCCCACATGAAACGCCGCAATTCGTCCCAGTTGTGCGAGATGACGATTTCCTCGTCAGCGTCGGTGACGCGGCTTTCATCCCAGCGTGGCAGTCTGGGTAGTTTGGCGGGTTTTTGCGCAAGGATGTCGGTGGCGGCTGCCGCGCTGAAGACCACGCATTCCAGCAAGGAGTTGCTGGCCAGTCGATTGGCGCCATGCAGCCCGGTGCAGGCGGCTTCGCCCAGTGCATACAGGCCGGGAACATCGGTGCGTGCTGCCAGATCGACAACGATGCCGCCGCAGGTGTAGTGCGCCGCCGGTACCACCGGAATCGGCTGCTTGGCGATATCGATACCCAGTTCAAGGCAGCGCGCGTAGATGTTGGGGAAGTGGCCGCGCATGAAGCTTTCACCTTTGTGCGTCATGTCGAGGAATACGCAATCCAGGCCGTGCCGCTTCATTTCGTAGTCGATGGCACGCGCGACGATGTCGCGCGGAGCGAGTTCGGCACGCTCGTCGTGGGCGAGCATGAAGCGGGTGCCCCCGTGGCTTGCGGGCAGGCGCAATATGCCGCCCTCACCGCGCATCGCCTCGGTAATCAGGAAAGATTTGGCTTGTGGGTGATGGAGGCAAGTTGGGTGAAACTGGATGAACTCCATGTTCGACACACGGCAACCGGCGCGCCAGGCCATGGCGATACCATCGCCGGTGGCGGTATCCGGATTGCTGGTGTACAGGTATGACTTGCCGGCGCCGCCGCTGGCGATCACCGTGTTGGGGGCGCCGAGCGTCAGAACCCGTTCATTGTCGATGTCCAGCACATAGGCACCCCAGCAGCGCTGGGTTTTGTGGCCGAGTTTGGCGCCGGTGATCAGGTCGACAACGATATGTCGTTCCAGCACGGTGATGTTGGGATGCTGGCGCACTTTCTGGCTGAGCGTTTGCTGTACGGAGGCGCCCGTGGCATCGGCGACATGGATGACGCGGCGTGTGCTGTGGCCGCCTTCGCGGGTCAGATGGTAGCCACTATCACTGCGGGTAAAGGGCACCCCCTGTTCGATCAGCCAGTCGATGGCGGCATGCCCGTGCTCGACAACGAAGCGCGTGGCGACCGGATCACACAGGCCGGCACCGGCGGTCAGGGTGTCCTGAACGTGGGATTCGATGGAGTCGGTGTCGTCCAGTACGGCGGCAATGCCGCCTTGTGCCTGGTTGGTTGCGGAATCATCGATCATCCGCTTGGTGACAAGCACTACCCGCTGCGTGTCGGCAAGCCGCAAAGCCAGCGACTGTCCGGCTAAACCGCTGCCAATCACGATCGCATCGAAGCTCCGCAAGAACTCAACTTTAGGCATGATGCGGCTGAATATAGCATGGGGCCTTGCCTGCCAGAGGCCTTTGCCAATCGGGCTAAGGAACTATTTTGTGCTGATCGGGTCATTGCCTGCAGCGGTATGGTTTGCAAAACGGAAGGCACGGTACATGGCAGAGTGCACGCAGAAGATTGGAGCAGCAAGCGTCGGTGAGGCGTCGGCTATACTCGCAGGCTACCAATTTCTGATGGAAAAACCTCACAGCCATGGGAGAGCGCGAAGCCGACTTGGTGCTGGTCGAACGGGTACAGTCCGGCGACCAGGAAGCCTTCGGCCTTTTGGTCAGCAAATACCAGCGCAAGCTTTTGCGGTTGGTGATGCGTTTTGTGCGCGATTCCGCCGAGGCCGAGGATGTCACTCAGGAGGCCTTCATCAAAGCGTACCGGGCGTTGCCGGGTTTTCGTGGCGAGAGCGCCTTTTATACTTGGCTGTATCGCATTGGGGTCAATACCGCGAAGAACTGGTTGGTGGCGCGGAGTCGGCGCATGCCGACGGTCAGCGAGATTGCCACCGACGATACGACTGACATTGGTGATGGCGGCCTGCTCCGTGATGACACGACGCCAGAGCAGATATTGATGTCAAAGCAGATTGGAGAAACGGTAAATGCAGCGATGGACGCACTACCTGAGGATTTGCGGACGGCCATCGCCTTGCGTGAAATCGAAGGCTTGTCGTACGAGGAAATTGCCCAAGTGATGGATTGTCCGATTGGTACGGTCCGTTCGCGGATATTTCGCGCCCGCGAGGCGATTGCAACCAAGTTGCGCCCCTTGCTGGATACCGAGTCGGATCAGCGCTGGTGAGCCCTCTGAAAGTGGAGAGAATGTTATGAAATCACAACTGTCTGAACTGTCAGCCCTGCTAGACGGTGAACTCGATCCCCACGAAGTGCGGCCTGCCGTGAAGGCAGCCACCCACGAGAGCGAATTACGCGAGAACTGGCAGGCCTATGTGCTGATTGGCGATCAGTTGCGTCGGGAATGCACCGGCAGCCGGGATTTGACCGCCTGCGTGATGGCAAAGATTCGCGCAGAGCCGGTGGTGCTAGCGCCGCGCAAACTGCAACCGACTGGTCGTCACCACCCGGGGCTGGCGCTGGCAGCTTCGGTGGCGGGCGTGGCAGTCGTCGGCTGGTTGGCCATGGCGGGAAATTCGCAGTTTTCCCCAACTGAAAGTCGGCTGGCTGCTGTCATGGGTACCTCTGCCGCCGTCCTGCCAGCGCCGACTTTTGCCTCTCAGGTGACGCCATACCTTACGCCAGCGCAAACTCTGGCACGTGTGGCGGATGAAGCAGCTCTCCAGTCGCAGGATTCGACCATGACCGCCGCGCGCGGTGACATGAGCGAATATCTGCTTGCCCACCATACGCAATCCTCCACATTTCGTCTGGGTAATAACGCCGGTCACGTCCGTACTGTCACCATGACCGGACGACCTGCCCGCCCATGAAAATTGGCCTGATTGCCTGGCTTGGACTTGCGGCGAGTTTGCTTAGTCCGCCAATCCTGGCGCAGACTTCGCTTGGCCAACAGGAAGCCCTGCAATGGCTGCAGCGGGTTGCCAGTTCGGCACAGACGCTAAGCTATAGTGGTACCTTCGTCTATCGCAATGGCAGTCAGAGCGAGACTTCTCGTATCGTGCATGTTGTCAGCGATGGCAATCGGCGGGAAAAGCTGGAGGTACTTGACGGCAGTCCACGCGAAATCATTCGGTTCAACGACGAGGTCAAGTGCTACCTCCCCGAAAGCCGCTTGGTGATTATCGAGCAGCGCAGTACCCGGCGCGCTTTCCCGGCACTGTCGCCGGCCAGTCTTGCCGGTCTGGGTGAGCATTACGTCATTCGCAAGGGGCTGCGTGCCCGTATCGCCGGCCATGACAGTCAGATTGTGCGCCTGGAGCCGCGCGATGCATGGCGGTATGGCCAGCAGTTCTGGGTTGATCTCAAGACCGGTTTGCTGCTCAAGGCGGATTTGTTTGACGAACGCGGTGGCGCGCTGGAGTCGCTGGCTTTTACCGAGTTGCGCATTGGTGCGCCGACTCATCCGGATGCCTTGAAGTCGAGCTTCCCCAATACTACCGACACTAAAGATGCCTGGCAGGTGCGCCAGGCCAAATCGCGCGAAATGCGCGACGATTCGCAATGGCTGTTTCGCATCGAGTTACCCGGTTTCCGCCGCCAGGCAGCGATGCGTCGCAGCATTGAGCAGACTGCCGCCAAGGACGCCCATGAAGTTCTGCACTGGGTGTTTTCCGATGGTTTGGCGGCGGTTTCGGTCTTTATCAACCCCTTGTCACCGCAGGCGGATCCCGTTAATAGTGAGGCCCAATCATTCGGCGCTATCAGCGTAGTAAAGCGCGTGATTGATGGACATCAGGTCGTGGTGATGGGTGATGTACCCCCGCACGCAGTCAAGCGCTTTGCTGAAGGCATTGAGGTGCGTATCAAATGACTGAAACAAATGGCGTGGTGGTCCGACTCGAAGGTGATCATGCCTGGGTGCGGGCGGAGGGCGCAGGGAGCGCCTGTGGGTCATGTGGGCAAAAGGGAGGCTGCCAAAGTGTCGGCATGGGCTCCGTGCTTGATGGCTTGCCGGGCAGCCAGCAGACCACGCGACTCTTGTATCTTCCCAATACCATTCATGCCCGACAGGGCGACGTAGTTGTGATTTGCGCGAGCGAGGGGGCGCTGCTGCGCGCCGTCTGGTTGGCCTATGGCATCCCCTTGTTACTGGCCTTGGCAGGTGCCATTGCCCTCAGTTGGTTGACCGGTAGTGAAGTGGCTGCGGCGGCGGGAATGGTCGCCGGACTCCTCGGCGGTTTTTTCTTCATGAGACACCGCGGGTTTAAGTGTCTTGATCCCAATCGAACGGAACCAATTTTGTCGATCAATTTCAAACACACCACCTGATATTTAAATGAGGTCTGAAACCATGTTGAAACGATTGATGCTGATGGTCTGGCTGTTGCTGATTGCCAACCTGAACTTTGCCCAAGCGCGCGAATTGCCGGATTTTGCCGATTTGGCTGAAAAGCAGAGTACCGCGGTGGTGAATATCAGCACCACGCAGACGGTTCGTGGCCAGCGTTTTGGGCAACAGTCACCTTTTGACGAGGATGATCCTGCTTTCGAGTTTTTCCGGCGGTTTGCGCCCAAGATGTTTCCTCCGGGCCACCCGGCGGTGCCGCGCGAATTCGAGAGCAAGTCGCTGGGTTCCGGGTTCATCATCAGTTCGGAAGGCTACATCCTGACCAATGCGCATGTTGTCGATGGTGCCGATGAGGTACTGGTCAAACTGACGGACAAGCGTGAGTTCAAGGCCAAAGTCATTGGCACGGACAAGCGCACCGATGTCGCTTTGATCAAGATCAAGGCCAATGGGTTGCCCATAGTACGGATGGGTGATCCGGCCAAGCTGCGGGTTGGCGAATGGGTGGTAGCGATTGGTTCGCCGTTTGGCTTTGAAAGCACCGTCACGGCAGGCATCGTCAGCGCCAAGGGCCGCTCGTTGCCGCAGGAGAATTTCGTTCCATTTATTCAGACTGATGTCGCCATCAATCCAGGCAACTCCGGTGGGCCGCTCTTCAACATGAACGGCGAAGTGGTTGGTATCAACTCACAAATTTACAGTCGCACCGGCGGGTTCATGGGCCTCTCGTTCGCCATTCCCATCGATGTGGCGATGGAGGTGCAATCGCAACTCCGCACGTCCGGCAAGGTCAACCGCGGCCGTATCGGCGTGATGATCCAGGAAGTGACCAAGGAACTGGCAGATTCATTCGGCCTGAGCAAGCCACAGGGGGCGCTTGTGGCTGCGGTAGAAAAGGGCGGGCCAGCCGATAAGGCTGGTCTGGAGGCAGGCGACGTCATATTGCGTTTCAACGATAAGCCTGTGACCCAATCGAGCGACCTGCCCCGGGTAGTGGGCAACGCCAAGCCTGGCAGCAAGGCCACCATGCAGGTCTGGCGCGCTGGTGCAAGCAAGGAACTGAGTCTGACCGTTGGCGAAATGACGGACGAGCAGGCCACTGGCCGTAGCAGCCGCGGTGGCCGTGGCGGGAAACCAGCCGAGCCTGCGACCGCCAATCGTCTGGGTCTCGTCTTGGCTGAGCCCAGCGCAGAGCAGCGGCGTCAGCTGGGCATCCGTCATGGCCTGATCGTTGAAGAGGTGCGCGAGAGCAGTCGAGGTGACTTGCGTCAGGGTGATGTGATTCTTGCCCTCATCCAGCGGGGCGCGCAGACTGAAATTCGCGCGGTGGACCAGTTCAATGGCCTGCTGGCGAAAGTCGACAAGGGAAGCGCCATTACCTTGCTGGTGCGCCGTGGCGACATGCAGACCTTCGTTACCATCAAGGGTGCGGAATAATTAAGCCCCCCCCCGAAAACCTAGCTGCGCCCGGTTCTCCCCCCAGGGGGCAAGAAACACTTGGGGCGGCCCGGCGTGTTTCCAAACCGCTGCTGACACTGTATGGCAGGCCTTATTGCCATCTTTGCGATGACATGCTCGCCGCGCTGGAGGCCACGCGCGGCGAGCATGATTTCATTGTTGAAGTGAAGGATGTCGACACGCGCCCGGAGTGGGTCGAGCTCTACGATGAACTGGTACCGGTGCTGACACTGGCAGGCGAAGAAATCTGTCATTATTTTCTCGACGTGGAGCGATTGCGCGCCGCGTTGTCTCCGGCAACGAACAAACCCTGATGGAAAGTCTGCTGTATTGGGTCGGTCTGGCGGCCGTGGCGGTTACTGCACTGACCGGCGTGATGGATGCCGGCCGCAAGAGCATGGATCTGGTCGGCGTTGTCGTAGTCGGTATCACAACTGCGCTGGGTGGCGGCACGCTGCGCGATATGCTGCTCGATCGCCCGGTATTCTGGTTGAGCGACCAAACCTATCTGGTGGTCGCCATGGCAACCACCTTGTTGAGTTTTGTCCTGGTGCGCAGTCTGCGTCTGCCGCCGCGACTATTCTTGATACCGGATGCTCTGGGATTGGCTCTTTTTACCGTGCTGGGGACCCAGGTGGCGTTGCAGTGGCAAGCGCCATGGCTGGCGGCGAGTTTGCTCGGGGTGATGACTGGAGTTTTCGGTGGCGTGTTGCGTGACGTGTTGTGCAACGATGTTCCGCTGATCTTCATGCGGGGCGAACTCTATGCGACTGCTTCACTGATGGGCGCGCTGGCGCTGATCGGCTTGCAGGCCATGGATGTCGCGCCGGTTCTGGCGGCCTGGGGGGGCATGGCAATCGTTCTGGTCGTACGTCTACTGGCCATTGCCTTCCATATCACCGTGCCGACCTACGCAGCCCGACAATAGCTTCCCTGGTGAATACCTGCGGCAAGGCCGTCGTCCGCCTTGGTGGCACGGTATAATCCGCGCCCTTTCGAAAGACAACACCAGACTTTCGCAGCCCGCTTATTGGTCAACATGGACCACATCAGAAACTTCTCCATCATCGCCCACATCGATCACGGCAAGTCCACGCTGGCTGATCGCATCATTCAGCGCTGCGGCGGCCTGTCGGATCGTGAAATGGCCGAGCAAGTACTCGATTCGATGGATATTGAGCGCGAGCGCGGCATTACCATCAAGGCGCAGACGGCGGCGCTCAGCTATCTGGCCCGCGACGGCAAGCGCTACAACATGAATCTGATCGACACCCCGGGACACGTCGATTTTTCCTATGAGGTCAGCCGCTCGCTGTCAGCCTGCGAGGGCGCGCTGCTGGTGGTTGACGCCTCACAGGGTGTCGAGGCGCAAACCGTGGCAAATTGTTATACAGCAATAGAACTGGGCGTCGATGTGATTCCCGTGTTGAACAAGATGGATCTGCCGCAGGCGGATCCCGAAGGCGCCCGGCAGGAAATCGAAGAAGTCATCGGCATCGATGCGACCGACGCCATCCCCTGTTCGGCGAAGACCGGCATGGGTATCGAGGATATTCTTGAAGCGGTGATCGTCCGCATACCACCACCGAAAGGTGACCCGAGCGCACCGCTGAAGGCGCTGATCATCGATTCATGGTTCGACAATTATGTCGGCGTGGTAATGCTGGTACGCGTCATTGATGGTACCTTGCGTGCCAAGGAGCGCATCCGTCTGATGGCGATGGGCTCAGTGCATCTGTGCGAGCAGGTTGGCGTATTCACTCCAAAATCGCGTGTCAAGGAACACCTTTCGGCTGGCGAGGTCGGCTTCATCATTGCCGGCATCAAGGAACTGAAGGCGGCTAAAGTCGGCGATACCGTGACACTGGCCGACCGCCCAGCTGCTGCGTCTTTGCCCGGTTTCAAGGAAATCAAGCCGCAGGTCTTCGCCGGGCTTTATCCGATCGAAGCCAACCAGTACGAGCAACTGCGTGAATCGCTGGAAAAGCTCCAGCTCAACGATGCCTCGCTGCAATACGAGCCCGAGGTATCGCAGGCGCTCGGTTTCGGCTTCCGCTGCGGCTTCCTCGGCTTGCTGCACATGGAAATCGTGCAGGAACGCCTGGAGCGCGAGTTCGATCAGGATCTGATCACCACGGCGCCTACGGTGATCTATCAGGTGCGCCTGCGCGACGGCACGGAGATCCTCGTCGAGAATCCATCGAAGCTGCCGGATCCGCAGAAAATCGAGGAGGTGCGCGAGCCGATCATCACCTCCGCGATTTTCGTGCCGCAGGATTATTTGGGCGCTGTCATCACGCTCTGCGAATCGAAGCGTGGCAGCCAGGTCGATATGCGCTATCACGGCCGCCAGGTGCATGTGACCTATGAGATGCCCCTGGCCGAGGTGGTGTTCGATTTCTTTGACAAGCTCAAGTCGGTATCGCGCGGCTACGCTTCGCTCGATTACGATTTCAAGGAATACCGCACGGCTGATGTCATCAAGCTCGACGTGCTGATCAACAGCGAGAAGGTGGACGCGCTGTCGATGATTGTGCACCGGGCCAACGCCCCCTATCGTGGCCGTGAGCTGGCTGCCAAGATGCGTCAGTTGATCCCGCGCCAGATGTATGACGTGGCAATTCAGGCGGCGATCGGTTCGACCATCGTCGCGCGCGAAAACGTCAAGGCCATGCGCAAGGACGTACTGGCCAAGTGCTATGGTGGCGACATTTCGCGCAAGAAGAAGTTGCTGGAAAAGCAGAAGGCGGGCAAGAAACGCATGAAGCAGGTCGGTCGGGTGGAGATACCCCAGGAGGCCTTCCTCGCCGTGCTGCGCGTCGGCGACAAATAATCGAAGAAGAAAACCATGAACTTTGCCCTGATCCTGTTTGTATTGCTGGTGGTGAGCGCCGCGTTATGGGTGGCGGATCACTTTGTTTTCCGCAAACGGCGCGCCCCGGGCGCCAAAGAGCCGTTGTGGGTCGAGTATGGGGCGAGTTTTTTCCCCGTCATCCTGATTGTTTTCGCGTTGCGATCCTTTTTGGTCGAGCCGTTCAAGATTCCTTCCGGTTCGATGATTCCCACCCTGTTGGTGGGCGACTTCATTGCCGTCAACAAATACACTTATGGGATCCGCTTGCCGGTGCTGAACAAGAAAGTCATCGAGTTGGGCGCTCCGCAGCGTGGCGATGTCGTTGTGTTTCGCTATCCCCCCGATCCTTCACTCGATTACATCAAGCGGGTCGTGGGCTTGCCGGGGGACCGGGTGGCTTACCAGAACAAACGGCTGACCATCAACGGTCAGCCGGTATCTGCGGAGAAGACCGGCGACTATTTCGATAGTGAACGCATGTTTTACACCCCACAGTATGTAGAGAAGCTAGGTGAGGTCGAGCATCCGATCCTGATTGAAGAAAACTCTCCGCTATTTGTGCCATTCGTCATGCAGTTTCCCCATCATGATAAATGTCTCTACAATAGTGCCGGAGTCGTTTGCGAGGTTCCCGCGGGACATTATTTTGTGATGGGCGATAACCGCGACAACTCGCAGGACAGCCGGGTCTGGGGGTTTGTGCCCGATGAAAATCTGGTGGGCAAGGCGTTTTTTGTCTGGTTCAATTTTGGTGATTTGAAGCGTATTGGCAGCTTCCGATGATCACCATACCAACTCGACGGGGATGACATGAAGAGAAAACAGGCGGGTGTGAGTCTTTCGGGTTTACTGACTTGGGCGGTCGTTATTGCAGTGGTTGCCTTGCTCGGCATGAAGATCACTCCCGCAGTCATTGAGTATTTCCAGATTGTCGCTGCAGTCAAGGCCGTAGCGAATGATCCAGGGGCAAAGACCAGCGTTGCCGAAGCGCGCAAGGCCTTTGAGCGTCGTGCGACGGTCGATGATTTCACGTCGGTAACCTCACAGGATCTGGATATCACCAAGGATGGCGGCGACCTGATGGTCTCGTTTGCCTACGAAAAGCGCGTGCCCCTGGTGGCCAATGTCAGCCTGCTGATCTACTTTGAAGGTTCGTCGCGGAAGTGAGTCTTGCCGGACGCTTGGAAAAAACGCTCGGCTATGCCTTCAAGCAACCGGAATTGCTGCAACAGGCGCTAACGCACCGCAGCCATTCGTCGCCCCATAATGAGCGACTGGAGTTCCTCGGCGACAGCGTACTCAATTGTGCTATCGCCACGCAGCTCTACCAGCGATTTGCCGCCATCAAGGAAGGGGATTTGTCCCGCCTGCGCGCCAGCCTGGTGCGGCAGGAAACACTGGCGGAGGTTGCGGTCGAACTGGCTCTGGGGGATTTCCTGCGCCTTGGCGAGGGTGAACTGAAAAGCGGTGGCTTCCGACGGCCGTCCATTCTTGCCGATGCGCTGGAAGCCATCATCGGCGCTGTTTATCTCGACGCGGGTTTTGTCGTCGCACACCAGTTTATCGAACGCCTGTACCAGACGCGCATCGAGCAAATCGATCCGCGTGACGCCGGCAAGGATGCAAAAACGGCATTGCAGGAATTGCTGCAGGCGCGTCGGCTACCGGTGCCGCAGTATAGTTTGCTGGCAACGCGTGGTGAAGCACATGCCCAGGAATTTGAAGTGTCCTGCACAGTTCCGTCGATCGAACTACAGGTAAAGGGCAGTGGCGCCAGCCGGCGCAGTGCGGAGCAGCAGGCCGCCCAGGCCGCGCTCGATCAATTGAAGGAAGCATGATGAGCGACACCAAAGTTCCAACCGCAGGATTCCGTGCCGGTTATGTGGCGATTGTCGGCTGCCCGAATGTCGGCAAGTCGACCCTGATGAATCGTCTGATCGGTGCCAAGATCAGCATTACCTCAAAAAAGGCGCAAACCACGCGCCATCGCATTCACGGGATTTTGACGACTGACGCATGCCAGTATGTTTTTGTCGATACGCCGGGCATCCAGATGCGCCATCGCAATGCCCTCAATCGCGCCATGAATCGTGCGGTGAGCGGCGCCTTGGCCGACATCGATGTGATCCTGTTCGTGATCGAGGCCAATCGCTGGCGAAACGAGGACCGTGCGGTGTTGACCCGCCTGCCTGCCGATATCCCCGTGGTGCTGGTAATCAGCAAGATCGACCGCATGACCGACAAGAACGCCTTGTTGCCCTTCATGGCCATGCTCGCCGAACAGCATGCTTTCAGCGAGATTGTGCCGACCAGTGCCGAGCGGGGCGACAATCTCGACACCTTGCTGCAAGTGGCCGCGCGCTACTTGCCGGAAGCGGCACCGATCTTTGATTCCGATGACCAGACCGACCGCTCGGAGCGCTTTCTGGCTGCTGAATTGTTGCGCGAAAAGCTGTTTCGTAATCTGGGTGAGGAATTGCCCTACGGCATCGCCGTTGAAATCGAACGCTTCGAAATCGAAGAAGGTGTGCGCCGCATCCACGCCGCCATCATCGTCGAGCGGGACGCGCACAAGGCCATGGTCATTGGCAAGGGCGGCGAACGCATGAAGCGGGTGGCCAGCGATGCGCGCAAAGATATGGAACGCTTGTTCGGCGGCAAGGTCTGGCTGGAAACCTGGGTCAAGGTCAAGGGCGGCTGGGCTGACGACGAACGCGCCTTGAAAAGCCTCGGCTATGAGTGAGTGCGGTGCGTCAGCGCATTGATGGCGCAGCCGCTTTCCTGCTGCACGCCTACCCCTTCAGCGAAACCAGTCTGATCATCGAAATGTTTACGCGTGACCACGGCCGGCTGGCCCTGCTGGCACGTGGCGCACGCCGACCGCGCTCGGCGCTGCGCGGAGTCCTGCTGGCCTTTCAGCCGCTTGAACTGGGTTGGTTCGGCGGCGGTGAAGTGAAAACGTTGGCCAAGGCCGAGTGGCTCGGCGGCATCCCTTTTCTCAAGGGTAAAGGGCTGTTGCTTGGCTACTACCTGAATGAGTTGCTGCTGAAATTGCTGCCGCGCGAAGATGCCCACGCTGCCCTCTATGATGCCTATTCCGCGGCCTTGCAGGCTTTGTCGGAAGGGGCAACCGAAGCAGCGGAATTGCGCCGCTTTGAAAAGGCGCTGTTGGCCGAGTTGGGTTACGGACTGACTCTGGAACGGGATGCCGCAGGCGGAGCGGTTCAACAAGCAGCCCGTTATCACTACCAGATCGAGCGTGGCGCCGTTTTGGCGGAACAGGCCGGACCCGGCGGGGCAGGGCTTGCCATGTCGGGGAAAACCCTGCTCGACATGGCGGCAAACAATTATGCCGATCCGCGTACCTTGTCGGAGTGCAAGCAGTTGATGCGCCATTTGTTAACGCATTACCTGGGGGGGCAGACACTGCAAACACGGCGGGTATTTATCGAATTGCAGGATGTTTGACCCGAGATTTCAGAGTAGGCTACTGCCCGCGTCAGTGGGGGTAATACCAAAACTAATGGGATAGGCGAAGGGATAGGTGGGAAATGATTGATCTGGGCGTGAATATCGACCATGTGGCGACACTGCGGCAGGCGCGGCGGACGTATGAGCCTGATCCGGTCTGGGCTGCCGCCGAAGCTCATCTGGGCGGCGCTGACGCGATCACCGTGCATTTGCGCGAAGACCGTCGTCACATCATCGACCGGGATGTGCAGTTGTTGCGTGCCAGCGTGCAGGTCAAACTAAACTTGGAAATGGCGGCGACCGAGGAGATGATTGGCATCGCCTGTCAGCTCAAGCCTGAAATGGTAACCCTGGTTCCGGAAGGGCGCCATGAAGTGACCACCGAGGGCGGTCTCGATGTAGCCGGACAGAAAAGTCGGCTCGGCGATGTGGTGCACCAGCTGCAGGATGCCGGGATTTACGTCAGCCTGTTCATCGACGCCGACCTGCGACAGGTCGAGGCTGCCGCGCAGGTCAGGGCCCAAGCATGCGAAATACATACCGGGCCATACGCCCACGCTTTCCATGACAGTGGCCGCGACATCGCCAGCGCGCCGGCGCAGGCCGAACTGGCCAAGATCGCCAATGCCGGTGCTGCGATCATCGAGCGGGGCATGCGTTTCAATGCCGGTCACGCCCTCAATTACCATAATGTGCAGCATGTTGCCGGTCTCGCCGGTGTCAGCGAACTGCATATCGGCCATGCCATCGTCAGTCGCGCTGTATTCGTCGGCTTGCGCGAGGCAGTGCGCGAGATGAAGCGGCTGATGAGAGAAGCGGTACCCGCCAGCTGATGATTTTTGGCATCGGCACCGATCTGGTGGCCATCGAACGTACCCAGGCGCTTTGGCAGCGCCATGGCGAGCGGGCCATGGAGAAAATTCTGGCGCCCGAAGAACGGAGTGACTGCCGGGGTCACCCCGAGCCCGGCCGTTTCCTGGCCAAGCGTTTTGCCGCCAAAGAGGCGCTCGGCAAGGCGTTGGGTACGGGGATTCGTACTCCCGTTCTGTTGCCAGCGATAGCCGTAACTCATGACGATCTTGGCAAGCCCGCATTTGCCTTTGCACCAGAATTGGCTGACTGGATGCAGGAGTGTCGGCTGGTCGCCCATCTTTCGCTCAGCGACGAAGCAGGTCAGGCGCTGGCTTTCGTCGTTGTCGAGCAATTGCCGGAGCAGGCGTGAACGCGTTTCCCTACGGTCCGTTGATGATTGACTTGGCCGGTACGGCCGTGGGCGATCTGGAAAAGGAGCGCTTGCGCCACCGCTTGGTGGGTGGCGTAATCCTGTTTTCCCGCAATTACTGCGATCTGGCGCAGTTGTCCGCCTTGTGCGACGAAATTCATGCGCTGCGCACGCCACGTTTGCTGATTGCCATCGACCATGAAGGGGGCAGGGTGCAGCGTTGCCGCGCGGGCTTTACGCGCATTCCGCCGATGCGCAAACTCGGCGAGTGGTGGGACCGTGATGCCGCCGCCGCGACAGTCGGCGCACAGGCGATTGGTTTCACGCTGGCAGCGGAATTGCGGGCCTGCGGTGTCGATCTGTCCTTCACTCCGGTGCTTGATCTCGATTACGGTATCAGCGGCGTGATCGGCGACCGCGCCTTCCATCGTTCTCCGCAGGCGGTGATCGAACTGGCCGGCGCCTTGATCGATGGCTTGCGCGTAGCGGGCATGGCCTGTTGCGGCAAGCATTTTCCCGGGCATGGCCATGTAACGGCGGACTCCCATCTGGCTATTCCGGTCGATGAGCGGATACTGGAGGAGATGGCTGACGATCTGCTACCCTACCGAAAATTAAGGCTCGACGCCGTGATGCCCGCGCATGTGATCTATCCGCAGGTCGATCATCGTCCCGCCGGGTTTTCACCGGTCTGGATCGACAAACTGCGCCACGAGTTCGGACACGCCGGCGTAATTTTCAGCGATGACCTGTCGATGGAAGGTGCAAGCGTGGCTGGCGGCATCGTCGACCGCGCTCAAGCGGCCTGGGCTGCGGGTTGCGACATGTTGCCGGTGTGCAACAGGCCTGACACCGTTGGGGAGCTGTTGCAAGGCTGGCAGCCAGAACTCGATGCGGCACGCAGTGCGCGGATTGCCCGACTGCTGCCGCTCGATGAAATCGGTCCGATCGATACGCTGCCGCTATGTATCGCCGGGCGGGAAGCCTGTCGTAAGCTGGCTTGAGTTTCCCGGCGAATGTCAGGTGGCGATGTAGCGTTCCATCTGCTCGATGATGAAATCCTGCTCGGAGATTTTCGCCTTGACGAGGTCGCCGATCGAAACTATGCCGATCAGATTCTGCTGCTCGTCGAGCACCGGCAGATGGCGGAAGAAGCGCTCGGTCATCAGTGCGAGTCCCTGCGAGACTTCCAGGTCAGGAGCGACGAAGCGTACTTTCGCGGTCATGACTTGCTGTACGGGTACTTCGCGCGGGTTGAGTCCGGGCGCGGTGACTTTATGCAGACAGTCGCGTTCGGTGAAGATGCCGATCAGCTTGGTGCCATCAACAATCAGGACCGCCCCGATATCGCGCGCCATCATCAAGTCTATGGCGTCTTGCACCGTATTGCCCGGACCCAATGTGGCAATCGGCTTGGTCTTCTCGGCCAGGATTTCTTTTATCGTCTTCATGATGTTCCTCCGCTGTGAGACTTGGTCTGGTTGTCCAAGTCGTGATCAAGGCATGAACATTTCATGCAGTACGTATTGAGTATCCTTGGCCTCGCGGCTCAAGTCAATACGGTGGCGGAGGCGATCCAGGCTGGAAGGCACCTGCCCCGCAACGGTGTGCGAGGCAGGACCATGGTTTACTTGACGCGGCCCTTGTATTCGCCGGTGCGGGTGTCGATTTCGATCTTGTCGCCGGTGGCAACAAAGATCGGCACCATCACTTCCAGGCCGGAGGGCTTGATCTTGGCCGGCTTGAGCACTTTGCCGGAAGTGTCGCCTTTGACGGCAGGTTCGGTGTATTCAACCTCGCGCACCACGCTGTTGGGCATTTCGACCGAAATCGCCTTGTCTTCGAAGAACACGACCTCGACGGCCATGCCGTCCTCGATGTAGGGAATGGCATCGGCCATGTTCTCTGCTTCGACCTCATACTGGTGGTATTCGGCGTCCATGAAGACATACAGCGGGTCGGCGAAGTAGGAGTAGGTGCATTCCTTGCGCTCGGGCACGACCTGCTCGAACTTGTCGTCGGCCTTGTAGATGGCCTCGGACGGGGCATCGGTGAGCAGGTTCTTGAACTTGAACTTGACGACAGCAGAGCTGCGGCCACCTTTGGTGTATTCGGCCTTTTGGACGACGAGCGGATCGTTGCCGACCATGATGACGTTGCCGACGCGGAGTTCTTGTGCAGTTTTCATAATGAATTAGGGGGCGGAAAAGGGAAACCCGGCATTATAGCTTTGACTGGCAGAACTTGACCAGATTTGTCGCCAGATCGCCATGCGCCGTGATTTGCCGTGCCCAGCTTGGTGCATGAGCTTTAAGTGCCGGCAAAGCTGCACGGAATGCCGGCCAGCCGGAGGCAATCTCGCCCTGACCGTTCCATGCCCGCCAGAAGGCGCGCGTGGCAGCTGCGGTCCCTGCTTCGAGGGCGCTGCAGTAGCGATCCAGCAAGGCATCTAGCTTGGCGTGGTGTGCTCCATTGACTTGTCGATAGGCCTGCCAGACAAAGGGACGCTCTACCCACTGGGCGCGCACCAGTGAATCCTCGCCACGTACGAAATTGAGCTGGCTGGCAGCCAACAGTTGGTCGTATCCATCCTGCGGCAGAAATGGCTGGGCATGCAATTCGAGCGCGCCGCGCAAATGTTGGCATCCGGTGGGGAATGACTCGCCCAGCCAGTCTTCGACCTGCTGGCGGGGCAGGCCGTCGGCAACCCGGCAGCGCACCAACTCTTTGCCATCGCGCCAGGTCTTAAGCAATGCGGGCAACGCCGGGTTGTTGTAACAGAACAGCGATATTTCGAGCGCTTCGCCCAAAGTCGACGTGACCTCGTGAAATCCATTTTTCGGGACTGGCGGGACGAAGTGCCCCGCACGGGGTGCGGCGCAATGAGTGGCGAAATCGCGTTCGCGCAACAGTCCGCCCGTGCCGTGGACGAAACCGGGAAAGAAGAAATATTTGGTCAGCGGCAAGCGCGGATGCGGCGACGGCAGCGCGTGGCAACCGGCTACCCACTCCTCGGCAGAGAGGTATTCCAGATTCAGCCACACCGGTGGCCGTGGCCGGGCGGCCATGGCCGCAAGGTAGGCAGCCGGCAACTCGCAGGCAAAGGCTTCAATCACAACATTCGCAGGCTGGATTGCCGGAAGATCGCCCTGCCAGCGCTGCACCTCGACGGGAATCGTCTGTCGGTCGGGAGCCAGCTTTTCCAGCGGGGACGGATCGTCGATCCACAGCCGGACGCGCCAGCCATGTTCCCGTGCCAGTTGCCGCGCCAGACGCCAGCACACGCCGGCATCGCCCAGATTGTCGATGACGGCGCAGAAAATGTCGCAGGAGGGGTTGAGATCGGATGACATGGCGCTATCCTATCCTGACCCGCAGATAAACGCCGTTTCACCAGCGCCGACTTTTTATGTCTGAAGCAATTTTTGACAGCGAGGCCTTTCTCGCCACCTTGACCGATGCACCGGGCGTCTATCGCATGCTTGCGGCGGATGGCGCGGTGTTGTATGTCGGCAAGGCGAAAAATCTCAGGAAGCGGGTGTCCTCATACTTCCAGAAGGCCGGCCACAGTCCGCGCATCGTCCTGATGCTGCAACAGGTTGCCGCCATGGAAACCACGGCGACACGCTCCGAGGCCGAGGCACTGATTCTGGAAAACACGCTGATCAAGAAGCTCGCGCCGAAGTACAACATTCTGTTCCGCGACGACAAGTCCTATCCTTACATCGGCTTGTCTGGCGGCGAGTTCCCCCGGCTCTTTTATCATCGTGGCGCCTTCGAGAAAAAGTCGTGCTATTTCGGGCCTTTTCCCAGCGGTCTGGCGGTGCGCGAAAGCATCCAGCTGATCCAGAAAACCTTCCTGCTGCGCACCTGCGAGGAGGCCGTTTTCGCGCACCGTTCGCGGCCCTGCCTGATGCACCAGATCAGGCGTTGCAAGGCGCCCTGCGTCGGGTTGATCGCGGCAGCGGATTACGCCGCGGATGTGCGACTGGCCGAACTGTTCCTCAAGGGGCGCCACTCAGAAGTCATCGATAATCTGACCCGACAGATGGCGGACGAGGCGGCGGCGCTGCATTTTGAGCAGGCGGCTGTCCTGCGCGATCAGATCAAGGCCTTGCAGGCGGTGTTGCACCGCCAGTACGTGAGCTCGACGACGGACGCCGATGTCGACATTGTCGTCGGCGTCGTCGAACGCGGTGAACTGTGCGTCAATCTGGCCATGGTGCGCGGTGGCCTGCACTTGGGCGATCGGGCGTATTTCCCCCAGGCCAGTCTGGCGGCGGAAAGTGCTGAAGGTCTGACCGCCTTTCTTGCCCAGCACTATGTCGAGCAGCCGGTGCCTTCCCGGCTGATTCTTGACCCGTGGCCGCTGCAAGATCTGCCTGAAAGCTTGCACGGTAGCCCGCCGAAGAACGAAATGGAGCGCGCCTGGCTGGAAATGGCACTGAACAATGCCCGGCTCGCCGTCACGGCGCGGCGTCAGGCCAAGAGCCGCGCGAGCGGGCGGCTGGAGGCCTTGCGCGCGGCACTCGACCTGCCGGAGCCCCCGCACCGCATCGAATGCTTCGATATCAGTCACACCATGGGCGAAGGCACGGTGGCGTCCTGCGTGGTCTGCGTCGATGGGGCAATGAAGAAGGGCGATTACCGGCGCTTCAACATCGCCGGCATTCAGCCGGGGGACGACTATGCCGCGATGCGCCAGGCGCTGACGCGGCGCTATGAGAAAGTTGCCACTGGAGAAACCGTGGCCCCCGATCTGGTGCTGATCGATGGCGGCAAGGGGCAGCACGGCGTGGCGCGCGAGGTGTTTGCCGAACTCGGGCTCGACTATCTGGCCAGCGTCGGCGTGGCCAAGGGCGAGGAGCGCCGGCCCGGCCGCGAAACTCTCTTCCTGCATAAACGTGCCGAGCCGCTACAATTGGCCATGGACAATGCCGGTTTTCACCTGATTCAGGAAATTCGCGACGAGGCGCACCGTTTCGCCATCGTTGGGCACCGTGCGCGGCGTGCCAAGGTGCGCGGCCGTTCGGCGCTGGAGGATGTTGCGGGCATCGGGCCAACACGGCGCAGAAAGTTGCTGGCGCATTTTGGCGGGCTGGATGGGGTCAAGGCGGCGACGGTCGATGATCTTTGCCGTGTCGATGGCATCAGCCGTGCGCTGGCCGCGGCAATTCACAAACAATTGCACTAAGAGCCTACTCAACAGACTCTAATTCATGCCCCTCAATATTCCAAATCTGCTGACCTGGACACGCATCCTGTTGATTCCGCTGGTGATTGGCGTGTTTTACGCGCCATTGACGGCCTACGAAAAGAACCTGATTGCCACCAGCGCTTTTGTCGTGGCGGCCCTCACTGACTGGTTCGATGGTTGGCTGGCGCGCAAGCTTGGCCAGACCTCCGCCTTTGGCGCTTTTCTCGACCCGGTGGCCGACAAACTGATGGTTGCCGCCGCCGTTGTGATGCTGGTCGAACTTGACCGAGCCGATGCTGTGGTCGCCTTCATCATCGTCGGCCGCGAAATTGCCATTTCCGCGCTGCGCGAGTGGATGGCGCAGATCGGGGCGGCGAAGAGCGTAGCGGTTTCATTGGTCGGCAAGCTGAAGACGACAGCCCAGATGGTGGCCATACCCCTTTTGCTCTACTACGAGCCGCTCGGCCCCGTGCCGGTTGCGCAGTTGGGCTACTGGTTGCTCTGGCTGGCGGCTGCGCTGACGGTCTGGTCGATGGGGTATTACCTGAGCCGGGCTTGGCCAGAAATTCGCCGCAAGGGTTTTTAGCGGCGGGCGTTTCCGTTATCATTCGGCTTTCCCGCTCCGGCTATAGCCATGACCAAATATGTCTTCGTCACGGGGGGTGTCGTGTCCAGTTTGGGCAAAGGCATCGCCGCCGCCAGTTTGGGTGCCATTCTTGAATCGCGTGGCATCAAGGTTACCCACCTCAAGCTCGATCCCTACATCAACGTAGATCCAGGCACCATGTCGCCGTTTCAGCACGGCGAAGTGTTTGTTACCGAGGACGGTGCCGAAACCGATCTCGACCTGGGCCACTACGAGCGCTTCACCAGCGCCAAGATGGGCAAGCGCAACAATTTCACCACCGGCCAGATCTACGAGTCGGTGATCAAGAAGGAGCGCCGCGGCGAATATCTCGGCAAGACCGTCCAGGTCATTCCGCACATCACCGACGAGATCAAGCTGTACATCAAGCGTGGCGCAGCAGGCGCCGACGTCGCCATTGTTGAAATCGGCGGCACGGTGGGCGATATCGAGTCGCTGCCCTTCCTTGAGGCGATCCGTCAGATGGGCTTTGTGGAAGGCAAGAACAACGCCTGCTACATCCACCTCACGCTGCTGCCTTACATTCCCACGGCGGGCGAGCTGAAAACCAAGCCCACCCAGCACTCGGTCAAGGAACTGCGCGAGATCGGCATCCAGCCGGATATTCTGCTCTGTCGCGCCGACCGGCCGATTCCCGACGAAGAACGCCGCAAGATTGCACTGTTCACCAACGTGCAATCCGAGGCGGTGATTTCTGCGCTCGACGCCGACTCGATCTACAAGATTCCGCTCATGCTGCATGACCAGATGCTCGACGAACTGGTCTGCCACAAGCTTGGCATCTTGGCCAAGGCTGCCAATCTGACCGCGTGGAGCAAGCTTGTCGAGGCGCTCGAACATCCCAAGCATGAGGTCAATATTGCTTTTGTCGGCAAGTATGTCGATCTCACGGAATCCTACAAGTCACTTACCGAGGCACTGGTGCATGCCGGCATGCACACGTTCAGCAAGGTAAAGGTTCATTACCTCGATTCCGAGGAAATCGAAACCCAGGGCCCGCAAGCCCTGGCCGCAATGGATGCCATCCTCGTCCCCGGCGGTTTTGGCCGGCGCGGCACCGAAGGCAAGATTGCAGCGATCCGCTATGCCCGCGAGAACAAGGTGCCCTACCTGGGCATCTGTCTCGGCATGCAACTGGCGACCATCGAGTTTGCGCGCCATGTGGCCGACCTGCCCGGCGCCAACAGCACCGAGTTCGACCAGGAAACACCCCACCCCGTCGTGGCCCTGATCACGGAGTGGCTAGATCGCGAAGGCCGCATCGAAAAACGCGACGCCAATTCCGACCTGGGTGGTTCGATGCGCCTCGGCGCCCAGCGCTGCCCGGTGAAGGAGGGCACGCTCGCAGCGACGATTTACGGCAAGGAAGTGAATGAGCGTCACCGTCACCGCTACGAGGTCAACAATGCTTACGTGCCCCGGCTTGAAGCTGCGGGCCTGGTCATCAGCGCCCACACCCCGACCGAAAATTTGCCGGAAATGATGGAACTGCCGACCAGCGTGCATCCGTGGTTTTTCGGGGTGCAGTTCCACCCCGAGTTCACCTCGAACCCACGCACCGGACATCCGTTATTCATCGCCTTTGTCAAAGCGGCGCTGGCGTACCAGAGTGCTAAAAAATGAAATTATGCAATTTTGATATCGGCCTCGACCGGCCGTTCTTCCTGATTTCCGGACCCTGCGTTGCCGAGTCCGAGGCTTTATGTCTCGATATCGCCGGCCGCATGAAGGAGATTACCGGCAAGCTGAATATTCCCTACATCTTCAAGGCGTCTTACGACAAGGCGAACCGCAGTTCGTCCCAGTCGTTTCGCGGGCTGGGCATGGACGAGGGCCTGCGCATCCTCGCCGAGGTGAAGCGCCAGATCGGTGTGCCGGTATTGACCGACGTGCATGGCGAAGCCGACATTGCCAAGGTGGCGGCGGTGGTCGATGTGTTGCAAACGCCGGCATTCCTGTGCCGGCAGACCGACTTCATCCAAGCCTGTGCTGCGTCGGGCAAGCCGGTGAATATCAAGAAGGGCCAGTTTCTCGCTCCGGGCGACATGCAGCAGGTGGTCGCCAAGGCCAAGGCCGCCAATGGCGGGGCTGATACGATCATGGTCTGCGAGCGTGGCGCCTCGTTTGGCTACAACAATCTGGTCTCGGACATGCGTTCGCTGGCCATCATGCGCGAGACACAGTGCCCGGTCGTCTTCGATGCGACCCACTCGGTGCAGTTGCCGGGCGGGCAGGGTACCAGTTCCGGCGGGCAGCGCGAATTTGTGCCGGTGCTGGCGCGTGCGGCAGTGGCGGTAGGCGTGGCGGGGCTGTTCATGGAAACGCACCCCGATCCAGCCAAGGCGCTGTCCGATGGTCCGAATGCCTGGCCCTTGCAGCAGATGGAGGGCTTGCTCGAAACCCTGCTGGAAATCGACGCGGTGGTGAAGCGTTGCGGTTTCGGTGGCGGCCTGTGAGCAAGCCGGCCTACCTGATCGTCGATGCCAAGTCGTCCGATCCGCAGGCGATGCAGCGTTATCGCGAACTTGCCCAAGTGGCGGTGGCGAACTACGGTGGACGCTATCTGGTGCGCGGCGGCGAGTATCAGGTGCTGGAAGGCGACTGGCGGCCGCAGCGGCTGGTGGTTGTCGAATTTCCCGCGCTGGAACAGGCGCGCAGTTTTTATGACTCTCCCGAATACCTCGCCGCCCGCGCTGTGCGCGCCGGCGTATCGTCCTTCGACATGTTGCTGGTCGAAGCTTGCTGATTGATCACGAAAGGAAACAACATGAGTGCCATTGTTGATGTCATCGCCCGCGAAATTCTCGATTCACGCGGCAACCCCACCGTCGAAGCCGACGTCCTGCTCGAATCAGGTGTAATGGGTCGTGCTGCCGTGCCCTCCGGTGCTTCGACCGGTTCGCGCGAGGCCATCGAACTGCGCGACGGCGACAAGGACCGCTATCTGGGCAAGGGCGTGTTGCGCGCCGTCGAGAATGTGAACACCGAAATCTCCGAAGCCATCATCGGCCTGGATGCCGAGGAACAGTCTTTCATCGACCGCGCGCTGATCGAACTGGACGATACCGAAAACAAGTCGCGGTTGGGCGCCAACGCCATGCTGGCCGTATCGATGGCGGTAGCCAAGGCGGCAGCGGAAGAAGTCGGCCTGCCGCTCTATCGCTACTTCGGCGGTTCCGGCCCGATGTGCATGCCGGTGCCGATGATGAACGTCATCAATGGTGGCGCACATGCCAACAACAACCTCGACATCCAGGAATTCATGATCCTGCCGGTGGGCGCAGCCTCATTCCGCGAGGCGCTGCGTTGCGGCGCCGAGGTGTTTCATAACCTCAAGAAACTCATCGACAAAAAAGGCTACCCGACCACGGTGGGCGACGAAGGCGGCTTTGCCCCCAACGTCGCCGGCAATAACGAAGCCATCGAACTGATCCTCAAGGCCATCGAGACGGCCGGCTACACGCCGGGCCAGGATGTGGTGCTGGGGCTGGACTGCGCCAGTTCCGAATTCTTCAAGAACGGCAAATACCAGTTGAGCTCCGAAAAGCTCGAGCTCGACTCGGCCGGCTTTGCCGATTATCTGGGCACCCTGGTCGACAAGTATCCGATCATCAGCATCGAAGACGGCATGGCCGAAGGCGACTGGGAAGGCTGGATCAATCTCACCAACAAGCTCGGCAAGAAAATCCAGATCGTCGGCGACGACCTGTTCGTCACCAACCCGAAGATCCTGCGCGAAGGCATCCAGCAGGGCGCGGCCAACTCGATCCTCATCAAGGTCAATCAGATCGGCACGCTGACCGAAACCTTTGCCGCCGTCGAAATGGCCAAGCGCGCCGGCTGGACCTGCGTGATTTCACATCGCTCGGGCGAGACCGAAGACTCGACCATCGCCGACATCGCCGTCGGCCTGAATGCCGGCCAGATCAAGACCGGCTCGCTGAGTCGTTCCGACCGCGTCGCCAAGTACAACCAGCTGCTGCGCATCGAAGAAGACCTGGGCGACACGGTTACCTATCCCGGCCTCGACACTTTCTACAACCTGCGCTGATGGCCCCTATCCCCCCCACCCCCCCTTCCCGGGGAAGGGGGGTGACTGTTGCTCGCTGCGCTCGACTATTATGGGTGACTCCGTGGCGATTGTTGTGCGGGATGCGGCTGGCGCCGCGTGACGCCTTGCCTTGGGGCGGCCCGGCGGCAAGGCTGTTTCTGTCTGTGCGCTGATGAAATGGCCGACCTGGCTGCTGGTCGTCCTGCTGGCTGCGCTGCAGTATCCGCTGTGGTTCGGCAAGGGCGGCTGGTTCCGGGTGCAGGAGATGGAACGCCAGCTTACTGCCCAGCGCGAAGTGAATCAGACGCTGGAAGCGCGCAACGCCTCGCATGAAGCCGAGGTGCGCGACCTCAAGACAGGTTACGAAGCCATCGAAGAGCGCGCGCGCTACGAACTGGGCTTGGTGAAAGAGGGCGAGATCTTCGTACAGACGCCGCAAAAGCGACCGTAGCGCACTTTACGCCGTCCCACCAGTCCCGAAAAGGGATTCCCTGAGGTCACGCCGAACTTTTCTGCGCCAGCGCGGTAACGCGCTCGATGAACTCCCCCTTGGCGCGCGCAAAGCCGGCACGGTCGGCGGCGTGGGCGGCTGCCGCGCGCTGCTTGATTTCCGCATATTCCCTGGCAAGTTGCGGATGCGCGATCAGGTAATCGCGAAACAACAGACGTTCCCAGTAGTGTGACTGCGGTTCCAGAAAATGCACATGATGGGTGCACCGACCCGCGCCATCGCGCTTGATGAACCACGCATAGGCCAGGCCGGGTCGTAGGGCACTACTACTACGTCTTTGCCGAAGGCATACCTGACGGATCTTCAGGGGTATTTGTGGTTAGGAGGGATATGGGAGGGAGACACCGATTTTGCCGGCCCGAGTCTAGTTTGGAAAAATAAAAATTAACTGCTTGAAAAGTTATTTACTCTTTACGATAATCCATATTGCATTGATTGACCGTTCGTTTGAGTTTTATGTTGATCTTAGCGTTATCGATGACGATCAGTCTCGCATTCTGGTGCTCCCCGCAGAAGTATCGCGGGTAGCTGAGTATCCCGATCCATTAAGGGGTGGCTATGAATATCATCGTACGCGTCAAGGAAATCTTGCTCACGCCGAAATCTGCTTGGTCAGTCATTGAGGCCGAGGAGACCAGTACAGTGGCCCTTTACACCCAGTACATCATGATTCTCGCCGCCATCCAAGCGGTTGCCGGGTTTATAGGTATGTCACTCATTGGCTTCAGCACCGTTGGTGTTTCGATAAAGGTTCCCATGATGACCGGTCTGACCCAGATGATCCTGGGTTATGTCTTAGTGCTTATGACGGTCTATATTGTGGCAATGATCGCAGATGCGCTGGCACCCGGCTTCGGCGGACAGAAAAATTCGCTGATGGCTCTGAAATTGGTGGCCTATGCCAGCACAGCGGCAATGGTGGGTGGCATCTTTGGGCTGTTTCCGGCGCTGGGTATCTTGACACTGGTGGCTGCACTCTATTCCCTGTACTTGCTTTACTTGGGGGTTCCGACTCTGATGAAAGTGCCCCAGGCAAAGGTGTTGCCCTACACTGCCGTGCTGGTGATTTCTGCGGTTGTAGTGGGTGTAATTGCCGGAACGGTCCTGAGTGCTGTTCGTGGCGATCCGACGATTGGCCTGGGCGCAACGACGAGTGAAATTTCAATTGAAACACCCCGTGGTTCAGCCACGCTCGATGCGGCCAAGATTGAAGAGTGGAGCCGACGGATGGAGGAGGCTGGCAAGAAGCTTGAAAAGGCTCAGCAGTCTGGCAACCAAGCTGCTATGGAAAAAGCCATCAAAGAGATAACTTCGCTACAGGAAGGGATGCCGATGGAGGCTCCAAAATAAGCATTGAAGCGCTGCTCGGATGCGCCCGCCTAATTTGCGTTTGATGAGCAGAAAGAAGGGGAAAAAAACAGGCCAAGCTCAATTGATAACTCGGGTTGCTCGGTCGTTTGCCTTGGTTGAACTTGGTTCCTTTGGATTTAATGATTCATTTTTCTAACAGGAGCGATGAGATGATGATGAACAAATCCGGCATGCTGATTGTTTTCTGCACCATGTTGCTGGCCGTACGCGCCGATGGTGCACTGGCCGAATCGCCGCAGTCGCAGCCGCAGCCGCAGGTAAAAAAGCCTGCGGCAACCCAAACCCTCCGGGCCAAACCGGCGGAGAAGCCACAAGCGACCAGTAATCGTGATCGGGTTTCAGTTTCGGGTTATGGGAGTGATCCCGGGGAGGATACCCAGGAACGTCCCAACCCACTCGACTCCAAGTCGGCACAGAGCCCAATCCCGGTACGCGATCCGGTGCGTCGTCCTCAGCAAGCGCCTGTCCGTTAAAACGAACACCGCAGTCCAGAACTGCAACGGCAGGCCAAGTTATGACAGTGGACGTAACACATGATGGCAACATGATTGCCTGACTGCAGTGCGTCTTTCACCCTGAAGGGGGATTGAAGAATGAAAAATGTCTTTTTTCTGTCTGGACTGATCTTAACGAGCTTCATGCTCACTGGCTGCCTTGCCACTGGACAGCAAGGCTCTCACACTAGCAGCAGCGGCCAAGACACTACAGTCCAGCCATTCCAGTCAGATCGTACGGCAACCGAGGCCGAACGGAGGCGGGTAAAACGTGATCGGGGGGGGGCACCCGAAGAACCTGCAAGGCCGCGTGAAAGAGAGACTCCTGCTGAGAGCGCAGTGGGCACAAATTGCACCGGCGGGAAAATCTGGATGAATAACCGCTGCGAGTGTCGTTCCAATTTTTACTGGAATGAGCGCTTGAATCAGTGCAGGCCGGTAGCAACCTGTTCTCCGGGCAAGCAGTTTGACCGAGAGATCGATGGTTGTGTGGCTAGTTGCACCGGCGGGAAAATCTGGATGAATAACCGTTGCGAGTGTCGTTCCAATTTTTACTGGAATGAGCGCTTGAATCAGTGCAGGCCGGTAGCAACCTGTTCTCCGGGCAAGCAGTTTGACCGAGAGATCGATGGTTGTGTGGCTAGTTGCACCGGCGGGAAAATCTGGATGAATAACCGCTGTGAGTGTCGTCCCAATTTTTACTGGAATGAGCGCTTGAATCAGTGCAGGCCGGTAGCAACCTGTCCTCCGGGCAAGCGGTTTGACCGAGAGATCGATGGTTGTGTGGCCAAATGAGTTGTCCTGAGAAAAGTGGCCCCGTCAGATTATCCCTGGATAGGCCATTAGCCCAAAATCAGTTCCCCTGAGCTTGTCGATGGCTGACCCAGCTTCGACAAGCTCAGCACGAACGGTCTTCTGAATATGATCTCGCCTAAAGGAAAAACCGGGTTAACTTGAGCAAGGTGGGAGATGAAGGCAGGCGAGATCTTCGTGCAGGCGGCGTAAAGCGGCCTTAGTCAGCTTTACGCCGTCCCACCAGCGCCGACTTTTTCCCGCGCCAGTGCAGTGACCCGTTCGATGAACTTCCCCTTGGCACGCGCAAAAGCGGCACGGTCGGCGGCGTGGGCGGCCGCCGCACGCTGCTTGATTTCCGCATATTCGTTGGCAGTTTGCGGATGCGCGATCAGATAATCGCGAAACAACAGGCGTTCCCAGTAGCGCGACTGCGGCGCCAGAAAGTGAATGTGATGGGTGCGCCGGCCAGTCGCATCGCGCTTGATGAACCAGGCATAGGCCAGGCCGGAACGGTCCTCGTTCAGCCGCCAGAGATAATCGTAGCCCTGCGCTTCGAGGACCGGCGCGATGCGGTTCTGCACCAGGTCCAGCGCAGGAATTTCCACCAGCATGTCAATGATCGGTTTGGCGGCCAGGCCGGGCACGGCGGTGCTGCCGAAGTGTTCGATGCGGCCGATCAGGTCGGCGGGTAGGCGGGCACGCAGATGCGCCGCTTCCTCGGCAAAGCGTTGCGGCCAGGCCGGATCGTAAGGCAGCACCGCGACATCCTCGCCGAGGGCATGGCTGACGCGGTCTTCGGGTGTCATGGCAGTTGGCGGCGACATGAGTACCAGATACCGATTTTGCCGGCCCGAGTCAAGCCTGCAAGCGAAACATTAGCGGCAATCTCTCTTGACGATAAAATCGCCGCTCAGTCGGCTGGAAATTTTGAGCGGCAGACCGCGCTGGTCTGCGGCAAGCAGGTCTGATCCCTATTCATCTGATTTGCCATGACTGATCAAACCATTCTCAGCGCTTCCCTGTTTTTGCTCATTGCCTTCGGCGTCGAGCGCATTTGCCGACGCTGGAGCGTGCCATCGGTGCTGGTGTTGGTGGCGATCGGCCTCATCGCCCGGCCGCTGCTTGATTCTTTCGACTTGCAGCTGACTTGGGCCGGCCGCCTGGTGCCCATCATCGGCACCATAGGCCTGGTGCTGATTGTGCTCGAAGGCGCACTGGACATCGAGCTGCGGCGGGAGCGCATCGGCCTCATCAAGTCCACGTTATTTCTTGCCACGGCGGGTTTCGTCATTTGTGTCGTGGTCTTTGCCATGGTCGCCCACCTGCTGCTGGACCTCGGCCCCGTGCACGCCGTGCTCCTGGCGACGCCTTTTGCCGTCATCAGCAGCGCAGTGGCGATCCCGAGCAGCGCCTTCCTGCCACGCAAGGAACGCGAGTTCGTGGTCTATGAGACCTCCATGTCGGACATCATCGGCGTGCTGGTGTTCTTTTCCCTGCTCGGCTCCGATGGCAGCATCAAAGGCGCGCTGCTTACCCTGTTGGGTGGCGGCGTATTGTCGCTGCTGCTGTCGATCCTCTGTGCCGTGGCGCTGATGCTGGTGCTGCTGCGGGTGGAAGGCCACATCCGCTTCGTTCCGCTGCTGGCCGGCCTGTTTGTCCTTTACTCCGCCGGCAAGCTGTTCCACCTGTCGCCCCTCATCATGGTGCTGTTCCTGGGCCTGCTGCTCAACAAGCCTTCGCTCGTCACCCGCTTTCGCCCCTTCCATAACTGGGTTGGGGACGATTACGACGCCACCTTGTCGGAATTGAAGACCGTGGTGGTGGAGCTGACCTTTGTCGTGCGTGGGTTCTTCTTCGTGTTGCTTGGTTACTGGACCGACCTGTCCGATCTGGTCTCCCCCTGGGCCTGGCTGGTGGCGGCCTTTGCGCTGGCCGTCATCTTCGGCAGCCGCTTTGCCCTGTTGCGGTTGATGCAGATGAACCCTGCCGCTGCCGGGGCGCTGGGCTGGATCGCGCCGCGCGGCCTCATCACCGTGCTGCTGTTCATTCATGCCCGGGAAGCCTTCGTCCTGCCGAGTTTTCTCAACGGCGCGGTGATACTGGTGGTGCTGGCATCCTCGGCATTGATACTCGTCGCCCGCTTCAGTTTCGACAAGCAGGAAAAGCCGGGCTAGCGCAGACCCCTATATGCCCATGCGAATGGTTTAAGCCATGGCGCATGCGCGCCGCTCGGGTCAAGCCATCATGCCAACCGGCACGCCCCGGTCACTCGGTGCGATAGCCGATGCGGAAGCCGCCCCAGTGGCGGCCCTTGATGTAGATCGGTGCCGAGATATCGTGCATGATCTCGCCGGTATCACGGCGATAGGTCTGGAGCAGGAAGGGCAGTTCGTGGGTGCCGCACTGCTTGCCCACCGGGTCGGAAAAAATCCGCTTGGTGCGGTTGTTGGCGGTATCCTGTTTTTCGTCGCCGGTCAGCGGCTGGGTGTAGCACTTGTTATGCGTCGGGCAGTAGCCATCGCCGGCCACGGCGATGGCGTAGGCCACCGCCGGGTTGCCCGCGAGCACGGGCTCCTGCAGCGGCGGCAGCAGCTTGTCGGTCAAGGTGTCGTAGCGGCTGCTGAATTTCTGCGGCTTGGTATTGGCGATCGGCGTATAGCTGCGATCGAAAAGTTCATCGAGCTTGATCTGGCCACGATCGACGGCCGCTTCGAGCGCCAGCCCGATCTCCTGCGTGGCCTGCAGGACCACGGTCGGCATGCGTTCGTGCAGCTTCATCGCCGCCGCGCCGCTCTGCCCCAGCTTGAAGATCGTACCGACTTCCTTGAGGTTGACCGCAAGGTAGTCGAGCTGGGTCGCCTCCAGCAGCGTCCGCTGTGCGCCTTCGCTGTTGCGACCGGCCAGTTCCATGATGTGCTGTACGTGGCCGGCGATGTTCTGGACCTTGTTCTTCTGTTCCGCCATGGCGGCGGCAATCGCATTCACTTTCTCCATCGTGTCCTGGGCGCCGTGATTGATCTGTGTCAGGGCTTGCGCCGCCTGGCGGGCCAGGCCGGCGCCGCTCTTGGCCTGCACGCTGCCCTGCTCGATGGTGGCGATCGCGCTTTGGGTTTCGTTCTGGATCGCCTGGATCATCGCGCCGATCTCTCCCGTGGCCGCCGTGGTGCGCTCGGCCAGCTTGCGCACCTCGTCCGCGACCACGGCAAAGCCCCGGCCCTGTTCTCCGGCGCGCGCCGCCTCGATGGCGGCATTGAGCGCCAGCAGGTTGGTCTGGTCGGCGATCTCCCGGATCGACTGCACGATGCTCGAGATCGCGGTCGAGCGCTCGCCCAAGGCCACGACGACCGCCGCCGATTGCTCGACGGAGCGTGCAATCCTCTCGATCTCGTCGGAGGCCTCGCCAACGATCTGCGCACCCTGCGCCGACTGCTCGCGTGCCGCCTGGGCGATGGACGCCGCCTCTTCGCCGTGTCGGGCCACGTCGGCGATGCCCGTCGCCATGTCGGCCATTGCCGTGGATGCCGCCGCTGCCGCCGTCTGTTGCAGGCCGGAGCCGCTGGTTGTCTCCTTGGCATCCTCGATCAGTTTCTCGGCAGCCATGGCGACCTGGTGCGAGTTGAACACGATGCGGGTGACAATGCCCTGCACGCTGCTGATCAGTTCGTTGTAGGCCTGCGCCAGGGGCGCGATGCCGCTACCCTGAAGGATTGCGGCGCGCCGGGCCAGGTCGCCATCGTTGCGGGTGGCCTCAATGGTTTGCCGCAGGGCTTCAAGCGGGGTAGAAATGCTCCGGCTGACGTAGAGACTCGCAAGCATGGCGAGGACAATGCCTGTCGCCACCAGAAAGGCGATGATGCCCAGACTCAGGCTACCCCCGGAGAAATGGACGGCGGCAAGCGCCAGCGCCGTGAAAACCAGCCCGGCCAGGCCATGAACCAAGCTGACCCGCAGCGAGACATTGGTGTGCGACATGTACATCTCCCAGAGAAAAGGCCACGTACCGGGGTTAAATCAACCCGCCGCGTGGCCCAGATTGCTCCAATTCTTATTGAAAATGCTTACAAGCGACTGACACGTTTTTTCTGCAACCACCGCAGCGCGCACATCGACTAAATGGTGGCATTTTTATGATGCGGAAGCAGCCATGATCCCGGTCATCCAGGCTGCTCGGGAAGCAGCAGTTCCACCCGGTTGCGGCCACTCTCCTTGGCTTGGTACATGGCTTGGTCTGCCCTGCGCAAGGCATCTTCCGGCGCAATATCCGCAGGGCTGAGACTGGTCACACCGATGCTCACCGTCACGCTCAGGGACCTGTTCTCGAAGTCGATGGGCAGGGCTGCCACAGTCTGGCGCAGACGCTCGGCAAAATTGCGGGCCGCTTCGGGTGTGGTTTCGGGCAGCAGGATGGCGAATTCCTCGCCGCCCATCCGTCCGGCCCGGTCGGTCTTGCGCAGACTGGCTTGCACCGTCTGGGCGAAGGCTTTCAGCACCGCGTCGCCCGCAGCGTGGCCATGCTGGTCGTTGACGCTCTTGAAATGGTCCAGATCCAGCATCAGCAAGGCCGCCAGATTGCCAAAACGCCGGATGCGATCGGCTTCCTGTTCTACCTGGGCCAGGAAATGGCGGCGGTTGGCCAGTCCGGTTAGCGTATCCGTGGTGGCCAGATGCAGCAACTTCTCGTCCATCGCCTTGCGCCGGGTGATGTCGCGGAATGCCGCAATGGCGCCGCTGCGCTGCTTGTCTTCGTGCAAGGGCGTCACCACCAGATCGACGGGAAAGCCGCTGCCATCGGCGCGGAAAAACCATTCCTCGCCCCGCCTCACCTGGCCATCGTCGAGCGTCAGGTGCACTGGGCATTCTGCCTCGGGATAGACTTCTCCATCCGGTCGGTGGTGGTGGAACAGCAGGTGCTGTTTCTGGCCGATTACTTCCTCTTCGTTCCTCCCCAGCATGCGCAGGGCGGCCGGGTTGATGAATATGCATCGGCCCTGCTGGTCGCAGCCATATACGCCTTCGCCGAGACTGAGCAGCAGGCCGTGGGAGCGGCTTTGTTCAAACCTGGCGCGGCGCAGCGCCAGCATCAGGGCTGCTGACAAGGCTATCACCAGCAGTCCTGTCGCTAGGCCCAGGATCAGGAACAAACGCCATTTCTCCCAGGCATCCCTGATTGTGAATTCGGGCGCCCGGTCGTAAGGCGGCAGACGCAGGGCGCGGGATAGTTCGTCCACCGACTGGTAATCGGCGGGCACGGTGTAGCCATGGATGCCCGCTGCCCGGGCAGCGGGATTGTCCGGTTCCAGGGCATAGAGGGCGGCGGCCACATGGCGCACTGAATGCTCCTTCACATGGGGCATGGCAAATACCGGCCATTCCGGGTAAAGCCGGGTGGACACCTGGTAGAGAAACGCCGGGTGATGCTGCGGGTGGATCAATTTTACTTTACCCGCCGGCAGACTGCCCTCACGCCCCATCATTTCCACTATACCGCTGCGCACGAAGCCGACATCGGCGCTTCCCGCCAGCACTGCCTGCACGACGGCCTGGTGCTCGCCCAGGATGTCCAGACGGGCTACTTGCTCGGGCAGGCGGACGCCGGCCTGAAACAGTTCATAGGCCTGGGAACGGTAGCCGCCCATGTGGGAGAGGCTGGGCGCGGCAACCACCTTGCCGCGGACATCCTGCAGGGTACGAATGTCGTTCCGGTCGGCACGGGCGATGATGGCCCCGGCCAGCATGTGCTGCGGCTGGCCCGCCTCGCTCCCGACCAGAGTGGCAATCACACCGGTCAGAGGAATTTGCTTCCTTATCACCATGAAATGCGTGGGATTGGTCGTAACAATGTCCAGTTCGCCGCCGGTAAGTGCGTTCTCCAATTCGCCGGCGGCGAGCACCTTGAGCACGATGCGCTCATGTTTGAGGGTCTGATTGAGGTAATCCGCCACGGGTTGATACATGGCGCGGGTGCGCTCCTCACCGAGGAAGGCAAAGACGCCGAAGGTCAGAGGCTCGCGGTCATCCGCCGCCTGCACGGGCTGCACAAACATGGAAAACGCAGCGAGAAATGCGCACAGCAGGGTGAACCAGGCCCTCGCGCATATTTCGGGCGCCGCCCGGTGTGGGGCGGGCCTTCTGGAATGGAAATTCAGAAACATTCTGGCGTCTTTCGTGTGATCCACGGCCAGGTATATGGGTTTTCCCAGATAGCAGGAGCCTAACTAGTGTCAATCAATCAGTTCGATTTGTCCCGAGATGCCTACGCTGATATTTGATTCGCCGGCTTCGACAGGCATTGGAGCAGATTCTACTGCCATGGTGGCGGCGCGGTACATGGGCGTGGGAGGCGCGTGCCCACCCCCGCTAACGTTCATCTGGCGGATGCGAAAGGGTTTGTTCATGGTTGCGGCGATGCGTTCGGCCTTGGCGCGAAAGGCGTCGATGGCTTCGAGGGTGGCATCTTCTTCAGCCTTGCGGCGGGTTTCGGGGGCGGGGGAGAAGTTGATGTTGCTGACGCCCAGCGTACCCTGCAACTTGCCCAGCGTCGTCGACAGCGCCGTCGCATCGCGGCTTTCGAGGACGAGTTCCGAGCGCATGCGCCAGCCTTCGATGCTGCGACCGCCCTTGGCGTAGATCGGGTAGGTATGGGTCGCCCCGCTTTTAACCGTCAGCCCGGTTTGGGCCTTGGCCGTGGCCAGCCCGTCGGCAAGCGCGGCCTTGACCTTGCGCGCCACTTCGGCGGGATCGGCACCGGTCATTTCGGCAAAGGCGGTGGCGCGGCCCAGATCGTTGGGGACGCTTGTTTGCACATCGACACGGAAATCGATCAGCGTGCCGCTGGGCTTGACGGGCAAATCCGCGGCCAGAACCGGCAGGGCGATCAGCAGCAGCGGCAGCAGCCAGGCGCGTTTCATGAAACGATTTCCGTCAGGAACTGCCGGTAGCGCTGCGCGTTGTCCACATAGTGCACGGCGCTCGATGCCAGCATGGCCAGTTGCGCGTCGCTGAGATCGCGCACGATCCGGCCCGGTGCGCCGACAACCAGCGAACGGTCGGGAATCACCTTGCCTTCGGGGATCAGCGCGCCGGCGCCGATCAGGCACTGCTTGCCGATCACCGCGCCGTTGAGGACGATGCTGCCCATGCCGATCAGCGAGCCGTCGCCGATCGTGCAGCCGTGCAGCATGACCTTGTGGCCGACGGTGATGTCGCGGCCGAGCGTGAGCGGCTGGCCGATGTCGGTGTGCAGCACCGAGCCGTCCTGGATGTTGGTGTTTTCGCCAACGATGATCGGATCGTTGTCGCCACGTAATACGACGTTCCACCAGATGCTGACGTTGGCAGCGAGGTGCACGTCGCCAATCACAATGGCGTTGGGCGCGACCCAGACCGAGGCGGCGAGTTGGGGCGATTTCTCGCCGATGCGATAAGTCGGCACTACAGAGTTTCTCCCAGGGTGATGTCGACCATCAGGTCGTCGGAGAGTCTTTCCAGTTCGTCCTTGAGCGCACGGGCATTGAAGTCGGGCGCGGCAAAGAGTTCGGCTTCAGCATGAAAAAGAATTTCTGCCGACATCGGCGCGCTGCTGGTGTAAGTCGCCAATTCTTCGACGTTGACTGCATGCCGTGCGAGTACCTGCGAGACCTCGCGGACGATGCCGATGCGGTCGTGGCCGACCAGGTCGAGCGTGAAGCGCCGTCCCGCCAGCGCCGACTTTTCCGCGTCGGCAATTGTGGCGATTGCGGCGCTGACCTTGAGGCCGGAGAGTTTTGTCAGCGCTGTTTGCAGCGCCGCGCTGCGCTCCGCCGGCACGGCCACCCGGACAATGCCGGCGAACTTGCCGGACAGGTGGGCCAGCGAGGCTTCGAGCCAGTTGCCGTCATGTGAAGCAATGGCGCTGGCCAGTTCTTCGACGAGGCCGGGGCGGTCGTCGCCGATGACGGTGAGGATCAGATGTTGGTCAGCCATGTTGGTAATCTTCCATTGGTACGCAGGCGCAGAACAGGTTGCGGTCGCCCCAGACATCGTCGATGCGATTCACCGACGGCCAGAACTTGTTGGCCGCCACCCAGGGCAGCGGGAAGACCGCCGTTTCCCGGCTGTAGGGGCGCTGCCAGTCGGCAATGATGTCGGCCTGCGTATGCGGCGCGTTTTTCAGCGGATTGTCGTCGCGCGGCCATTCGCCGGCCGCGATTTTCCGGATTTCATTGCGGATGCCAATCATGGCGTCGATGAAGCGGTCGAGCTCGGCCTGGTTCTCCGATTCGGTCGGTTCGACCATCAGCGTGCCGGCCACTGGAAAACTCACCGTCGGCGCGTGGAAGCCGTAGTCCATCAGGCGCTTGGCGATGTCGATTTCGGCGATTCCCGTGGCGGCCTTGATGGCGCGGATGTCGAGGATGCACTCGTGCGCGACGCGCCCTTGGCCGCCGCTGTAGAGCACCGGGTAGTGGTCCGCCAGCCGCGTGGCGATGTAGTTGGCGTTGAGGATGGCGACCTGCGTGGCTTGCCGTAGACCCGTGCCGCCCATCATGGCGATGAACATCCACGAGATCGGCAGGATCGATGCCGAGCCGAACGGCGCGGCCGATACTGCACCCTGCGCGCCGACGCGGTCGGCCGCCAGCACATGGCCGGGCGCGAAGGGCGCGAGATGTGCCTTCAAGCCGATCGGTCCCATGCCCGGACCGCCGCCGCCGTGCGGAATGGCGAAGGTCTTGTGCAGGTTGATGTGCGAAACATCGGCCCCGACAAAGCCCGGCGAGGTCAGCCCCAGCTGGGCGTTGAGGTTGGCGCCGTCCATGTAGACCTGGCCGCCGTGGGCGTGGGTGATCTCGCACATCTCCTTGACGGCTTCTTCGAACACGCCGTGGGTTGAGGGGTAGGTGATCATCAGGCAGGAGAGATTGGTCGCGTGCTGCGCCGCTTTCGCCTTGAGGTCGGCGATGTCGACGTTGCCGTGTTCATCGCAATCGACGACGACGACCTGCAGCCCGCACATTTGTGCCGTGGCGGGGTTGGTGCCGTGCGCGGATTTCGGGATCAGGCAGATGTCGCGGTGGGCCTGCCCCTGCGCCGCCTGATAACGGCGGATCGAGACCAGGCCGGCGTATTCGCCCTGCGCGCCGGAGTTGGGCTGGACGCACAGTGCGTCGAAGCCGGTGATGACGGTGAGCCAGCCAGCCAACTGCTCGATCATTTGGGCGTAACCGAGTGCCTGCTCGGCCGGGGCGAACGGATGCATGCCACCAAAGGCGGGCCAGCTAACCGGCATCATCTCGGCGGCAGCGTTGAGTTTCATGGTGCAGCTGCCGAGCGGAATCATTGCATGGTCGAGCGCCAGGTCCTTGTTCTGCAGGGACTTGAGGTAGCGCAGCATGGCATGCTCGGTGTGATGCGTGTTGAATGCCGGATGGGTGAGGAGCGGCGTGCTGCGGCGCAAGTTTTCCGGAATGGCGTCGGGGCAGGGCTGGTCGAGATCGGCCTGCTTGCCGAACACGGCGAGCAGCGCGGCGACATCGGCGCGCGTGGTGGTTTCGTCGAGGCTGATGCCGATGGTCGCGTCATCGACCGCACGCAGGTTGTAGCCAGCGGCGAGCGTCTTGCTCATGACCGACGCCGTCTTGCCAGCGCCGACTTTTAGCTGCAGCGTGTCGAAGAAGCTGCCGGTAACGCCGAGCCCGCGGGCGAGCAGACAGGTCAGGCGATGGATGCGCTGGGCGATGCGCCGCAGGCCCTGCGGGCCGTGCCATACGGCATACATGCCGGCCATGTTGGCGAGCAGCACCTGCGAGGTGCAGATGTTCGAGTTGGCTTTTTCGCGGCGGATGTGCTGTTCGCGCGTTTGCAGGGCCATGCGCAGGGCGGTCTTGCCGCGCACATCTTTCGAGACGCCGATGATGCGGCCGGGCACGGCGCGCTTGTGCTCGTCCTTGCAGGCGAAGAAGGCGGCGTGCGGGCCGCCGTAGCCCATTGGCACGCCGAAGCGCTGCGAGGAGCCGAGGGCGATGTCCGCGCCCATTTCACCGGGCGATTTCGTCAGTACCAGCGCCATCAGGTCGCAAGCAATGGCGCAGATGGCGTTCTTCGCCTTGAGCGCGGCGATGACCGCGGTGAAGTCCTTGATCTCGCCACTGATGTTGGGGGTTTGCAGGAACGCACCGAACACGTCATGATCGGCAGCGGATTCAGCCGGGCCGACAATCAGCTCGAAGCCGAACAAGGCGGCCCGCGTGCGCATGACATCGAGTGTCTGGGGAAACGCATCCGCATCGACAAAGAAGGCGGTGCTGGCCGACTTGCCGACGCGGCGCGCCATGGCCATCGCTTCGGCGGCGGCGGTGGCTTCGTCAAGCAACGAGGCGTTGGCGAGATCCAGGCCGGTCAGGTCGATCACCATCTGCTGGTAATTGAGCAGCGCGGTCAGCCGCCCCTGAGCGATTTCAGCCTGATAGGGGGTGTAGGCGGTGTACCAGCCAGGATTTTCGAACAGATTGCGCTGGATCACCGGCGGCGTGTGGGTACCGTAGTAGCCGAGGCCGATGCAGGATTTAACGACCTGATTCTGCTCGGCCAGCGCCTTCAGCTGCGCTAGCGCCGCGTGTTCGGTCTGGGGCTGGGGCAGGGGCAGTTCGGCTGGCAAACGAATCGAAGCGGGCACGGTCTGTGCGATCAATTCATCGAGGCTGGCAACACCCAGTACCGCCAACATTGCCGCCTGCTCGGCCGCCGCTGGGCCGATGTGGCGCGCGATGAATTCTTCGCTGTGTTCGAGTTCGGTGAGGGTTGCGGCGCTCATCATTCAGAAGCCACTTTCTCGTAGGCGGCGGCATCGAGCAGGCCAGCGAGGTCGGCAAGGTTTGCGGGTTTCAGTTTGAACAGCCAGGTGGCATAGGCGTCCTGGTTCACGCTCTCCGGCGCGCCAATGGCATCCTCGTTGCGGGCAACGATTTCACCGGCAAGCGGTGCATAGACGTCGGACGCGGCCTTGACCGATTCGACCACCGCGCACTCCTGGCCGGCTTTCACCAGGCGACCGGGCTCGGGCAGTTCGAGGAAGACGATGTCGCCCAAGGCTTCCTGGGCGTGATCGGTGATGCCGATGGTGACAGTGCCGTCGGCTTCCTGCTTCACCCATTCATGGGATTGGGTGTATTTGAGATCGGCGGGGATGTTCATGATGGGCTCCGAATAAAAATGGTGAGTTCAGATGAGGGATTTGCCGTGGCGCACGAAAGACGGTTTGACGACTTTCGCACGGAGTAATTTGTCGCGGACGGCCACTTCGACAAGGTCGCCGGGAGCGACGCCGCCGGGCAGGCGCGCCATGGCGATCGACTGGTTGAGCGTGGGGGAGAAACTGCCGCTGGTGATTTCGCCCTCGCCCTGGGCGGTGACGACTTTCTGGTGGGCGCGCAGCACGCCCTTGTCGAGCAGCACCAGGCCGAGAAATGCCTGCAGCTTGCCCTGTTCACGCCGTCCCGCCAGCGCCGACTTTCCAATGAAGTCGCGGCCGGCGTCTTTCATGTCCACCGTCCAGGCGAGCCCGCTTTCGAGCGGGTTTTGCGTTTCGTCCATGTCCTGGCTGTAGAGGTTCATGCCGGCTTCGAGCCGCAGGGTGTCGCGGGCGCCCAGGCCGCAGGGGCGGATGCCGGCGGCGACCAGTTTTTCCCATACCGCGATGGCAGCAGTGGCCGGCACGGCGATTTCGAAGCCGTCCTCGCCGGTGTAGCCGGTCCGCGCGATCAACCAGTCATTCCATTCGGCTGCCTGAAACGGCACGAGCGCTTCGCTGGCGGCACGGCTGGCCGGGAAGGCTGTCCAGAAGCGTTCGCGCGCCTGCGGGCCCTGCACGGCGATCATTGCCAGGTCGCGGCGCGGCTTGAGGTTGACGGCGAAATCGGCGGCCTGCAGTTGCATCCAGCCCAGATCTTTTTCGGCCGTGCCGGCATTGACGACGATGCGGTAATGCGTTTCAGTGAAGAAATAGACGATCAGGTCGTCGATGACGCCGCCGTCTTCCTGCAGCAGGCAGGAATAGAGCGCTTTGCCGGGCACAGTCAGCTTGGCGACATCGTTGGCCAGCAGGTGGCGCAGAAAGGCCTGTGACTCGCCGCCGGTGAGATCGATGGCCAGCATGTGCGAGACGTCGAACATGCCGGCATCCTGACGAACGGCGTGATGTTCCTCGATCTGCGAGCCGTAGTTGATGGGCATTTCCCAGTCGGCGAAGTTGACGATGCGACCGTGGGCGGCAAGATGGCTGTCATACAGGGGAGTGCGCTGGATCATGGTTTCACCGGAGAAAAATCGCTGCGGCGGCAATCGGCCCAGCAATTGGGGGTTTCGTAGAGTCGCACCCGTTCCAGGTGCAGGTGGTTGCCCTCATCACCGCCATATTTGTCGCGATAGGCCGGTTCGAGAATCTCGAAGGCGATGCGCGCCAGGTTTTCGGCGGTCGGCACGCGGTCGAGCACGACGGTCTTGTGGCCGGGCAGGCTGGCGAGAAATTCGGCTACCGGCGTGTCATGGCGATAGACCAGAAAAGCGTGGTCCCAAACCGCGACGACATGGCGCACGGCGATTGCCTTGACCTCCGAGAAGTCCATCACCATGCCGTTGTGTGGCTGGCCAGCGGCCTCGATGATTTCGCCGGTGAGGGTGATTTCGAGCGCATAGCGGTGCCCGTGCAGATGGCGGCACTGGCTCTGGTGGTCAGGAATGCGATGACCGGCGTCAAATTCGAGACGGCGTGTGATCTGCATGGGATGGGCGATAATCCGGGGGAAGTTTTTGCTTGGCACAGTATATCTCAGCCACCTCCCTCCACTCGCACCCCAGCCGCCCATGCCTCGCCTTACCGTCAAGGATCACAGCCGCGACAGCGCCGGTATGATTTATGTCTATCCGGTCGTGTCGCGCCGGGCTGGCGGAGTTTCTGTCGGCATCAATCTCAACCCCAACAATGCCTGCAACTGGCGCTGCATTTACTGCCAAGTGCCCGACCTCAAGCGCGGTGGTCCGCCGCCGCTTGATCTTGATCGACTGGAGGCCGAGTTGCGTGACCTGCTGGCGCAGCTCTATGTCGGCGATTTTCTCGAGCGGCATGCCCCGCCAGAGGCAAGGAAGGTCGTTGATGTTGCCTTTTCCGGCAACGGCGAGCCGACCACGGCGCCAGAATTCGCCGAGGCAGTCGAACGGGTGGGGTGCTGCATCGATGCACAGGTGCCAGCCGAACCGCCCCGGCTGCGTCTGATTACCAATGGCAGCATGCTTGGCCGGGCCATGGTCCGGCGCGGCATCGCCATGATCGGCGCACGGGCGGGAGAGGTGTGGTTCAAGGTCGATGCAGGCGACGCCGCCACCATGCGGCGCATCAATGGTGTGGCGCTGCAACCGGCGACGGTGCTGCGCCGTTTGCGGCAATCGGGGGAGCTATGCGCGACGTGGGTGCAGACCTGCCTGTTCGCCATCGACGGCAAGCCGCCCGAAGCGGCCGCGCTGGCGGCTTATCTTGATCTGCTGCTGCAGGCAAAGGGCAGCATTGGTGGCGTGCATCTGTACGGCTTGGCACGCCCTTCTTTGCAGCCAGAAGCGCCGCGCCTCTCCACCTTGCCAAATGAATGGCTGGAAGAACAAGCTGAACGCATCAGGGGTAAAACCGGGCTGACCGTACGGGTCAGCCCTTGAACCGGAATTGCTGTCCGGTTAACCTTTTTTCCAGACTTTTGCCTGTTTTTTCAGGTCTTTGAACATCTCGGAGTTCTTGGCACGCAGGAATTCGATGACTTCGTAATCCTCGCGCTTGATCTTCTGGATGTCGATTTGCTCGACATGAACCAGGCGCAGCAGATGCTGGACCGGGCGAGGCATATTGCGCCCGCTTTCATAACGGGAACCGCCACTCTGGGTGACGCCCAGCTTTGACCAGAACTGTTGTTGGTTCAGACCCAGCTTGCGGCGAATTTCGCGTGCATCAGCTTTATCTGTGCTTTTCATAAGGTTATCCTCTATAAAAATACTCAATGGATATGACAGGACAGTTATTAGCTACAACTGAAGTCATAGCGGGCAAGCATATCGGATATTTGGGCGCCATACAAGTAATAGACAACATAAAATTTCAGTAAATTCGCTGTTCGGATAAAATATCCGGCTTTGCAAGTCTATGGACCAAATATGGCGCTGATCGTTCAGAAGTACGGTGGTACCTCGATGGGAACCCCCGAACGCATCCGGGATGTGGCCCGGCGGGTCAACCGCTGGAAAACGAAGGGAAATCAAGTGGTCGTAGTGGTTTCCGCCATGAGTGGTGAAACCAATCGCCTCCTGGCTCTGGCGAAAAATGTCACTCCGAACCCCCACCCGCGCGAGCTTGACGTCATGATTTCCACCGGCGAGCAAGTTACCATCGCGCTGCTGGCAATGGCCCTGCAGGATACGGGCGTCAAGGCTAAAAGCTACACCGGTGCCCAGGTCAAGGTGCTGACCGACAGCGTATTCACCAAGGCGCGCATCCTGTCGATCAACGAAGAGAACATGCGGCGCGACCTCGATAACGACACGGTCATCATCGTCGCCGGCTTTCAGGGCGTCGATGAATTCGGCAACATCACCACGCTGGGCCGTGGTGGCTCGGACACCACGGCCGTCGCACTGGCCGCCGCTCTCAAGGCCGACGAATGCCAAATCTACACCGACGTCGATGGTGTCTACACCACCGACCCGCGCATCGTGCCCGAAGCGCGCAAGCTCGATAGCATCACCTTCGAGGAAATGCTCGAAATGGCGAGCCTCGGCTCGAAAGTGCTGCAGATTCGCTCGGTCGAATTTGCCGGCAAGTACAAAGTCAAGTTGCGCGTGCTGTCCAGCTTCGAAGAAGAAGGCAAGGAAACCGCCGGCACGCTGATCACCGTTGAGGAAGACAACAAAATGGAACAACCCATCATTTCAGGCATCGCCTTCAATCGCGACGAAGCCAAGCTCACCGTGCAGGGCGTGCCGGATCGCCCAGGCATCGCCTCGCAAATCCTCGGCCCGATTGCCGAAGCCAACATCGACGTCGACGTCATCATCCAGAACGTCGGCCATGACGGCACGACCGACTTTTCGTTTACCGTGAATCGCGTCGATTACGATCGCACCTTCAAGATTCTCGACGAACAGATCAAGCCCCACATCGGCGCCCGTGCCATCGAAGGCGACAACAAGATCTGCAAAGTCTCCGCCGTCGGTGTTGGCATGCGCTCCCATCCCGGCGTTGCCAGCCAGATGTTCCGTGCGCTGGCCGAGGAGGGCATCAACATCCGGATGATCTCGACTTCCGAAATCAAGATCTCCGTCGTGGTGGACGAGAAATATCTGGAACTTGCCGTCCGGGCCTTGCATCAGGCGTTCGGGCTCGACAAGGCGCCTGCCTGAGTAGTTTGACCAGTGGGGGGGATGTGGTTATCATCGCCCCCCTGCGGAGAAGTGGCCGAGTGGTCGAAGGCACGCCCCTGCTAAGGGCGCATCTGGGCAAAACCTGGATCGAGGGTTCGAATCCCTCCTTCTCCGCCAGTAATATTGGCAAAACCAGTCTCTGACTGGATTTAAGACCCCGCCTAGCGCCAAGCTACGCGGGGTTTTTTGTTTCTACCTGTTGACATCGCGTCACCCCATTCTCTGAGTTCTTACAGGCCGTTTTTCTCGAAACCTGTTGACCTCGTGGTGTCGGTGCAGAATTTAAATCACCCTATTGGTGAGGGTTTCCGGGCGATGGTGGGCGTGTTCGCGTTGGCGTGTCTCGTGGTGTGAATGGGGATTCGAACCAGAACTATGGGACCACAGAATGAGAATAGATCGGTTGGGTGATTCGGTACCCGGAAGCCACCGCTGGTCACTGAGTACAATCGGCCAACACCTGCCCTTCGCGAGCGTCTGCAGCCGGGCTGCGTAATAACAAGATGCTATTCCCGCTTGGCACCAACGGCCAGTTGATAATCGCCTCATATTAGTAGATGCTCCGTGCGTTATATTTGTTTCTTTTTGCAGTTACCATATGCCAACAGCACATAACTACAGCATAGTTAAGTATGGTGACAAACAAAAACTCGCATTTCAATTGCTTGGGTACTTATGAAAAAACCATCCTGGATATCTGAACAGGACTACCGGGTTCTGGTCGATCATTTGCAAGACGGGATATTTGTCATCGAGGATGAGAAATTCACCTATGTCAATCAGCGTTTGTCAGACATGTTCGGCTATCCGATTGATGAACTGATCGGTCGGCCCTTCATCGAATTGGTTGCGGACGAGAGCAAATCAACGGTGTCGGAAAGACACCGTGCCCGCATCGCCGGAGAGATAGTTCCCGAGCTTTACGATATACATATTTCCACTGCGCAAGGCACGACGATCTGTTGCTCGCTTAATGTCGGCCTGAGCGAGAGTCCGGCGGGCCGCACGGTGGCTGTCGGCAGTGTGCGCGATGTGACACAGCACAGAGCGGCACAGGCTGAATTGAAAGCCATTCTTGACCAGCTTCCCGATGTCTTTTACCGGACGAATATGCAGGGAATCATCACCATGATCTCTCCGTCTTGTTTTGACACCATTGGCTACCGGCAGGAAGAAATGTTGGGTACCGCGTTGTCCGGTTACTACTACACTCCTGAGGATCGACAGAAGATGGTGAAAGCCATCACCGATGGCGGCGGCAGAGCCACTCAGGTAGAGGCGGCACTGAAGCACAAGAGTGGCTCGATCATTTGGATATCGACCAACGCCTACGTTCGCTTCGGCCTGGATGGACAGGCGGGCTACGTAGAGGGGGTGGCCCGCGACATCACCGAGCGCAAACACATGGAAGAAGCACTCCGCATTGCCGCCACAGCTTTTGAATCGCATGAAGGCATGATGATCACCGATGCCCATGGTGTGGTTCTACGGGTCAATCGTGCCTTCACCGAAACCACGGGCTACACGACCGAGGAAATTGTCGGCCAGACACCGCGCCTGCTCAAGTCAGGTCGTCACAATGCCAACTTTTATGTCGAGATGTGGGACACCATCAAACGCACCGGGAGCTGGCAGGGAGAAATCTGGGACAGGCGCAAGAATGGCGAAATCTATCCCAAATGGCTGGCTATCACCGCAGTGAAGTTGGGCGACGGAGCCGTCACCCACTACGTAAGCACGCAAACCGACATCTCCGCACGCAAGGCGGCTGAAGACGTGATCAAGAACATGGCCTTCTTCGATCCGCTGACCCAGCTGCCGAACCGGCATCTGCTCAATGACCGCTTGAGTCAGGCCATAGCTGCCAGTAAGCGCAGTGGTTGCTATGGCGCACTGATGTTGCTTGATCTGGATAACTTCAAGCCCCTCAATGATACGCATGGGCATATAGCGGGCGACTTGCTATTGATTGAGGTGGCGGATCGCCTGAATAAATGCGTGCGCGAAATAGACACAGTGGCGCGCTTCGGCGGCGATGAGTTTGTCGTGTTGCTCAATGTACTGGATACGGATAAAGCCGAATCGACTTCCCAAGCCGAGATCATTGCGGAAAAAATCCGTACCGCGTTATCCGAACCGTATAGGCTGACCATCAGGCACGATGAAAAAGCCGATACCACCGTGGAGCATCATTGCACGGCGAGCATTGGCGTGTCCTTATTTTTCGATGATGAAGTCAGCCAGGGCGACATCATCAAGTGGGCTGATATGGCAATGTATCTAGCCAAAGAGACAGGGCACAATTTGATTCGGTTTCATGATCCGAAAGCTTGAGCGACTGTATGGAGGGCGGAGCCGGACGGTCGAGGACATGGTGCTGAATGTCACTTGAGGGGCGGGTGCCGAGCAAGCCGGAGAAGACCTGAATGGCGGTTCAGGGCCACAGTTCGGAAATTTAACCTGCCAAATTCGCGTCCAGAAAACGGCTGTTGAACTCGTGGCTAGCTGAGCCTGCCGTTGGGCTACAGTTGCATAAGCTGCATAAGCCAAGTACAGACCAATCTGAGCCGGTACAATTTGCGCAACATGACCGCGTTATACCAACTCCATGCCGATATTGACGCGCGCGTACAGGCCACCCGGGGAAATCGTCCCGATTGGCTGTGCGGAAAGGGCTGCGACAATTGTTGTCGGCGGCTCGCTGAAGTGCCCCAGCTGAGTGAGGCCGAATGGGACTTGCTGCGGGAGGGTCTGGTCGCGCTGCCGCGAGAACGCCTTCAGACGGTAAGCCGGGATATGGCCGTCCTGGCCGGCCAGCAGTCGCGCCCTCTCGTTTGCCCGCTGTTGGACCAGCTTACCGGCGCCTGCACGGTCTATGCTCAGCGTCCAGTGGCCTGTCGAACCTACGGTTTCTATGTTCAGCGTGAACTGGGGCTGTATTGCCACGACATCGAATCCCGTGTAACCAACGGTGCCTTGGCCGACGTGGTGTGGGGCAACCATGATGCCATTGATCACCGACTTGGCGGGTTGGGAGAAATTCTGGCGCTGACCGAGTGGTTCGAGCGCTGGGAGAATGAAAAGTAAGTGGCTGGGAGCCGGATCATGTGGCATGAAAGACATTACCCCCCGCAGAGCAAAGGGATGGACACGATGGATGTTGTAGCAGTCATTGACTTTGAAACGACGGGATCGTCTCCTGACCATGGCGATCGTGCAACGGAGATTGCTGCGGTCCTGCTCAAAGACGGTAAGGTTGTCGATCGGTACCAGAGCTTGATGAATGCAGGGGTGCGCATTCCTGTATTCATCACTGAGCTTACCGGTATCACCGACGCCATGGTGCGGATGGCGCCGCCTGCGGCCGATGTCATGCGCGACGTGGCAGATTTTGTTGGCGACTATCCACTGGTCGCACACAATGCATCATTCGATAGCAGGTTCTGGGATGCAGAACTCAAGCGTGTTCGCCGCAATCGCCGGCAGGAATTCGCTTGTTCCATGCTCGTGGCGCGCCGTCTGTTCCCCCAGGCACCGAGCCACAAACTTGGCGTGCTCGTCGAATTTGCCAAACTTCCCGTCACGGGACGGTACCACCGGGCATTGGCGGATGCCGAGATGGCCGCCAGCCTTATCGTCCATATGGAAGAAGAACTCCGTCGGCGTTACAAACTCCACGATGTGCCGCATGAACTTCTGCGCAATATTCAGAAGGTGCAGAAACATCAGTTGGACAAGTGTGTGGAACGCTATCGACTTCAATCGGCTACTGACCAATAGGTTGGCGACTCACATGCGTTCAACTCGTGCAACCGCCGCCGTAGCCCGCCTGAATTCGCGCAGTGAAGGGCGTCACTATCTGATGGTCATCACCGGAACTGGTCTATTCAAGCTCTGCGAACGAATTGACAAAGCCGACCAGCAGGTTTCTGATGCCCTGTCCCTGGACGAGTTCGTAAAACTTGTTGATTCCATCGGGCCTCAAAAAGTCGTCCGCATCACCAAAAGCGAAGCTGCCTTCATGAAGCAACTGGTCAAGAAAGTTCCATCGCCATGAACTTTTCGGAAGTACTCAAGGCATTGAATAGCGCCTCGGCCTTCGAACTCTACCGCCTGACTTCTGGATATTGGAACGTAATTTTTTAACCCTGATGGTACAAGGATTACCGGGCCGGGCACGGTCAGAGTTGCTTTATCCAGTAGCAGGAAAATCGATCTGAATGGAGATCCGCTGTCCGGCAGCATTGCTGCCAGTTAGCCAGTTCGCGTGCGCTGGCTTTGCATGGCGCTACTCCTGCTACTGATAAAATGGTTGCATGCAACACCTGCCTCGCATCCCCACGACCAAAGCGCCGCGCCCATCCATCAAGAATAGTCGCGCTCGTGTCGCCCCCCAGCTGACACCCCCCTGATTCCATGCTGAATCCTGTACTCGGGCAGCCGCTTGACGCGCCTGCTTGAGTGTTCTTCGCGTGCCACATGATTGTTGGCGCCCGCCTTACCTTTCGGTTTCCCCTATGAACTTCAAATCCTTCCGCCAGGACTGGCTCTCCAATGTCCGCAATGATCTACTGGCCGGCCTCGTCGTCGCGCTGGCCCTGATCCCCGAGGCCATCGCCTTCTCCATCATCGCCGGGGTCGATCCCAAGGTCGGCCTCTATGCCTCCTTCTGCATTGCCACGGTGATCGCCTTCGCCGGCGGCCGGCCGGGCATGATCTCCGCCGCCACCGGTGCGATGGCGCTGGTGATGGTGATGCTGGTCAAGGAGCACGGCCTGCAATACCTGCTGGCTGCCACGCTCCTTACGGGCGTGCTGCAAATCTTCGCCGGCTGGTTCAAGCTTGGCACGTTGATGCGCTTCGTCGGTCGCGCCGTCATCGTCGGCTTCGTCAATGCGCTGGCCATCCTGATCTTCATGGCCCAGTTGCCCGAACTAACCAACGTCAGCTGGATCGTCTATGCGATGGTCGCAGCCGGGCTGGGCATCATCTACCTGTTCCCGCTCGTCACCAAAGCCTTGCCCTCGCCGCTGGTCGCCATCGTGCTGCTTACCGGTGTCGCCATCGTGCTCGGACTGGACATCCGCACCGTCGGCGACATGGGCCAACTTCCCGACAGCCTGCCGGTATTCCTGCTGCCCGAAGTGCCGCTGAACTGGGAAACGCTGCGGATCATCTTCCCCGTCTCGGCCACCCTCGCCGTGGTCGGCCTGCTCGAATCGCTGATGACCGCCTCCATCGTCGACGACCTGACCGATTCGCCGAGCAACAAGAACCGCGAATGCGTCGGCCAGGGCATCGCCAACATCGCCTCCGGCTGCCTCGGCGGCATGGCCGGCTGCGCGATGATCGGCCAGTCGGTGATCAACGTGAAATCCGGCGGCCGCGGACGGCTCTCCACCTTGGCGGCTGGCGTCTTTCTGCTGCTGATGATCGTGTTCGCCGGCGACTGGGTGGCGCAGATCCCGATGGCCGCGCTGGTAGCCGTGATGATCATGGTTGCCATCGGTACCTTCAACTGGGCCTCGATCCGTGACCTGCGCAAGCATCCGAAGAGCTACCGCGTGGTGATGCTGTCCACGGTCGTGGTCGTCGTTTTCACTCACGATCTGGCGCAGGGGGTGCTTGTCGGCGTGCTGCTCTCCGGGTTCTTCTTCGCCGACATGGTGGGCAAGGTGCTGCACGTCGCGTCGCGCGCGGTGGAGGAAGGCCGAGTGCGGCATTACCACGTGCTCGGCCAGGTGTTTTTCGCCTCCGCCGACCGCTTCATCGCCTCCTTCGACTTCAAGGAAGTCGTCGAGACGGTGCGCATCGATGTCAGCCGCGCCCATTTCTGGGACGTGACCGCCGTCAGCGCGTTGGACAAGGTGGTGATGAAATTCCGCCGCGAGGGCACCGAGGTCGAGGTGATCGGTATGAACGAGGCCACCGCCACGCTGGTGGATCGCTTCGCCGTGCATGACAAACCCGACGCCGTCGAACAACTGATGGGGCACTGAGATGATGTACATGGATAGCAAGGTACTGGCCTGCGTCGATCAATCGCACTACGCCGATCATGTCACCGACTACGCCGCCTGGGCGGCGCGGCGCCTCGTTGCGCCGCTGGAACTGCTGCACGTCATCGACCGCCATCCCGAGATCGGCACTGGCAACGACCATAGCGGCAGCATTGGCTTCAATGCCCAGGAAGTGCTGCTGACCGAACTGGCCGACCGCGATGCCGCGCGTGTGCGCGCGGAGCGCGACCAATGCCGCGTCTTCCTCAACACCCTGCGCGAACGGGCCATCGCGGCGGGCGTGCGCAATACCGACATGCGCCAGCGCCACGGTGAACTGGAAGCGACGCTGACCGAGCAGGAGGCGAACACAAGCCTGTTCGTGCTTGGCCGGCGCGGTGAATCCGCCGCCACTACCCAGCGCGACCTCGGCCGCAACGTCGAGCGCGTGGTGCGCGCCCTGCACAAACCGATCCTTGCGGTGACAAAAGATTTTCACGAACCGCGCCGGGTGATGATCGCCTTCGACGGCGGCAGCCTCAGCCGCAAGGGGGTCGAAATGGTCGCGGCGAGTCCGTTGTTTCGCGGCTTGCCCTGTCATTTGCTGATGTCGGGTAGCCCCGTTCAGGACGGCCACAAGCAGATCGAGTGGGCGAAAAGGACGCTGGAGGAGGCTGGCTTCGAGGCACCCGCCGCCATCGTGCCCGGCGACGCCGAGCAGGTCATTGCCCGTGCCGTACAAGAGCATGAAATCGACCTTCTCATCATGGGTGCCTACGCCCACTCGCCGCTGCGCAGTCTTTTTCTCGGCAGCAAGACCTCGGATCTGTTACGTTCGACGACTATCCCCACCTTATTACTGCGTTGAGCATGAAGACACCCACAAAAGTCGGCGCTGGCGGGACGGCGGCATTACTTCAGAACAGGCTCGCCAGTCTGCACGAAGAGTTGGCTCGCACGACAGCCGCCGCCGCGCCAGTCGAACTGGATCAAACTACCCAAGGTCGCCTCTCGCGCATGGACGCGATCCAGCAACAGGCGATGGCTGCCAGCCTGGCTGAACGGTTACGCACGGAAATCCGCAAGACAGATGCGGCGCTGGACCGGGTGGCCGATGGACGTTATGGCGAATGTTGTCGTTGTGGCGAGGCAATTGCTGCAGAACGCTTAGCTGCTGATCTGGCGGCCCCGTTTTGCGCTGACTGTGTCAAGGAGTAAGCGCCAGCGGGTTTTTCACGATGCGTTTGGCACCCAGAACCGAACACAACTATTCTGCACGGGGCTGATGGCGGGTGAATTGGGTGCCCACTATGCTTCCTCCGACTTCAGGGGCATCCAACCCAGAAACTCGGCCAATCTGAGAATGACCCACGCGGATTCCTTTTGAGTGAAGTCGACGCCTTGGTCCGTCAAGCCTTGATGGCAGCGTTCAAGAACCTCCTGTTCCGATAGGTTTTCCTTGAACATCAGCGTCTGTGCCTGTTCGGCCAGGATGCAGGACATGTCCTCGCACTGCTCGTAGCGGGCCAACACCTCCTCTTGGGGTGCGTTGGGGCGGCTTTGTCCCGGCTTGACGTACATGGCCATGAATGACTGTGGAGGTTCGATCTGGTTATCGATGGACATGGCGGTTCACTGCCGGAACCGATTAAGGGGGTTCATCACTTGAATCGCCTGAATTGCCGGCCTTTGATCTTCATCTGCCGGATGACATCTTCAGAGAGATACTCAACCCCTGAATCGGTAGAGGTGCCCGACCAGGCGTCGCTCCACTGTTGGACAGTCTCTGTCTTCACTTCATATTGATCCGCGACAGTTGTAATCGGATTCTGATCACTGATTCTGCCGTCCCCGACCCAGCGCAAGTAGCGGATGGCGGCTTCCTGTGCGCTTTTTATCACGGGGTCGCCAGGGACGCCGGACGGTTTGACCGGCATCAGCAGATCGGACGGCGATCCTTCGCCGACAGAAATATGCCCACGCAGCGCCTTGAGGCACTCTTCCAGTCCGCCCTCGACAATCTGTGCCGGTACGGCAAGCATGAGGTTGAGTGGCAGGTTGAAGTTTTCGATGGCCATGCCCGTGCCATCAACGGTTCGTTCGTTATCCGCCTGCTCGATACGATTCACTCGTGATTGCAGGCTTTCCAGTTTGGACACATATCCGCTGACCTTCTTGCCAAGGGCCAGCGCATAGCCGATTTCAAAGCAGGTACCGGAATCCGGCTCGCTGCCCCGAAATGGATTCAGATTGGCAACGACGATCTGGGCTTTGCGGATCAGATCGATGTTGGCCTGGTATATCTTTGTGGCTTCGGTTTCGCCATGATCGATCGGCATCAGCGGTTCGTAACCATAGCGACGACAGATGGCGCGTGCCGATGCGGCCCACTCGACGACATCGGGACGAAATACGTCCGGCCCCGCCAGATAGACTTTCATTGTTTTCTGAACTCCCAGGGAGGCTGCGGATTCTTGTCGGTCCAGAGGCCCGCCGGACTTGCCTTGGCATTGAATTCAGCGATCTCGTCGTCCCCGCGGTCCTGGTGTGAGTGAGAACCCATCATGGAGATGCTTCGTTTCACTATGTCGCAGTTGTCATGTAGTTGCGATGCTTATTAATCGTGCAGCGATCAAGCAGATTGTCGCTAGTCAGGAATTGCTGAGATATCAGTCTGGCACAGTCATTGGCCGGTGGCTGAATCGCTCGCACAGGTTCTTCACAGTCCCGTGCTCACCGCGAACGTGTAAGAACGCACCATCTGCGTCGGCGCGCTCATTCAGCACCTGACAGTTCGCGAAGATTTCGTTGCGCGATTGCTGTGCCGACCAAGGCAGAAAAAGCTCGGCCTCGACGAGCCCGTGCTGGAAAAAAGCGACTATCGCTGCGTGCAGCAACGCTATGTCGCCAGCGTGGCGCGCGCTCATCACGATGCAGTCCGGGAACAGTGCGCGCAGCGCGGCGTCGCGTTCGGCTTGCGCCGTTGCATCGCCAACATGGTCGATCTTGTTGAACACGCGGATGCGTGGCACGTCCTGCGCACCGATCTCGGCCAGTACCTTGTCGGTGACCTCAAGCTGCCGTGCGAACCCGGGATCGCTCGCGTCGATGACATGGAGTAGCAGCGCTGCATCAAGTGCCTCCTCAAGCGTTGACTTGAACGAAGCGACGAGATCGTGCGGCAGGTTCTTGATGAAACCGACCGTGTCGCTGACGAGCACGCGCGGCCGGCTCTCGGGCTGGAGGGTGCGCACGGTGGTGTCGAGCGTAGCGAAGAGTTTGTTTTCGACCAGCACGTCGCTGCCGGTGAGTGCGCGCATCAGGGTGGACTTGCCCGCGTTGGTATAGCCGACGAGCGCCACGCTGGCGAGCCCCTGACTCTCTTGCCGTCGTGCGCGCTGTGTCCCGCGTTCGACGTCCATCGCCGCGATCTCTTGTTGGAGTGCGGCAATCCGGTCACGGATTTTGCGTTTATCCAGCTCGGTGTGCGATTCGCCGGCACCGCGGCCGCCAACGCCACTGCGCTGCCGGCCTTGTGGCCCGGCGAGCTTCGCCGCCTCGCGCAGGCGCGGCGCCATGTAGCCGAGACGGGCGATCTCCACCTGTGCCCGGGCGGCGCGCGAGCGAGCGTTGCGGTGAAATATCTCCAGGATGACCATGGTGCGGTCCATCACTTCGCAGCCAACCTCCTTTTCGAGGTTGCGCGCTTGCGACGGGGAGATCTCGTGGTCGACGAAGATGACGTCGATATTGCCGACGTCAGGGTCGGCGGCAGCGTGTGTGGCTTTCTCGAACGCACCGGGTGCCGGTTCGCTGTCCATGAAGGCGCGTAACTCCTCTCGCTTGCCGGCTCCCAGGTAGGCGGTCGTGTCGAAGCTGGTGCGTTTCTGCGTAAACGTGGCAGTAATCTCGTAACCGAGTGTTTTTGCGAGGTCGCGCAGTTCGGCCAGTGACGCTTCGAACTCGACGTCGCTTACATTTGGCAACTGGACGGCCGCCACGACGGCGTATTTTGGCTTCTCTTTGACTTCTTTTTGCATTCTGGATTGCGTTCAAGGTAAGCAAATAGGACAGGAGTTTCACGATTTCATAGTGAAACAACCCAATGTCTGCCTGAAGCGTATCGATTCTTGCTGGATCGTGAATCATCCACCCAACGAATTCAAGCCCGACAGGCCGCCACTCGAAGGCAGATATCAGCCTTCGTCTAATCGAGAGGCAGGCAGAACTGACTGCCAGCCAGCAGAATACGCTAAAGCCACCGTGTATCATCAACGCATGCGACTTTACCCGCCCCAAGTCTGGCACTTTCAGCGTCAGAGGACATGAGTTGTCGCCCCCCCGGTAATCCCCCCTATCTGGACTCCCCAAATGAAAAGAACTGATCTTGAAAAGAACATGGCCCTCAAACTCGACAGCCGCTTGAAACTTTCTGGCACACCCGAACGTTTTGCCGGGGGTGCGATGCTTGACCGCAAGGGGCAACGCAAGCTGGATCAGGCGAAGGGTCTGATCCCATTCGCTGTCAAATTGGATGCGCAACTGGCTGAAGAAATCCGTGCTCAGGCCATGGCCAGGCAGATGGGCTTGAATGAACTGGTTGGTGAGCTCTTGCGCAAAGGATTGATCGCTGGGGTTTGAGTGATGCAAGGCCCGCTAGCAGGCGGGCTGTGACTATACTGCACGCATAGAATCGTGGCGTAATTCCGGGATGGAAACCCAGGTCACACTTTGCGGGTTAACAGCCTGCATGCTCACAAAACCCAGGACAATTGACCTTGGATACGCTCAAGCAACAGCCTCAGCCCGAGATTAAAGCGCTCTCCATCTGGACTACTGTCGTCAGCCTTGCGCTGTGGCTTGCCTTGTGCATTGGAGCGGCGGTCATGCTGGTTGCGATGAACATTCGCGATGCGGAGCAAGGTCTGACGCAATACGGTGACACCTATGCGGATCACCTGAACAAGGAACTGGTCAGCAGCGAAACCGTCCTGAAAGGATTCTCGGCCTTGTTTGGTGCCGTTGGCAACACCGACCCGGAGATCGTCGCGCGTTATGTCTGGCAGGTTATCGAGAGCAATCCCCAGATCTTTGCCCTTGAGATCGTGCAGCGGGTGCCGAATAGCGAGCTTGTGGAGTTTGTTGCCGGGAAGCGGCGTGACGGCTTCCGGAATTTCACGGTCAAATCGTTCTCCTATGAATCCGACCGGAAATGGCAGCCCCTGGAAGAGAAACCTTTTTATTATCCGATCGTGTTCATGGAGCCGATGCCGCCAGGCTCCGAAGATATCCTCGGACTGGATGTCGATAGCGTGTCATTTTTGCGGAGGGCCATGCGCGAATCGCTTCTGCGGCAAGCGCCGGTTGCCAGTCATCCGTTCCGGCTGGTAGAGGGTAATCTGGCCTATGTCGTGTTTTGCCCGATTCCCGAGAGCTTTCGGCGCGACGATCCATCCATGTTGCGCACGACTCGGGATGAGCTGGTGGTGAACATGGTGATCGACGCCACCAAACTGGTGGAGCCTGTCCAGTTGCCGGTCTTTGCTGGCGGCACGGTGCTTGTTCATCACAAGGATTTCGGGACTGACGATCCGGGGGGGCAGTTGCTGGCGCTGTCGGGGGAACCCCGCGGTCCTGTTGAGACGGCCCTTTTCCCCACCTTTGTTTACAAGAAGTCATTGGCGACGATGGGGGAACCGTTTGTACTATTGGTCAAGCGGCAGGTCGGCTGGTCCGATCTCAGTCTGGGGCTGCTGGCTTTAATGGCCATGCTTACCATTCTGTCGTCAGTAATGCTGGTGGTGTACTTGCGGGCACATCGAGTGGGCCGGCTTCTCCAGATCGAAAACGCAAGGCGGCTGTGGCAGCTCGCCAACCATGATTCCTTGACCGGCCTTCCCAACCGCATGCTGCTGATGGATAGGATGGAGCAATTGCTGGCAAGAATGCGGCGCCAGGAAAAGCGCATGGCCGTCATGTTCCTGGATCTTGATGATTTCAAGAAGATCAATGACGCCTATGGGCATGAAGTTGGCGACCGATTGCTCAAGTTTGTTGCTGAGAGCCTGCGCGCGGTTGTCCGCATGGATGATACCGTGGCCAGACTGAGCGGCGACGAGTTCATCATCCTGATCGAAGGCGTGGAAAGCCTGGAAGCACCGGCCGCGGTGCGCGAGAAAATTCAGAAAACGCTGTCACAAGGATTTCTGATGGGTGATCATCTGCTGTCAGCGCAGGCTAGCATCGGGGTGGCGATGTTTCCCGAGGACGGCGACACTCCGGAGGATTTGATCAAGCAGGCGGACATGAGAATGTATGCAGAAAAACCGGCCCGCACAGGACACCTCGATCCGACCTGAGCGATACCGCTCAGGGGGGCTGGAAGTGGTCGCGGCGGTGTATCCCGCCAATTGTGGATGTGATGAATTTATAAGGAGATCAGGGTCATGAACGTAGTTGCCGACCGTGCCAGCATTCGTTTGAACGCCGCCGACAACGTGGTTGTCGCGCGGGATGACCTGGCGGCAGGAACGCCGGTCGAGGGCGTGACCACCACTGGCGCCGTGCCGCGCGGCCACAAGGTGGCGACCGCCGCCATCGCCAAGGGCGCGGCGGTGCGCAAATACGACCAGATCATCGGCTTTGCCAGCGTCGCTATCCGGCCGGGCGAGCATGTGCATTCCCACAACACCGAGTTCGGCGATTTTGACCGCGACTATGCTTTCGGCGTCGACGCGCGGCCGACGGCTTTCGTTCCGGCAGCGGAGCGCGCCATCTTTCAGGGTTTCTTGCGTGCCGATGGTCAAGTCGGCACGCGTAACTTCGTCGGGGTGCTGGCATCTGTCAATTGCTCCAATTCCGTGGCGCGACTGATTGCCGATGCCTTTGCGGGCGACAAACTGGCGCAGTGGCCGCATGTGGATGGCGTTGTCGCGCTGCCGCACCAGACCGGTTGCTGCATCCCGTTGGACGGCGACACCCACGGCAATCTGGAACGCACCCTGGTCGGCCATGCCCGGCATCCGAATTTCGCGGGGGTGTTGCTGGTGGGCCTGGGTTGCGAGGTGGCGCAGATCGACTCCATGCTGGAACGTTACGGACTGACCCAAAGCGCGACCTTGCAGACCCTGGTCATCCAGGACGAAGGCGGCACGGTTGCCACCGTGGCGGCAGGCATCGCCAAGCTGCGGGCGATGCTGGCCATCGCCGACACCGCCCGGCGTTCCACCGTTGATGCCAGCCACCTGACGGTCGCGCTCGAATGCGGCGGCTCGGACGGGTATTCAGGCATTACCGCCAACCCTGCGCTGGGCGCGGCGGTGGATATTCTGGTGCGCCACGGCGGTACCGCGATCCTCGCCGAAACGCCGGAGATTTACGGCGCCGAACATCTGCTGACACGGCGCGCCGTTACGCAAGCGGTGGGCGAGAAACTGATTGCGCGCATCAAATGGTGGGAACAGCACACCGCAGCCAATCAGGCGCGCATGGACAACAACCCGACGCCGGGCAACAAGCAAGGCGGGCTGACCACCATTCTGGAAAAGTCGCTGGGCGCGGCGGCGAAGGGTGGCACCACCATGTTGATGGATGTCTATCGATACGCCGAGCCGGTGACGGCGAAGGGTTTCGTGTTCATGGACTCCCCCGGCTACGATCCGGCATCCATCACCGGCATGGTGGCCGGCGGGGCCAACCTGACCTGCTTCACCACCGGACGCGGTTCGGTATACGGCGGCAAGCCGGTACCCAGCCTGAAGCTGGCAACCAATACGCCGATGTTCGAGCGGATGCGCGACGACATGGATATCAATTGCGGCGTCATCGCCGACGGCGAAGCATCGACCGCCGAGATGGGCGAACGGATTTTTCAAGTGATTCTGGACACGGCATCCGGCCAGCCGTCGCGAAGCGAAGTGCATGGCATCGGTGATCTGGAATTCTGCCCGTGGCAGACCGGTGCGGTGATGTAGGTGTTGATCCGGAGGAGCAGGGTATAAAAAAAGCCGGGGGGAACCCCGGCTTTTACTTTGGCTGGACTGGCCAGGTCAGCCTTGTGGCTGACGGATAACCATTTCAACGCGGCGATTCTGGGCGCGCCCCGTTTCGGTCGCATTGTCGGCGATCGGTTCTGCTTCACCCCGGCCAGTGATCGTCATGCGGTTCCGCTGGACGCCGCGCAGCGCAAGATAATCCGCCACAGCGGCAGCGCGTCTGCCCGACAACTCCAGATTGTCCTGGGTACTGCCCTGACTGTCGGTATAGCCAACCACCGTGATGGCGCTCGCCGGATATTCATTCAGCGTATTCGCCAGCTTGTCGAGGGTGGGATACAGCCTTGTCTCGATGGCAGCGCTGCCGCTGGCGAACGAGACTGACCCCGGCACACTTACTTTAAGTGAGCCATCCTTTTGTTCTGAAACCGCCACGCCGGAATCCTTGGTGGCCATGCCCAGCTTTTCCTTGACCAGCGGCCAGTTATATCCGGCTGCGGCACCGACGCCGGCACCCACCGCCGCACCGACCACCGTACCCCGACCGGAGCCGCCGATCATGGTGCCCAGTACAGCGCCAGCGGCAGCGCCGGCACCGGTACCGACAGCAGTTTCAGTCTGTTGTTGCGTTGCGCAGCCACTTGCCAAGGCAGCCGCTGCAGCGATAGTCATTAATGTGCGAGTGTTTTTCATTTGGAACCTCCGTCTATTGTTTATAGCAAATAAGCCATTCAAGCCAAGTAAATAATAAACCGATGCCGTCTCGCCAGCGCCGACTTTTCCTCAGCCTGCTGTACCCAGTCGACCAGAGCGAAAATCATCTATCGCCTGATTGATCTCCTGCTCGGTATTCATTACGAACGGGCCGTGTTGCGCAATGGGCTCATGCAGCGGTTGCCCGGCGATCAGCAGTACTTTCGCTTCTTCGGCGGCTTCAATTACCACGCCATCCGCCTGTGCATCGTTGGCGAGAATCGCCATGCGCTGCGCCGGCACGGTTTTTCCTGCCACGTTGACCGCGCCGCGATAAACATAGATGAAAGCATTGTGCGTTGCCGGCAGCGACTGCGCAAATCGGGTTCCTGCCGGCAGATGCAGATCGAGATAGAGCGGCGCAGTGGCATCGCGGGTGATAGCACCCGTCACACCATGACTGCTGCCGGCGATCAGTGTTGCCGTCACGCCGGCCTCGGAAATGAAGCGCGGCAGGTCGGCCGCGGCGAAGTCGCGATACCAGGGCGCACACATCTTGTCGCGGCCGGGCAGGTTCAGCCAGAGCTGGAAGCCTTCCATCACGCCTGCTTCCTGTTGGGGAATCTCCGAATGGATCACGCCACTGCCGGCGGTCATCCACTGGACGCCGCCATTGCTGAGCAAGCCTTCATGTCCGGCACTGTCGCGGTGCAGCATGCGGCCGGCGATCATGTAGGTGATAGTCTCGAAGCCGCGATGGGGATGGTCGGGAAAGCCGGCGATGTAGTCGTCCGGATTGTCGCTGCCAAAGGCATCCAGCATCAGGAAAGGGTCGAGCCGGCGCTGGAGCTGTTGTGTCAGCACGCGCGTCAGTTGCACGCCGGCGCCGTCGGAGGTCGGTTTGCCGGCCACCAACTGTTCTACCGAACGCGGCCGGTCAACCTGTTCGGAGTGGAGGGTGTGGTTTGCTGTCATTATCTCTCCTTCATCGTGGCACCTCTGCTAGACTCCGCGCCCTTTCTTGCGGGGCATCTTCTGCGCTGCATCGATGACACATCCGCTACCATTGGGTGTCATCTCACTAAACTTTTTATATCTGTGTGACTAATCGAGACTTTTCAACCCTGCCGCTGTCGCCGGTATTCCTGCGCAACCTTGAGCGCCTGGGATACCGCAGCATGACGGCCATCCAGGCGCAGAGCCTGCCGTTGATCCTGCAGCAGCGTGACCTGATTGCCCAGGCCAACACCGGCAGCGGCAAGACGCTGGCTTTCGCCATCGGCATCCTGCATCGGCTTGATCCCGCAGATTTCAGCACCCAGGCGTTGGTCTTGTGCCCGACGCGCGAACTGGCCGATCAGGTCGCCAAGGAGTTGCGGCGCGTGGCGCGCTTCGCCGACAACATCAAGGTGCTGACGCTTTGCGGTGGCACGCCGATGGGGCCGCAGATCGCTTCGCTCGAGCATGGCGCGCATATCGTGGTCGGCACGCCGGGGCGGATCCAGGACCACATGAGCCGTGCCAGCATTGACCTTTCCGGTGTCCGCACGCTGGTCCTCGACGAAGGCGACCGGATGGTCGGCATGGGCTTTTTCGACGAGATCAAGGGCATCGTCAACGCCTGTCCGCGTGAGCGCCAGACGCTGCTGTTTTCGGCCACTTATCCCGATGACATGAAGATGGCCAGTGCGGCTTTTCTCAACCGGCCGCTGGAACTCAAGGTGGATGCCACGCTGGATGCCCCCCGCGTCGAGCAGCGCTTCTACGAAGTCGCGCACGAGCGACGCAACCTTGCCGTCGCGCAACTGCTTGCCCATTTCCGTCCGGAATCGACACTGGCCTTCTGCAATACGCGCATCCACTGCCGCGAACTGGCCGCCGAACTGCGTGCGCAGGGTTTTTCGGCTCTTGCGCTGCACGGCGAACTGGAGCAGCGCGAACGCGACGAACTGCTGGTGCAATTTGCCAACCGCAGTTGCACGGTGCTGGTGGCGACCGATGTCGCGGCGCGCGGTCTGGATATTCGTACTGTCGACGCGATCATCAATGTCGATGTCGCCAAGGACACCGAAGTCCATACCCACCGCATCGGCCGCACCGGTCGTGGCGACCAGACCGGCCTGGCGCTGAGTTTATGTGCGCCGAGCGAGCGCAAGTGGGTCAAGTTGATTGAAGCCTGGCAGGGGGGGGCGGTGCGCTGGTTTCCCCTCACCGAACTCCAGCCGGCCGCAGACGGGATGTTGCAAGCGCCCATGCAGACCTTGCGCATCCAGGGCGGCCGCAAGGACAAGTTGCGCCCGGGTGATCTGCTCGGCGCGCTGACCGGCATTGCCGGATTGACCAAGGAACAGGTTGGCCGCATTGATGTCTTCGACGATATCTGCTTTGTCGCGCTGGAGCGCCATGCCGCTGCGCGCGCACTGGCATGCCTAGCCGAAGCCGGCATCAAGGGCCGCAATTTCCGCATGAACCTGCTGAAAGCAGCCTAACTGGTTGCGATCAGGGCTGGGTTCGTCTGGCCAGCAGTCCGTCGAGCCGGTTCGCAAATGCCTGCCGGTCGGCAGCTGAAAAGGCGGCGGGTCCTCCGGTTTCGACACCGCCGCTGCGCAAACCGTCCATGAAGTTGCGCATCGTCAGGCGCTCCTGAATGTTGCCCGCATCGAGCAGATCGCCACGCGGATCGAGGACTTGGGCGCCTTTGGCGATCACCAGCGCGGCAAGCGGTATGTCGGCGGTGATCACCAGATCGCCGGCAATCGCCTCCTGAACGATGCGCTGGTCGGCGACGTCGAACCCCGACTGCACCTGCAACGCGCGAATCCATGGCGAAGGCGGCACCCGCAGCATCTGGTTGGCGATCAGCGTCAATGACAGCTGCGCACGGTTCGCGGCGCGGTAGAGGATGTCCTTGATGGCTGCCGGGCAGGCGTCGGCATCGACCCAAATCTTCATGATGAGGCTATTCTGGCGGGGCTCTACAATAGCATCTCACCTCATCATTGGCTCCGATCCCAATGACCTATGAAGAACATCTTGATGGAACGCGTTCATCAGGACGCGATAATCATTTTCCAGAAGCATAAATAGGCTTCTTGGCAATGACGATTACCAAACCTTTACGAGGCCTGGCGCGGCGTATCTATTTTGCCTTTCTGATGGCGGCAGTCATTCCGACTGCTCTGGCCGGACTGATCGGCATTTACGTCTCGCTTGATACGCTGCGTGCGGAGACCTTGCGCAATCTCCAGCAGGAGGTGGCAGTGCGGGCGCAGGGTGTCGGGCTGTTTTTTGACCAGTTGGCGGCAGAGATACTCTATCTGGCAGATGCGGCGCCGCTGGAGGAACTGCGCGTGGCGCTGCGGACGGGTGACCGCCAGCGCATTGGTGCTGCAACGACGCGGCTGGAGCGCGACTACACATCTCTGGCAACGACTTACCCGCACCTTTACCAGATCCGCTATATGGATGCCGGCGGCCAGGAGATCGTCCGTGTCGATAAGAAGGATAGTCAGGTCACCGTGATTCCCGCCGAGCGGCTCCAGAATAAAGCGGACCGCTACTATTTTTCTGATGCCATCCGTCGCAAACCCGGCGAGTTGTATGTCTCGCCGCTCGATCTCAACATCGAGTTCGGGGTTGTCGAGCAGCCGGAACGGCCGGTGATTCGCGTTGCCACCCCGATCGGCACGGGCAGCGGTCCCAATGACGGCATGCTTGTCATCAACCTCCACGCCGACTTTTTGCTTGAGCAGATCCAGCAGATGGTGCAGGCCCGTTCTGGCACGGCCTATCTGTTTGATCGTGCCGGACACTTTCTGGCGCACACGGCTAGCAGCAAGGCAAAATTTTCCTTGCAACCGATCGAAAGCCTGGAATCACGCTTCGGTACTGAGGCGATCAAAGATATTTTTGTTACCGCCGATGGTACGAGTTCAGTGGCCAATGACATTTTTGCGCATGCAGCGATTCGCTTCGGGCCAACGTACCCCAAGGAAGAGGCGGCGCCCTGGGTGATTGCGGTGGCTTTTCCCGAGCGGACGTTATTCTTCTCGGTATTCAACCTCTATGCGCTGTATGCCATTCTTGGCATCAGCCTGCTCGCGACGGCGATTGGTGGTTATGCGCTTTCGCGCCACTTGCTTAAACCGCTGGAGGCGTTGAGCCGAGAGTCCGAGGAGATTGCGGCGGGCAATTTTTCGCACCGGGTTGAGGTGCGGGGCAGCGACGAAATTGCCGGGCTGGGCGAGAAATTCAACGCCATGGCAGCGCGGATCGAGCAATTGGTTGGTTCGCTCGCCGCACACCGGGACCGGCTCGAAGACGAAGTGCGTGCCCGTACCGCCGAGCTTGAGCGTGAACAGGAGGAGCGGCGCGAGGTTGACCGCCAGATGTTCCAGATGGACAAAATGGCGACCATGGGTGAGCTGGCGATGGGGATGGCTCATGAAATAGGCAATCCGCTCGCGGGTATGAAAGCGGTCGCCCAAGCGGTGCAATTCGAGGAAGACCTGCCGCCCGGCATCCGGGAAGCCTTGCGCCGTTTCGAAGCCGAGGTGGATCGCCTCTCCGATTTTCTGCGCAGTTTCCATGGCTTTGCCGCACCGACGGCGCCAAACTTGCAAGCGGTCGATCTGGATGAGGTGGTACGGGATGTACTGTTCTGGACACGCAAGGAAGCGAAAAGTATCGACATCGATATCGAGACGATGATTCCTGTCGATCTGCCGCCCCTGACGGCAGATCCCGCACAATTGAAGCAGGTGCTCTTGAATCTGGTGGTGAACGCCCTGCACGCCATGCCTAACGGTGGCCGCTTGATCATGTCTGCGGTAGCAGACGGGTCTCGCGCCCGCATCGATATCGTGGACTCAGGCAGTGGAATTTCCGCCGACGTGCTGCCACGCATCTTCGATCCATTCTTTACTACCCGGCCCGGGGGGTCGGGCCTGGGTCTGGCGATCATCGCCAAGATCGTCCGTGAACATGGCGCCGAAATCCGGGTAGAGAGCGAGACAGGGCACGGAACCTGCATTACCCTGTACTGGCCCCTGCAATTGTGACCACCATGCCCACTTCAATACTCATCATCGAAGACGACGAAACCCTGCGTTTGACGCTTGGCGGTTTTCTGCGTCGCCAGGGTTTTGCTGTCGATGAGGCGGCGACGGGCGAACAGGGAATCGCGCTGGCGCAGGAGCGGCGTCACGAGTTGGTCCTGCTGGATATCCGCCTGCCGGATATCCAGGGCCTCGAAGTGATCGCCCGGTTGCGCGAACTGGATAGCGAAGCGCTGGTCGTCACCATGACCGCCTATCCGGAGGTGCGCACGGCTGTGGCGGCGCTCAAGGCCGGTGCCTACGACTACATCAACAAGCCCTTCGACCTGGAGGATCTGGCCAGCCTGATCGGCCGTGCCCTGGAAACCCGGCGGTTGCGCCACGAGGTCGAGTGGCGTCGCGCGCAATCCGCTGTCTGCGAACTCGAAGGATTGATCGGTGACAGCCCGGCTTTTCGGGAACTGGTGGCGGTTACCCATAAAATTGCCGCCTCGCGCGTGCCGGTGTTGATTCGCGGCGAGTCAGGATCGGGCAAGGAGCGTGTCGCCCGTGCCATCCACTGTCAGTCGCCGCGCGCCAATGGGCCGTGGGTGACGCTGAATTGTTCGGCGCTGCCCGAAGGTCTGATGGAATCGGAGATGTTCGGCCACGAAAAGGGGGCTTTCACCGATGCCAAGGCGCTGAAGCGCGGCCTGCTGGAACTGGCGGACGGTGGCACGTTGTTTCTTGACGAGATCGGCGATCTTTCGCTGAGCCTGCAACCAAAATTGCTGCGGGTGCTGGAAACGCAGAGCTTCCGCCGCCTGGGCGGCAGTCGGGAAATCCAGGTCGATGTGCGGTTCGTCGCGGCCACCCACCGCAATCTGCCGGAGATGGTCCAACGCGGGCGTTTTCGTGAAGACCTCTACTATCGACTCAACGTCGGTGCCATCGATGTGCCGCCCCTGCGCGCCCGGCGCGAGGACATTCCCGTGCTCGCCCGCCACTTCCTGCGGGCTGCCGCACTGGCCACGGGATTGGCACCGCCGGAGCTGCCATCCGAAAGTACGGCATTGCTGAGCGGCTACACTTGGCCGGGCAATGTGCGCGAACTGCGTAATGTGCTGGAGCGGGCCGTGATTCTCTGCGAAGGCGGCACCATCGGTCCGGCGCAACTGCCACTGGAGATTTCCCGCGCCGTCCCGCCAGCGCCGACTTTTAACGCGGCAGTCACAGACATAACAGCCACATTGGCTGAGGTCGAGGCTGCACACATTCGCGTGGTGCTGGCGCAGTGCGATGGCAACAAGACCCATGCCGCCGAACTGCTCGGCATCACTCGGCTCACGTTGCGGAACAAGCTCAAGGGTTCCGAGTTCGGCGACGAGTAGGGGCGAAAGCCGGTTAAAAATTAACCGGTTAATTATTTCTATTGCCGGATAAATATTGACCACTTGTGGGCATTTGCATGCCCACGCAGTTGGTGTGGTTTGTCTATCCCTTTGTGGGACTGCTCTGGCGCGATCCTTTGTGCGCATCCGCATGCTGGCACGAACCATGCATTAACTCCCCTGCGGCACAGGATTGTCCTGTGCGCAAACTCATTAACGCGAGGGGGAATCATGCGAATCGCGAAACACGCAGTTGTTCTCGGTCTGGTCATCGGCATGACCGGCGCGCTGGCGCAAAGCAAGGCGCCGGAATTGCAAGCGATGCCCGAAACCAAACCGGGCAATGCGGCCATGATCGAGCTGGGCCGCCATTTCTATTTTGACAATCGTATTTCCGGTGACTGGGGAGTGTCCTGCGCTTCCTGTCATGATCCAGAGAAGGGTTGGGCCGACGGGCAGGCGCTGTCGGCGGGATATCCGTCGATGGAATATTTCCGCAATGCACCGACCGTGATCAACGCACGCCATCGTATTCGTTTCATGTGGGACGGTCGCCTTGACGGCGCAGACGCCGGCACCCTGGTGCGCGACATGATTACCGAGACGCACACCATGAACATGGATAGTCGTCTGATGCAGGAACGTCTCAAGCAGGTGCCCGAATACAACGCCCTGTGGAAGAAATGGCGTAACGACGACATCAACGGCATGCGCGTATTCAACGTCATCGGCGAGTTCATCCGTTCTCTGGAAACGACCAATGCGCCATTCGATAAATTCGTCAAGGGCGATGCCGCCGCGATCAGCGCCGAGGCCAAGGCCGGCTATGAAGTCTTCAAGGGCAAGGCCAATTGCGTGTCCTGTCACAACGGCCCGATCGGTTCCGACGGCAAGCTCTACAAGACCGGCGTGCCCGAGCATCCGGATGTGCTGAAGAATCCGCTGCGCACCATCACCATGCTGCGTCACTATGCAACCAGCGGTATGCCCAACTACATGAACGCGCGCACCGACGTCGGCAGCTACGCCATCACCAAGGACAAGCGCGATATCGGCAAATTCCAGACTGCGCAATTGCGTGATCTCAAATACACCGCGCCCTATATGCACAACGGCATGTTTGCGACGCTGGATCAGGTGGTCGATTTTTACGACAAGGGTGGCGGTGAAGGCGCGGTGCTGCAGCCGCTTAATCTGACGGCCACGGAGAAGAAGGCGCTGGTGGCCTTCCTGCTCACGCTTTCGGGTGACAAAGTCACCATGAAGGTACCCGATCAGCCTGACATGCAACCGCGTGTCTACGGCAAAAATTGAGGGAGGCGACCATGAGAAAGCAACTTGCCATATATGCTGTTGGCCTGGCCGGTCTTCTACTGACGGGAACCGCGCTGGCCCAGAAATTTCCGCCGCTGGCACCTTTGCCGCCGGTGCCGATTCCGAAAGACAATCCCAATACGCCGGCGAAGATCGCCCTCGGCAAGCAACTGTTCTGGGATAACCGCCTGTCCGGCGACAACTCGATGCCCTGCGTTTCCTGCCATTTGCCCGCACTGGGCTGGGGTGACGGTGGCGAAATATCGCGCGGCTATCCGGGCACCAAGCACTGGCGCAATTCGCAGACGATTCTGAATTCTGCCTACTACAACAAGCTGTTCTGGGAAGGTTCGGTCACCAGTCTGGAAGCTCAGGCACCTGCGGCCGCCGAGGGTGGCGTGGCTGGCAACGGCGATACGTCGGTGATGGAAATGCGCCTGCGCTTCATTCCTGAATATGTCGCCGCCTTCAGGCAGGTGTTCGGTAACGAATGGCCGCGGATGTTCGATGCCTATCGGGCCATTGCCGCCTACCAGCGCACGGTTGTGTCGGATGCCAGCAAGGTGCCGTTCGATCGCCATGCCAAGGGTGACAAGAAGGCGCTGAACGACTCGCAGAAGCGTGGCATGGCGCTCTTCAACGGCAAGGCCGGTTGTATTCAGTGTCACAACGGTCCGCTCGCTTCAGACCAGCGGTTCTACGACATCGGTGTGCCCGATCATCCGGGCTTCAAGGATGACCCGCTCCTGCAGGTTACGCACCGCTGGCAGTACTACCAGAAGGGTGTTTCCGAGGGCGTTTATCGCGACGCAGCCAATGACTTGGGGCTCTATTTCGGGACCAAGAATCCCAAGGACAAGGGCAAGTTCCGCGTGCCGTCCCTGCGCGAGGTGAAGTACACCGGGCCTTACATGCACAACGGCGTGTTCGCTACGCTTGACCAGGTGGTGGACTTCTACGACGTCGGCGGCGGACCGGGCATGAACAAGACCAAGCTGCTGAAGCCGCTGAAGCTGAAGCCCGCCGAGAAGAAAGACCTGCTGGCTTTCATCGATGCTTTGTCCATGACCGAGCCGTTGATTCACGACGACCCCAAGCTGCCCGGCGACTATCAGCCGCTGCCGCCGCCGGTCAAATAAGGAGGAGCTGATCATGAGCCAAACAATCATTCCCGTCGAAACCGAACACCACGATGAAAAAGCCGGTGACCGCCTGTGCATGAGTCGCCGCCAGTTCCTGCTGACGGGCGGCGCAACCGTCGCGCTGGTGAGTCTCGGTGCCTTGCCCGGTTCTGCAGAGGCGGCGCAGGCGCTCAAGGCAAGCTATCCGCGCCAGAGGATCGGCAGTCTCGCCGCCCTGAAAAAGGGTGTCCCGCTGCCCTTCAACTATCCCTACTCCGATGTGCGCAACATCCTCGTCAAGCTGGGTGTCGAAGCCGGCGGCGGGGCTGGCCCGCAGAAGGATATCGTCGCCTTCAATCAGCAATGCACCCACATGGGCGGGCCCTTGGATGGCACCTACAAGGATAAGTACCAGGCCCTCGGTCCCTGTCCGCTGCACCTGACCACCTTCGATCTGACCCACCATGGCATGGTCATATCCGGTCAGGCCACCGACAGCCTGCCGCAGATCGTGCTGGAAATTCAGGGCGACGACATCTATGCGGTGGGCGTTATGGGTCTCGTTTATGGCTACAGCGCCATGACGACGCAACGCAAGGCTTGAGGAGATCACCATGAGTAAACACGAGATAGCAAAGAGAGTGGATTCCGTGCCGCTGCCCCCGAAGGATGCGGACGTATTCACCACGGCCTGCGATTACTGCACGGTGGCCTGCGGCTACAAGGTATATCGCTGGCCGGTGGGCAGCAAGGACGGTGGCGCTGCGGCTGGACAGAACGCGCTGAAGACGAGCTTCCCGCACCAGGGGATGATGACCGCCTGGGTCAGTCCGCACCAATACAACGTGGTGAGCTACAAGGGCAAACCGCACAATGTCATCGTCGTGCCGGACAAGGATGCCACCGTCGTCAACAAAGGTGGCGACCATTCGGTGCGGGGCGGTACCCTCGCCGAAAAATGCTTCAACCCGGGTAACCGGACGCGGGAACGCCTGCAGGATCCGATGATCCGGGTGAACGGCAAGCTGACCCCGGTCAGCTGGGACCTTGCCACCGATGTCATGGCCGACATTTCGAAGTATGTCATTGCAAAGTATGGCGAGCATGCCTGGGCCATCAAGATGTACTCCTACCAGTATTTCGAGAACACCTATGCCATTACCAAGCTGGGCATGACCAGCATTGGCACGCCCAGCATCGCGCCGCACGACAAGAATGCCAACACCAACGACGCCGCTGGCCTCGACGATTCTGGCATCGACTCATTCTCGGCGAGCTACCAGGATTGGGCCGACAGCGATGTGGCCTTTCTGTCGGGCGTCGACCCGTATGAGACGAAGACCACGTTATTCACCCAGTGGATGATGCCGGGCAATAAGAAGTTCATCTTTGTCACGCCGCACAGCACCATGGGCGTGGCCTGGTCGGTGGCGCAGGGGCGTGGCATCTGGCTGCCGATCATTCCCGGCACCGACACCATCCTGCACATGGCGCTGGCGCGCATCGTCATCGAGAACAACTGGCAGGACCAGGAGTTCATCGACAAGTGGATTGCCAAGCCGTGGGAGGTGGATTCCGGCTATGGCCGCGGCACCCGCAATACCGGCTGGCAGTGGCGCACCACCTGGGGCACCTGGCAAAGCGATTGGGAGGACTACAAGAAGTTCATCCTGAGCCAGGAAGAGTCCAAGCTCGATGTAGCCGCGAAAATGACTGGGCTTAATGCCGCCGATATCCAGAAGGCCGCAGAGTGGATTGCCAAGCCGGTCGATGGCAAGATGCCCAAAACTTCGTTCATGCTGGAAAAGGGCAATTACTGGTCCAACAATTACATGAACACCACCTCGCTGGCTGCACTGGGCCTGATTTGCGGCTCCGGCAATCGCCCAGGACGCATGATCTCGCGTGGTGGTGGCCACCAGCGCGGCATGGTTTCGGCGGGCGGTGGTTCCGGCTGGCTGAGTCCGGAGAAGCATCCGGGGCGGCGCAAGAAGCCGTTCAACATGGACCGCTGGCTGATGGCCGGTGAGATCAAGTTCGCCTGGGTGTTTGGCACGACGTGGATTGCAGCGATGATGGCCTCGGGTGCGCTCGAAAAGCGCATGCGCGAGCTGACCATCGACAACCCCAACAAGATCACCAGCCTCGACCGTGCAGCGATTTTCGAAACGCTCAAGAAGCGTGTCGATTCGGGCGGTACGGTGATGGTCGATTCCGACATCTATCCCTGCGTGCCGATTGGTACCGAAATTGCCGACATCGTGCTGCCCGCCGCCACCTGGGGCGAGGAAAACTTCACCCGCTGCAACTCGGAACGTCGCCTGCGCCTCTACAGCAAGTTTTACGATGCGCCGGGCAACGCCAAGCCGGACTGGTGGGCGGTGCAGAAGTTCGCCCAGAAAATGGGCTTCGACAAGGATGGCAGCTACGCCTGGAAGGATTCCAACGATGTGTTCGAAGAGGCCGCCCGCTTCTCGCGTGGCGGGGTGCTGAACTATCACCCACTAGCCACCCAGGCCAAGGAGAAGGGTATCAAGGCGCAGGAACTGCTGCGTACTTATGGCACCACCGGTATCCAGACTCCGATCCGTGTGCGCGATGGCAAACTGGTTGGCACCCAGCGTCTGCATGACCCCAACAATAACTGGGGTGAGATGGAGGGGGTAGAGGTCCAGCGTTCGTGGCTGCACTCATTCAATACGCACAGTGGCAAGGCCATCCTGCTGAAGAGTCCATGGAAATTTGCTGGCTGGATCCAGTTTTACGATGCCATCAAGCCGCGCGCCGACAAGGGTGAAATCTGGATTACCAACGGTCGTTACAATGAAACTTGGCAATCGGGTTTCGACGACCTGCGCAAGCCCTATCTCTCCAAGCGCTGGCCGGATTCCGCGATCACGATTCATCCGGATGACGCCAAACGGGCCGGTATCGAGTCAGGCGATTTTGTCGAAGTGGTCAATGACACGGTGTATGTGCAGACCGGTCAGCCGCAAGGGGTGCTCGACGCCGATCTCACCTTCAATCAGTTGATGAAGGATGGCCACATCATGACTACCGCCGGCAAGTTCCAGGCGGTTGCCATCGTGTCGGATGAAATGCGCCCTGGCGTTGCCATGGCCAACTTCAACTTCCCGAGCTCACCAGCCAACGCTGTGGTTTCGGCCGTACCCGATCCGATGACCAACAACTACCGCTACAAGCTGGGTCGCGGCACCTTGCGGAAGGTCGGCGAGTCGCCCTACAAGCACAGCTTTACTTTGATGACTTTGAAACCACGCAACATTGTCTGAAGGAAAGTTCATGAAGAAAACACTCATCTTTTTGCCTGCGGCCCTCTTGCTGGCGACCGGGTTTGCCCAAGCCGCCGACGAGGCGGCGGCCCTGGCCCTCGCCAAGAAAAACGGTTGCCTGGCTTGTCACGACCTCAACAAGAAACTGGTCGGGCCGGCCTGGAAAGAGGTCGGCAAGAAATACGCCGGTGTTGCGGGGGCGGAAGAAAAGCTGCTGCTGTCGGTCAAGAAAGGCAGCAAGGACGTCTGGGGCCCCATCCCGATGCCGCCGAATGCCACCGTCAAGGACGCGGATATGAAGACACTGGTGCAGTTCGTTCTGACATTGAAGTAATTCTGCGTAGCCAGTTTGTCAGGGTCTGCCGCCACCCGGTCGTCGAGACGACCGGGTGACGGCAGACCCTTTTCTTTGTTGGCACTTATTAAGGCAGCGGGACGGCTTCAATCAATGCCTGGGCGATTTCAGCCGCACTGCGTGCGTCCCCCGCGGTCGGTAGACGATGTATGGCGACTGCGGGTAATACTGCCTGTACGTCCTCGGGCAGGACGTGATTGCGGTCGGCGAGCAGCGCCCAGGCACGCGCAGCGGCGATGAGACCAAGCCCGGCACGCGGCGACAGGCCGGTTTTCCATTCCGGTGCGTTACGGGTGTGGGCGATCAATGCCTGCACATAATCGAAGAGGGGCGCAGCGACGTGCAGTGCGGCGGCGCGGGCCTGCTCTGCCAGCAGGACTTCGGGCGACAGAAGTGGCTGGGTTTCGGCCAGCAGACTGCGGCGGTCGCGCCCTTCGAGCAGGGCGCGTTCGGCGCTGCGATCGGGATAACCGAGTTCAATACGCATCAGGAAGCGGTCAAGTTGCGATTCGGGCAGTGGAAAAGTGCCGATCTGGTGCGAGGGGTTTTGTGTGGCGATCACGAAGAACGGTTGCGGCAGAGGGCGCGTGGCCCCTTCAACGGTTACCTGGCGCTCTTCCATTGCCTCAAGCAGGGCGCTTTGCGCCTTGGGCGTGGCACGGTTGATCTCGTCTGCCAGCACGACCTGGGTGAAGATGGGGCCGGGATGAAAGCGGAAATCGCCGCGCTCGCGGTCGAATACCGAAATGCCGAGGATATCGGCCGGCAGCATGTCGCTGGTGAACTGGATGCGTTGAAACTCCATGCCGAGCAGGCGGGCGAGGGTGTGCGCCAGCGTGGTCTTGCCGACCCCCGGCAGGTCCTCGATCAGCAGGTGGCCGCGCGCCAGCAGGCAGGCTAGCGCCTGACGCAATTGATGCTCCTTGCCCAGGATGATCTCTGACGCAGCAGTCAGTACCGCTTTGAGTGGGGTGGTGGTTGGCGTGGGTGGCATGAGAAAAATATTCTCGAACAGGTCATAATGCTGCTTTCTGCCATTGTATGCGAAGCCCCATCATCATTCCTTGACGCCATGACTGTTGCTTTCATCACCCACCGCGATTGCCTGCTGCATGACATGGGGGCACATCACCCCGAGTGTCCGGATCGGCTGAGTGCCATCCACGACCGGTTGATTGCCGCTGGTCTCGATATTTACCTTTCCTATCACGATGCGCCGCAGGCGGAAGTGGAACATCTGCTGCGTGTGCATCCGCAGAGCTATCTCGACTATCTCCGCGCCAGCCTTCCCGAGCATGGCATCCGCCACCTCGATCCCGATACGGCGATGAATCCGGGTACGCTGCAGGCGGCCCTGCGGGCCGCCGGTTCGGGCGTGCTGGCTACCGATCTGGTGATGCGCAAGGAAGCGCCCAGCGCCTTCTGTTCCGTGCGCCCGCCCGGCCACCATGCCGAGCGCGCCAAGTCGATGGGTTTCTGTTTCTTCAACAACATCGCCGTGGCCGCCCGCCACGGAATCGAGGCCTGGGGTTTGCAGCGCGTGGCGATTGTCGATTTCGACGTGCACCACGGCAATGGCACCGAAGATATTTTCTCCAATGATGAACGCATTTTGATGGTCGGCGCCTTCCAGCACCCGTTCTATCCGTATTGCGGCACTGAGAACCCGGCGTCCAACATGTGCAACGTGCCGCTGCCGGCCCGCACCCGCGGCGACCGTTTCCGCGAGGTGGTGACCGAGGTGTGGCTGCCGCGTCTGCGTGAGTTTGCCCCCGAGATGATCTACATTTCCGCTGGTTTCGATGCCCATTACGAGGACGACATGGCCTCGCTGGGCCTGCTTGAATCCGATTACGCCTGGGTGACCGAGCAATTGGTCAAGGTGGCGAAGGAATCCGCCCAGGGCCGCATCGTGTCCATGCTCGAAGGGGGCTATGCCCTGTCGGCCTTGGCACGCAGCGTGGCGGCGCATATCAAGGCGCTGGCCGAGTTGTAATATTTGCTGTTATCTCCGCCTGTCAGCCATGACGGGCATATCCGGTAAAATCAAAACTTCTCCGAAATGAGCTTACCCATGATCCAAGGTTCAATTCCCGCCATCGTCACCCCCATGAATGAGGATGGCGCGCTCGACCTGCCCGCCCTGCGCCGTCTGCTTGACTGGCACATCGCCGAAGGCACCGATGCGGTGGTTGTCGTCGGCACGACGGGCGAATCGCCCACCGTCGACATGGACGAACACTGCGAACTGATTCGTGCCACCGTCGAACATGTAGCCGGCCGCATCCCGGTGATTGCCGGCACCGGCGCCAACTCGACCAGCGAGGCGATCGAACTCGCCCGGTGCGCCAAGGCCGCAGGCGCCAACGCCCACCTGTCGGTCGTGCCCTACTACAACAAGCCGACGCAGGAAGGTCTGTTTCTCCATTTCAAGACCATCGCCGAGGCAGTGGATCTGCCGATGATCCTCTACAACGTGCCGGGACGCACGGTGGCCGATCTGTCCAACGACACGACCCTGCGGCTGGCCCAGGTGCCCGGCATCGTCGGCATCAAGGATGCCACCGGCAATCTCGAACGCGCTGCCGACCTCATCAAGCGTGCGCCGCCCGGGTTCGCCATTTACAGCGGCGACGACCCCACCGGCCTGGCCATGGTGCTGCTCGGCGGGCATGGCGTGATCTCCGTGACGGCCAACGTCGCGCCCAAGCTGATGCATGCCATGGTGACCTTTGGCCTCGCCGCTGACGTCAAGGCCGCGCGCGAGATCAATGCCCGCCTGATCGGTTTGCATAAGCAGCTGTTCTGCGAGGCCAATCCGATCCCCGTCAAGTGGGCCTGCGCCAGCATGGGCCTGATCCAGAATACCCTGCGCCTGCCGCTCACTCAGCTTTCTGCCGACTGCCACGAACGTGTGCGAGCCGCCATGCGCGATGCGGGCATTTCCGCCTAAACCAAAACCGAATCCATGAAAATTTCATCTTCCATCCTGCGCACGGCACCCTTGCTTGCGGCCAGCCTGCTGGTCTTGACCGCCTGTAGCGGCAACATCCTGCCCGAATCGAAAAAAATCGAATACAAATCCGCGGGCAATCAGCGGCTGCCCTCGCTTGAGGTGCCGCCCGATCTGACCCAGCCCTCGCGCGACGAACGCTATGCCGTTCCCGACGTCACCCCGAAGGGCAGCGCCACTTTCTCGGCTTACTCGGGAGAGCGGAGCGGCGCGACCACAGCGTCATCCGGCCCCGTCGTGCTGCCCAGTGTCGACAAGATGCGCATCGAGCGCGCCGGTTCGCAACGCTGGCTGGTGGTGGCCGGAACACCAGAAAACATCTGGCCTTCGATCAAGGAGTTCTGGCAGGAAACCGGCTTCATCGTCAACATCGAATTACCCGAGGCTGGCGTGCTGGAGACGGACTGGGCCGAGAACCGCGCAAAAATACCGCAGGACATTCTCCGCTCAACCCTCGGCAAGGTGATCGACGGCCTGTATTCGACAGCCGAGCGCGACAAATTCCGCACCCGCCTCGAAAAGGGCGCCGAAGCCGGTACCACCGAGATCTACATCAGCCATCGTGGCATGTATGAGGTCTACATCAACGAAGGCAAGTCGGAAACCCGCTGGCAGCCGCGTCCCGCCGATCCCGACCTCGAGGCCGAGATGCTGCGGCGCCTGATGGTGCGTCTGGGTGCCGATGAGGCCCGTGCCAAAACGCAGATGGCCGCAGAGCCGAAGCAGGAGCGCGCCAAACTGACGCGTGCCGCCGATGGCGCCGGTACGCTGACCGTGCAGGAACCCTTCGACCGGGCCTGGCGGCGCGTTGGCCTGGCGCTTGACCGCGTCGGCTTTACCGTCGAAGACCGCGACCGCACCCAGGGGCTGTACTTCGTCCGTTACGTCGACCCCGAAGCCGACCTGCGCAAGAAGGACGGCGACAAGGGCTGGCTGTCGAAGCTGGCCTTCTGGAAGAGCAACAAGATCGATGTCGATCCGAAGGCGCAGTTCCGCATTCAGGTCATCAACGCCGGTAGCGACAGCAATGTGCGTATCGTGACCCGCGAAGGCGGCGTCGACTCTTCCGAAACCGCACGGAAAATTCTCGGGCTGCTGTTTGAACAGTTGAAGTGATCCCGGGGTGATCCGCGGGTGATCCGATTTGCCTCGCTCGGCAGCGGCAGCAAAGGCAACGCGCTGCTTGTCGAGTCCGGGCGCACCCGCGTGCTGGTCGATTGCGGATTCGGCCCGCGCGAAATGGTGCGGCGGCTAGAGCGCCTGGAGATCGAGCCTGAATCCGTCGATGCCGTGCTGGTCACCCACGAACATGCCGATCATGTCGGCGGCGTAGCGCGTTGCGCGGCCCGTTTCGGCTGGACGGTGCATGCCAGCCACGGCACGACGGCAGCCGCACGGCAGCTTGCCGACGTTGCCGTGCGGCGCTTCGACAGCCATGCCGCTTTCGCCATCGGCGACATCGAGATCCACCCCTATCCCGTGCCGCACGACGCGCGCGAGCCGACACAGTTTATGTTCTCGGATGGCGCAAATCGTTTGGGCGTACTGACCGACGCCGGCACAATCACCCCCCACATCGTCGCCATGCTGGCCGAGTGTGCGGCGCTGGTGCTCGAAGCCAACCATGATGCCGACATGCTGGCTAATGGCCGCTATCCGCCCCAACTGAAGCGCCGCATTGCCGGCGGATTCGGCCATCTCGACAACACCGCGGCGGCCGGCCTGTTGCGCACGCTCGGCGGCGGGCGACTGCAGCATGTGGTGGCGGCCCATCTTTCCGAGGAAAACAATACGCCTGACCTGGCGCGTACCGCCTTCGCCACTGCGCTGGGCTGTACCCACGACTGGATCGGCGTGGCCGACCAGGCCACCGGTTGCGGCTGGCGCGAACTGCGTTAAAAGTCGGCGCTGGCGGGACGGCGATTTATAATCGCGCCCCTTTCCTGTCCGCTTGCCCCTCATGAATCCAGTCACCATCGAATCGCTCGACTACGAAGGACATGGCGTCGCCCATGTCGAGGGCAAGGCCATTTTTATCGATGGGGCGCTGCCGGGTGAACTGGTCACTTATGTCGCTTACCGCCGCAAGCCGAAATTCGAGAGTGCGGGCGTCGATGCTGTCCTCAAGGCGTCCAGTCAGCGCGTTACGCCGGCTTGTCCGCACTTCGGCGTATGCGGTGGCTGCAGCATGCAGCATCTGGATGCGACGGCTCAGGTAGCTGCCAAGCAGCGCGTGCTGGAAGATGCCTTCTGGCATATCGCGCGCTTGCGTCCCACAACGATCCTGTCACCGATCATTGGTCCCGCCTGGGGCTATCGTCGACGGGCGCGGCTGACGGTGCGCAAGGTCGATAAAAAGGGCTGCGTGCTGGTCGGCTTTTATGAAAAGCGCCGCAGTTTTGTTGCTGAGATGGATTCCTGCGCCGTCCTGCCAGCGCCGATTTCCGAGCTGCTAGTGAAGATGCGCGAGCTGATCGCGGCCTTGTCGATCCCTGACCGCGTGCCGCAGATCGAGGTGGCCGCAGGCGATATGCCGACGGCGCTGGTGCTGCGCATACTCGAAGCAATTTCAACTGACGACGCGGTGCTGCTGCGCGAATTTGCCGACCGGCATGGCGTGACGATCTACCTGCAAACCAGCGGGCCGGAGTCCGCCACATTGTTCCATCCGCCCGACGCACCGATGCCGTCCTATCATCTGCCGGAATTTGGCGTCACCCTGCGCTTTCGGCCGACTGACTTCACTCAGGTCAACCATGATGTCAATCGGGTGCTGGTGCGCCGGGCATTGGGGCTGCTGGACATCCAGCCGGGTGACCGGGTCGCCGACATGTTCTGCGGCCTGGGCAATTTCACTCTGCCGCTGGCGCGCATGGGCGCTCGGGTGGTGGGTGTCGAGGGTAGTGCGCCACTGCTGGAACGGGCGAAGGAGAACGCGGTATTCAATGGACTGGCAGAACATATCGAGTACCACGTGGCCAATCTGTTCAAGGTGACACCGGAAAGCCTGGCGGCGTGGGGCAGCTTCGACAAGATGCTGATCGATCCGCCGCGCGATGGCGCAATGGAACTCATCAAGTCGCTGGGCGGGCCAGGCGAGGCAGCACCTTCACGGATCGTCTATGTTTCGTGCAGTCCGGCCACCCTGGCGCGCGACGCTGGCGTGCTGGTGCATGAGAAGGGTTACCGGCTGGTTGCGGCGGGGGTTGCCAACATGTTCCCGCATACCTCGCACGTCGAGTCGATCGCGCTGTTCGAGCGCTGACACGCCCGCCCCCTTCGCCCCCCTCGCGGGGGGTTCTAAACGACTCGCTTTCGCTCGCTTATCACGGGGCGCGTTGACAGCGGTGCGGGTTGCGCCTGGCGGCGCGTGCTGCGTTTGCTTGGGTCGGCCCGGCGCAAACGCTGCATTTTCACGCTCATCGCGCTCCAGCGGCGGCCTTCACTGCCTCATCGACCATCCGTTTCAACGGCTCGGAACCAAAACGCGGCAATGGTTTGCCGTTGATGAAGAACTCCGGCGTCGTGTCAATATTGAATTTATTGGCATCCTCGATATCCTGGGCCAGGATCAGGGAAATCTCCGGGTCGTTCATATCGGCCCGCATTTGATCGAGATCGAGATCCATACCTTCCAGGTGCTTCCAGACCAAGGCCACCTTAGCTGCCTGCAGCGGCTTCCACTCATCCTGCGTGTCCATCAAGACGTCCAGTACCTCCCAGAACATGTCCTGCTTGCGCGCTGCTTCGAGCACCGCCACAATTTTGTCCGAGCCCTCGTGAAAGGGTGCGTAGCGCAGCACCAGACGAACTTGGTCAGGATTACTTTCCAGCAAGCTCATGACCAGCGGGTGAAATGCCTGGCAGGTGCCGCAGGCCGGATCGAAAAATTCGACGATCACGACCGGAGCGTCGTCTCTGCCTAGCGAGGGCGAGTGCGGACGGATGAGCGATGATTTGTTCTGATCGACAAGTTGCGCTGTCTTGTCGGCTTTATGGCTCTTGTAAATGAAAGTTCCCGTGATGAAAGTCAGCAGCAGGAGGCTGGCCGTGGCGATCACCAAGGTTTTCTGTTTCATCGAGCGCTCCGGAAATGCGCGAGCACCAGCAACGCGATGATGGCGGAAAAGGCGGCAATCGACAGCAGGGGAATCGTGACGAATCCGAACATCTCGATCACGGTTTTCGAGCAGGGTACGCCGCGCGCGCAGGGTTCCATGGCTTTGGGAACCAGTCCGGCCACGAGGGCCTGGTGGAACACGGCGACCAGCCAGCCGCCGATCGCCAGGGGGAGTGCATAACGGACAATTTTCGCATCGAATGGCGCCAGCCCGAAAGGCAATATCAGCGCCAGCGGGAACATGAAAATGCGCTGATACCAGCAGAGCAGGCAGGGCGGCAAGGCCATGATTTCGCCAAAAAACAGTGCGCCCAAGGTTGCCGTGCTGGCGATCAGCCAGGCACCGAAAACCAGTTTCCACGCAGTGGTGAATTCGTGTGTCTCTGTAGCAGGCGAGGCATTCATGGCGATTATCCTAGCATAAAAAAACGGCGACCTTGAGTCACCGTTCATGGTCGCCGTTGGTGCTGCCGGCGCCGTATCACCAGCGCCGACATTTCAGTTGCTCAGTCGCGATTGCCCGTGAAAGCCAGCAGGAGATGCAGCAGGCTGACGAAGACGTTGTAGATGCTGAGGTACACCGACAGCGTGGCGCTGATGTAGTTATCCTCGCCGCCTTTGACGATGCGGTTGATGTCATACAAGATGTAGGCAGAGAAAATCACCACGGCGAGTGCCGAGATCGCCAGCGCCAGTGCCGGGATCTGGAAGAAGGCATTGGCCAGCGCCGCCAGCAGGATGAGGATGACGCCGGCGAAGAGGAACTTGCCGAGGTTTGAGAAATCGCGCTTGCTGGTCGAGGCAATGCCGGCGAGAGCAAAGAAAATTGCACCCGTGCCACCGGCGGCTAGGGCAATCAGGGTGCCGCCATTGCTGAAACCGAGCGCCACCTGCAGGATGCGTGAGAGCATCAGGCCCATGAAAAAGGTGAAGCCGAGCAGCAGCACGACGCCCATGCCGCTGTGTTTGGTTTTTTCGATGCCCCACATGAAGCCAAAGGCGATGCCCAGGAACAGCAGCAAGCCCATCATCGGGCTGCCCGCCATGAAGGAAAACTGCATCTGGATGCCCAGCAGCGCACCGAGTATCGTCGGCACCATCGAAACTGCCAGCAGTGCATAGGTATTGCGCAGGACGCGATTCTGACGCTGGGCTAATTCCGGACTGGCGGTGGTTTGTTGCGCGATCTGGAACGGTTGCATGAGCATTCCCTTTCAGTAGTAAATCGAGATGGCAGTAAGACTAGCGAAGTACAGCAAAAGTTTCAAGATTCAGCGCATTGAAAATAGGGCATAAATGTCCTGTTTCAAGGGTGGTAAGGACATGGCAACTGACCGGCTACCTGAACGGTGGCCGGTACTTGAATCAACGCTGCTTCACGAACGCGATGTCAGGTTGCCCCGGCAACCTCGCGGTCGGCGCGTTTGCGGTCATGCGCCTTGAGGAAGCGCTTGCGCAGGCGGATTGACTTGGGCGTAATTTCGACCAGTTCGTCGTCGGCGATGAATTCAACGGCGGATTCGAGCGTGATCTGGATCGGCGTGATCAGCCGCACCGCTTCGTCGGTGCCCGAGGAGCGCACGTTGGTCAGCTGTTTGCCTTTGATGGGGTTGACCACCAGATCGTTGTCGCGGCTGTGGATGCCGATGATGATGCCTTCGTACAGCGGATCGCCAGGGCTGACGAACATGCGGCCGCGATCCTGCAGCTTCCACAGTGCATAGGCGACAGCGGGGCCATCCTCAGCCGAGATCAGCACGCCGTTGCGCCGATCGGCCATGACACCGGCCCAGGGGCCGTATTCGTCGAAGACGTGGCTGGCAAGACCGGTGCCGCGGGTCAGGGTGAGGAATTCGCCCTGAAAGCCGATCAGGCCGCGCGCCGGAATGCGGTATTCGAGCCGTACGCGGCCCCGGCCGTCCGGCTGCATGTCCTGCAACTCGCCCTTGCGCCGGCCGAGTTCTTCCATGACGCCACCCTGGTGGCCGTCTTCGATGTCCACCGTGAGCATTTCGTAGGGTTCCTGTTTTACGCCATCGGTCTCATGGACGATCACGCGCGGGCGTGAAACAGCGAGTTCGTAGCCTTCGCGGCGCATGTTTTCGAGCAGGATCGTCAGGTGCAGTTCGCCGCGACCGGAGACCTCGAAAACGTCGGCGTTTTCGGTTTCCACGACGCGCAGGGCGACGTTGGACAGCAGTTCCTTTTTGAGTCGCTCGCGAATCTGGCGGCTGGTGACGTATTTGCCTTCCTTGCCGGCGAGCGGCGAGGTGTTGACCTGGAAATTCATCGTCAGCGTGGGTTCGTCCACCGTGATGGGCGGCAGCGGGTCGGGACAGTCGACGGCGCAAAGCGTAACGCCGATGTTCACTTCCTCAATGCCGCTGACCAGTACGATGTCGCCGGCTTCGGCATCGAGGGCTGGCTGGCGTTCCAGGCCGTGGAAAGTCAACACTTGACCTACCTTGGCCAGGCCGCGTGCTTCTTCGCCATACATCACGGCGATCTGCTGGCCGGGCTTGATGTGGCCCTTCTTGATGCGGCCGATGCCGATCTTGCCGACATAGGTGTTGTAGTCGAGCGAGCAGATCTGCAACTGCAGCGGCGCGTCGGCATCGACGTCGGGCGGCGGCACATGACGCAGGATCGCTTCGTAAAGCGGCCGCATGTCGGTGCCTAGGGTGCTCGATGCCATCATGGCGTAGCCGTTGAGTGCCGAGGCGTAGACGACGGGAAAGTCGAGCTGCTCTTCGGTGGCGCCCAGCTTGTCGAACAGGTCGAAGGTATGGTTGATCACCCAGTCGGGGCGGGCGCCCGGACGGTCGATCTTGTTGATGACGACTATTGGTTTGAGTCCTAATGCCAGCGCCTTCTTCGTCACGAAGCGGGTTTGCGGCATCGGGCCTTCGACGGCATCGACCAGCAGCAGCACGCCATCGACCATCGACAGCACGCGCTCGACCTCGCCACCGAAATCGGCGTGGCCCGGGGTGTCGATGATGTTGATGTGGATACCTTCAAAGTCGATGGCGCAGTTCTTGGCGAGAATGGTGATGCCGCGTTCCCGTTCGATGTCGTTCGAGTCCATCACCCGTTCGGCTACCTGCTGATTGTCACGGAAGGTGCCGGACTGACGGAGCAGTTGGTCGACAAGAGTGGTCTTACCATGATCGACGTGGGCGATAATGGCGATATTGCGCAGTTGACGGGACATCGGGAATGGGGGGCGCAGAAAAGCGCGGTCTGACGAAAGGGGGCGCGGATTCTAGCACGCTGCCTTTGAACACTTCAGTTTAGGAGATGGAAGTATGTTGGCAATCATCGGAGGCAGCGGACTGACCCAGTTGTCCTGCCTGGAAATCGAACGGCGCGAGGTGGTGCGTACGCCCTACGGCGAGCCTTCGGGAACACTGGCCTACGGCAGCATCGGACGGCAGCAGGTCGTCTTTCTGGCGCGTCACGGGCATGGTCATACGATTCCGCCGCATCGCGTCAATTACCGCGCGAATATCTGGGCGCTGGTCAAGGCGGCCGGTGCAGATGGCATTGTCTCGGTCGCTTCGGTGGGTGGCATGCGGGATGACCTCAAGCCCGGTGCGCTGGTCGTGCCGCACCAGATCATTGACTACACGTGGGGCCGTCTGGCCACATTTTTCGATGGCGGCGACGCGGCGGTAGTCCATGTCGATTTCACCGAACCCTATGATCGCTCCTTGCGTGAGCGACTGCTGCGCGCGGGCGAAATGGCGTTACTGCCGCTGGCCGGTACGGCGGTTTATGCTGCTACGCAGGGGCCGCGCCTGGAAAGCGCGGCGGAAATCGAGCGGCTGGTGCGTGATGGTGCCGATATCGTCGGCATGACCGGCATGCCCGAGGCCGTATTGGCGCGGGAATTGAAAACACCGTATGCGGCGGTTTGCGTCGTGGCAAATTGGGCTGCGGGACGCGGTGACTCAACCAGCGCGATCCGTTTCGATCAGATCGAGGCCGTGCTGCACGACTCAATGGGCAAGGTACGCCGCGTGATCGAGCAGCTTTGCGCTGCAACCGTTTAGCCGCCGTACCACCAGAGCCGACTTTTACTCAGCAGCCTTGCCGCCGGGCCGCCCCAAGGCAAGGCGACACGCGGCGCCAGCCGCAATCCGCGCCCAAGCGTGAACGGGAGCACCCCGTAACAGACGAGCGCAGCGAGCAACAGTCACCCCTCCCGTGCGGGAGGGGCTGGGGGAGGGCGGGCCTTCAGATTCGCCAGGCCAGCGCCTCGTCGGCGCTGCGCAGCCGTGCCGAAACCACGCGGGCGATGTTGCGATAGACCTTCATGCCGATTTCCGGGTGACTGTTCAATAACTGGTCCGACAGGCGCACCAGCACGCAAGGTGAGAGTGCGGATACCGTGGCGCTGCGGGCCTCGTTATCCGCCAGCGCCATTTCGCCGAAGCTGTCGGCAGAGGACAGCCGCGCAAGTTCCAGTTCGCCATCGCGGCCTTTTTTCGACACGACGGCTTCGCCATCGAGAATGATGTACATGTGATTGCCGACGCTTCCTTCCTTGACGATCTGGGCGCCTGCTTCAAACGAACATTTCTCGGTACGGGCAAGCAACTCGCTGATCTCGGCTGGTTTCAGTCCTTGAAAGGCCTTGACGCGTTCGGCCAGCTTGAATAGCAGGCGCTGCAGGTCGTGGAAGGTGAATTGTTCGCGTATCCAGCTCATGGTGGGTGCCCCCTCAAACTTGCAAGACTTCAAGCAGTTCCTGCTCCAGCCTTACCAATGTTGCAGTTTTACCGAGTTCTGTGCCGCTAATCAAGAAAGTATCCTCGACGCGTTCGCCCAGTGTGGCAATTTTGGCGGAATACAGCCGTACTTCATGTTTGGCCAGCGTGCGGGCAATGGCATAGAGCAGGCCGGAGCGGTCGGCTGCCGTTATGGAGAGGATGTAGTTGTTGCTGCTTTCGTCGGCACGAATGGAGACTTCCGGCGTCAGCGGGATGTGGCGTACCTGTCGCGAAATACGGACTTGCGATGGTTGGGCGAGCGGCGGCTGCAGGGCGAGATGCTCTGCCAGGTCATGGTTGATCAGGCCGATCATGTCGCGGTAGGGCAGCTGGTTTGCCGAATCGAGCAGGATAAAGCTGTCGAGCGCATAGCCATGGCGCGTGGTGTGAATCTTGGCATCGACGATCGAATAGCCCAGTCGGGAAAAAAAGCCGCAAAGACGGGCAAACAGCCAAGGCTGGTCCGGGGTGTAGATCATCACCTGAAGGCCGGCGCCGGCTGGATTGATCCGGGCGCGGACAATCGGCACCGGGCTGGCCAGGCAATGATAAAGAGTCAGGGTGTGCCAGGAGATTTCTTCACTGTCATGGCGCAAAAAATAGGCGGTGTCGAGCTGGTTCCACAGATCTGTTTCGACTCCGGGGCGGAGTCCGCGCAAACGCAATAGGCGCCGAGCCTCTTCACTGCGTTCTTCGATACCCGCCAACGGACTGGTGCTCTCGCCGCTCAGCAGGCGACGGGTGATGCGGTACAGATCTTCGAGCAGCTTGGCTTTCCAGGCATTCCATACCTTGGGACTGGTGCCGCGTATGTCACAGACTGTCAGGAGATAAAGTGCGGTCAGACGCTCCTCACTAGCGACGATGGCGGCGAAGCGATGTATGACATTGGGGTCAGCCAGGTCATGCTTCTGGGCGAACGTCGACATGGTCAGATGGTGTTCAACAAGAAAGCAGATCAGGGTCGTGTCGTCAGGGCTGATCCCGTGAGTGCGACAAAAGCGGCGGGCGTCCCTTTCGCCCAGATGCGAATGGTCGCCGCCGCGTCCCTTGGCAATATCGTGGAACAAGGCAGCCAGAAAAAGCCGCCAGCGCTGTGGAACAGCGGCCATCAGCCGCGAACAAAAGGGATACTCGTGGGCGAATTCCGGTAGTGAAAAGCGCCGCAGGTTGCGCACGACTTGAAGGATGTGCTGGTCAACGGTGTAAACATGAAACAGGTCGTGCTGCATGCGGCCGACAATGCGGCCGAACGCCGGTAAATAGGCGCCGAGGATGTCGAACTGGTTCATGCGGCGCAACTGGTGAGTGAGTCCGCGGTTTTCCTTGAAGAGGGCCAGAAAGTTGGCCTGGTTGGCGGGGTCGCGCCGGAAAGTTGCATCGATGCGACCGCGTGCGCGCCACAGGGCGCGCAGCGAGCGGGAGGTCATGCCCTTCAGTTCCGGCCGTTGCGAAAGGAGCAGAAAACATTTCAGCAGAGCGGCCGGATTCCGCTCGAAATGATCGCCAGCGCGGATGTCAAGCTGTTCATGCACTATCTGGAAATCAGCGTCGATGGTGATTGGTGGTGCCGCCGGATGACGTTCCAGACGTGAAGCAAGATCGGCAAGCACCAGCGTGTTGAGTTGGGTGACACGCTTGGCATTGCGATAATAATGCTGCATCAAGACTTCGGCAGCGCGCCGCGACGCCGTGGCTGTAAAGCCGAGCGACTTGGCCAGCGCTTCCTGATGGTCGAACAGCAAGCGGTCTTCGCGGCGGCCGGTGAGATAATGCAGGCCAATGCGGACGCGGCGCAGAAAATCTTCCGATCGAGCCAGCAGGCGGGCCTCGGAGCGGATGATGATGCCGGCGGCGGCGAGCTTGCGCCAGTTGTCGGTCAACATTGCAGCGCGAGCGACCCACAGAATGGTGTGCAGGTCGCGCAGGCCGCCGGGATTTTCCTTGCAGTTGGGCTCGAGGTTATAGGGCGTATCGTTGTGCTTCGCGTAGCGTGATTCCTGCTCCAGTCGCTTGGCTTTGAAGAAGGCCAGCGGGTCGATGGCCTGATCGAATTCGCCCCGAAACCGGGTGTAAATCTTGCGGCTGCCACACAGAAAGCGGGTTTCCAGCAGCGTGGTTTGTACCGTGATGTCACGGTCGGCTTCTCCGATGCATTCACCTACCGAACGCACGCTATGGCCGATGTCGAGGCCGATATCCCACAACAGCCCGATCAGTCTTTCGAGTGCTGGTCGATGTGTTTCGGCATTGCCGTCAGGCAGCAGGATCAGCAGGTCAACGTCCGAACCGGGATATTGCTCGCGCCGCCCGTAGCCGCCGACCGCCGCCAGACATAGCTGCCGGTCCGGTGCCAGCGTGTGCCAGATGTGCTGCAACACGCCGTCAATCAGGTGGGCCGTCCCGCGCAACAGCGCGGCCGGATTGCCGTTGGCGAGATATGCCTCCTTGAGGGCCTGCTTGCCGTCCTGCAGGGTGCGGCGCAGTTCGGCTACGAGTGTGGCATCCGGCAAGGTGGGCGCTTGCTCCACGGCTGGCAGGGAGGGCTCAGGCCGCGAAGGGGTTCGGCGGCGCGCCAGCCGACAGGGTCATCACTTCATAGCCGCTGGGGGTGACAGCGATGGTGTGCTCCCACTGCGCCGACAAGCTGCGATCCTTGGTGACGATGGTCCAGCCGTCGGGTAGTTCCGATACGGCAGCCTTGCCGGCATTGATCATGGGCTCGATGGTGAAGATCATGCCTTCTTCGAGCTGGATGCCTTCCCCCGGCTTGCCGTAGTGAAGTACTTGGGGTTCTTCATGAAATTTGAGCCCGATCCCGTGGCCGCAGAATTCGCGCACCACCGCAAAGCCATGCGACTCGGCATGCCGCTGGATGGCAGCGCCGATGTCGCCGAGTCTTGCCCCCGGTTTGACTTCGGCGATGCCGAGCCAGAGACACTCATGGGTGATGGTGATCAGCCGGTTGGCCAGAATGGAGGCCGTGCCGCCCACGTTGAACATACGGCTGGTGTCCCCATGCCACCCTTCCTTGATGGTGGTGATGTCGAGATTGACGATATCGCCCTTTTTCAGGGTGCGGTCATTGGGCAAGCCATGGCAGACCTGATGATTTACCGAGGTGCAAATGGATTTTGGATAAGGTTGATAACCGGGGGGGGCGTAGTTGAGCGGTGCCGGGATGCAGCCTTGGACCTGCACCATATAGTCATGACACAGGCGGTCCAGCTCGGCTGTGGTGATGCCGGGCAGAACAAAAGGCGCGATATAGTCCAGCACCTCGCCGGCCAGGCGGCCGGCGACACGCATGTACTCAAGTTCTTCAGGGGTCTTGATGGTGATGCTCATGGATGGCTATATGGGGATGATTTGAATAATTCTAACCGCTGTGCCGGGATCGCGGAGCAGGCACATGTAAGCAGTATTGAGGTTTGCTGCATTTCACCGCTATAATCCGCGGCTTGTCTGAATTTATTGGACAAAATTCACACACCCGGCGCCGAGTGGGTGCCGTGCCAATGTTGGCGTGGAGACCGGCCGGGTGGCGGATAACCCATATCGGAGATATGTTATGAGCACAACCATGCGTCAAATGCTGGAGGCCGGCGTGCATTTCGGCCACCAGACCCGTTTCTGGAACCCCAAGATGGCCCCCTATATTTTCGGCCATCGCAACAAGATTCACATCATCAACCTTGAGAAGACGCTCGCCAAGTTCAACGAAGCGACGGACTTCATCAAGAAGATGTCTGCCCGCAAGGGGAATGTCCTGTTTGTCAGCACCAAGCGTCAGGCACGGGAAATTCTCGCCGAAGAGGCGCGGCGCGCAGGGATGCCCTACGTCGATGAGCGTTGGCTGGGCGGCATGCTGACCAACTTCAAGACCGTCAAATTGTCGCTGAAGCGTCTCAAGGACATGGATCAAATGGCCGAAGACGGCGCCTTTGAAAAAATGCCGAAAAAAGAGGCGTTGATGCTGCAGCGCGAACACGTCAAGCTGCAAAAAAGCCTGGGTGGCATCAAGGATATGGCTGCACTGCCCGATGCGATCTTCGTGATCGACGTCGGTTACCACAAGATTGCCGTCACCGAAGCCAAGAAACTGGGCATTCCGGTGGTCGGCGTGGTGGATACCAATCACACACCCATCGGCATTGATTATGTGATCCCGGGTAATGACGACTCATCAAGCGCCATTCGCCTGTATGCGCGTGGTATTGCGGATGCCGCCCTCGAAGGCAGAAACCAGTCGCTCAACGAAGTGGTGCAGCAGATGGTTGGCGACGACGAGTTTGTCGAAGTTGAGGAAGAAGCTGCCGAATAAGGCCGGCGCTGGCGCCGGGGTGACCTGGCATGCCAGTTGAAAAGTCGGCGCTGGCGATAGGTATGCGTGTCACGCCAGCCGAAAAGTCGGCGCTGGCGAGACGGCGGCAATCTTGCCGCCGTCCGCAGCGACCCATGAATATCTGAATTTGGAGTAAAGCGAATGGCGGAAATTACCGCAAGCATGGTGAAGGAACTGCGCGAGAAGACTGACGCGCCGATGATGGACTGCAAGAGGGCGCTGACCGAGGCGGCTGGCGATCTGACCAAGGCCGAGGAAATTTTGCGCGTCAAGCTGGGCAACAAGGCAAGCAAGGCGGCGACGCGAATCGCCGCCGAGGGTGTGGTGGGCTTGTACCTGGCTGCCGATGGCAAGCTGGGCGCTTTGCTTGAAGTTAACTCCGAGACCGACTTCGTCGCGAAGAACGATGAATTCATCGCGCTGGCCAAGGGCTGTGCCGAACTGGTCGCCAAGCAAAATCCCGCCGATGTAGCTGCGTTGTCCGCGCTCCCGCTGGGCGAGGGTACGGTCGAGTCCACTCGCTCCGCACTGGTCGGCAAGGTCGGCGAGAACATGACGCTGCGCCGTTTCGTGCGTATCGCCGCAGTGGGCAAACTGGGTGCCTATGTGCACGGCGGTGCCAAGATCGGTGTTCTGGTCGATGTCACCGGTGGGGACGAGCAACTGGCGAAAGATCTGGCCATGCATATCGCTGCCTCAAAGCCCAAGTCCCTCGATTCCTCCGGCGTTCCTGCCGAGTTGCTGGATACCGAGCGGCGCATCGCGATCGAGAAAGCCCGTGAATCCGGCAAACCGGAGGCGATGCTCGAAAAAATCGCCGAGGGTACGGTGCAGAAATACCTCAAGGACGTGACCCTGCTGGGGCAGGTGTTCGTCAAGGCCGAAGATGGCAAGCAGACTATCGAGCAGTTGCTCAAGGCTAAAAATGCCAAGATCAATGGCTTTAGCTTGTATGTCGTGGGTGAAGGCATTGAGAAGAAGGTGAATGACTTCGCTGCCGAAGTTGCTGAACAAGCCGCGGCTGCCGCGGCGGCGGCTGCCAAGAAATAAGCGCCGTCATGACTGCGGCCACGCCTCCCAAATATCGGCGCATCCTGCTCAAGCTTTCGGGCGAAGCGCTGATGGGCAATGATGCCTTTGGCATCAATCGCGAGACGCTGGGGCGGATCGTCAATGAGATCAAGATGGTGACCGATCTCGGTGTTGCGGTTGGGGTGGTGATCGGCGGGGGGAATATCTTTCGGGGCATGGCGGGTGCCGCCTCCGGGATGGATCGCGCCGCTGCCGACTACATGGGCATGCTGGCCACGGTCATGAATGCGATGGCGCTGGCGGATGCCATGCGCCAGGCCGGGATGCCGGCGCGTGTGCAGTCGGCACTCAAGATCGATCAGGTGGTCGAGTCCTACATCCGGGGCAAGGCAATCCGCTATCTTGATGATGGCAAGGTCGTCATTTTCGGTGGTGGCACCGGCAATCCCTTCTTCACCACCGATACGGCGGCGGCATTGCGCGGTGCAGAAATCGGTGCGGAGATCGTCCTCAAGGCCACCAAGGTGGATGGCGTGTATAGCGCCGACCCCAAAAAGGATCCGGCGGCGACGCGTTTTGCCAGCATCAGTTTCGATGAAGCGATTGGCCGCAATCTTACGGTGATGGATAGCACGGCGTTTGCCCTGTGTCGTGACCAGAAGTTGCCGATCAATGTGTTTTCGATCTTCAAGGCGGGTGCGCTGAAGCGCGTGGTGATGGGTGAGGATGAAGGCACGCTCGTACACTGTTAGGAGTTTTTCATGATCATCGATGAACTGAAGAAAACCACCGAACACAAAATGCAGCGGAGTCTCGAGGTGCTGAGGCTGGATCTCGCCAAGGTGCGCACCGGTCGCGCCCATACCGGGCTGCTCGACCACATCATGGTTGATTATTACGGTACGCCGATGCCCATCAACCAGGTCGCCAACATTACCTTGCTGGATGCTCGCACCATCGGGGTGCAGCCATGGGAAAAACCCATGGTCGGCAAGGTTGAGAAGGCGATTCGCGATGGCGATCTTGGCTTGAACCCGGCTGCCCAAGGCGACATGTTGCGCGTGCCGATGCCGGTGCTGACCGAAGAACGCCGCCGGGACCTGATCAAGGTCGTCAAGAATGAAGGTGAGACCGCCAAGGTGGCGATTCGCAACCTGCGCCGCGACGCCAACACCCATCTCAAGGATGCGCTCAAGAAACACGAAATTTCCGAGGATGACGAGCGGCGTACCCAGGATGATGTCCAGAAATTGACCGACAAATATGTCGGCGATGTGGACAAACTGCTGGCTGAAAAAGAAAAGGACCTGATGGCCATCTAGGCCATCTGTCGAGCCACGCCACCGATGGCGGATTACAACAGTTCGACACTTGCCATCCCGAAGTCGCGGGATGTGCCGCGTCACGTGGCGATCATCATGGATGGCAATGGCCGCTGGGCGAAGAAGCGCTTTTTGCCCCGGGTGGCCGGTCACCAGCAGGGCGTCGAGACGGTCCGCCAGGTCGTCAAGACCTGCATTGAGCATGGCATTGAATATCTGACGCTGTTTGCCTTCAGTTCGGAAAACTGGCGTCGCCCACCGGAGGAAGTCGGTTTCCTCATGAACCTGTTTGTTGCGGCGCTCCAACGCGAAGTCGGCCGTTTGCATAAAAACGGTGTGCGTTTGCGGGTGATTGGTGACCTGTCTGCCTTCGAACCGCGTCTGATTGAACTGATTCGCCGTGGCGAGAACCTTACGGCGGGCAACAACAAACTGATCCTGACGATTGCCGCCAATTATGGTGGCCGCTGGGACCTGATGCAGGCGTTCAATGGCCTGGTTCTGGCAAACCCTGAAAAAGCCGGGGCTTACACCGAGGCCGATCTCGAGCCTTTCCTGGCGATGAGTTATGCCCCGGAACCCGATTTGTTCATTCGCACCGGCGGCGAGCAGCGCATCAGCAATTTTCTGCTCTGGCAACTGGCCTATTGCGAACTGTTTTTTACCGACAAGTTCTGGCCAGATTTCGATGCGAACACACTGGATGACGCCATTCAGAGCTATCGGCGGCGCGAGAGACGCTTTGGTCGTACCAGCGAACAACTGCTCAACAAGAAAACAGTGCAGTCGCCATTGAGCACCGCGGAGCCAAATGCTTAGGACGCGGGTGATTACCGCGCTGTTTCTCGCCGCCGGTTTTCTCACTGTATTGTTTCTTCTGCCCGAGGCCATGGTCGGGATTGTGTTCGCCATCATTGCCGCATTGGCTGCCTGGGAGTGGGCCGGCTTGCTGAAGCCAGGTCAGCCGAATGCACCGTCGCGCCTGTTGTTTGCGGGTATTGTCCTTTGCCTGTGCGTGGTGCTCTGGGCTATCCCAGATGACTTTTCCGGTGTGCCCACCCTGTTATGGTCGCTGTCTGTGCTGTTCTGGCTGTTCATCGCGCCAGTCTGGCTGTTGCGTGGCTGGCGACCCGGTGTTGCTGGTTATGTGGTTGGCCTGATTCTGCTGGTGCCCACCTGGGCCGCGCTGGTAGCCTTGTATGCGCACGGCCCCCTGGTACTTCTGGCAGTCATGGCGCTGGTCTGGGTTGCCGACATTGCCGCGTATTTCACTGGTCGGGCTTTCGGACGGCACAAGCTTGCACCCGCCATCAGTCCGGGAAAAACCTGGGAGGGCGTGGCCGGTGCCGTTGGCGGTGTATTGCTGTTCGGCCTGCTCGTCAGCACGCATCTGCCGGTGGCTCATGGCCTGGGCTGGGCTTCGCTGGCCGGGTTCCTGTTGCTGTTTACGGTATTCAGCATCATCGGCGACCTGTTTGAATCGCTGATCAAACGTCAGGCCAACATGAAAGACAGCAGCCAGTTACTGCCGGGGCATGGTGGCATACTGGATCGCATTGACAGTCAGATGTCCACCCTTCCGCTGGCGGCTTTGATGCTGCATTGGATATGAAGCGCCAGAAACTGACGGTACTCGGCGCCACGGGTTCAATTGGCGTCAGTACGCTGGATGTGGTGGCGCGCCATCCCGACCGTTACGAGGTGATTGCCCTGACGGGCAACAGTCGCGTCGAGGTGCTGCTTGACCAATGTCTGCAACACCGGCCGCGCTACGCGGTGGTGGGAAACGCAGACGCTGTGGCCGGACTCACCGAGCGCCTGCGCAGCGCCGGACTTAACACCGAGGTGCTGGCCGGGCCGGCTGCGCTGGAGCAGGTGGCGGCCTTGCCCGAAGTCGATATGGTGATGGCGGCGATTGTCGGTGCGGCTGGACTGCAGCCGACCCTGGCCGCTGTGCGGCAGGGCAAGCGCGTGCTGCTGGCCAACAAGGAAGTGCTGGTGATGGCCGGTGCCTTGTTCATGGCCGAAGTGCGCAGATACGGCGCCACGCTGTTGCCCATCGACAGCGAGCACAACGCGGTATTCCAATCGCTGCCGGCTGACTATGCGGGAGAACCGGCTGGGGCCGGGGTCAGCCACATCCTGCTGACGGCATCCGGGGGGCCGTTCCTCGGCACACCCCTTGAGCGCTTGCAGAATGTGACCCCCGCTGAGGCCTGCGCCCATCCCAACTGGGAGATGGGACGCAAGATTTCCGTCGATTCAGCCACCTTGATGAACAAGGGGCTGGAGGTCATCGAGGCGCACTGGCTGTTCAATCTTCTGCCCGAGCAGATCGAGGTGGTGATCCACCCACAAAGCGTCATCCATTCACTGGTGCAGTATGTCGATGGCTCGGTGCTGGCCGAACTCGGCAACCCCGACATGCGTACCCCGATCGCCTACGCAATGGCCTGGCCGGAGCGCATTGCGGCGGGTGTCCTGCCGCTGGATCTGCCGGCGATTGCCAGACTCAGTTTCGAAAAGCCCGATTTGCTGCGTTTCCCTTGTCTGGCCTTGGCATTTCGTGCTTTGCGTGACGGCGCGAATGCGGCGACGGTGCTGAATGCCGCCAACGAGGTGGCAGTGGCGGCATTCCTCGCCGGGCATTTGCCATTCCTCGCCATTGCCGAAATCATTGCCGCCACGCTGGATGCCGTGCCGGTCAGGCCCATGGCCGATCTGACGGCGATTCTGGCAGAGGACGCCAATGCCCGTGCCGTGGCTACAGAACTGCTGGCCAGAAAGTCCGCATGACAGCCCAGGGTTTCCTCTGGGTTCTGGGTGCTTTTCTGCTGGCGCTGGGCCTGTTGATCGTCTTTCATGAATTGGGGCATTACCTTGCGGCGCGGATCTGCAACGTCAAGGTGCTGCGTTTTTCCGTGGGATTTGGTCGACCGCTCTGGATGCGGCGCTTCGGCCGCGATGGCACCGAGTGGTCAGTGGCGGCTTTCCCCTTGGGGGGTTACGTCAAGATGCTTGATGAGCGCGAGGGCGAGGTGCCCGAGCACGAACTGGGACGCGCTTTCAACCGCCAGAGCGTCGGGCGGCGCAGTTTTATTGTTGTGGCCGGGCCGCTAGCCAACCTGTTGCTGGCGGTTCTCTTGTACTGGTTCCTGTTCATGAGCGGCGTGCAGGAGCCGCGTCCGGTGTTTGCCGCCCCCCCTGTCGGTACGCTGGCGGCAGAAGCAAAAGTCGGCGCTGGCGAGACGGCGCGCGCGGTGTCGGGTACGCCGGTGGCGACCTGGACAGAGCTGCGCTGGGAATTACTGCGCCGCGTTCTGGATCGTGAAGCCGTAGTGCTTGAAACCATTGATGCGCGCGGCAATATCGCTGTGTATCGACTCGCGGTCGAACGGCTCGACAGCACCGCGCTGGACATTGACGTGATGCAGGCGCTCGGGCTGCACCTGATGCGGCCGGATTTGCCCGCAATACTCGGTGAAGTGCAGCCCGGAACACCGGCCGCCGCCGCCGGTTTGCGGCCGGCAGATTTGCTTCTGGGCATCAACGGCAGCCCCGTTGCGTCCTGGCACGAACTGGTGCTGGGTATCCGTGAATCCGGGCTGCGTGAGATTGTGCTGGACGTCAAGCGTGGCGAGCAGCAGTTACAGGTGCGGGTCGTGCCGGAAATGGTCGAGGACCGGGGTGGCAAGCGGGTTCCCCGTATCGGGATCGCCGTGCGCGACGATCCAGAACTGCGCAAGAACGCGCTGGTGACCGTGCGTTACGGCGTGGGTGATTCGCTGCAGCGGGCCCTGAAGCAAACCTGGGACGTTTCGGTGCTGAGTCTGCGCATGATCGGCCGCATGCTGATCGGCGAACTTTCAGTCAAGAACATCTCCGGGCCGGTGACCATTGCCGACTACGCCGGTCAGTCGGCGCGGCTGGGCGCTGACCATTATCTGCGTTTTTTGGCGCTCATCAGCATCAGTCTCGGGGTGCTCAATCTGCTGCCCATACCGGTTCTGGATGGGGGGCACTTGATGTATTATCTTGCCGAAGTTATCAAGGGTGGACCTCTCTCCGAACGTGTCATGGAAATCGGCCAGCAGATCGGTTTTGCGCTGCTGTTTTTGCTGATGGCCTTGGCGTTCTATAACGACATTATTCGCTTGGTTGCCAACTGAGTTTCTGACTGATGCAAAAATTGCGTATGAAACACAATCTTCTCGCTGGTTTGCTCTCGGCTCTGTTGGCATCAAGCGCCGTCGCATTTGAACCCTTCGTGGTGCGGGATATCCGCGTTGAAGGCATTCAGCGCACCGAGGCGGGTACCGTCTTCAGCTATCTGCCGGTCAAGGTGGGCGATACGCTCACCGACGACAAGGCCGCAGAGGCGATCAAAGCCCTGTTCGGTACGGGATTCTTCAAGGACGTGCGCCTGGAAGTCGAGGGTGGTGTGCTCGTGGTGCTGGTTGAAGAGCGTCCGGCCATTACCTCGCTCGAATTTTCGGGTGTAAAAGCTTTCGACAAGGAGCAGTTGCGCAAGGGCCTGCGTGAAGTCGGACTCGCCGAATCGCGGATTTTCGACCGCTCGCTGGTCGAGCGCGCCGAGCAGGAACTCAAGCGCCAGTATCTGTCCAAGGGCCATTATGCCGCTCAGATCACTACCACGGTGACACCGCTGGAACGCAATCGGGTCGGCATTACCTTTGCCGTCGATGAAGGTGAGATTGCCACGATCAAACAGATCAATATCGTTGGCGCCCAGGCCTTCAAGGAGAAGGATCTGCTCAACCTCTTCTCTTTGCGCACGCCCGGCTGGTTGACCTGGTACACAAAGAATGACCAGTATTCCAAGCAAAAGCTGTCCGGCGACCTGGAGACCTTGCGTTCGTATTACCTCGACCGTGGCTACATCGAGTTCAATGTCGAGTCGACTCAGGTGTCGATCTCGACCAGCAAGGAAGATATCTACATCACCATCAACATCAGCGAAGGTGAGCCGTATTCGGTGTCGTCGGTCAAACTGGCCGGCGAATTGTTGCTGCCCGAGGCTGAATTGCTCAAACTAGTGACGATCCAGCCGGGCAAACTGTTTTCGCGTGAGCAGGTGACGGCAACGATCAAGGCGGTTAGCGAGCGCCTTTCCAATGATGGTTACGCCTTTGCCAACGTGAACGCCGCCCCCGAGATGGACAAGGAAAAGAAGCAGGTTGCCTTCACCCTGTTCGTCGATCCAGGCCGGCGCGTATATGTGCGGCGCATTCAGGTAGCGGGCAATACGCGCACCCGTGACGAGGTGATCCGCCGCGAGATGCGCCAGATGGAATCCGCTTGGTATGACGGCGAGAAAATCAACAAGTCGCGCACCCGCGTCGACCGGCTGGGATATTTCGATGAAGTGACGGTCGAAACGCCCGCCGTGCCGGGTACCACCGACCAGGTCGACCTCAACATCGCGGTCAAGGAGAAGCCCACCGGCAACCTGATGCTGGGCGCCGGCTTGTCCAGTTCGGAAGGCCTGGTGTTTTCCGGTTCGATACAGCAGCAAAACCTGTTCGGCAGCGGCAAGCATGTCGGTGTCGGCTTCAATACCAGCAAGATCAATACGCTGTATTCGTTTTCCTACACCGATCCCTTTTACACGGTCGATGGCGTCAGCCGCGGTTTCGATGTGTACATGCGCGATACGAATACTTCATCCCTGACCGTGGCCAGCTACGGTACCAAGTCGCTGGGTGGCGGGGTGCGTTACGGCATTCCGATCGGTGAGGATGACACCATCAACTTCGGCCTGGCGTTCGACTCCACCCAGATCAAGCTGACCGACTACACGCCGCAGCGCTTCAAAGATTTCCTCACTCAGTACGGTGACCAGTTCTCGGGTCCGATCGCCTCGCTGGGGTGGGCGAAAGATACCTTGGACAGCCGCATTTACCCGATGAAGGGTCATGTGGCGCGTATTGGTGGCGAATTGGCCTTGGGTGGCACGCTGCGTTACTACCGGACCAATCTTCAGTACCAGCGCTATATCCCGATTGGCCGGGAATACAGCCTGATGTTGAATGGTGAGTTCGGGCTTGCCGACGGCATGGGCGGCCGCCCGCTGCCTTTCTACAAATACTACTATACGGGCGGCGTCGGCTCGGTGCGCGGTTACCAGGCTGGTTCGCTCGGCCCCGTCGATTTTGCGACGGGCGACCGGGTAGGTGGTGATCGCCGGGTGCTGGCAAATGCCGAGTTTCTTTTCCCGATGCCGGGTGGCGGACAGGATAAGTCGCTACGCTTGGGGGCTTTTGTCGATGCAGGTCAGGTCTATGGCGTAGGCGATAAACTCGACATCGGCGAACTGCGCTACAGCACCGGCCTGTCGCTGGCCTGGACGTCGCCGCTGGGCCCGCTCAAGTTCAGCCTCGCCCAACCGCTCAACAAGAAGGATGGCGACAAGACGCAACGCCTACAGTTCCAGATGGGCACTCTATTCTGAAGCAGGAGAGATGATGAAACATTTATTCAAAGCCTTGGTTCCCGTTTTATTGGCGCTTGCCGTGGCGCCGGCACTGGCTGAAGTCAAATTGGGTTTCGTCAACGGCCAGCGTGTCGTGAACGAATCGCCACAAGCGGTAAGAGCGAAGAAGAAGATTGAGAAAGAGTTTGAAAAGCGCGACCAGGAACTGCAGAAAGTGTCCAAACAGTTGCAGTCAATGCAGGAGGCCATGGAAAAAAACGCGGTTACCATGGCCGAGAGCGAACGGCGCAACAAGGAGCGTGATTTCAATGACCTCAATCGCGATTTTCAGCGCAAGCAGCGCGAGTTCCGCGAGGACTTGAATCTGCGCCAGAACGAGGAAATGGCGGCGATCTTCGAGCGCGCCAACAAGGTCATCCGTCAGATCGCCGAGGCCGAGAAGTTCGATCTGATCGTGCAGGAGGCCGTCTACTTCAGCCCGCGCATCGACATCACCGAAAAGGTGATCAAGGCATTGGGCGACGGCGCTGCCGCCAAGTAAGATTGTCTGTGTGACGTGACCCGGCGCCTTGATGAGATCGTCGCCCGCTTTGGCGGCGATCTGCGTGGAGACGAGTCGATTGCCATCACGGGGCTGGCGTCGCTTGAGACGGCGACAGCGGGGCAGCTGAGTTTCCTGGCGAATTCGAAGTATCGCGGACAGCTGGCGGCGACCCGTGCTGCCGCAGTCATCCTTTCGCCAGAAATGGCCGATCAGTGCCCGGTTGCTGCCATTGTCACCCCCCATCCCTACCTTTATTTCGCCCACCTTTCTCAATGGTTGGCCGAGGGACCGCGCCCCCTCACAGGCATTCACCCCTCCGCAGTGGTTGAGTCGGATATCCCGACCAGCGTTAGCGTCGGCCCGCAGGTCTGGATCGGCCCGGATGTGGTGCTAGGGGAAAATGTCGTGATTGGTGCGCAATGCCGGATTGGCGCTGGAGTGCGGATCGGTGCAGACTGCCAGCTTTATCCGGGCGTCACTGTCTATGCCAGTTGTCGGATCGGCTGCCGGGCCATCATTCATTCGGGTGTCGTGATCGGTGCCGATGGCTTTGGTTTCGCGCGTGCACCGGATGGTAAATGGGTGAAGATCGCCCAGACCGGACGTGTGGTGATCGGTGACGATGTCGAAATCGGTGCGAATACCACAATCGACAGGGGTGCGCTGGAGGACACGATCATCGGCGATGGCGTCAAGCTTGATAATCAGATCCAGGTTGCCCATAACGTCCATATTGGCGCCAATACGGCCATGGCCGGTTGCACCGGTGTCGCTGGCAGCGCGATAATCGGTGCTGGCTGTACGGTGGGCGGTGCGGCGAATATCCTCGGTCACCTGTCACTGGCGGATGGTGTCAATGTTTCTTCCGGCACTCTGGTCGGCAAGTCGATCACGGTGCCAGGTACCTACACTGGCACGGTGCCCTTCATGGCTCACGCAGATTGGTTGAAGAACTTTTCACGCCTGCGCCATCTGGACGCGCTGGCCGATAGAATACGCGCCCTCGAAAAACGCCTGACCGCAATCGAACCGGAGAAATAAATGGCCCCCACGCTCACTACACTCGCTGCCCCCACGGGGGGCCTCATTTGTCACATGAACTCCTTCGGGACGGCCCTTCAGGAGTCAAAAACATGACCACCATGGACATCCACGAAATTCTCCAACACTTGCCGCACCGCTATCCTTTCCTGCTGGTTGACCGCGTACTGGATGTCGTGCCGGGCGAGCGCATCACCGCGCTCAAGAATGTCAGCATGAACGAGCCATTCTTCCCCGGGCACTATCCACATCATCCGGTGATGCCGGGCGTCCTGGTGATCGAGGCAATGGCTCAGGCGGCGGCGATTCTTTCGTTCAAGAGCCTGGGTGGCAAGCCGGACGACAAGTCCGTTTATTATTTTGTCGGTATCGACAGTGCCCGTTTCAAGCGGCCGGTCAGCCCGGGTGACCAACTGATCCTTGAGGTTTCCGTTACCGCCAACAAGCGTGGCATCTGGAAATTCTCGGCGCAGGCCAAAGTGGACGGTCTGATTGCTGCCGAAGCCCAGTTGATGTGCACAGTGCGCAAATTGGATAATTGAAATGTCCGGAGCCATTCACCCGACTGCACTAATCGACCCCACTGCGCGGCTGGGCGAAAATGTCAGCGTGGGTGCTTATGCGGTGATTGGCGCCGAAGTTGACATCGGTGACGGCACCTGGATCGGCCCGCACGTTGTCATCAATGGTCCGACCCGCATCGGCCGTGATAACCGCATTTTCCAGTTTTCATCGATCGGCGAAGCGCCGCAGGATAAAAAGTATGCCGGCGAGCCGACCCGGCTTGAAATCGGCGATCGCAATACCATCCGTGAATTCTGTACCTTCAATCGCGGTACGGCACAGGATGCCGGGGTGACTCGTGTCGGCAATGACAACTGGATCATGGCCTACGTGCACTTGGCGCATGACTGCCAGGTGGGCGACCACACCATCTTCGCCAATAACGCGCAACTGGCCGGTCACGTACATATCGGTGATTGGGCGATTCTCGGCGGCTTTACCGTCGTGCATCAATTTGTGCGTATCGGTGCCCATTGCCTCACCGCGATGGGCACGATCTTGTTGCAGGACATCCCCCCTTATGTGACGGCCGCCGGCAATCCGTCTGCGCCGCACGGCATCAACAGCGAAGGGCTGAAGCGGCGCGGTTTTTCGCCCGCAGCGCTTGCGGCCTTGCGGCGTGCCTACAAGACGCTCTATCGCAGCGGACTCAAGCTTGACGAGGCCAGCGCAGCGATTGCTGCTGCAGTGCCTGAAGAGGCCGCGCTGGCGCCATTGGCCGATTTTCTGGCAGTACCCGGCCGCGGCATCATTCGTTAAATGTCTCCCCTCCGTATTGCCCTGGTGGCTGGCGAGGCCTCGGGTGACCTGCTGGCCGCGCATCTGATCGATGCGCTCAAGCGCCGTCTTCCCAACGCCGAGTTTTGCGGCATTGGCGGGCCGAAGATGCAACGTGCCGGTTTCAATGCCTGGTGGCCGGCGGAAACCCTGGCAGTGCGCGGCTATGCCGAAGTGCTGCGGCATTACCGCAAAATCACCAGCGTGCGGCGCGCGCTGCTGAAACGGCTGCTGGCAGAAAAACCGGATGTCTTCATCGGTGTCGATGCTCCGGATTTCAATCTCTGGCTGGAAAAGCGCCTCAAACGCGCCGGCATTCCTACGGTGCATTATGTCAGTCCATCGGTCTGGGCTTGGCGCGGCGGTCGGGTGCGGCGCATTGCGCAGTCGGTCAATCATCTGCTGGCATTGTTTCCCTTTGAGCCGCCGTTGTACGAAAAAACCGATTTGTCAGTGACCTATGTTGGTCATCCGCTGGCGGATGTGTTGCCGCTGGAGGTCAGTCGCAGTGAGGCGCGTGAGCGGCTTGGTCTGCCGTCCAGTGCCACTCCGGTATTTGCCCTGCTGCCGGGCAGCCGCCAGTCGGAAGTGCGCTTCATGGCGGCACTGTTTATTAAAACGGCGGGCATGCTGCGCGCGCGCTTTCCTGATGCGCTTTTTCTCGTGCCGCTGGTTTCGCGCGAGACGCGCAATAATTTTGAAAACGAAATCTGGGCCCAAGGTGCGCAGGAGTTGCCGATCAAGCTCCTCTTCGGCCATGCTCAGGATGCCTTTGCGGCTTGTGACGCCGCTCTGGTGGCGAGTGGCACGGCAACCCTCGAAGCGGCCTTGCTGAAAACGCCGATGGTGATCACATATCGCATGTCGCCCTGGTCGTGGTGGTTGATGAAGCGCATGCATTACCAGCCGTGGGTTGGCCTCCCCAACATTCTCGCCGGCAGTTTTGTCGTGCCGGAATTCCTGCAGGACGATGCCACCCCGGAAAATCTTGCGCAGGCGCTCGGCAATCTGGTGGTGGACACCGAGGTCAGAAAGCGCCTGACGCATTTATTTACCGACATGCACCGCCAGTTGCGGCAGAACACTGCCGAAAAGGCTGCTGGCGCAATTCTGTCGCTGTTGCCCCAATGATCTGCGGCGTCGATGAAGCCGGTCGTGGACCGCTGGCTGGTCCGGTGGTCGCGGCAGCGGTGATTCTTGATCCGGCGCGGCCGATTGTTGGCCTGGCTGATTCCAAGAAACTATCTGCTGCACGGCGGGAACGACTGGCCAGCGAAATTCGCGAGAAAGCACTGGCCTGGGCCGTTGCCGAGGCCAGCGTCGAGGAAATCGACGCCCTCAATATCCTGCAGGCAACATTATTGGCGATGCAGCGCGCCGTGGGCGGTTTGATCTTGCAGCCTGTCGAAGCGTTGATCGATGGCAATCGATGTCCCGTCCTGGCCATGCCGGCACGGGCCATCATCGGTGGCGATGCCACGGTGGCCGCGATCTCGGCGGCCTCCATCCTGGCGAAGACAACGCGCGATGCCGGTCTGCTGGTGCTGCACGAGCGCTATCCACAATATGGTTTTGATCGCCACAAAGGTTACGGCACGGCGCTGCACCTGACAGCTCTGCGTATCCATGGTGCCACGCCCCACCACCGGCGCAGCTTTGCTCCGGTCAGGGATGTGCTGAAGTGAAACGGTGATGAAGTCCATCGCCTCGCGTGACAATCCGGGCTTCAAGGCTTTACGCACCCTCGCACATGACCACCGGTTGCAACGCGATTCCGGGCATACGGTGATCGAAGGACCGCACTTGTTGACGGCCTACCTTGACCACGCCGGTGTGCCCGAGTTGCTGGCGGTGAGCGAGAGTGCGCTCGGCAAGACCGAAGTGGCTGCGCTGCTGGCGCGCGCCGCAGCAGTCGAAACCATCGTGCTGCGCGACACACTGTTTCACGAAATCAGCGAACTTGCCACGCCGGTCGGCATTCTGGCGCGCATCGCGATTCCGCCCGAGCCCGCAATGCTCCCGGTTGGTGACTGCCTGCTGCTCGATGCCGTGCAGGATGCGGGCAACGTCGGCACGCTGTTGCGCACGGCTGCCGCAGCGGGCGTGCACGACGTGTTGCTCGGCACGGGTTGTGCCGGCGCTTGGACGCCACGCGTGTTGCGCGCGGGGCAGGGCGTGCATTTCGCGCTGCGGATTTGGGAACGAGTCGATCTGGCCGAATTTTTGCACGCCTACCCCGGTTGTTCGGTTGCGGCGGCGGCGCATCGTGGCACATCACTGTATGAAATCGACCTCCGCGCGCCGATTGCCTGGCTGTTTGGCAATGAAGGTGCTGGAATTGCCCCTGCACTGCAGGCCGCCACGCAGCAGCGCGCCACGATTCCGCTGGCGGACGGTAGCGAATCCCTCAATGTCGCCGCTGCTGCGGCAATCTGCCTGTTTGAAATGAGGCGCCAGCGCGGTGGCAGCTGATGAATCAAGGATAATAGGCCGCGACTGAAAGTCGGCGCTGGCAGGACGGCGCCAAATCTCGGAGAGAGCTAATGGAAATCGAATGGTGGCATTGGGCGGTCGGCGGCCTGGCCTTGATCGTGGCCGAACTGGTGGTGCCGGCCTTCGTGGTGATCTGGTTCGGGCTGGGGGCGTTGGTGGTAGCGGCCGTAGTGGCTTTGGCCGCGATCGGCACCACGGCGCAACTGGCACTCTGGCTGGTGGTTTCGGTGGCCATGGTGGCCGGCTGGTTCAAGGTATTCAAGCCGAACATGCACAAGACGCGCATCGGCATGGCCGACGCCAACGTGGTCGGCGAGGTCGGCATGCTGGTCAGGAATGTCGCGCCGTTCGAGAAGGGGCAGGTGCGCTTCCAGAAGCCGATCCTCGGTGCGGATGTCTGGGAGTGCATCGCCGACGAGGCGATCAAGAGTGGCGAGCGGGTGCGCGTGCTGGATGTGGAAGGTAGTTTTCTCAAGGTCGGGAGGGCCGAAGCATGACTGATATGCTGATTTTTGTAATTGCACTGCTGGTTTTCGCGGGGATCACGCTGGCGAAAGGCGTGCGCATCGTGCCACAGGGCCAGGAATGGATCGTCGAGCGCTTGGGCAAGTATCACGGCACGCTGTTTCCCGGCCTCAACATCATCATTCCCTATCTCGACCAGGTTGCCTACAAACTGGTCACCAAGGACATCATCCTCGACGTGCAGGAACAGGACATCATCACCAAGGACAACGCGGTGATCCTCACCAACGCCATTGCCTTCATCAAGGTCACCGACCCGATCAAGGCGGTGTATGGCGTCACCGATTTCTCCGAAGCGATCCGCAACATGATCATGACGACGCTGCGCTCCATCGTCGGCGAGATGAACCTCGACGAGGCGCTGTCCAACCGCGACAAGATCAAGGCGCGCTTGCGTGAGTCGATTGCCGACGAAGCCATCGACTGGGGCCTGACCGTCAAGTCGGTCGAAATCCAGGACATCAAGCCCTCGCCATCGATGCAGAAGGCGATGGAGTTGCAGGCGGCCGCCGAGCGCGAACGCAAGGCGATGGTCACCAAATCCGAAGGCGAAAAGCAGTCGATGATCCTGCAGGCCGAGGCGCGCCTCGAATCGGCGCGTCGCGACGCCGAAGCGCAGGTGATGCTGGCCGAGGCCAGCGCCGAGGCGATCCGCCGCGTGTCGGCGGCCATCGGCGATCAGGAAATGCCGATGCGCTATCTGTTGGGCGAAAAATACATCGCCGCGATGTCGCGTCTGGCCGCGTCGGACAATGCCAAGACCGTGCTGATCCCCGGCGATATCCAGGAAACGCTGCGTTCGGTGCTGGGCCGTGTCAGGAGTGGAGGCGCGGGGTGATCCATCCGCACAAAGGCGTAACCGGCGTGCGGCGCCTGTGGAATGCTTTTTTCTACTCCGCTAGTGGATTGGCGGCAGCCTGGCGCCACGAGGCAGCTTTCCGCCAGGAGGTGCTGCTCGCTGTCGTCACCGTGCCGCTGGGCTTCTGGCTGGGCACGGACGGGGTCGAGCGTGCGCTGCTGGTTGGCAGCATTTTCCTGATCCTGATCGTCGAATTGCTGAATTCAGCCGTTGAGGCGGTGGTGGATCGTGTCTCGATCGAAAACCACGAGCTTTCCAAGCGGGCCAAGGACATCGGCAGTGCAGCAGTGCTACTGGCTTTGGCGAATGCACTGACCGTTTGGGTTTGTCTGCTCGGTCCGCGCGTCATCTGACACGACCGGCTCGGCTGCGACAATCTTAGCCCTGAAGAGCCGGGCCAGCACCAGGCTGAGTGCCCATGCCCACCATGCCGACCAGAGCACGTGGGATAAGAAATGCGCCCCTTGGGCCATGCGCGCCAGTCCCATCGCCAGGCCAAAGGCCAGCGAGAATGCCAGAATTACCCGGGAAAAGGCTTTCATGCTGTGAGCCAGCGCCAGGGCCCAGACGATCCACGCCAGCCCGCTGGCGGCATGTCCGGCCGGAAAACACATGCCGGGTGCGATGTCGTGCGCTGTCGTCGCAAACAGGCCGATATACGGGGCGTAGCCGCCGAAATCGATAACGTCCCAGGGGCAGTGCCGGTTGGATAACTGTTTTAGCAATGCCGTGGTGAACGGTATCAGCAGCATTCCCGTGAGCGCCAGCAGGGCATTGCGGGGAGGGAGCCAGTCGAATTTTCCCCGCATGGCCAGCAGACAAAGGGCGGCGGCGGGAAACAGCAGCGCGATGCTGAGCTGCTTCATCCCGTGGTGCATCACCACAGCGAAAAACCAGTGATGGCGCAACGGAAAGTCTGCTATGGCGGGATCGTAGAAAAGACTTTCCAGATGGAGATCGAGGCTGGTCTGCTCGAAAAGCAGCAGCAGCAGCAAGGCCAGGATTGCCATCAGCAGGGTTTGGCGGAACCACCAGTCGTTTTGGGCCGCGAAGTATTTATCCGCATGCATCTTCAGTCAGATCCGACAGCCATGCAGCAGATCGAGCGTCGGGTCGTACACGCTGGTGCGGACGTCGAGCATGCCGAGCACCGTATGAAAAAGATTGTCGTGGAACGCCGGGTGTTTGCCCCGTTCCTTGAGGCAGCCGGTATTCACGGCGGCGTTCGCGGCATAGGCGGGCGACAGCCACATCACCATCGGCACCTTTTTCTGGGCATCCGGCGCAATCGCGTAAGGCATGCCATGCAGGAACAGATTGCTTTCGCCCAGCGACTCGCCATGGTCGGAGACATACACCATGGCGGTGTCATGAGTGGCGGCATGCCGCTGCAGGAATTCGATAGTCCGGGCGAGCAGGTGATCGGTGTAGAGCAGGGCGTTGTCGTAGGCATTGACGATCTGCTCGTTCGAACATTTGCCGAGGTCGGCGGTGTCGCAGGTCGGGGTGAACTGCCGGAATTTATCCGGATAGCGCTGGTAATAGGCGGGGCCATGATTGCCCAGGGTATGCAACACCAGCACCTGATTGCCCTGCCGTCCGGTCACCAGGTCATCAAGTCCGTCGAGCAGTGCCTCGTCAAGGCAGCGATCGTCATTGCACAGTGTGGGCGAGCGGCTGGCTGCCGTGCGCAACTGCGTCAGACTGTCACACACCCCCTTGCATCCCGACTGATTATCCTTCCAGGTGACACTGACCCGCGCATGATCGAGGACATGTAGCAGGGATTCGCTGCCGCGGATGCGCGCTTCGTCGTAATCGCGACGACCGACGGCAGAAAACATGCAGGGAACGGATACTTCAGTGTTGGTGCCGCAACTGGAGACATTCGAAAAATTCAGAACATCCAGCTCCGCCAATTGCGGCGTGGTTTGACGCGTATAGCCGGAAAGCCCCCAGTTGGCGGCACGCGCGGTTTCACCCACCACGATCACCAGCAGTGTCGGTCGCTTGCGCTGTTGCCAGGACTCTCCGAGATGGGCGTCGGTACCCACCGGGATACGTTCGCGTGTGGCGGCATGGGCATCGTTGCCGATAACCGCAGCCAGCGAATACAGCAGGTTGAGCGGGGTGATCTGATAGCGCATTTCCTTGTGCGTGCGCATCAGTGCTGAAAAGTCCTTGAAAATAAACGCTAGCGCAGCAAACAGGATGAACATGGCCAACAAAATGTGACCGGCGCGGCGCAATACGGACCTCAGCAACAGGGTGCGCGCCAGGGTCACACGGCTGAGGACCAGCATGGGCAATCCCGCATAGAAGAGCAGATACGGCACCATGTCCCAGGCAAACAGTTCGCGTGCTTCCAGGAAATCAGTGTGCAGTGCATTGCGCACCATGCCGGGGTCAAGGTACACCCCGTATTTCTCCATGAAATAGACCGCGAATGCGGTGGCGATGCTGAGCAGGCCAAGCAGCGGCCGATATGACCAGCGGGTCAGCAGCAACAGGAGCAGCAGGAAATGCGCCGCGGTGATGAACGCGAACTGTCCCGCGACCAACAATACATCGTGCCATTGTGCGAGGTCGTGTCCAGCCAGGGCAGACTGCCAGAACAGCCGGTTGCTGGCCAGTGCGAGGAACAGGCTGAAACCGAGGGCCAGATGTTCTGCAGAGGCGCTGAAGCGCAGGCGTTGCCATAGCGGCAGAGTGGAAAGTTGCATACCAAGGGTGCTCGATAAAGCGCCCAAGATAGCAACCGCCGCGTGAAGACTCAGTGAGGCAACTGTGAGGAAAGTGTGATGGGCCAGCCGGTGTGCTGGGGATGTGATGCGTCGGTCGGGGCGCTCAGGGGCTGGTCAGTGTTTCACCGAAGTCGATATGAATCTCCGCGCCGCAGGTTGCCCCGTTCATGGCGGTTAATTTCCACCCCGAGGCCATGCAGACATGCTGCACGATGGCCAGACCCAGTCCATGGCCGGTGAGGCTTTTGCCGCGCTGGCCGACTTCGAACAGCCGCGCCAGATCGTCCTCCAAGAAGCCGGGTCCGTGGTCGGCGACGATAAGCCTGCTGCCTTCCAGGCGACAGTCGATCATGCCGGTCGCATCATGACGCAAGGCATTCTCGAGCAGATTGCGCAATATCAGGGCAAGCAACGATGGATCGCAGCGCACCACGACCGTTTCCGGGGCTTGAATATCGAGCGTTGCCGTGCGGCCATGTTGCGCAAGCAACAGCGGCCAGGCTTCACGCAATGCCTGTGCCAGCCGTACATCTTCCAGCAGCGCCGGTTTGATCTCCCGGGCCAGCAGCAACAGGCTGGAGGTAAGCCGGTTGACGCGGTCTACCGTACCGATGATGCCAAGAGCCCGCTTGCGTGCTGCTTCGCACAATTCAGGCAGGGCTGACAGCAATTCGGCGTCGGTGCGAATGCTGGTCAATGGCGTACGCAATTCATGCGAGATATCTGCGGTGAAATTGCGCTCCCGGTCCAGTGATCGCTGATGTTGTTCTGCATAGCGATCCAGGGCTTGTGCAACGGCAAGAATTTCGCGATCCATTCCCGGCAAGGCGAATTGCTCATCTCCCGTCCTGTGCTCAACTTGCCGGGCAAGCTGGTCAAGATGTGCGGTGAGTTGTTTCGACAGGAACAGGATGATGAGGAGAAATACGGCCGAGAGGGCAAAGGCGCTGATCAGCATGCCAAACCCCAGAGTCCGCAGTCTGGTTTCATGCTCCCCGACATCGTAGGCCAGGATGAAGCGGTGGCCATTGTCCTGGCGGACGGCAATATGCAGTTCGCGCCCGTTGTCATGCATTTCATGGTTGCCGATGGGCAATGCGGCGAGGCGAGTTGGCACCTCAGGCGCAGTTTCCCCAATACCAATCCGGTAAAGCTGCATGTCTGGTGTATTTGGCGGAGCAAACTCAGTGGATCGTTGTGACAGTGAGATGCTGTATTCGATCTGCTGGTCGAGGATCTGATCGATCAGGTCCTCTTCCATCTGTTCGAGGGTCAGCCACGCGGCCACGGACTGGGCCAGCACGATCACCAGCAGCAACAGCGTGCATGACAGGACAATGCGCTGGCGCAGACTGGGTGCGTTAAGCCGGCCGGCCGGCTTAACGGAGGGCGAGTTTGTAGCCGAGGCCATGCATATTGACGATTTCGACGCTGCAGGTTTCACCAAGGTGACGGCGGACTGTGTGCAGCAGACTGCGGAGATTGTCGCTGGATTCCTGCTCATGGCCCCAGATCGCCAGTTCGAGTTCGCGGCGGCTGAACGCCCGATTCGGGTGCGGCAGCATCACCGCGACCAGGCGAAGTGCCTTCGGTGGCAGGCGCAAGGCGCTACCGCCCCGGCGGACTTCCTGGGCGGAAGAATCGTATTCGATGTCGCCAAGCTGCCAGGTGCCGGCATCCTCGCGCAACTTGCCGCGGCGCGCGATGGCATCCAGGCGGGCCTCGACCTCCTGCAACGCAAATGGCTTGAGCAGGTAGTCGTCGGCACCGGCTTCGAAACCGGCAAGCTTGTCCTCCAGCGTGTCACGCGCGGTCAGCACCAGAGCCCATAAGCTGCTGCCGCGCGCGCGCAGATCCCGAATCACGGACAGGCCGTCGCCATCCGGCAGGCCGCGATCGACGATCAGCGCGTCGAATTCTGCCTGGGCAAGCCGCTGGCTGGCGCCCCGGCAAGAAGTGGCGTAATCGCACTCGTGGCCCTTCATCTCAAGAAAGAGCACAAGATTCTCGGCGATATGGGTGTCGTCTTCGACGATCAGGATGCGCATGAGAGCGGTTGGACAGTTCGCTTACAGCGTGAAGGGCATAGGTTACACCTCCGCCGCCAGCGGTCGGCGATGGCGCAGGTGCCAAGCTGCCATGAACAGCAGCAGGCCGATGGTGGCCGATGTGAGGGCCAGTGGCTGTAATGTGCCGTCATGACTCATGCCCACCCAGGTGCCCGTCAGCAGTGCCGCAAACATGGTGAAAAAGCCGAGCAGGCCGGCAGCCGCGCCAGCCTCGCGCGGGAAGGGCGCCACCGCGCCTGCCTGGGCGCAGGGAAAATTTAGGCCATGGGCACCCATCGTCAGGAACTGGCACAGCAGCACCACGGACCAGTGATGGAATCCGGCCAGCACCAGTGCCGCAAACAGCAGACCGGAAAACAGCGAAAGGCTGGCGCCGACGGTCAAGGTCCTGGCCAGGCCGATGTGGGTGAGCAGGCGGCGACAGAGCAGGGTGCCGATCAGATAGCCAGAAACGCCGAAGGCGAAGCAGTAGCCATAGCTTTCGGTCGGCACGCCCAACACGTTGATCAGCACGAAAGACGAGCCGGATATGTAGGTGAAGATCGCCGCATACGATAGTGCACCCGGCAAGGCATAGGCCCAGAAAAAGTCGGCGCTGGCAATACGGCGATAGACGCTGAGGAGATTGCGCAGACGCACCGCAGCAGGGTTCAAGTGCTGGTTGGTTTCCGCCAGCAAGCGATAGACGGCTATGCCGAGCACGATACAGAACAGCGTATGAAAGACGAAGGCGGCGCGCCAGCCGTACCAGACCTGCAGGTAGCCGCCCAAGATTGGCCCGATCAGCGGTGCCAGTGACAGCAGCGAACTGGCGCGGGCGATCATTCTCGCGCCATCGGCGGGGGCATAGACGTCACGAATCAGCGCCCGGGCGACGACAATGGCGGTGCAGCAGCCAATCGCCTGGACAAAGCGGGCGGAGATCAGCAGGTTGAGCGTCGGTGCCAGCGCGCAGGCCAGGCTGGCGCCGACATAAACGCCCAGCCCCCACAGCAACACCGGTCGCCGGCCAAAGCGGTCGGAGAGCGGACCGCTGATCAACTGGGCGACGCCAAAGCCGATGACGAACAGGGACAAGGTTTGCTGCACCGCCGCCGGCGTGACACCAAAATCGGTGGCCAGATGGGGCAGGGAGGCGAGATACAGGTCAGTCGACAGCGGCTGCAGCATCAGGCAGCCAACGATCAGCCAGAGCAGAACGGCCGGTGACATCAGGTCTTGGCGCACATCACCGATTCTTTTCCTTCATGATCTGGCTTTTTTCTCTCACCCAATCGCGCTGCTTGTCGGTTTCCCGCTTGTCGAACTGTTTTTTGCCCTTGGCCAGACCGATCGACAGTTTGATGCGTCCCTTGGTGAAATGCAGGTCGATTGGCACCAGCGCATAGCCGGCCCGTTCGACCTTGCCGATCAGCTTGTCGATCTCGCGTTCGTGCAACAGCAGCTTGCGCGTACGCACGGGATCCGGGCTGATGTGAGTCGACGCGGTGGTCAGCGGGCTGATATGGCAGCCGATCAACCACAGTTCGGCATTCTTGATGATGACGTAGGCCTCTTTCAACTGCGCGCGGCCGGCACGAATCGACTTGACTTCCCAGCCTTCGAGGACCAGCCCGGCCTCGAAGCGTTCCTCGACGAAATAGTCGTGGAAGGCTTTTTTGTTTTCGGTGATGCTCATGATGGCGGGGGCGGGGAAAATCAGGTTCGCGTTAGACGTTAGAATCCATGCATTCTAATGCAGCGCCCCCATTGCAGCCTTCATATGGCCCTTGTTGAAAAATCTGTTTTGATCCCGCGTACCGCCGAGCAGATGTTCGAGCTGGTCGATCGCGTCGAGGATTATCAGAAATTTCTGCCTTGGTGCGGGGGTGCCGATTTGATTTCCCGCTCTGCCGAGCGTACCGTGGCCCGCATTCATGTCAATTACCATGGCATCAAGGCGCATTTCGCCACGGAAAATGCCAAGGATCCCCCCCATTCAATGAAAATTGCTTTGCGCGAAGGGCCCTTTAAGCGTCTCGACGGCGGCTGGCGGTTTATCGCGCTGGGCGATGCCGGTTGCAAGGTTGAATTCCGTCTGCACTACGAGTTTTCCAGCAAAATGCTGGAAAAGGCCCTGGGGCCGGTGTTCGGCTTCATTGTGGATACTTTTGTCGATTCCTTTGTCAAGCGCGCCAATCATGTCTACGACTGACACCATCCGGGTCGAAGTGACCTATGCACTTCCCGAGAGGCAAGATGTCATGCCGCTTACCCTGCCGGCGGGAGCCACACTGCAACAGGCTATCGAGGCTTCGGGTTTGCTGGCGAAATATCCTGAAATCGATCCAGCCAAGAGCAAGTTCGGGATTTACAGCAAGCTGGCACGGCTTGATACGGTGTTGCGCGACCTTGATCGCGTCGAGATCTACCGGCCGTTGATTGCCGATCCCAAGGAGGTGCGCAAACAGCGCGCCGCCGAGGGCAAGGTAATGAAAAAGGGTGGCGGGCCGGCCGAGGAGTAGTTCTCAAGAAACACGCCGGGCCGCCCCAAGTGTTTCTTGGCCCCCTGGGGGGAGAAAGCCGCGCAGCGGATTTTTCGGGGGGGGATTTATTACACGCCGGGCCGCCCCAAGTGTTTCTTGGCCCTCTGGGGGGAGAAAGCCGCGCAGCGGATTTTTCGGGGGGGCTATTTTCCCGCCGGTTTGCACCAGGAATCGACACTATTCCTGGCCTTGCCGAGTTCCGCTTCGCGCACCGCGCCATCAAGGGCGACCCGCTCACCTTTGGCATCGATGGTGAACCGTATCTGCCCCGATTCGAGAGAGGCCAGACTGGCTCTTGCCTGACGGCAGTTTTCCTCACGCTGCCGGGTGGCGGCCTGATCTTCTTCGGCTTTGCTGGCGGATTCCTTGGCCTTTTGCTGCTTTTCGCGTTCGGCCAGTTGTTTTTCAGCGTTGGCGCTGCGCATGGCCTCGACGTCCATGGGTGGCGGAGCGGCCAGTTTGCGCGAATCAGCCTGCCGTTCAGCGGGTGGTCGATCCCCGTAATGAATCTTGCCACTGGCGTCTTTCCAGGAGTAGACCTGGGCCAGAGCGCTGGCCGACAGCAAGGCAATCAGCACAAACGATATCAGAGAAGCAGGGCGGTTTGCATGCATGACTTTTCCTTCAAATCTTTCTGCCGGGTTGGTTTGCCCGGGCTCTGACAGGCTCGTATAATACGGCTTTGGATACAAGGATAACAGCATGCGACTCATCCAGAAGGCGTTGACCTTCGACGACGTTCTCCTGATTCCCGCCCACTCGGCGATTCTTCCCCGCGATGTTTCACTGGCAACCCGCCTGACCCGAAAAATTCTTCTGAATATGCCTTTGGTGTCTGCGGCGATGGACACCGTTACCGAGGCAGGTCTGGCAATCGCCCTGGCGCAGGAAGGCGGCATCGGCATCATTCACAAAAACCTTGAGCCCAAGGCGCAAGCCGCCGAAGTGGCGAAGGTCAAGCGTTACGAATCGGGTGTGGTCAAAGACCCGATTACCATCCCGCCGACGATGACCGTGCGCGAGGTGCTGGCGTTGACGCGCATTCACAAGATCTCCGGTCTGCCGGTGGTGGATAACGGCAAGGTCGTCGGTATTGTCACCAACCGTGACCTGCGTTTCGAGACCCGGCTCGACGAAAAGATCGGCAACATCATGACGCCGCGCGACCGTTTGGTTACGGTCAAGGAAGGTGCCGGCCTCGACGAGGCGCAGGCGCTGATGCACAAGCATCGTCTTGAGCGAGTCCTGGTCATCAACGAGGCCTGGGAACTGCGTGGTTTGATGACGGTGAAAGACATCCAAAAAGCCTCTGACCACCCGCTTGCCACCAAGGACGAATTCGGCCGCCTGCGCGCCGGAGCAGCAGTGGGCGTCGGTGAAGGTACTGAAGAGCGCGTCGCCGCATTGGCCGAAGCTGGTGTTGATGTCATTGTCGTCGATACCGCCCACGGCCACTCCCAGGGCGTGCTGAAGCGTGTCGAATGGGTGAAGAAGAATTACCCCGGCATCGAGGTGATTGGCGGCAACATCGCTACCGGCGATGCCGCTCTGGCGCTGGTCGATCATGGTGCCGACGCCGTCAAGGTCGGCATTGGGCCCGGCTCGATCTGCACCACGCGCATCGTGGCGGGTGTCGGCGTGCCGCAGATTACGGCGGTCGATAATGTCGCGACGGCTTTGGCACATACCGGCGTGCCGCTGATCGCCGATGGCGGCATTCGTTTTTCCGGCGACATTTCCAAGGCAATTGCCGCGGGTGCACATTCGGTCATGCTCGGCGGACTATTTGCCGGCACTGAAGAAGCGCCAGGTGAGACCGTGCTATTCCAGGGGCGTTCGTACAAGGCCTATCGGGGCATGGGTAGCCTGGGGGCCATGAAGCAGGGGTCATCGGACCGTTACTTTCAGGAAAATGAGTCCAATGTTGAAAAGCTGGTGCCGGAAGGCATCGAGGGCCGTGTACCTTACAAGGGGCCGGTTACCGCAGTGATCCATCAACTGATGGGTGGTCTGCGTTCGAGCATGGGTTATCTGGGTTGCCCGAGCATCACCGAGATGCATGCCAGGGCCGCCTTCGTCGAGATCACCTCGGCGGGCGTCCGTGAGTCGCATGTCCATGACGTACAGATCACCAAGGAAGCGCCTAACTATCGCGTCGAGTAAGTAACGTTTGTATTTCATGAAGGCGGCGCTGGACACAAGTGCCGCCTTTCTTGTTTAAGGATCCCGCCATGTCGCACCAGAAAATCCTCATTCTCGATTTCGGTTCCCAGGTCACGCAACTGATCGCCCGACGCGTACGCGAGCAGCAGGTCTATTGCGAACTGCACCCCTTCGATGTTTCCGCGCAATTCGTACGCGATTTCGCGCCGACCGGCATCATCCTCTCGGGTGGCCCGAACTCGGTCTATGAGGGCGAGGAATGGAAAGCGCCGCAAGTCGTCTTCGAACTGGGGGTGCCGGTGCTGGGCATCTGCTACGGAATGCAGACCATGGCGGCGCAACTTGGCGGCAAGGTTGAAAGTTCCAGCAAGCGTGAATTTGGCTATGCCGAGATGCGTGCGCATGGCCATTCGAAGCTGTTCAACGGCATTCAGGATCGCGTCAATGCGGAAGGCCATGGACTGCTGGAAGTCTGGATGAGCCACGGCGACAAGGTCACCGAACTGCCGCCGGGCTTCAAGATCATCGGCAGCAACGAATCCACACCGATCGCCGCGATTGCCGATGAAGATCGCAGGTTTTACGCAGTGCAGTTCCATCCTGAAGTTACCCATACGCTCAAGGGCCGCGAGATCTTTTCCCATTTTGTGCGCGACATCTGTGGCTGTCGTGGCGACTGGAACATGCCGGGTTATGTCGAAGAGGCCATCGCCAAGGTGCGCGAGCAGGTCGGCGACGAGGAGGTGATTCTCGGCCTCTCCGGCGGTGTCGATTCCTCCGTGGTCGCGGCGCTGCTGCACAAGGCCATCGGCGACAAGCTCACCTGTGTGTTTGTCGACAACGGCCTGCTGCGCCTGAATGAAGGTGAACAGGTGATGCAGACCTTTGGCCGCAACCTTGGCGTCAAGGTTATTCACGTCGACGCCACCGAACAATTCATGGGGCATCTGCAGGGGGTTGCCGATCCCGAGCAGAAGCGCAAGATCATCGGCCGCGAATTCATCGAGGTGTTTCAGGCCGAAGCGCAGAAGCTCCCCAAGGCCAAGTGGCTGGCGCAGGGCACCATCTATCCCGATGTGATCGAGTCGGCCGGTGGCAAGACCAAGAAGGCGCACAGCATCAAAAGCCACCACAACGTTGGCGGCCTGCCCGAAACACTCAACCTCAAGCTGCTTGAACCGCTGCGCGAACTCTTCAAGGACGAAGTGCGCGAGCTGGGTGTTGCCCTCGGCCTGCCGCATGAGATGGTCTATCGCCATCCCTTCCCCGGCCCCGGCCTCGGCGTGCGCATCCTCGGCGAGGTGAAGAAGGAGTTCGCCGACTTGCTGCGTCAGGCTGATGCTATCTTCATCGACGAGCTGCGTGCCGCCGACTGGTACGACAAGACCAGTCAGGCGTTTGTCGTCTTCCTGCCGGTCAAGAGCGTCGGCGTGATGGGTGATGGCCGCGTCTACGATTACGTCGTCGCGCTGCGCGCCGTGCAGACCTCCGACTTCATGACCGCCAAATGGGCCGAGTTGCCCCACGAACTGCTGGCGCGCGTCTCCAACCGCATCGTCAACGAGATTCGCGGCATCAGCCGCGTCGTCTATGACGTGACCGGCAAGCCGCCTGGAACGATCGAGTGGGAATGATTCAGGGTCTTTCGGCAGCATTCGCCTACGTTCAAAAAGTAGGCTTAACGACCTGAATTGAAAAGAAATTGTCTTTCGCGGACGTTCGCCAGCATTCGGGGGTAGTCGAGTTCTCCTGACGGTATTGCTGACGGTATTGGCAGTTTTTGGGCCTCTCCGTAGCATCGATACCGTCAAGTCAAAACTGCCTCGCTGACGGTATCACAGCGGAAGACTTCCAGTATTGGTGCGGGTTTCCGGCCGAAATGGTGCGTTTTTCAGCTGACGGTATCAGTCGGCTTTAACGGAGAACCACCATGCTTACGGACACCCAGCTCAAAAACATCAAATCCACAGGAAAGCTGTTCAAGGTCGCAGACCGGGACGGGCTCTACATCGCAGTCACCAAGACGGGCCAGATATCCTTCAGGTACGACTATCGCCTGAACGGACGTCGTGAAACCATTGTTCTCGGCAAATACGGGCCTGACGGAATCAGCCTTTCCGAAGCACGCGAAAAGCTGATCGCTTCAAAGAAGGAAATCTTCGGGGGCAAGTCTCCTGCTCGTGAAAAGCAGCGCTCGCTCCAGAAGACGAGAGCAGCCAAGACCTTTGGCGAATTCACCAAGCTTTGGCTTAACGAGTACAGCATGGCTGAAAGCACCAAAGCCATGCGCAAGGCCATCATCGATCGCGATATTGAGCCCCAGTTCGGGAAATTCCTCCTCAAGGAGATCACCCCGGAGGATCTGAGAGCATTCTGCGAGAAGGTGAAAACCAATCGAAATGCGCCTGCGACAGCGATTCACATTCGAGAAGTTGTCAGCCAGGTGTTCAGATTTGCAAGGGAACGGGGCCAGAAGGTTCCCAATCCTGCGGACGATGTGAAGGCATCGTCCATAGCGACATTCAAACCGAAGGACAGGGCTTTATCGCCTGATGAAATTCATTGGTTCTTTAAGGAACTTGAAGCGGTCCCGACCTTGCCAACGATCAGGCTGGCGCTCAAGCTCATTCTTCTGACTCTGGTCAGAAAAGGCGAAATGCTTAACGCAACCTGGAATGAGGTTGACTTCGTCAATGCGCGATGGACCATTCCTTCGGGGCGGATGAAGGCTCGCCGCACTCATGTTGTCTACCTGTCACAGCAGGCCATGGACATCATGATTGCCCTGAAAACGTGTGCTGGCGGTTCCGAATTCGTGTTGCCTTCTCGCTATGAGGGAGATAAAGGGATGTCGAACAACACCCTCAACCGAGTCATCATCGTCACGGCCGAGCAAGCTCGCAAGAAGGACATACCGCTGGAAGACTTTACCGTCCACGACCTTCGAAGGACTGGCTCAACACTTCTTCATGAAGCTGGCTTCAACACCGACTGGATTGAGAAGTGTCTGGCGCATGAGCAGCGTGGGGTCCGAGCTGTCTACAACAAGGCTGAATATGCAGATCAGCGACGAGACATGCTCCAGCAATGGGCCAACATGGTTGATTCTTGGATCGCCGGTACGAATACCGTGATTCCAATTCTGGCCAAAGCTGCCTAACTGCTATTCAGTCTTGGGTCGAACTGGATTGCCTGACCGATTGGGCCGGATGATTAGCCCCGGTACATTGAGAGCCTTTCGTCTTTCGGCAATCCAGTCTTCGACTTGAGAGAGTTCCCAGGCGACGCAGCGTGCAGTCAAATAGACCCGCTTGGGAAAATTTCCGGCCTTTTCCAGTTCGTAGATGGTGGTATCAGCAAGGGGTATCAGCTTGCGCAGTTCTTCCCGGCGAATCAGTCTGCGCGATAGGATGTCGTCTTTCATTGTCGTTCCTCTAGGTTCGTGGAGCAACGCCAATTTCAGCAATTACCCGAGGAGTGCGGATTTTGAAATCGAGCCAAAAAGGGCGCATTTCAAAATCGGTAGCTCTACTTTTGGCTTAATTTTGTGCACGCTGAAGACCTTGAGTTACTTATCACACGCGAAATGCCCTTCGGTAAGCATAAGGGCACATTGATCGCCGATCTGCCGGGCAACTATCTCAACTGGTTTGCCCGTGAGGGTTTCCCGCAAGTGGAGATCGGTCGCTTGTTGGCCCTGATGCAGGAGATGGATCACAACGGCCTGCGACCGCTGCTCAATCCGCTGAGGAAGCCCAAGGCATGAGCAACGAGGGCATGCGCATTGACAAGTGGCTGTGGGTGGCGCGCTTCTTCAAGACGCGCAGTCTGGCGTCCATGGCAATAGCCAGCCACAAGATTCGATGCAATGGCGATCACGTCAAACCGGCTCGAGACCTCAAGGTCGGTGACGAACTCGAGATCACCATTGGTCAGACGGTATTCGTTGTCATCGTCCAAGGCATGGCTGAGCAGCGTCGTCCAGCACCAGAGGCCCGACAGCTTTACCGAGAGACACCAGAAAGCGAAGCCAGGCGACTGCGAGACCAGGAGTTGAGGAAGCTGGCACCGGTACCTGGATCGGACCTCAAGGGAAGGCCAACCAAGCGGGAAGGTCGGTTGATCCGACGAATCGGAGGCTGACTACGCGCAGCAGTCTGCGAGAGAGGAATCTCCAGACATTTGGTCAGCGCTAGCCTCGGCCGGTTGTTTTCGGCGATACAGTGCGATGCGTTCCTGAAGCTTTGTCCAGATTGGACGCTTGTCTCTCTGGACAACACCGAGAATATGCCCATCCCGGATCACCAGTACATGCTCACCACCCCAGGGGGTGAGGTAGGCGAATAGTGGCGTTGTCGCTCGATAAAGATAATCGACGCGCTGCCGGTGTGATCCAAGTCCAAGCGGCAGGTCGATGCCGACGTTGATATTCATTGAACGGCGTGGAAAGTGTCAGGCTGCTTCGAGTTCGAGTGTCTCGATCTGTGTCGTTGCTTCATAGACCATGCGTACAGCACCGTCATCCTGGCGGACATGAAGCCAATAGCTTTGACCTGCCGGGAAAATCTTGATGATCTCACCTGTGATGGACAATGGACCATCCGGGGTGACCATGCGGCAGCGGACATGGTCTTCGATACGAAGTGCGGACATAGACCCTCCTGAGTTTGAGTTGCGAGCGGGTTACTCTAGGAGGGGTAGGGCAGGGGAATGACCTGAAACAGTCAGTTCAAGCCCAGTCTGTTCCCGCTTACACAAAAAAACAGGGCATGGCCTGCGCCATGCCCCATTTCGCCGGGAAGCGGATTAGAGGACGGCGTCCTTGAGTTTTTTCAGGGGGCGAACCTTGACCTTGACCGTGGCAGGCTTGGCCGGGAACCACTGCTCCTGACCGGTGAAGGGGTTCTTGCCGAAGCGCTTGGCCTTGGCCGGAACCTTCAACGCGACCACTTTCAGGAGGCCGGGCAGGGTGAATTCGCCGATACCCTTCTTGTTCATCGAGGCCAAGGTGGTTGCTTCGAGCGCGGTCAGGACGGCTTTGACAGCCTTGGGCTCGACACCCGAGATTTCGGCCAGGTGGGCAATCAGGGTTGTCTTGTTCAATGCAGCCTTGATTGGCTTCATTTCAGCCGGCTTGGCTGCAACAGGCCCAGCAACAGGCTTCTTGGCTGGGGCTTTCGCCTTGGCGGCAGGTGCTTTCTTGGTTGCCATAGTGACTCCAGATAAATGAGAGGGATGCGAATATAAATATTCCGACCCCAAGCCTACCGGGATACCTGATTGTGCATTTCACAGAAAGATTGGTGATATGGCGCTATTTCGTCGCTCAAGTCGGTCATGATAATCGGCCAATCCGGGCATTCAGCGGCTGTCTCTAGAGCAGTGGTAATGTGATATCAATATCGACCGCTCACGTGTGGAAAGCTGCTTTCAGTTCGGGTACACGGTGCCCCCTGCATTTACGACGACATAATTTCGAGCACTACAAGTTTGAAATCCCGAGCCACACCCTGCGCGTAATCGATAATTGAATTTAGGCCATAATCAATTTATAGAACAACAGCCCGGTAAAGAGTAATGCGTATCGAATTTGTTGAGATCGCCAACTTTAGAAAACTACTATCAACACGGGTTGGTTTGTCTTCAGAAAAGACCGTTTTCGTCGGAGCCAACAATAGTGGCAAAACATCGGCTATCACGGCACTTCGTTATTTCCTTGTCGATCGAGAGCGATCTAACTTTTGCTTCAACGACTTCACGCTCGCCCATTGGCCGGCGATCAATGCGATGGGCGCCGCTTGGGAAGCGGCAAATGATGCGAACCAGCAGCTGCCCGAGCCTGAGTGGGATCGGGTATTGCCGTTCCTCGATGTCTGGCTTCGCGTAGCCGAGGACGAGGTGCACTACGTCCGGAAGATCCTGCCCACCCTCGATTGGGATGGCGGCCGGCTAGGCGTGCGCATGCGCCTAGAGCCGAAGGATGCCGCACAACTACAGCTGGAATATATATCGACACGGGCGCAGTCATCGACGCTACAGGCAGCCGGCGCGGCCTTGGCCGAGGAGCAAGGCAAGGCTGCAGCCGATTTTCAGGTGGCAATCTGGCCGCAGAACCTTGTCGAATTCCTGCAGCGCCGTCTGCCAGCGTTCTTCACGGTCAGGGCCTACGTGCTCGATCCAATCGCCTGCTGCGAGCCGGAGCATGGCCTAGCAAAGCCGCAGGTGCTCAATGGCAGCGAGCCGATCGATGGCGACCCGTTTCGTGGCCTCATTCGCATCGACGAAATCAGCGCTCAGCGCGGCTTCGGTCTAACGGGCGATGACAACAGCGATGAGGCCACCGTCAGCGGATCGCGAAAGTTGTCAGTCCAACTTCGCCAATACTACACTCGCCATCTTGATCCCTACGAGAACCCGGATGCACAAGATCTCCTTGCGCTAAAGGCGATCGAGGAAGCCCAGCTAGCCTTCAATCTGCGGCTTAGCGATGGCTTCAAGAGTCCACTCATGGAAATGCACAAACTCGGCTATCCGGGCGTCACGGACCCGAAACTGAGGATTTCGACACGACTACGCCCCGTTGAAGGACTGAACCACGACGCTGCTGTGCAGTTTGTCGTGCCAATCCATGACGGAGAGAACGCCACCGATCTATACCTACCGGAAGATTCCAACGGGCTGGGCTATCAAAACCTCATCTCCATGGTCTTCCGCCTCATGGCCTTCCGCGACAGTTGGATGCTGGTTGGCAAGGCCAAGCACAAGGCGTCCGACGACACGATTATCCCGCCTTTGCATTTGGTACTGATCGAAGAGCCCGAGGTGCATCTTCACACCCAGGTCCAGCAGGTCTTCATCCGCCAAGCGCACAAGATTTTGCGCAATCACAACGACCTTGGACCGAACACGAATTTTGTGACGCAGATGATCGTCAGCACACATTCGAGCCATATCGCCCACGAGTCCGAGTTTGAGTCTCTGCGCTATTTCCGCCGCCTACCGGGAGGTGAAAAGGCGATCCCGACCTCGTGCGTTGTTAACTTGGAAAACGCTTTCGGCGCTGATCCGGACACCAAGCGCTTCGTAACCCGCTACCTGCGCGTTACCCACTGCGACCTATTCTTTGCCGATGCCGCAGTCCTGATCGAGGGGCCGGCAGAACGCATCCTCGTGCCCAATTTTGTAAACTACCACTCGGAGTTCAAGAAACTCTCGGAGAGTTACATCACATGGCTTGAAATCGGCGGTAGTCATGCCCACAAGCTGCGCAGCCTGATCGAGAAAATCGGACTCACCACGCTGGTTATCACCGACATCGATTCTTGCAATGCAGCTGGTGCCAGTGCGTCTCCAGTGCGATGCGCGGGCTGCACGACCCGCAACGCAACCCTGCGGACGTGGTGGCCCGTTATCAATGACATCGACCCGCTGCTCGACAAGCCAGAGAATGAGAAAGTCAAAACCTACTCTGACGAGAATTTCTCGGTGCGGGTTGCTTACCAGTCGCCCATCCAAGCAACATTCAAAGCTTCCACCGCCGAGGCGCTTTCCTACACTTTGGAGGACTCGATAGTGATGGCAAATCTCGATCTGTTCGAGACGTTGCCGGGGACTGGACTCATCGCCAAGTTTCGCGCTGCTATTACTAATAGTACTGACCTGAATGCACTGAGCAGAGAACTTAAGACCGCGCTTGAAGGTGGGGGAAAAGCTGAATTCGCGCTAGACCTGCTTGAGATCGAAGACCCGCTTTCGCTTAAACCCCCAGCCTACATCCGCGACGGCTTGCTGTGGCTGGCAGCTCAGCTTGATCGTAAGCAGCTCGATCTCGGGCTCGCTCAGATGGCAGGCTCCGATGGGGTAGAGGCGGTCGTCGCACCGGAGGGGGGCGCGGCATGAGCAAAGTAGCCGAGGCACCGTCGAACGTCACGCTCGACGATCATGTAGAGGATGAGCTGGCTGGGTTCCTGAGTTTGGAGAAGCCCACGAGCTTTTTTCTGTTTGCCGGCGCCGGCTCGGGCAAGACGCGCTCACTTGTGAACGCACTGAACTATTTAGCCAAGACGTATCGCGATACGCTCCGCCTGCGCGGGCGGCAGGTTGCAGTTATCACCTACACCAACGCGGCGTGCGATGAGATTTCGCGGCGCACCGAGTACGATCCGCTGTTCGTGGTGAGCACCATCCACAGCTTCGCATGGTCGCAAATACAGGGATTCAATGCGGATACCCGTGTCTGGCTGAAAGACAACCTACAGCGCGAGGTTGCCGCCCTTCAAGCCGAAGAAGGGAAGGGCCGGCCGGGCACCAAGGCGTCTGCCGCCCGTCAGTCCCAAATCGATACCAAGCAGCGCCGGTTAGAACAACTCGCCGACATCAAGACCTTTACCTATAATCCTAATGGCGACAACCGGGAACGCAACTCGCTGAACCACAGCGAAGTCATGAAGATATTCTCGACGTTCCTGCTCACGAAGCCGCTCATGCAGCGCATGTTCGTCGAGAAGTTCCCGTTCCTGCTGATTGACGAGAGCCAAGACACCAGTCGGGCGCTTATTGACGCCCTGCTCGTCGTGCAAAACGCGCATGCCAATCGCTTTTGCCTGGGCCTGATTGGCGACACGATGCAGCGCATCTACCCGGACGGCAAGGAACGGATTGAAAGCGAAATACCGCAGAGCTGGGCGACTCCGGAAAAGAAACTAAACCACCGTTGCCCCCACCGCATTGTTCGGCTCATCAATCAGATTCGCGGTGGCGCTGACAATCATACGCAGAAGCCGCGCGACGACCGGCCGGAAGGCTGGGTGCGACTCTTTGTGTTTCCGGTTGATGCGCCGGACAAACCTGTCCTTGAGCAAAGAGTCCGGGATTACATGGCGGGGCTGACCGGAGATCAGGATTGGACCAACTCAAGCAAATGCAAAATTCTGACCCTAGAACATCACATGGCAGCTAGGCGGATGGGCTTCCAACAAATGTTCGAGGCGTTGGCTTCGGTGGATGTTTACCGGACGGGCTTTCTCGATGGCAGCTTTGCACCAACCCGATTCTTCACTCACTACGTCCTGCCGCTTGTCACGGCACAGCAAAAAGGCGATAAATTCGCTGCGGCAAAGCTGGTACGGGAAAGCTCCCCGCTGCTCAGCATGGAAGCGTTGAAGGGCATCGAAAAGCCGATAGCACAACTTCGCACTGCCCAAGCCGCCATCGATAGCCTGATGGCCCTTTGGGCCAATAGCGAACCCACCTGCGCTGCGATCGCCGCGAACATCGCCGAAACCAACCTCTTTCTTATACCAGACAGCCTCAAAGCCGCTTTGGTAGCTAAACAGGCTTCGCAGGCCGCAACGCCAGAAGATGAGGAGGCCGATCCTGTCAGCGAGCAGATTGCGGCACTCGTTGCGTTCCTCGACTGCGCATTCTCGGAAATCGCGCCATATGCCGCTTACGTGGCGCACGAGGCTCCGTTCGATACTCATCAGGGGGTGAAAGGGTTGGAGTTCGAGCGCGTGATGGTCCTCATGGACGACGGGGAGGCCCGAGGGTTCTTGTTCGGCTATGACAAGCTATTGGGCGCTAAAGCGCCCACGGCCGCCGACATCAAGAACGCCCAAGAGGGCAAGGAAACCTCCATAGATCGCACGCGGCGCCTGTTTTATGTGACCTGCAGTCGTGCCCGATCGAGTTTAGCGCTCGTTGCCTATTCTCTCGAACCCGCTGCAATTCGGACGCATGTCATCACAAATGAATGGTTCTCTGCTGACGAGGTTCTATCCGATGTGCCTTAACGAAAACGACGGTTTCTTGAGATTTCGTTAGTCCACTTGAGATCGAAGGGCTGTCTCTCGGCGTGGTTGATACCCGCCGGTAAGCTTGAACGTCAGCAACCTAGCGGACAATGGCCATAAGTTATTGGCAGTACGACCGTCAGCCTAGCCGAAGACCGAACTGACGCTTTATGGATTTTCCATAAAAGGCAAATCTAGCGCATTACGCTGGTGGAGTTGAATAATCGGCAGCAACGGTTGCCATGGGTGCTTTTCCAGTTTGAGGGTTCATGACAGATCGAAGTACAGCGGCATCACTCTCCTCTGCAGAGATATCCGCACTCTCCTTCTTGCGCGCCGCCAGAATTGCACGCGTTGCTAAAGTTCGTATTTGTCCAGCCAGGCGAAGAATCTTGCGTTTCCACTGATAGGCCTCGACTGCGTATTGAGTGTCGTCTATCAGGCAAGCCAGCCATAGCGTGTCCATTGCGGCAATTAGCTGATCGAACTCGCGGATGATGGCCAAGAAGCGAATGGATCGGGGTGAGGTGATCTGGATCTCAACCGTCCGTGCATTGGTATAGCCAATACCTGTTTCGCATCCGCTGGCTTCGCTGAGTTCATGCATGCGTTCGATTTCCTGACGAATCTCGGTCAGCGTCGAATCCAGCAAGTCATCGACCATCTTTTCGACGGCTTGAGCTTGGTCTTCCGTGCCGATGAATCGCAACACCACGGTCAAAGAGAACAGGCCGTTGGCGCACATATCGTAACCACGCTCAAAAATCTGTTGCGCATGCAGGGAATTGAGGACTGCCTTTTGCGTGATGAAGGGACGGCTGTTGCTCAACCTGACGGTTGGTATGTTCGATGAAAGCTTGTACGGACGTGTTGCCATGATGTTCTCCCGGTTGAAATAGCTTCGGGAGAGTAATCAGGGCATAGCGGGAACGGATTTTGAAATGCGCCCAAAAAGGGCGCATTTCGATCACCCACTGCGATTCACGACAGCCAGAATGCGTCCATCTCATGTCCTCCTTATGGCGGACAAGGTGAAGGTAGCTGGCCTTCCGAAATAAACAGCATTCACTAACCCCGGCGGGGATACCCCGTCAGGTAATGACGGCCTTCCTGCCAATTTCAACTTTTGTCAGGAGGTAGTCATGGCATCACTAAACAGAGTCACCCTCATCGGCAACTTGGGTGCCGACCCTGAGGTTCGTTACACGCAGAACCGCGAAGCGATCGCAACGATTCGGATCGCAACGACGGAGACGTACAAGGACAAGTCGTCCGGTGAAAAGAAGGAAATCACCGAATGGCACCGTGTCGTCTTTTTTGGTCGCACGGCGGAGGTCGTCGGCGAGTACCTGAAGAAGGGCTCGCCCGTCTACGTCGAAGGTCGCATCCAGACCCGCAAGTGGCAGGACAAAGAGGGTCAGGATCGCTATGTCGTCGAGATTCTCGCCAGCGAGATGAAGATGCTCGGCACTCGTCCAGCGGATGACGATGCGCCCGAAGCAGGCAAAGGCAAGCGTGCCGGCAACGGTAAAGGCAAGCCTGCAGCCGCTTCGGGACCGGCATTCGAGGATGTTCCCGACATCGAGCCGTTCTGAGTCGCACGTTTCTTGTTTCCCAACCGGGAGGTCTTCCTCCCCTGGGGGACAGGCCTCCATCACTTTTGGAGGTTTGTTCATGGAGCGCGTCATTCTCGTCCTGGCCATGCTGGCAGGACTGCATCTGATCCTTTCGTTTCTTCAGTTTGCGCTGGAAGCCATTCGTGGTTCATTCCTGCGTGTTCCCCTCCAGGCCAAGGTCGAGGAGGTGGAGGCTGAAGTAGATGAAGTACCCGCCGAGGAACCGGTAACGGATTGGCGGCAGTACGACGTACCGGCGTATCTGCGTCGGAACGGAATCGGCAACGATTCCGGCAACACGGCAAAGGCTTCCTTCGAAGTCATTGCCTGAAGTTTCAACCCCAGCGGGGGCATCGCCTCCGCTAGTGGAGGGGTGCCCCCTTTTTTACTTCAGGAGGCATCTCATGGAACTCGTTCTTCTCGCATGCTGCATTTCTGGCTGGATCATCAGCCGTCCGATCGTTCACGCGCTCGGTCTGTAGTTCGCAGTATTGCCTGTGGGGGTCTTCCCCGCAGCACAAAGCGCTTTTCTCGAAGAGCCCTTTGTCCTGCGGGGATCGCTCCATCTTGGATGCGGTTTTCGCCAGGGAATCTCAACAACCTCTGGAGAAAATCATGAAACTCAATCCCTATCTCGTTCGACTGTTCGACCCGCTGCCCATGGTCTTTGCCTGTGATCTCTATCAACGGCTGAGGGAAGGAAAGCGGGACATGGAAACCCGTGACATGTTGCTGAAAGCACTCGACATGGCGCGCAAAGCCGGAACCATCGAATGATCCCATTGCCCCGGGCTTCCGGGGCTTTCCCGAGGGCGTTCGCCCCGAGCGTCCTGCGGAAAGCCAGATTTGATCGGACGGTTATCCGTTCGGTTGAAAAGCGGTAGCTGGCCGCGCGAAACAAACAGCATTTTCCAACCCAGCCGGGGACAACGCCCCGGTTCGGGTCGGTGCTTCCGGCATTCACTCTGGAGGCATCATGAAACTCAATCATCCCGGCCTGCTCGTCATGCCGGCCACGCAGTATCACGCGGAGAAAGCCATCGGCCATTCGGGTATCGTCAAGATGCTCAAAAGCCCGGCCCACCTGCGCGAGTATCTGGATCATCCGCATCAACCGACGCCCGCCATGGCATTCGGTACCGCAGTGCATACCTATGTACTGGAGCAGGATCGCTTTGCCGAGGAATTCGTGGTGGCCGAGAAGTTCGACCGTCGCACGAAGGAAGGCAAGGAAGCCGCAGCACGCTTCGAGGAAGCCAATCAGGGCAAGATCGTGATTACTTCCGAGGAGATGGCCACGCTCACCCTGGTGCAGCGTGCCGTGTTTGCCCATCAAGGGGCGGCACGACTTCTGTCCGTTGGTGACGCCGAGCTCTCGGCGTTCTGGACGGATGCGGACACGGGCCTCAACTGCAAGTGTCGGCCGGACTGGTTCAACGGTGAAGCCATCGTTGATCTCAAGACCTGCGTCGATGCCAGCAGTAGCGGCTTCTCCAAATCCATTGCGAACTTCGGCTACGACATCCAGGCGGCGTACTACGTCGACGGGATCAAGGCCGTGACTGGAATGGAACTTCCGTTCCTGTTTGTCGCTGTGGAGAAGGACGCGCCGCACGCGGTAGCTGTTTATCGCGCCGATCCCGATGTGATCGAGATTGGGCGCAAGAAGTACCGGGCGGCACTTCAGCTCTTGAAGTGGTGCCAGGCATCGGGCAACTGGCCGGCGTACCAACCGGGTGGCGAGATTGAACTGATCTCCCTGCCACGCTGGGCTGCCAACACAGAAGCCTTCGAGCTGGACGCCGCCTAAACCGCGGCAACTTTTGTAGGTCATCAACCCCGGCGGGGATACCCATCCCCGTCCAGGGAGACAGGTGTCTTCGCCATTTTTCTTTGGAGAAAACCATGTCTCAAACCCTACGCAACATCCAGAAGTCCCGCCAAGGTGTGCAGTCCAACGTGGTGCCGTTCCCGGCCATGTTGGAACAGTTCAAAGGCGAAATAGCCCGCGCACTGCCCAAGCACCTGAGTCCGGATCGCATGGTGCGCATTGCCCTGACCGCGTTTCGCATGAACCCGAAACTGGCCCAGACAGACCCCCGCAGTGTTTTTGCGGCGGTGATTCAGTCCAGCCAACTAGGTCTCGAAGTCGGATTGATGGGTGAAGCGCACCTGGTGCCGTTCGGCAATCAGTGCCAGTTGATTCCCGGCTATCAGGGGCTCATGAAACTGGCGCGCAACAGTGGCATCGTGCAGGACATCTATGGTCACGAAGTTCGCATCAACGACAAGTTCGACATCGTTCTGGGCCTTAACCGGACCCTGATGCACGAACCGTTGAAGAAGAACGGATTCCCAGCCTCAGATGAGGATCGGGGAATGATCGTGGGGTTCTACGCTGTCGCGGTTTTCAAGGATGGTACCCGCACGTTTCACGCCCTGTCGAAGGAACAGATCGAACAGGTGCGCGACAACTCGCGGGGCTATCAGATGGCCAAGAAGTACGGCAAGGAAAGTCCGTGGGATACGCATTTCGTCCCGATGGGCCTGAAGACCGTGATTCGCCGGCTGTGCAACCTGTTGCCGAAGTCACCTGAACTTGCGATGGCGCTGGCGCTCGATGAAGTGACCGAGCGTGGCGAAAACCAGAACATCGGAATCACCGAAGCCATCGATGGCTCCTGGGCGCCAATCATCGACGAGGAAACGGGGGAGATCATTCAACCCACGACCGAGTCCGGTGACAAGGGAAGCAAGTCTGAAAAGGCGGAGTCGCCCAAAGGCGCCGAGCCTCAAGCCTCCGGAAAGCTCCTGCAGGACACCTTGGCCATCATCGGCAGGGCGGCCACGACCGACGAACTGGATGAAGTCTATGTCCGGGCCGAAGGTTCGTTCGAGGGCACCGAGCTGGAACAGGTGCTGCGCGCCTATCGTAGCCGTAAGTCTGCACTGGCCAATCCGTCTTCCTCGGCGAATGACATTTTCGGGGAGGATGGCAAATGACCATGCTCGGTGACACGGAGTTCGGAGCCATCCGGATCTGTGCGCGGGCGGTGCAAGTGCTCGACAAGGTCGGTTTCCTGACCCTGAACAAGGAAGACGATGCCGCTGTGGTACTGGCGCGCAACGAACTTCTGAGCGTGATTCAGGGCAACGGCTATCAGTTGGAGTACGACAGCTACCGCCTGATCAAGGCCGGCGACCGTCACTAGCGCAGGCAATTCACATGCTGATGACGGAGATGGCCATGCACAAGGAAAGCGGTCAGGACCATCGACCCGATCCGGCTCGCATGGCAGGACGTGAAGCGAACTCCGATGACGAGATCCCATGGACCGAGGATGACATCCTGCGGCTGCATGGTCTCCTTCTGGAGAAATCGCTGCACGACCTGTTCGATCTGAGGGTGTCCGCCAAAACACGGGCAGACATTCTTGATTGGATGCGGGCGCCACGTTTGGAGTCCGGTGCTTTTACCTACCGGGCGTGTTGCCGTCTGTTTGGCCTCGATGACGAAGAAATTCGGGATCGGGTGCTGGAACGTTACCGGCGGCGACACACACACTGACGATTCATTTCACCCGGCGGGACAGTCGCATTCCCGTCCGGGGATGCGGCTGCCTGCCATTTTTCATTGGAGGCATCATGCAACTGCAAGCATTAATCAAGGTCGGGAACATCCTTCCCGGCCGCAATCCCCGAGGCTACTTCGATCCCTCGGAAATGACGGCGTTGGAAGATTCCGTGAAATCCAAGGGCGTGCTGCAGGCGATCCTCGTTCGTCCCCGCGATGCGGGGCGTTACGAGATCGTCGCCGGCGAGCGTCGCTGGCGTGCGGCAAAAAAGGTGTTCGGGGACGAGTATGAAATCCCGGCACTGGTGCGCGACCTGGACGATGGCGAAGCCGACGAAGCGGCGCTGATCGAGAACATCCAGCGGGCCGACATGAGTCCGACCGAAGAAGCCGAAGCGGCAGCCAAGATTCTTGGCCGCTGTCAGGGGGATCGGGACGAGGCCTCGCGTCGTCTGGGCTGGTCGCGGACCACGCTCGACAAGCGCCTGGCGCTGATGAACTGTTCGGAACGGGTCCGTCGGGCCTTGTCCGAGCGGCGCATCCAGCTGGGTCACGCAGAGTTGTTGGCTGCGGTCACCCGCGACAAGCAGGATGCCGTGTTGGAGAAGTTGCTGTCACAGGCCAGTCTGCCGACGGTCGCCCAGTTTCGCGGGCAACTTGAGCAGATCTCACGGGCGTTGAGCAGCGCCATCTTCGACAAGGGCGAGTGCACGTCGTGTTCCCATAACTCGGGGAATCAGCAGGCGCTCTTTGGCGAGGCGATTGCCGCCGGACATTGCACCCACGGGGCGTGTTTTGATGGCAAGACCGAGTCGGCGTTGGACGCAAAGAAGGCATCGCTGGCCGACGACTATCCGACCATTCGGATCGTCCGACCCGGCGAGAACTTCACGCTCCTGCGACTGCTGGCGGAGGGCGATACCGGGGTAGGCGACGAACAGGCAAAAGCCTGCCGCGCCTGCAAGAACTTCGGTGCCGCGATCTCGGCTGTGCCAGGCAAGCTGGGCAATGTCTATCCCGACCTGTGCTTCGATGCGAGCTGCAATGCCAAGAAGGTGGCAGCACGCATCAAGCTAGAAAAGGACAAGGCAACGCCGACGGAAGGTACTGCCAAGGCAGCGTCCAGCAAGTCCCCCGTTACTGCCAAGTCACCCGGCAAGACAGAAGCCAAGTCGGATGCCAAGGTCCAGGACTCGCAACGGGTCAAGGACTATCGGCTGGAAGTCTGGCGCAAGGCGCTGCGTCGGGAGTTGATGGGCAATCGTGACAACAATCTCACGGTGCTCATCGCCCTGGCGTTATCGGGAAATGCTCGCCATATCAGCGATACCAAGCTGGGCAAGGCATTCGCCGCGATCACCAAGCAGGACTTCACCAGCTTTGTGTTCAAGGCGGATGAGGCGGCACGCCTGGTGGCGCAGTCGGATGAAGCCGTTCGGGAAAAGCTGTTTCTAGGGCTGGCGGCATCGGCAGCGGACGGCATCGAGGAGAAGACCCTGGTCCAGATCCTCACTTATCTCGACATCGATCTCGGGCGGCACTGGAAGCTCTGCGAAGAGTTTCTCAAGCTGCTCACCAAGAGCGAAATCGAGGCGATGTGCGATGAGATTGGTTTGAAGGTCGCCATGGGCGGGGCATTTGCCAAGGCCATGAGCGGCAAGAAGGACGACATCGTCAAGGCGCTGTTGAACGTGGCGCCATTCCCCTACGAGGGCAAGGTGCCGCGGTCGATGCGCTTCACCATCGCGTAAGACAGTTTTTTCCACCCATGCGGGGACCACGTTCCCCGCACGGGGCGTGGTGCGCCTGCAATTTTCTCTTTGGAGGTACCACCATGTTTTTTCAGGAACTGAAATCGTTGTTGGACGGCTGCGCAGCACTGGCGGTCACTTTGTCATCGGCCAGGGAAGGACTGATCACCGTCACGGTGCGACCCACCCCGAAGGATGCCAAGGATGCCGAGGCGTTGGCGATCCCGCTGGTCCTGACCGGAACGGCGGAGGAGCTGGATGCGCAATTCGTCGGATTGCTTCGCAGCTTTGCCGACGAGCATCAATCGCTGGCCGAGCAACTGGAAGCCACCCGCAACATTCTTGAGGCAGCCAAAAAGGACGCCAGCAAGAAAGCGGAAGGCGCACTCAGGAAAGGCACGGCCAAGGTAACGGCACCAGCTGATGACGATGATGATGAGACCGAGACACCGGCAGCCGCCGACGTTCCGGTCGAAGACAACCTTTTCGCATGAGGAGGGCGTCATGACCATTACCGTTCAGAAGCTGCAGCGTTCGTTTGCCTACAACGGCATTGCCTTGCCCGATCCCGGCTGCGAGTTGTCTCCAGAACAGGTGCGGGATGTCTATTCCGCGACCTACCCGGAGATCACGACGGCCTCGATCGAGGGGCCGGAGCAGAAGGGGGATCGGTTGATCTACACCTTCCGGCGTGCAGTCGGCACCAAGGGCAGCCTATCGGCCAATGCACCGCGAACCTCCCGGATCGTGGTGCGACGGCGCGATGATGGACTGAGCTATGTCGAACCGCAATCGGCGGTCGTGACACCGTTGGAACGCCTGACTATCGCCTTGGGACGATGGGTCAGGTGGCTCGATCGGCGTTGGCCTGTTGTCCTCCGTAAGGAGTAGGCCATGGTGTCGCTCAAGGAACGGCTTCAAGCCGCTGCCGATGGCGACTTCTCGCACTTTGAAGGCGGAATCCCTCCCGGGGTTCCTGCCTTCGATCACGAGGAGATGAAACGATGCGTACAAGCCTTGCAACGCTTGGTGCTCCGGTCTCAAGCAACCGTGGCCCCCGGCGATCGTTGTCAGGTGGCCGCTTCCGTCCAGGCCCTGATCCTCTGAGTCTGCCGCAGTTTGGCAAAGGACTCACGATCAGCCTCAATCCCAGCCTTGATGTTCGTCGCTGGGCGATGCTGGCCTTGCGCTGGTTGGAGGTTGGGGAGCTTCCCGAGTCTGCGAGCGGTCTGCCGCCTGCGATGGTGCAACAAGCGTTGGCTACGTGGATCAACCGCATGGTCGGGCAGTTGCAGCACATCGGATTCGAGACTCATGTCGCGGCATCGCCTGCGGCATTGGGCTACGGATCGCTGTTTCCCGATGCCAGTGAGGACGATGACCAGTGGTATTGGGCCATCCAGTCCGAGCAGGTCGAATGGTTGGGCATGAAGGATCGGCTGACCCGGATCGAGAAGCACTGTCCCGGTTTGGGTGAGACAGCGCTGTATTGGCTGCAACGGGCTTCGGGGCGCACGCTGTATGCCCTGACGCCCCAATCGGCGCGCGATCTGTGCGAATTCATCCACTGGCAAGGGAGTAGTGATCAAGTCGAATGGCTGGATGAGATGCGTTCGATGGGAATGACCGACGAGGATCTGGGGGATGCAATTTCTCCGGACTGGTATGACGGTCATTTCCCGGACTGGGTGCTTCGCGCCAAGCCGGTGCTGGATGAGGATGCCTTATCCCGCATCCAGTCCTCCATGCCAGAAATTGCGCCAGTGGCCGCCGTGTTGCTCGACATCGAACAAGTGATGGCGGATGGCGGGCAGCTTCCCGGCCTGGATGGCATGGAAGTCGAGTGCGTCTATTTCGGGGCTTACCTGCGATGGGATGCCGATGACCCCGTGGATCGGGTGTTCGATGACTTTATCGAATACGCGAACTGCGCCAGCGATGGCTATACCGATCTCTTTGGCGCCGGTGCGGTACCTCTCGATACCGAGGGGTTCCATGTCTGGCTCCACAAGACTGGCCTGGGGTTGCAGTTGTTGTCGTCACTGGATCGGCTGATCGCCCTGATCGCCGAACCGCTGTGAGTTCCATTAACCCGGTGCGGGTGATGCCCTGCCCGCCGGGCTCGACACGCCTGCACCATTTCATTAAGGAGGTCGCGATGGCGATCAATGTCAGTACGTTTTCCAGCGAACAGTCGTACCGGCTGACTCATGCCGTCCTGATCTATCAGGATGCGCAGCGCAAGCCGGCGTTCGTGTCGATTCATGACGTGGGTTCCGACGATGGCAATCGTCCGGTGATTCAAGCAGGGGTTCCGGCCAGCAAGGCGGGACTCATGGCGCTGATGCGGATTCTCGATCCGGAAACGATGCTCAAGCCGGCCATCAAGCCGGCGCATGTGCTCGCGGAAGGATCGGGTTTCTTCGTCTGGTACAGCGCTCCACAGGACAGGCAGGTCTGGTTCGACTGCAAGGAACTCGGTGCGCGAACCGCTCGGGTTCCCTGTCCGGGACTGGTGTTTGTAGTGACCACGAAGGCATGGAAGGTGTTTGCGTTCAAGGGGCGGCAACGTCCCGATGCCGACACACCGCTGTCCGTCGCGCCATTCTTCAATGTCTGGCAAAACGGCACGATCTGTGTTGGCAGTGCCCGCTTGCCGAAAGACGATCAGGTACACAACCACCTGGCCTGGGAGGAAGCCTTCTTCCGGTCCTACTTCACGCATCCGAATATCCATACCCCAAGGGGGCTGACCCGTTACCGGGCCGGTCCGTTTGCCTTGTGGCGGGATCTGCTGGATGGTCGCCTGAGTCGCTTTCCCATGCGTACGCTCGTTCCGACGGGTTGGACGCTACGGCAAGCGTTTGAGGCCGCCGTGCTGGAAGGAGACGCGTGATGGATGCGAGAGATGTCGCCTTGCAACACTCGGCACCTGTCGTGACGGTGCCGCGCTATGGCGGATTCACGCCCCTGGTCGAGAATGGTCATCGCTTTCTGGTGACCGGTGACGGACTCTGGCTCGAAGCACGGCGTCCCTGGTTGTACCTCAGGGTGCCGCTGGTCTGCCAGAAAAGCGTCCCCATGCCCTATGGCTGGGTGGGACGTGAGCTCTCCCTGACCTTTGGCGAGATTCCTCGTCATCTGGTCATCGAGTTCTACCGGTTCGCGCTCGATCGTTGCCCGGAAGAGTGTGTGGGATGGATCGTGTGGCATGCCGGCTCCGGCGAGATGCGGCTGGTGTTCCCGACGGAAGAATCGACGGGATGCACGCATGTACGTTATCGCCGGCCGCTCCTCGATGAGGATGAGCATCTGGTGGTCGACCTGCATTCCCATGGTTGTCTCTCGGCCTTCTTCTCGACGCAGGATGATCGGGATGATCGCGGGGAGTTCAAGATTGCCGGCGTGATCGGCAACTGCAATCGTGGGCAGTGCTCGACGGCGTTCCGCTTATGCGCCAACGGGCTGTTCCTGCCGCTGGCATTCGACGCAACCGGTTTGAACGGTAAGGCAGGAGGGAATGATGACTATCCATCATCTTGTGCCTGAACTACTCACGCGGGAGGTACGCGTCACCGTCATCGGGGCCGGAGGTTCAGGTTCCCAGATGCTGATGGGACTGGCCCAGCTGCATACGGCCATGCTTGCATTGGGTCACCCCGGGGGACTGGATGTGACCGTTGTGGATGCCGACCAGGTGTCGGAAGCCAATGTCGGGCGGCAGATGTTCTATCCGTCCGACGTCGGGCTCTCCAAGGCATCGGTACTCGTCAATCGCATCAACATGGCGATGGGCACCGGCTGGAAGGCGCAGATGCGGCGTCTCACTGCGGGCGAGAGTTTGCGCACCGATCTGGCGATTGGTTGTGTGGACAATCGTCTGGCGCGCAAAGCAATCCTGGAATCGGTGGGACGTGCTGGCGGCGGGTATTGGCTCGATCTGGGCAACCGCCTGCATGATGGTCAGGTCATTCTCGGTGTCGTGCCGGCGCGTTGGGCCAAGCCCGATGTGAACCGGCTGCCTCATGCTGGCGATCTTCTCCCGGAGATCGTCGATGAGTCGCAGGAAGCCGAAGATGACATACCGTCCTGCTCGCTGGCCGATGCCCTCGACAAACAGTCGCTGTTCGTCAATCGCGGCGTCTCGCTGTATGCCCTGAATTTGCTGTGGGAGTTGTTCCGCTACGGCCAGATCGCCTATCACGGTGTTTTCGTGAATCTCAAAAATGCCCGGACGACACCGCTTCCCGTCGATCCAGCAGCATGGTCCCGATTCGGCTATCCCAAGCCTGCGCGCCGTCGTAAGCGCAAGAGGCAGGGGAGTTAAGGGTTGGAGCCATTTTCCGGTGCACGCACGGTTGCGTGTACCGGGCTTCCCAGAACGGGTTGGTCGTCAGCCCGCTGTGGAAAACCCGAGTTTGGCCGTTCCCATATGGGAACGACTGAAAAGCGGTAGCTGGCCGCTGGAAACAAACAGCATTTCTCAACCCTTTGGGGGCTCGCTCCCGACAGGGTCGCTGCCTCCCTTTTTTTCTGGAGGCACCATGAAGCAATAACGAACGAATACTGCGCGAAGCGATTCATGCGCAGTGGGGTCATCACAACTGGAAAGGCTGGTTCTGACAGTAGATCCTCCCCATACGTGTGATGTATAAAATTTGATACAATTCTTGTGGAGGGTTCATGAAGGAAAAGCCTATTGACTGGCGTGGGTCTTCGCTGCGCGACATTAAGGATGATGACATCTTCACCCCGAATGCCCGTAGAGAGGCGGGGCGTCAGCTTGCTCAGGTTCAAGTCGGATTGGAACCGGACCGCTGGAAGCCATTCGACGATGTTGGTGCTGGAACGAAGGAAATCATCATCAATCTCGACGATGGCTGGTTCCGGGTGATGTACGTGGCCAAATTTTCTGAAGCGGTCTATGTGCTTCACTGCTTCAAGAAGAAAACGAACACCACCAGCAAACATGACAAGGATGTCGCGGCTGCTCGCTACAAAGCCGTCATCCTGGAAAGGAGCAAAAAATGAGTATCGAAACCAAATCCGCTCATATCACCCCGGCCGGTGGCAACGTATTTGCTGACCTGGGATTCGGCCCTGAAGAGGCGGCGGCACTGCAAGCCGAGTCAAAGCGGATCATCTCGGAAAAGCTGGCCATCAAGGAGTCCCTGATGACAGAGTTGGCCGAATGGATTGACGAGAAGAAGTTGAAACAGGCCGAAGCCGCCGAGATTCTGGGTGTCAGCAGGCCACGCGTTTCGGATGTCATCAACAAGAAGTCCATCAAGTTCACCATTGATGCTTTGGTGGATATGTTGGCAAGAGCGGGCAAGCACGTTCAGTTGTCCGTTCAGTAGAGGATATTTCCTCGTAGGTACAGTTTATCTGACAAGCGTGATCTATCTCACGCGAGACTGAAAGGCGGTAGCTGGCCGCTCCAAACAAACAGCATTTCTCAACCCTGTGGGGGCTCGCTCCCCGACAGGGTCGCTGCCTCCATTTTTTTCTGGAGGCACCATGAAGCAGTATGTACGAATGTTGCGCGAAGCGATTCGCGTGGCAAGGGGATGGTCATGATGTTCGATCGCTATCCCCGTTATGAAGGTTTTCGGGATACCCCGAGAAAACGTTCAGCCGTTCTGCGCAAGCAGAAGGCAGAACGCGAGGCCTTGCCGCTGTTCGCGGATCAGGTTGCGGTATTGCAGCCCTCGGTGGATGAAGTCATGTCCCGCCGTGCGCAGCGTGCAGACGTCGTTGAGATCGAACGGCGCCAATTCACTGCCAAATGGTGGCGAATCGCCCGGCATACCTATTTCGGTTTGCCGGCGGAACAGAAAGCCAAAGTGCAGGTCCGCTGGCATCGCTGGTGGGGGCCGCGCAATTCGAGCTGCCTGCTTTACCTGTGTTCGCAAGCCAAGGCGGAACAGCTGTAAATCCATTCGGCCTCACGGCCATCACCCGTCCGGGGACATCGCCCGGAAGGGATCGGTGTCTCCGGCATTCATTTCTGGAGGCATCATATGTCGTATCGCATCGAGTATGACTGGGTGGCAATTCGTCTGCCCAAGGAACGTATCGAATCCGCCTACGAAGACCATTTCATTCTGGCTTCGCTGGGTGGTGACAACAATGTCTATCGGCAGGACGGCAAGCGTCCGCGTCGGTGGTCCTGCATGGCTCTGGGCATGTCCTGGCAGGTCATGCAAAACGTCGTGGAGTTTGCGGCCGCCTGTGAAGGCGGATCGCTCAAGCCGCATGGTCGCTGGATGAAGCCGGAGGCCTACATCGCTCGCCTGCGGCGGGTGGTGGCGGATGCCGTCTCATTGGACGAAGCCAGAAACCGGGGCGTCCGGGTTTCGCTCTGTATCGATATCGACACGCAAAAGATGCGTGATCGCTACGACGCCGAGTGCCTGGCCAAGCTCCGCGAAAACCGGACCGGGCTGTCTCTCAACGGCAGCGGAGATGGTATCGAGCGCTTCATCCTTTCCATCGACGATGACGCCGACCTGTCGGCATTCGTTCGCTATCACTGGCTGAGTGATTCCAAGTCCCTGTGGCGAAAGATCGAAGTTGGTGGGCGCGGCGAAATGTAAGCCGATGTGGATTGGTGAAGTGTGTCCGAAAAGGGCGCATTTCAAAATCCGAGAGGGAAATCGGGTGCGTAGCATCGCATCCAGTTTCCTCCCTCCTGTGTCCTCTTACCCGGCGTGCACGCTCTGTGCGCCGGGGTTTTTCAGAACAGGTTCGATGCGCATTTCGAGCCTGCTGTGCAAAGCCTGAACATAAGATTCAGTCTGATGCCGTAAGGCATTGGACGGACGTGTGGTAGCTGGCCACGAGAAAACAAACAGCATTCATCAACCCCGCCGGGGAGCCATTCCCGGACGGGATCGCTCCATGCCGCGCGGAGATTTCCACACGGAGTTGTTACATGGAGGCATCGACAATGAAGCACGAGTACGAGACGCAGCAAGTCAAGGAAGATGCGCGTGGTCGCTGGGAGCGGGTTCTGCTTGCTCTCGCGCCACAGCTGAAAGCCGCACTGGAACGGACAGGCAAGCATGTGCCTTGTCCGGTTCACGGCGGTCGGGATGGCTTTCGCCTGTTTCGGGATGTCGCCGATACGGGGGGAGGCATTTGCAATACCTGCGGCAGTTTTGCCAACGGGTTTGCGCTGCTGATGTGGATCAACGGCTGGGATTTTGGCCGGACGATCCGCGAAGTGGCGGAACAGGTCGGTAGCCGGTCGCGCAGTGCCAATTCGGCGGCGGATAAATCCGTGGATGAGATGCGTCGGGAGCAGCTGAATCGCACCTGGCGGGAGTCTGTGGCCTTGTCCCATCCGAGCGCCGAGCCGGCACGTTTGTATTTGGCTCGTCGCGGTCTGTCGGTCAAGGTGCCTGAGACGCTGCGGTTTCATGCGGCACTCGGATACTACGAGGACAACCGGCGACTTGCTGATTACCCGACCCTGATTGCGCAAGTGACGGGGCAAGGTGGCGATGCAGTCACCATCCACCGAACCTATCTCACCCCCGAGGGCCGCAAGGCACCGGTCGATTCCCCCAAGAAGCTGATGCGCCATCCATTGGCGCGTCAAATGACCGGGGGCGCTATTCGACTGGTGCCGGCGAATCATCGCCTGGCAGTCACCGAGGGGATCGAGACGGCACTTGCCGTCACCGAGGCCACGGGCATTCCCGCTTGGGCAACTGGTAACGCGCATCTGCTGGCGACTTTCCAGCCACCGGCCGGCATCGACCAGATTCTGGTCTTTGCCGACAAGGACCGGCCGTCACGCCAACATCCGTCTGGACACGGGCAGGAAGCGGCGCGTGAGCTGGTCAAACGGCTGTGGTCCCTGGGTATCCGTGCCGGCGCCATTGCACCGGCTATGGAGATCCCCGAAGGCAAGAAGGGAATCGACTGGCTGGACGTGTTCGTTCTTGAAGGCAAATCTGGATTTCCTGCCTTGGTCAGCGTGGAGCAAGCGCTGCATCAAGCCGCTTAGGAGAACGGTCATGTACGGCGTTATCGATTTCAGTCTGATCGACACCATGCCGGGCGGGCAGGGCGCATTTGCTCCGCCGGCAGGATGGCAAGGCGATTATCGGCAATTCCTGCGCACGCGCTTCGACTCCGATTGCGGTGCGCGTCAGCACATTGCCGTGGTCGGAAGGCGACTCTTCATCAAGATCGAAGGCAAGCCCAGCGAATTCCTTGGGCCGCATGCAGTCGAGGCCAAAGAGTTTGCCCTGTCGGTGTGGTCTGCAAGAAGGAAGTAGCAGAACCGGAAGTCCATCGGACTTTCCATCAGTCATCCGGCTTCGACCGGAAATTTCATCCCACGGGGAACGCATTGCTCCCCGACGGGGACGGTGCCTCCCCATTTTTCTTTGGAGGCATCATGCATGACAAGTTTGCACCCCTGCTCACGCAGGCGCTCTCGGAGCCCGGAATCGTCAGTGCCGCTTATGGACGGTTCCATCGCTTCAGCATCGGCAACCAGATTCTGGCGGCCATTCAGTTGCAGGAGCGCGATCTGCCGATGGCGCCGATCGCCAGTTTCCTCCGCTGGAAGGAACTGGGACGCTCCGTCACCAAGGGCCAGAAGGCGTTGTCGCTCTGGATGCCGATCACGGTCAAGCGCCGTGAATCGGAGTCCGACGACGGATCGATGGAAGAAAGCAGTCGGTTGTTGACGCTATTCAGGCTGGCACCCCGCTGGTTCAGCTTGGATCAGACCGAGGGCGAGGACTACGTCGAAGCCATCGAATCGCCCCAGTGGAATGCCGAAGCTGCCTTGACGGAACTCGGTATCTCGCAGGAGTCGTTCGAACTCATGGACGGGAATGTGCAGGGCTATGCGGTCAAACGGCGAATTGCCGTGAGTCCGATTGCCGAGTATCCGCACAAGACCCGGTTTCACGAAATGGCGCATGTGGTGCTTGGCCATACCGAAGAAGGCGATTGCCATGACGCGGCAACGATCCCGAGAAGCATTCAGGAGGTCGAGGCGGAGGGCGTGGCCTTCCTGCTGTGCTCCATCCTCGAACTGCCCGGACGCGATGAGTCGCGAGGCTACATCCAGTCCTGGCTCGATGGCGACGTATTGCCGGAGAAGTCGGCGCAGCGGATTTTCAGCGCAAGCCAGAAGATCCTCGATGCCGGAAAACCCGCCATACAGGCGGACGTAGTTCAGTAGTTCTTACCCATTCATTTCCACCCCGCGGGGCGACTCTTCGTCCCGGTAGGGGAGGAGGGTGCCCGCATTATTTTTGGAGGCACCAAGATGAAACACTTAACCAACGTCGAGCTACTCGAATGCTTCACCGGACTGTCCGCCGTGTTCAACCCAAGCAATTCACTGGCCGAGCTATTCGGCTTGCGGCGGCGATATCGGGTATCTGAGTCGGGAGTTGCCGAGGAGGCTGTGCAGTATGTTCCTGATCGCTTTCTGGCGGCCAGGGAGCTGTTCCGACGCGCACTTGAGGAAACCTTGAAAGAACCGGGAGAGCATCTGTCATCGCCCGAGGCGGTCAAGAGCTTCTTGCGGTTGTTTCTAGGCGGTCAGGAGTACGAGAGTTTCGTTGCGATTTGGCTGGATGCGCAGAACCGGCTGATCGCCAGCATGGAGATGTTCCGTGGAACGACGACGCAAACTTCGGTCTATCCGCGAGAAATCGTTCGAACGGGTTTGAAGCTCAATGCATCGGCCGTGCTGTTTGCGCACAACCACCCCAGTGGTAGTGTCGAGCCGTCACGCGCTGATGAAATGCTGACAAGCCAGTTGCGACAGGCCTTAGCGCTTGTCGATATCAAGGTGCTGGATCACTTCATCGTGACTGACACTTCGATCAAGTCCTTTGCTGAATCTGGATTGATCTGACAACGAAAAACCCGCCAGCAGCATCGGCGGGTTTTTTTCGTCTCTACGAACAATCAGGATTTCAATCCAAACAACTTCTTGAACACTGTATGCCGGACTTCCTGCCAAGAGCGGGGCAGGTCGTTGTTATCTTCGAGCGCACTGAAGATTTCCCTTACCAGGTCATTGCTGATGACCTTGGCACCCATCATTCGTTTGAGGAGTTCATGGCCGTGCCAGATGTCGATCTCGAACTCCTTTGCCAGAAGGTGCATACCCAAATCGTCTGTGACCAGAATGCTCTCCCGAACCTGAGCGAATGCCAGGAGAAAGCAATCAGTGGGCGAGGGCGGGGAGCGGCCGTGACTGGTGTACGCTGATGTGTCGGCCAGCACATGGGCTCTCAAAATGCTGGCAGCAGCATCGATCGCCTCGCGCTCGTCCGACGACAGTCGGATTCGTTTGGACAGGCGTTCCTTGTCGAACTCGGCTTCGGTGAACCACGGATAGTGAAATTTGAGGCGGGCGCTCTTGAACACCTCGTCCTCAACCTGTTTCAGAATCGTCAGCGTGTAACGCTTCTGTCCGAAGGTGACACCCAGCAAGGGACGGATACGCTTGGCCAACCGCAAGTAAGCGTTGGTATCAAGCAGTACCCGGATCAATCGCGCAATTCCTCGTAAAGTCCGACCGCATCCTTCAGTGGCATGTCCAGGATTTGCTGGATGTAGGGGGCGCCCGTGCCGCTTTCGATGATCATGCGCTTGAGTGCATGAAAAAACGAGGTCTGGAACGTGTTCTCGCATGCGGCGATGTAACGGCGAGGTGGTGGCGGGAGGGGATCGAAGAGTGCTTCGCTGACCAGGTCTCCTCGACAGACTGAACGGCGTATATGAATCGTCGCTTCAGGGATCGCCAACGTCGGGAGCTGGTTGGCTTTCGCGTAAGACTGAACCTGCTGGAAGACCGTGTTCAGGGAAATCATATGGCGCGCAGCCTGCTCTTCAAGTATGCGAATGGCCGCCTCTGAAGTGGTTTGCTGGCTGGACAGGCGATAGGTCTGCTCCACACAGGCCTTGGGGTAGAGCAGTGCGCCCGCGAACGCATCTGCGAAATCCTCGCCATCGTTCGTACCGGACAACTCGGGAGTCAGCACGTGCGCCAGCTCGTGCGCCATCCAGAACTTGAAATCCTCAAGGCGAGTGTCGAGGTTCAGGAAAATGAAAGTCACGTCCTCCAGCGGCAGGCGGATGTGCAAGGCATTCTCATGGTTGCCTTTGCTGCCCCAGAGTACCGGCACCAGGATGGCGCCACAATTCTTGAATTCACCGATCAGGTTTTCGTAACTGAGGACGGCTTGACCTCCGATACCCAGTCGGTCGCGCGTTTGTGAAACCACCGTCTGCAACTTTTGATAGTCGCATGAAGGGGTAGTGATCAGAGTCCGCAGCGCCTGAAGTTCAGGCAGATAGGGTACAAGGGGCTTGAGTAGCTGTCCGATCTCTTCAGCCTTGGCAATATGCGCCGGTGTTGTCTTGGTCCCTGCCTTCTTTCGATAGGCAATTACCGGCTTGCCCGCACGGATTTCCTGCACGAGTTGCTCGAAGGTCAGCTTAAGCGTCGTGGCAAGCTTGAGAAGCTTGGGAGGGCGGGGGAAATCCTGGCCTTTTAGCCAGTTGGTGATTGCCTGGGAGGATGTTCCGACCGCCTGCGCCAGATCCTTCCGGGTCATGCCGCGCTGGGCGAGCGCAGATTCGATGGCCGCGCAATTCAGGATTTTTTCCATTGGATCAATTATAGGCAAGGCAATCATGGAATCAAGTTCTATCAAGTTTACGTCGATCCGATGGGTGGCAGTGTTGCAGATATCTCAGTAAAAATGACGCCTTTCAAAGTAATAAGTAATTACATACGAAGCGCTGCATCGTAATGGCTATCGAATACGACCCGAGAAAATTACTGTCCCCATCACGATGATGTCTGACGTGAGCGGCAGGATGGGGTTTGGCCAACTGGAGTTGAGTGCCTTGAGGAACGTACCCTCGGGGGTTTCTGTGAATCGCCGCAGATAAGCAGCTCTGGGGCTGACTGCCACGACATCCCGGCCATGCGATGGCTTGACTCCCGGGTCGACAAAAATCACGTCGCCCTCGCGATAGCCATCATCGCCCGACATCGCCTCGCCGATCACTGGTAGGGCAAAGCTCAAGTCGCTGTGAGGAACAGGGCACACCAGCGCATGGCCCAGTTGGATATTCCCGGCTTCAGCGCTGTGCGTCAAGGTTTCCCAGCGGCCAATGGGAACAGCCCCTTTGTCAAACAAGCGCACGGATATTGGTGCCTGTCCAGTCAGTTGCTCGGGTGTAACGCCGAGCACGCCCCCTATCTTTTCCAAGGTGTCACGGCGAGGCTTCTTGGCCCTGCTGCGTTCGTTAAGGATTCGATTGATGGCAGGCTGGGAGACCCCCGATCTATTCGCCAAGTCAGTTTGGTTCAGGCTGTGCTTGTCCATCAGTGCTTCCAGAATCTCGGCAACAGGGTTATGCGCCTGCAAAACGGTTTCGGTATCGATCGTCATAAATTATTCTCCTTGGTCGTTTCATTGGTGATAATTGTAATATAAAATGCGCACTCGTGACCACTTAAGGGGGTATTTATGATGGAGCAACGGGATGTACTCAAGATCAACCGTCAGCTGCTGATGCTGACCCGTCAGATGGCTCAGGATATGGAGGCGGCAGAGTTGATGACCGGTCTTCCAAAGGCGGCAATCGAAAAGATTGCATCGCTCGACATGGATGAGATCGAGGAATTGGCGGAAACCGTCGGAGTGTCGCTCTACACCTTGAGGTTCAGCGATCCGGCCTTCTCACGATTACTGCAGATGCCGCGCGAAGCGCGAAGTACCTACGCCGAGGCGGCGATAGTGGGGAATTCCCGTGGCGGCGCTACTTTCCCCTGAGGACCTTGAAAATCATCGTGTAGCCCATGAGCTGGTTCGACTGAAGCTCAGGCTGCCGCTGGTCAATCATCTGACCGGAATCCACATCAAGCCGTTGAGGCGGCAGTGGAACAGAATCCATCCCAATAGCCCGCCCAATGGGCGATTGCGCGAGTCGGTTCGGGCGTTTATCTCGGACAGCTTTTCTGCTGCGGAATTGGCAAGTTTCGTGGCGATCTACAGCCGACTGGCCCCGGGCGCAGAAAACCAAGTCGATCCGGGATTGTTGTTACGCGCAATGACCATGCATAAGCGCATTGCACATCGGGAGCTGGACATCAACGCGGCGTATTTTGCGGTACGGGATGTGCGAGCAAAGATCGTCGAGTGGCGTCGGTGCGGACGTTGCCAGACGAGCTTCATTTACAGCCCGGCGGCATTTCATATGCGGTCGTGTCCATTCTGCGCGCTACTGAGTTGAAATGAGTGGGGGATCGTATCGATCCCCTGCGTTACAGACTTTCGCTAAGCCTTTTTATCAGCTTGTTCGCCGCTCCGTTTGACGCTGATTCAGAGTTGTTGGTTTGTGCTGATTCTGGAAGGATTTGGCATCGATCAAACTGAACATGCATATTTCGAAGTCCAAGCATGGCGAGTACCCGAACACGTTCGGCACGGTCTCGTAGCTGAACTCTTTCAAGGTCAGCGACCAACTCCGGATAGATCGTGTCCGGGATCTTCACGACAATCTTGAGGTAGCCCATCTCAGCTACCCATTCGCCAGAATCCGCGGGCGTTGGCGAATACGGGAGACTCCGGCGTAGTGATCTTGAGATGCGGGAAAGCTTCCTTGACGGATTCCTCGAAGAATCCAGCACCCCCGCCGACGAGGAGCACGATGTCGGCGCCGGCGTTCTCCTTCCGCAAGGATTCCCGCAACCGGGTGGCTACGATCGGCCCCACTTTGGCGGACGCGGCTTTGAGATAGGGCGCGATGTCGATCTTCTCCCCGAATAGCCGGACCTCGGTCTGATTCTGCCGGATGGCGTTTTCCAGGCGCTCGCGGCCGACATTTCTGCCGAAGTCGTTGGCCAGTAGCTTTGCCGCTTCGTCAAGGATGACGGAGGACGCTTCCAGACTGGTGCCACAGGATTGCCGGCGAAGTTCGCCATTGCTAATCAACACCCAGTCGACGGAGAAAAAGCCGGGATCAACCACAAGAACACGGGAGTCCTCGAATTCCGTGGCGTCCTTCAGATTCCTGACGTGATCGACGAAACCGCCGACCGGCTGCGGGACGACTTTGACCGCTTGTACGGTGATTCTCCGTCGTGGCGTTACCTGATGTTCCCCTGTCATCTGGGTTTGCAAGCGAGTCCGCAATTCCTGATTCAGATACTGGCTGACGGGGATCCCCGTCACGAGGAGATCGATCTGCTCAAGCTCGGCCAACAGCAGGCCGGCATGGAAGAGGGCGCGGTAAGACTCGGTCGAAGGGTAGTCTTCGTGCAACTCACGGCTCCATAACTCCGCTCGATCAGGAGATAGCCCTGCGACAAATGGCGTTCCATTAACCACGACCCGCAGGAAATCATCTTTGCTTTTGTCGGCAATCTTTTCGCCAAGCCGATCTGCCGGTGCCGCGCCGGCGGGCTTCAACAGTACCTTGGGTTCTGCGCCGCGCTTGCCGAAGGCGAGCTTGAGATTGGAATAGCCAATATCGATTCCGAGCACATTCATTTGAGAGCATCTCCAGTAGCACTTCAATGGTCGTCACGCCCGGAATTGGGCTGTGCGATCTGGCTGATGCACTGCAGAGCTACTCAAGAACGTTCGAGGGGCTGTCTGCTGCGAAAGTGCTACTTCAGTGCGCCGCCAGAGCATCTGATCCTATGGCGACATGCCTGGCGACGGATTTTGAAATGTGACCGAAAAGGGCGCATTTCAAAAACGCAAACCATCGAAGGACACCTACGATCCGCTTCGTTGCTTCGGGAACAAAACATCGTCCCTTAACAACGTGGAATGTAGGGGGCAATTCTTCCTGTGGGACGTACTGCGGAATGCCCTCCGACAAGCGTTGCCCGATGGGCGTGCGGTATGAACAGTGGGAGGTTCAAATGGGAATCACACAAGGGCCTTGGCGTGTGGCGCCAGCGTCTGAAATCTACATCGTGGATGGCCGGGTCAATGATCTGCTCATTCTTGCACCGGCGCTTATACCGGTTGCTTGCTGTCATGAGCTGGCCGGCAGTTACCGCGATCCCATTGATATGAAAGCCAATGCGGCCTTGATTGCGGCTGCTCCGGAGATGTTGTCATTACTGTTGAAACTACATCATCAGCAACTGGCTGGGCCGGGTGGTGGCGATGAAGAAAAAGCAGATTGGGAAGCCTTCATGATCGAAGCCCGGTATGTCATCGCCAAGGCGATGGGGATCTTTGACAGTGAAATGACATCCTCGATTATGGAAACCGACAACTGCATTTGGGCCTCGAAGGTTACTGTGGATTGTCGGGTGGGTAATTCCCGAGAGTAACAAGGGGGAGCAACATGCAGGAACAGTTGAGAGAAGTCCGGGCGGTGTTCGAAAACCATCTGCACGCCCTCGAAAAGCGGGCCGGGGAAAGCGCGATTCGGTTCGAAAATTTTACCGTCCGCGAAAACACCATCCGGGCCGGCTGGAAGGACCAGAACACCCTCAAGTTTCGGGTGCGTCTGGAAGGCAACGCCCTGATGCTCGAATGGTACCGCCGTATCTGGATACGCGACGAAAGCGGCAAGCGCGACACCCAGCATACCTACATCCGCAAGCGGAACAAGTCCAAGGGCGGGAATTCCTACTCCTATGATTTGGAAGACCTGTTCAAGTATTCCCCAGAGTGGAGCCGCGACATGGTCGTGGAAGTGGAATCGGAGGCGGCAACCCTGCGACGACAGGCACGGTACTGCTCATCGATCCTGGTCAGCCTTGGCCGTCTGGAGCGCTACCTGGTGCAGTTGGATGCTGGCGAGGTGCCTGTGGAGGATGAAGGATGAACATGGCGCCACGATACGTGCTGACCGACCGCTTCGAGCTGGAAATGCTATCGAGCCTGACGGCCGACATTACCCTGACGGAAATTTCGCTTGATCAGGTTTGTGAACTGATCGAAAAGGCCGAGCTGGAAAAGAAGATGGGCCTGCATGGCGGGTGGGCCGATGGAATTCGCACGCGTACTCCGGTTGAACTGACTCCGCATGGCCCGATTCTGCTGGTCGCCCAAACCACGGAAACCGAACGGGGGGCCATGATGAAATGGGTGCAGGTCGAGATTATTGACTGACCTTGCTCGCGTGGGCTATCTGCCCATGTGAATTGCGGGTCAATTGATCGTGCTCAAGAAAATACTGGGTCGCCGAAATGCGCCCGTAAAGGGCGGATTTCAATCGCCCATCGCCAAACCGGACTGCTAAAAGTCCGGGCATGTCGAACCATATCCATTTCGTCGTAAATCATCAGGACACTCCGGAGCGTCACTTCGGTGGTATTCGCCGGATCGGATGCCAGCGATGACGAACATGGCGCGCCCCAAACGCACCGACCGGCTGATTGGTATGGCGGCAGACATGACTGCCGGCGATGGAGAAGGGGACTCACTCGGTTTTCTTGGCCAGGCGCTGGTTCAGACCACGCTGCCGCACAGTGACCCCGGTGTGCCATTCTTCGAGCGCACCAGCGGCGCGGTTTCCCTGTCGATCATCGCCAATCCGAAATTCGGACTGCCCTTCGGAACGGTACCGCGGCTGTTGCTGGCCTGGATCTGTACGGAAGCCGTGCGAACCAAGTCACCGCTGTTGGGGCTCGGGCGCAGTCAGAATGAATTCTTGAGGAAGCTGGGGATGCGCACGGACGGAAGAGACTGCCAGCGATTGCGCACCCAATCGTTGCGACTGTTCTCTTCGATGCTCTCCATCAGCTATCAAAGCGATGGTCGAGTCGGGTTGAAGAACATGCCGATTGCAGATGAGGCGTTTGTGTTGTGGGACCCCCATCGGCCGGATGACCGAATGCTATGGGAAAGCACATTGCGGTTGTCCGCTTCCTTCTTCAAGAACATTACCGATTCGCCGGTGCCGATCGATATGCGAGTACTGCGGGCCTTGTCGAAGTCTCCGCTGGCCATGGACATCTACGCCTGGCTGGTCTATCGAATCTTTCTGTTGCGTGTGAAAAATCGCCCGGGCGTGGTCATTCCATGGAATTCCCTGAAGCTGCAATTCGGGGCTGACTATGGCGATAGCCCGCGTGGGCTGATCGATTTCAAGAAACGATTCCTGCAGCGGCTCAAGGAGGCACAGTTGTTCTATCCCGAAGCTAACGTGACCGCCAAGGAGAACGGGCTATTCGTGGGGGCAAGCCGATTGCATACCCGACATACGGGCAACGCGAGACTTTCGAGGCTTTGAAACTGGATTCTTTCAGGGGAAACTTAACGCTCCCGTTCTGCGAGGATGCGTTTGGCGTCGGCAACTTCCCGTTGTTGTACCTGTTCTTCGAAGAATCGATAGATGTCCGCCACCGAAATTCGGGCATCGACCGGGTCGAGTCCTTCATCCTCTGTATCGAGAGGCAACAGCCCGAGCAACTTGTGCTCGACCACGGTGGATACGTCAGGTGCGTCATCGGCTTCCTGGGCGGCCGCGATGATGTCGGCCAGGGTCTTGCCGTGCTGGCAGAACCACATCAGATCGAAATAGTCGCGTGATCGGGAGCGTTTGAGAAGCAGCGCACTTTTCATCGCAAACAGATGCGGCATGTTCATCAGCCCGAAACGCCAGCCCTTCACCACCAGGATACCTTGGGCATGGCGTTGTCCGGCGGAATCGGCAAAACACTGTACCTTGACGCCGTTGAGCACGTAATCCTGTACGTGGGCGAGCAGGTCGATGCCGTTGATCTTCGCGGTCGAAATCATCGATTGCGGCGTCGCCAGGGTCGCGCCACGTGCGCGCATGGCGCGGAACAGCCCATTCTTGTCCAACTTCGTGGCAAAGGTCACGAGATCGACGTCCAGACTGCGGCGATGCCCGGCCTGAAGCGCTAGCGCAGTCCCTCCGACCAGGCAGAACCCCTCAAGCGCTGATTCATCGGCCAGTTCGTCAATGACGGCTGCTGTTGCGGGCGGGAGCAGGTTGCGGCACAGCTCGATCATGCTGTAGATTTTTCGGCAAGGGCGATTTCAATGCTGCGCAGCATGCGCTTGAGGATGCGGCTGAGCATGTTGCGCTCAGCCGCAGGGACCCGATCCAGCGTGGCCTCCACTCGTGAACGGACGAACGCCACGCCGAAATCCGCGCAGACGCGTACGAGATCAGGAAAGCTCGCCCGGCGCAGAACGGAAACGACCAGAGTTTCATCGGGCATGCCCGGATTGGACCAGTCGTAGGGCATCGACAGGCCATCGGACTTGCGCACGCCATGCTGCGCCGCCAGCAAGCGCAAGGCGGTTTCCGGCATCCTACGAAAATCACCGGAAGTCTCGGGCAACAGCCATTTATCCAGCGTGCGTGCGGATACCCCCAACTCGGCTGACAGTTGAGCGCGTGTCTGACCGGAGCGGATCATGGCTTGGCGGAGTAGGTCTTGCTGATTCATGCTTCAAGTATATCCCCAATGGGGATGGTGTGTCGTGCAGGATTTTCTGCCTACCCGATTTTTCAGAGAGCGCCTTCTTGGCTGGTTTATCCACAAAAAGGATCGGAGCAAACTACTTGCTCCTACTTGGAAAAATACATGAACTACTTGTGGACTGGCTAAAAGCCTTGCCGGCATTGGGATTCCGGGAGATGTCCGGGACAGATGTCACGTGATTCTGAGACAGATGTCACATGGGGGCGGGACAGATGTCACATGGGGCAGCAGAGGGCTCTGCCTCGAACCCCAAGCTGGGAAAGCGATGACGGTTGATGACATCGTGGGACAGATTTCACGTGGATAACTCTTCAGTTCGTACGGGGTCTGTGGGTAAGTGGCGACCGAAATGCGTCCATAAAGGGCGGATTTCGAAGTTGCATTTTTCGTGAAATCCGTAAGATGGATTGCAGAAGGTGTCCGATCCCTGTGGATAGTCGATCATCAACCTTTCGCGGCCAGCCGGCGGTGTCGCGCAACAACACCGGCAATGCGAGGTCTCGGCGCACGCGTGAATGGTGCCTCCACCGGAACTGATTGCATCGGGTACCCCACGTTACGGGGCATACGAATTCTTGGAGCGAAGTGAAATGAACGTTCGAAATCATGGGTTGCTGGCGTCACTGGCCTTGCATGGCTGGCAGTTTCTCCGCTTGCGTGGGGATTGGAAAGCGATGCCGGACGATAAGGGGTTTCTTGGCGCACTGCTGCTACTGGTCCTGGTTGGTGGTGTGGCCGAGCAATGGGTCCGCAGTCGGTCGATTACGGTTGCCATTGGCGTCACGCTCACTTGGATGGCTATCCTGCTCTGGATGGCCAGTCCTGGCGGGCGCATCAACCGGCGTCTGGCCGCTGCGTTGGCCTTGCTTTCGATTGTGATCCAGTTTGGATTGATCATCGCCAGTTGGGTACCGGTCATGGAGTGGCCGGTCGCCATCTGGTCCGGGGTTGCGCTGATGCATCTGATTTCGCAGGGCGCACGTGACGGTGCGGGAACTGTGCGCTAGATCTGAATCAGGCGACTAGATGTCTCGCTCGTCGTCACCGTATGAATTCGAAGTTCCATGGCGGCCGAACTTCGAGGCACGCATGGTGTTGATCTGGTCGACTGGCGCGCTGCTCATCCTTTTGATTTCCTACTGGGCGCCTGTGTTTCGCGGCTTTGGCGCAATGCTGGCCATTGGTTGCGCCATCGGCGGTGCGATTCGGGGTGTTCAGGCTTATCGGCGGATGGTGGTCGACAAACGGCTGGAGTACTTTGGCAAGGAGTTCATCACCCTCGATGCATTGAAGGTATTAGCTCGCAAAGCGGAGGCGGCCAAGCAATACTGGCTGGGACGGGGATTCCCCTGGTCGGACATTGAGGCCACCAAACTCCATACGCTGATGTCCATGGGCGTGGTGCGCACGATTGGCCGTGTGGCACAGCATCATGAAGGTGCCTACTGGGTGCATGGACTGGCGGCTGAAACCGATTTGTTTTCCGAAGTGGCCAACCTGGTGGGGCATACCCTGATCGTTGGCAGCACGCGCGTGGGCAAGACGCGCCTGTTCGATGTGTTGATTGCTCAGGCGATATTTAGAGGGGAAACGGTCATCATCATCGATCCCAAGGGGGATCACGGCCTTGCCCAAAACGCCCGTGCCGTCTGCGAAGCTACCGGGGAAGGGGATCGATTCGTCTATTTCCATCCGGCGCATCCGGATCGTTCTGCCTGTATCGATCCCTTGCGGAACTGGAACCGCAAGACTGAATTGGCCAGTCGGGTAGCGGCCTTGATACCTTCGGAAACCGGTGCCGATCCGTTTACGGCCTTCGGCTGGAAGGTGCTGAATGACATCACCAACGGCATGATTGCGACCGGCAATCGCCCCAACCTGGTTCAGATGCGCCGTTATGTCGAGGGTGGTCCGGAAAGCCTACTCCAACAGGCCCTCAAGATTCACTTCACTCGCAATGTGCGGGACTGGGAATCGCGGGTGGCCTCCTATCTCAGGAAGTACAAGGATCGACACCTGCAGGCCTATATCGCGTTCTATCAGGAGGTGGCGATCAACGAGGCGCAGTCGGTCGATCTGGATGGCTTGATCTCGACCTTCGAGCATAACCGCGATCACTTCCAGAAGATGATCGCCTCCCTGATTCCCATTCTGTCGATGTTGACCAGTGATCCGCTGCAAGAGTTGCTGTCGCCCGACTTTGATCCCGGCCATGAGCGCTTGGTGACCGACATGTCGAAGGTCATTCGCGGTAACAAGGTGGTCTATATCGGACTGGATTCACTTGCCGACTCGACAGTGGGGAGCGCCATCGGATCCATCATGCTTGCCGATCTGGCGGCTGTGGCGGGCGATCGCTACAACTACGGCATCCAGACCTTGACGCCGGTAAATCTGTTTATCGACGAGGCCGCCGAGGTCTTGAACCAACCTGCCATCCAACTGATGAACAAAGGCGGCGGCGCGGATTTCCGGGTGACGATCGCAACGCAGACTTTTGCCGACTTCGCGAGCCGACTGGGCGATGAGAACAAGGCACGACAGGTTCTGGCCAACACCAACAACAAAATTGCCTTGCGTGTGCTTGATTCCGAGACTCAGAAATACATCGCCGAAGGCATGCCGCAAACCAAGGTGCGGTCAATGGCGCTTCGCTATGGGCACAATGTAGATACGCACATTCACGACGAATACAGCGCCTCCTATCAGGAACAAATTCTTGAGGAGGAGGCGGAGCTATTTCCCGCGGCCATGTTGGGCGAATTGCCGCCGTTGCATTTCATCGCGCGACTCTCCGGTGGTCGAACGCTCAAGGGGCGTATCCCTATTTTGGTGACTGAGCAGCAATGAGCCGGCCGAACGATTCAGGGCTAGGAATGGTCGTAGCGCTTGGGGTTTTCATCCTGGTGGTGGCGACGTGGGTCTTTATTCCGCCTGCCACCATTCGTGCCGCTTGGATGCATGAACGAGCCGAAGTGCATGCGTTGGCCGGGGAGGGTGAGCAACGGATGTTTGCGGAGTCCATGGGGCAACTTCAGCAGTCAATGTCCCGTGATTTCAGGGCTTTTCTCCAGGATGCCGATGCGATGGGGGATGGCCCGCTAGGCAATCAGGGCTTCAGCCAATGGACAAGATCACGGATCGAAGCCACCTGGCTGTGGCTGGGACTGGTGTCTTATCGGCTGAATATCTTGTCGGGATGGCTGCTGCCGGGGATTCCGTTAGTGATCGTTGCCTATCTGGATGGGCACTACATGCGGGAAATCCGGAAGTACTCGTTCGTGGCGCAAAGCCCCATTCGCCACAAGCTGGGAATCCGGGTGACGTGGATCGTCATCATTGGATTGGCCGGATGGTTGCTTGTACCGGTTCCTGTCCCAGCTTTGATTGCTCCATTCCTGACAGTTTCGCTGGCTTACTCGCTTTGGTTGTGGGTGAGTAATTTGCAGAAGCGGCTGTGACCACGCACGAGAGGTAACGACCATCGACGCCATTGACAAGGCACTTGCCTGACCTGTTCCAGCCTATGCCGATAGTGATAGGCGCAGTTTTGCTGCATGCAAGCGTACTGTAAGTGATAGAATCACAGGCTAAATAATGGAACATAGCCGGGGTGTGAGGCAGTTGCGAAACTAGGCGGCTTTACCCCCCCCCCCCCCCCCCCCGCAGTTAAGCTTGCCAGAAGGTCTTTGGCGGGTTCTGCCGGGGGTTTTTATTGGTGGAGGTGGGTTGGTGGATTGGGTTGGTGAGTTTTCGATTTCTGTAGTGGATTCGCTTGGGCGAGTAGGGCATTGGTTCATTGATGCTCCAGACGGTTTCCTGCGCCTCGATGTGTTTGCATCGAAACCACTCTCGCTTAACGGCCGCATCCGTACTTGGAGTAATTGAATCCCCATGGATGCATTGTTCGTTAACCCGGACTCGTCGGTACAAGCCTACCAGGGGCTAGCCAAAGTCTACTCGGCCATCGAGCCACCCACATGGGCGCTGTTGCTCGCGGAGTCCTGTCGATCCAAAGGATTTGGGGTTGGCATCCTTGATTGCGATGCTGAAAGGCTGACGCTTGACCAATCTTTGGTTCGGATCGAGACGCTCAAGCCACGGCTAGTCGTACTGGTTGTCTATGGACAGAATCCCAATTCAGGAACAACCAGCATGATTGGTGCCTTGGCGCTTGCCAAAGCGATCAAAGATGCGCAACTGAATACCAAGGTTTGCTTTGTCGGTTCGCATACCAGTGCTCTGCCGATGGAGGTGCTGTCACACGATTGTGTCGATATCGTACTGCTTAACGAAGGTGTTTATGCACTGCATAACCTTTTGAAGGGGAACCTCGCAGACGACTTGTCTAACGTCAAGGGCATTGGCTACAAAAAACGCGGGCCGGCGGGTTTCCCAATTCCCACGATAAATTCCCCTCAAGCAGTCGTACCACAGGACCGGATGGATGAAGATCTCCCGGGCTATGCCTGGGATCTACTTCCCTATCGTGAAAAGCCCCTTGATCTCTATCGCGCACATTTCTGGCACGCCGAATTCAGTCACGAAAAGCGAACACCTTTTGCGGCCATCTACACATCTCTTGGGTGTTCGTTCGGCTGTGACTTCTGCATGATCAACATCGTGAATCGTGTTGATAGCAGTGATGGCGTTAACGCGGCGGATTCCAAGGGGATGCGTTTCTGGAGCCCAGCCTGGGTAGGCAGGGAAATGAGAAAGCTCGCTGATCTCGGTGTCAAAACACTCCGAATCAGCGATGAGATGTTCTTCCTGAACCGCAAGTATTACATCCCGGTTCTTCAGCAAGCGATCGATCAGGATTTCGGTTTCAATATGTGGACGTATTCCCGCGTGGATACAGTGCGGCGGGACGCACTTGAACTCTTCAAGCGTGCCGGCGTGAATTGGCTTGCACTTGGTGTCGAGGCAGGAAATCAACTGGTGCGCCAGGAGGTTTCAAAAGGCTCGTTCAAGGAAGTCAATATCCGGGATGTCTGCAAGACCATCAACGATGCCGACATCAACATAATCAGCAACTACATCTTCGGATTCCCGGAAGATACGCGGGAAACAATGCAAGAAACGCTGGACCTTGCGTTGGAGTTGAATACCGAAATGGCAAACATGTACCCCTGTCAGGCATTGCCAGGCAGTCCTATGTACTACACCGCCAAGAAGAATGGCTGGGCGCTACCTGACTCATACGAGGGGTACGCATTTCTTTCATACGAAAGCCAACCGCTCCCCACCAAATATCTTAGTGCGGCTGAGGTCCTGAAGTTCCGGGACGATGCCTGGCAGAAATATTTCACTAATCCCGCCTACCTAAAGCTTGTCGAGCAACGGTTCGGAGAGCAGGAGAGAACGAACGTGGAAGACATGGCTAGGATCCCGCTCAAACGTAAGTTGCTGGGGGGCTGACAAAGTCATGATTATCACGCGTACTCCTTTCAGAATTTCCTTCTTCGGCGGTGGCACTGACTATCCCGGTTGGTTTCGGGAACATGGCGGCGCTGTTCTCGCTACGACCATCGACAAGTATTGCTACATCACTTGCCGCCGGCTGCCTCCATTCTTTGAGCACAAGCACCGCATCGTTTATTCCCATATCGAGAACGTAAAGCATAACGACGAGATTCAGCACCCTGCCGTCCGCGCTGTTCTGAATTGGGCAAAGGTGGAAGAGGGGATGGAAATTCACCACGATGGTGATTTGCCTGCACGTTCCGGCTTGGGTTCGAGCTCATCATTTACAGTGGGTCTATTGCATGCGTTGCAGGGCTTGAATGGGCAAATGGCTAACAAAGACGGTCTTGCTCGCGATGCCATTCATGTCGAGCAAAACATCATTGGCGAAAATGTGGGCTCGCAGGATCAGGTCTCTGCAGCGTTTGGAGGTTTCAACCGCATCGAGTTTCACCGCAACGATTCCTTCGATGTTGCCCCCGTCATTCTTCCGGGACATCGGCGCGAGGAGCTGCGTGACCACTTGATGCTTTGTTTCACTGGTTTTTCTCGGATCGCTTCCGAAGTAGCGAAGTCGAAGATCGACAACCTCCAGAAGCGTGAAAAGGAATTGAAACTCATGCGGGCCATGGTTGATGAAGCCATCGCGATTCTTCAGGACGTGAGCGAGCCTATCGAATCGTTTGGCAAATTGATCGATGCCAGTTGGCAATACAAGCGCAGCCTTTCCGATCGTGTGTCAACGCCAGAAATTGACAGTATCTACCAGGCTGCAATGGATGCCGGTGCGATTGGCGGAAAGATTTTGGGAGCCGGCGGTGGCGGGTTTCTCTTGATTTTTGCCAAGCCTGAACGGCATGCCGCGATTCGCGAGCGGTTGAACAAGCTGATTCATGTGCCATTCGACTTCGAGGATTCGGGAAGTCGTGTGGTGCTTTATCAACCCAACGGACTCTAAGCATGGATAAGTCATCGCGTATCTATGTGGCGGGCCATACCGGATTGATCGGTTCCGCAGTCAAACGCGCGTTGGAGCGTGGTGGTTTTGCCGATGTGATTACTTCTTCGCATCGCGACCTCGAACTGACCGATGCGTTGGCTGTCGAGCGTTTTTTCGATAGCGTCAAACCTGAATATGTCGTGCTGGCGGCAGGGCGAGTCGGCGGCATCGTCGAGAACCAGACCTACCCGGCCGACTTCATGAACACGAATCTGGCAATCCAGCTGAACGTGCTTCGGGCAGCGCATCGTGCCGGAGTACGGAAGCTGATCCTGTTCGCCTCTTCGTGCATGTACCCGCGCGATTGTCCTCAGCCAATGCCAGAAACAGCATTGTTTTCCGGGTACCCGGAGCCGACCAGCCTGGCTTACGCCGTTTCCAAGCTTGCCGGCATGCAGATGTGCCTCGCCTACAACCAGCAATATGGCGAGAAACGCTTTATTCCGGTCATTCCGAACAGTGCCTTCGGCCCCAACGACAACTTTGACCCTAAGTCTGGCCACGTTCTGTCCGCCTTGATACGGCGCTTTCATGAGGCCAAGGAAACCGAAGCGCCCAGCATATCGCTGTGGGGCAGCGGTAATCCTCGCCGTGAATTCATTCATGCCGACGATATCGCCGACGCCTGTCTGGCGCTGCTAGAGGGGGATACCTCGCAATTGCAGTTTCCGTTGAATTTGGGCACCGGCAAAGACTTTTCCATTCGGGAACTGGCGGAAACCATTGCCAACGTAGTCGGCTATGCCGGCAAACTTGAATGGGACACGAGCAAACCCGATGGTGCTCCCCGCAAGCTACTCGATAGCAGTCGCCTGCTCGCATTCGGTTGGCGACCGACGGTGGACTTTACGGCCGGGCTGAAAACGACCTACCAGTGGTATCTCGACAGCATGGTCACGCAGGGAGTGCAGCCATGAGAAATGATCTTATCGATTTGCGTGCCAAGGCACACTGGGTCTGGCGTGAAACCCTAGCGGTTCACCGCAGAGCCCCTGAAACCCGATTGGCATCATCGCTTTCTTCCATCGAAATTTTCGTCGCCCTGTATTACGGTGGCGTTTTGCGGTTCAATCCATCGAACCCGCGCGATGAGGAGCGTGACCGCTGCATTATCAGCAAGGGCCACGGCTCAATTTGCATGTACCCCATTCTGGCGGATCTCGGTTACTTCCCGATGGAAGAGCTGCAACATGTGTGCGAGGCCGGAAGCTTCCTTGGAGGTATCCCGGATCCGGTCATTCCGGGGTATGAGACAGTCAATGGTTCCCTCGGTCATGGGCTGGGCGTCGCCACCGGGATGGCGCTTGGCCTCAAGCGTAAAGCGAGTGACCGGAGCGTATTCGTGGTTGCGGGCGACGGCGAACTTCACGAAGGGGCCAATTGGGAAGCAATCATGTTTGCCTCCCAGCACAAACTGGATAACTTGCACCTGATTGTCGACGATAACCGTATCAGTATGCTTGGCTATACCGACGACATCGTGTCGCATGGTGCGCTGACCACGCGCTTGAGTGCCTTCGGTTGGGATTGCATCGAGGTTGATGGGCACGATGTCCTCGCCGTGCGAGATGCCCTCCAACAGCAAAAGGCGATTGCAGAGGGCAAGCCCAAGGCGCTCATTGCCCGAACCCTGAAAGGCCATGGTGTTCCAGGCCTGGAGAACGCACCGCTCTCTCACATCATCAACCCCAAGCCGGAGTTGATCGATAGCCTGTTGGAGAAAACCCAATGAGCGTCAAACCATTGGCCATGCGCGACGCTTTTTTGGAGCGAATCTGGCTCGCGATGGCGGAAGACAGCAAGATATTCTTCACCTGTGCCGACTTCGGCTCGCCAGTGCTCGACAAGATTCGTGCAGATTTCCCGGATCGGTTCGTGAACGTAGGCATTGCCGAGCAAAATCTGATCAACGTCTCCGCCGGCTTGGCGCTCGAAGGTTATACCGTCTTTGCTTACGCCATTGCCCCCTTCATCACCATGCGTTGCTACGAGCAGGTCAGGGTAAGCCTGGCACTGCTTTCGGAAGTCCGGCCGATGAACGTCAACTTGATCGGCGTCGGCGCTGGTTACAGCTATGTCGTTTCCGGGCCGACCCATCAGTGCTATGAAGACATTACCCTGATGCGTGCGTTACCGAACTTCCAGGTGTTATCCCCGGCCGATCACGTAACGGCATCCGCATTCTTTGATACCTGCGTCAATACCAGTGGCCCCAAGTACCTGCGCTTCGATGCCCAGGTTCTTCCGGTTGTTTATGAAAGTGCGGCACCGGATACATCTAAGGGCTTCCACGTTCATAAGCGTGGCGAGACGATCTGTCTGGTAGCAACGGGATACATGCTTCACACTGCCATCAAGGCAGCGGGCGAACTTGCCAGCGAAGGACTCCGCGTCGGTGTGATCGACTTGTTCGACCTCGCACGATTTTCCGCAACAGAGTTTCAAGACACGCTCAAGCCCTACGTCGGAATCGTCAGTCTCGAAGAAGGTTTCCGTGGGCGGGGCGGTCTTGACTCCATGCTCTTCGAATTTATCTCACGGCGCGGCCTGAGCGCCAGGATGCTCAATATCGGTGTCGAGGGTGCTTACCACTTCGAATTGGGTACGCGCACGGAGCTGCACGAAAAAGTGGGGATTGGTCCCCAAGCAGTGCTTAACAGCGTCCGCGCGTTTGCCAAATCCCTGACAAATTGAAAGCCAGTCTCGCAAATCAATTGGAGAAGCCATGAAATATCCCCTAATGCGCAACAACATCCTGCGTGAGGATCTTGATGCCGTCATTGAGCACCTCAAGCAGGATGATCCCATCCTGACGCACGGCGCTAATGTCCGGGCCTTTGAAGAAGAATGGTCGACCTGGCTGGGTGTCAAATACAGCGTGCTGGTTAACTCCGGTGCCTCCGCAAACCTGCTGACGATGGCGATCCTCAAGATTCGCCATCCGGAAGGCGGCGAGGTGATCGTTCCTCCCCTCACCTGGATCTCCGATATCGCTTCCGTCCTTCAAAACGGGTTTACGCCCGTTTTCGTCGATATCGATCCTCACTCCCTAGCGATGGATACCAAGCAAGTATTGGCCAAGATCACCGGCAAAACCCGGGCGGTCTTTCTGACGCATGTTCAGGGTTTCGATGGCCTGACGGATGAACTGGTCAGCGAACTTGAACGCAGAAAAATCCCGCTGATCGAAGACGTTTGTGAATCGCACGGCGCCACCCACAATGGCCAGAAGCTGGGGAGTTTTGGCTGGATTTCCAATTTCTCCTTCTACTATGCCCACCACATGAGCACCATCGAGGGGGGAATGGTCTGCACCAATGACCCCGAGGTTTACCAGCAAGTGCGCATGTTGCGCTCGCATGGCATGGTGCGCGAGGCGAATGATCCAGCTGTCCGTAGCGCCTACCAGCAGGCCAATCCGGAGCTGAACCCGGATTTCATCTTTGCCTTCCCGGCCTACAACACCCGTAACACCGAAATTGGCGGCATCATGGGACGCAGTCAGCTCAAGCGCCTGGACGCCAATGTTCGTCGACGTACCGAGAACCTGCATCGATTCCTGAGACAGATCGACCCCAAGAAATACCGGACCGACTTCAAGCTTGAAGGCTCCAGCAACTATGCCTTCAATCTGGTTTTGCAGAAACCGGATGAGGCATTTGTGCAACGACTCATGGCCAAAATGCGCGAGTCTGGCGTTGAATTTCGTCGCGGCAGTGCCGGCGGTGGCAACCAGATCCGCCAACCCTATTTGAAGGGGATCGTGCCCGAAAACCACCACAAGCAATTTCCGCAAGTGGAGCACATTCACTTCTACGGCTTTTACATCGGCAACTTCCCCGATCTTCGGGATGAGGAAGTCGACGAAATCTGCGCCATCCTCAACTCGGTTGATTAAGGTTGCCGGGTGACAACAGCCATTATCCTCGCCGGCGGTATGGGCACTCGACTACGGAGTGCCGTCCCCGATTTGCCCAAGCCCATGGCGCCCATCAACGGACGTCCATTCCTTGAGCATCAGATGGATTACTGGATTGAGCAGGGCGTTAACCGATTCGTTGTATCGGTGGGATACATGAAAGAGGTGATCATGGATCACTTCGGGGTGAGTTATCGAGCCACGCCGCTGACGTATGCGATCGAAGAGGAACCGTTGGGGACGGGGGGCGGACTGTTGCTGGCCGCCCAAGGGCTGAACGAGCCCTTCCTTGTATTGAACGGGGATACCTTTTTTGAGGTTGATCTCGCCGAGCTGCTGAAATTCCATGCTGAGCACTTATCTGAATGGACCTTCTCGCTTTTCCGGGCCAATGAAGTCGGCCGCTACATGGGGATGGACGTGGAAGACGACGGCGAGATCGTTTCACTTAAGTCAGGTACGGGTGAGCCGGGCCGCTTGGCCAATGGCGGCGTCTACCTGGTTACCCCATCCGTACTGGCGAAGACGAAGTTTGTCCCCGGCCACAAACTGTCTCTGGAAGATGATCTCCTCCACGCTTTCGTGACCCAAGGCGGCAAGCTCTACGGCCTAGAATTTGCCGGGAGCTTTATCGATATCGGCGTGCCCCAAGACTATTTCCGGGCGGCTGAAGTTCTGCCTCATTGACGAAAACAGTATGCCGATCGCGACCGACACCCTGAAGAAAAATCTGATCGCCTCAATCGAGGCCAAGCAGAGTTTCCTGCTTCAGGACAACCAACTTGCCGTGTTCGACAAAGCGGTGCAAGAAGTCGTTGACCGTTATCGCCGGGGCGGGCGTTTGTATATCGCCGGTAATGGCGGTTCCGCCGCCGATGCCCAACACCTGGCGGCAGAGTTCGTCAGCAAACTTGCCCGCGATCGTGCGCCCTTGGCGGCCGAGGCACTGACGGTTGACACCTCCATCCTTACCGCCATCGGCAATGACTACGGCTACGAACAGGTGTTCTCGCGCCAGGTCGCCGGAAAGATGACCGAGAAAGACATCTTCCTCGGCATCACGACATCGGGGCAGTCGCCAAATATCCTCAACGCACTCGATACCTGCCGGCAGATGGCAATTCCAACCATCGTTTTCACGGGACGCGACGGTGGGGCAGCAAAAGCTAAGACCGATTACTGCATCGTGGCGCCGGGCGAGATGACCAGCACCATTCAGGAAATTCACATTGTCTTGGCGCACTCGCTTTGCGAATGCGTTGAACGCGCCATTTTTGAAAACTGAATCAATAAACAAAGGAGATCATATGTCGTACAACATTCTCGTTACAGGCGGCGCAGGCTATCTGGGTTCAACCATGGTGCCCGATCTGCTGGCTGCCGGCCACAAGGTTACCGTGCTCGACAACTTCATGTTCAAGCAGACCAGCTTGAACCATTGCTGTTATCACCCCAATTTCACCATCGTCAAGGGTGATATTCGCACCGAGAGCACCATGGCACCGTTGATGAAGAACGCCGACGTCATCATCCCCCTGGCTGCGCTGGTCGGAGCTCCTCTCTGCACTCTGGACCCCATCGGCGCAACCACGATCAATCACGATGCCATCACGCTGATGATCAAATTGCTTTCAAAGAATCAAATCGTATTGATGCCGACCACCAACAGCGCGTACGGTACTGGTGACGAAAACAACCACTGCACAGAAGAATCCCCCTTGCGCCCGATTTCCCAATATGCGATCGAGAAAGTTGGCATTGAAAAGGAATTGATGCAGAACCCCAACGCCATCAGCTTCCGCCTGGCGACGGTATTTGGCATGTCGCCGCGCATGCGCATCGACCTGCTGGTTAACGATTTCACCTACCGTGCGGTGAATGATCGCTTTGTGGTTCTTTTCGAGAGTCACTTCAAGCGCAACTACATCCACGTCCGCGACGTCTCGCGGGTGTTTCAGCATGCCCTGAACAACTACGACAAGATGAAGGGCCAGATCTACAACGTGGGCTTGTCTGATGCCAATGTATCGAAGCGCGAGCTTTGCGAACATATCCAGAAGCAACGTCCGGACTTCGTGTTCATCGAGGCACCCGTGGGCAAAGATCCGGATCAGCGCAACTACATCGTTTCCAATGACAAGATCGAAGCGACCGGTTTCAAGCCGGAATTCTCGCTGGATCGTGGCATCGGCGAACTGATCAAGGGTTACACCATGATCAAGAACACGCGCTATGGCAATGTCTGATCTGCCGCAGAACATGATCTGAGCTACGCGTGTACTACCACCCGACAATGCTTCCACCCAATGCCTCTCCCGTTGTGAGTACGACGGGAGAGGCTGGGTGCGCGCAGTCCGGTGATACCGAGATCACGGTTCGTGCCCGGCGACTGGTCTTCGAGAATACGGTTTTCTCAGTCTATGCCGACCACATCGCCGACAGGAATGGGAACGAAGTACTCCAGTACCTGAGCGTTGTACCGAAATGTCTGCTTGCAGATTCAATAGCTGGTGTGGCTGTACTGCCTGTTCGTGATGGCAGGGTAGGGCTCATTCGGGTATTCCGCTATCCGTTAGCAAAATGGTCCTGGGAGGCCATCAAGGGTCATGCGGAGCCGGGTGAGAGTGCGAGAGATGTCGCGGCACGCGAATTGCTCGAAGAGTCTGGCTTTTCGGTGGCAGCGGACAAGTTCATCGATCTCGGCGCTATCGCTCCCGAGGGCGGGGTAATCGAGGGCCGCTCCCGCCTTTTTGTTGGGGTGCTGACGGGGAATGCCGAAAAAGCTGTAACTCCAGAGTTAGGACACGGGGAACTGGTTTTCTATCGCCAGGACGAAATAGACAATCTCATCGAACGGGGCGAAATCGAAGATGCCAGCACCGTTGTTCTTCTTCTCAAGCATGTGCGCATGCTTGAGTCCAAGTAGGTAGGCTGGGATTCCAATGAAGTTCATCAAACAAAGTGCCCGTCCTACCCCCAAAGTTAGCTTGATCCTCCTCGACTGGAGCGTGCGAGAAAGCTTTCATCTGCTCCACTATCTGAGCAAGCAGGATGTTGATCGTGATCTGTTTGAGGTCATCATCATCGAGTATTACTCCCGTGTATCAGATGCCATCCGCCCTTTCGAAGACCAGGTCGACTCGTGGCTTTTGCTGGAAATGCCGGAGGATTGCTACTACCACAAGCACTTGATGTACAACGCCGGAATTGTTTTGGCCCAAGGCGATATTTGCGTAATTTGCGATTCCGATGCAATGGTGAAGCCCCGGTTCATCAGATCCATCATCACCGAGTTCGAGAACCATCCGAACACGGTTCTGCATATCGACCAGTTCCGCAATGCACGGAAAGACCTCTATCCATTCCGTTACCCGGATTTCTCAGAAGTCACGGGCAGAGGCTGCATCAACAACGTCGGCGGAAAAACGCGAGGGGTTGTCGATGACAAAGACCCTATCCACAACCGAAACTACGGCGCCTGTATGTGCGCACGGCGAGATGACCTGATCGCCATTGGCGGCGCGGATGAGCACATCGACTATCTGGGGCATATCTGCGGCCCATACGACATGACCTTTCGGCTGGTTAACTCTGGTCACCGTGAGATATGGCACCAAACTGAATTCATGTACCACACATGGCATCCAGGGCAGGCAGGCGAAGACAATTACCTCGGCCCCCACGATGGTCGCCATGTGTCGACAACGGCACTGGACGCATTAATCAGCGGCCGAACCATGCCGCTTGAGGAGAATGAATCCATCAAGAATCTTCGATTGGCCACCGAGCCACAGGGTGTTGATACATTCCGAATCGCCCCGGCACATTTGGTTTCATGGCAAAAGGACAACATTCGCAAAGGAATGCAGTGGGTGGCAGGTAACTCCTCGCGAAAAATTTGGCATGGTTTTGTCATCGATAAGACCTCGGATGGATATATCGCTTACCCAAGGTTTCTGGAACACCCCGAATTTTCAAAGTTTCAAGAACAGTTCGAAATTCACGCACGTATGGAAATGGAATTGCATGAACGTTTGGATGGTTCGATTCCTTTTCGATGGAGGTTGGTGTTTCCGGTAGTGACTCTTCTTACCTACGTATCGCGGGCAATCGGCCTCGCCAGTCTTTACCTGCAACGACGATGGGGTCGATTAACACATGAGGCGTATACATAATGCGCTTGTGGAAACGTATCGCCACGCGATGGTTCCAATTCCGCGACGAAGTAGTGGGCCTCATCAGGGGGTTCCAACTACTAATTGTCAATCTTGCCCTTATAGGAAAACTCAGGCCGGTAGGGTTGGATCCAATTACAGTGATTGTTGATAGCTGGCGCGAGGCCACCATCCTCAGGCTGCTCTGGATCACGCAGTTACTGCCACGGCACAAGATATTGGTTGTGCGCCGTGCTTGCGACCTTCACTTGCCGACGCAGTCGAACTTCGGGGGCGAATCGCTATTGATTGTCACCTCAAGAGCATTCACCAAGCACTATCAGTTGCTGGCCAGCTTGCGCCATCAACGACGGCTGGTTGTACTGTGAAAAAAGAATGAACTCGGCCATTAATTTTCTGGTTGGGCTTTATCGCGGTCGGAGGACGATCCGTGCCTTGGCGCGGCGAGACGTTTTATCACGGTATTCCGGAACCGTATTTCGCGGGGCATGGGAACTTGCCAACCCTGCACTTACGCTGCTTGTTTTCTGGTTCGTTTTTTCTGTTGCATTCAAGGCGAAAGGCCCGGCCGGAACTCCGTTCATCCTTTACTTTGTCACCGGCTACCTTCCCTGGCTATTTTTTTCCGAAAGTCTCACTCGCGGCACCCAAGGTGTGGTGGCGCACAGCTTTCTGGTCAAGAAAATGGTTTTTGCGTCGGAGTTGCTGCCATTCGTATACCTCACCGCCAGCGCCATCAACCATGGGCTGCTTCTTCTCCTAGCTGGAATTATCCTTTTATTTAATGGGGTCGCGATCACTTGGTACTGGCTTCAGCTTCCCTATTTTTTTATTACCCTTTGTGCCGTTCTCATCGGCTTGCAGTGGCTGCTATCTGCGCTGAATGTCTTCAATCGCGACCTCGGGCAAGGCGTGGGGATCGTCCTCAACGTCTGGTTCTGGATAACGCCAATAGTGTGGGTAGCTGATGGTGTTGTGCCACCCGAGTATCAGTGGCTCATCCATGTCAACCCAGTTGCCTATGTCATCGAGGGTTACCGTGGCTCGCTTCTGTATGAACAACCTTTCTGGATCAATGGGTGGCAGAGCCTTTATGTATGGAGCCTTGCACTTGCAATGGCGCTGCTAGGCGGCAGCGTATTCCGCAGGCTCAAGCAGCACTTTGGGGACGTATTGTGATGCTGGAAAATTCAGTGTCCAAACAACAGGTCGCCGGAGATGTGGTGATTTCTGTTTCCAACGTCAGCAAGACCTACAAGCTTTACCCGTCCCACCAGGACCGACTTAAAGAGGCGCTGCATCCGTTTCGCAAGCGCTATCACACAGAGTTTTCTGCGCTTCACGATGTTTCGTTCGAGATTCGCAAGGGAGAGAGTGTCGGGATTCTCGGTCGCAACGGCGCGGGGAAGTCGACACTGCTGCAACTCATTGCGGGCGTCATCAGTCCAACTCGGGGAAGTGTTTCTGTCAACGGCAAAGTCGCAGCGCTGCTGGAACTCGGGGCGGGATTCAATCCAGATCTGACGGGACGGGAGAATGTCATCCTTGCGGGGACGATCGGAGGCGCTTCAGACGAGGAGGTCATGAAACGAGTCAGAGTGATCGAGGAATTTGCCGATATCGGGATTTTCTTCGACCAACCCATGAAAGTGTACTCGTCTGGAATGTATGCCCGCGTTGCCTTCGCCAATGCAATCCATGTTGATCCGGATGTGATCATTGTCGATGAAATATTAGGGGTTGGAGACGCCAAGTTTCAGGAGAAATGTCATCGCAAACTCGATGAGCTACGGAGCCGAAACGTCGCGATTCTTTTCGTCAGTCATTCGGTCAACACGATCCTCGCAGTTTGCGAACGCTGCATTCTGTTGGATAAGGGTGAGGCTAACCTGATTGGAAGTGCGGTCGAGGTCGTCAATGCTTATCACGGCCTGCTGTACGGGCGCCCGTCGGCCGAACTGGGGAAAGGCCGACGGCCTTCTGCTGACGGACCAGGAACGCTTGGCTTTGCGAGCGGTCCGGCGGCCACCACATCCCCGATCGTCGAGTGGCTGCTGAACGACACGACACTGGTCGATCGGATAAGCACCCGCATCAGCTACAACAAAGATCATTTTCGTACTGGATCCGGTCAGGCGAGGATCCTTGATTACATCGTCGTCGTCGGCGAAGAGACTGACGCGAGGGTTATTCGGCGGGATGCCGACATTGAGATCTATTTGAAAGTGAAATTTACGGAGGATGTGCCAGAACCGGTGGTCGGCTTGGCCATCACCAAAATCGACGGTATCCATGTGTACGGTACGAACTCGAGATTGATGTCCCTCGACCTGATGCCGGGCCGGGCCGGGCAGTTTGCCGTCTATCGGTTCAAGTTCTCTAACGAACTGGTTGGTGGCGACTATTTCATGAATTTCGGGGTCTCGACTGTCGGTGGCAATGGCGAGACGATCTTGCTGGATAACCTCCGTAGCGTTGCCCATCTCGTGTTCGAACATACGCGGGAAGCGACGGGCATGATCAACCTGCACAGCGCACTGGAACAGGTCACCCTTGTTCCTACGATGCGCTGAACATCTCTGCCCACAAGGATCCACGGAATTCCGCAAATGACGAAGAACGTTTATTTTCATATAGGACATGCCAAGTGTGGGTCCTCCTCGATACAAAGGTTCTGCGATCAGAACCGGGAGCGACTGCTTGCGGATGGTTTTTTTTACCCATCCGTTTCGGACTTGCCATTTCATGGCCAAATGTCGCCGACGTTCTATAAGTCGGCAAATCAGATCGATCAATCATCCGCGTTCGTAGAGTCGGTTATTCGGGACATCAAAAATACGCCTGTCCCCAATGTAATTCTCTCGTCCGAAAGCTTTTTCGCCGATGAGGCCAAGTACTTCGAGGCGTTTAAGGAGTTCAACGTAAGGTTCATTTATTACATTCGACCCCAAGATGCTTTGTTGGAGTCAGCATTAAATCAGCGGATCAAAGAGGGTAATCTGGATTATTTATATTCCCAGAAAGATGAAATCTCTTATTTGCCTGGATTCGACTTTTTGAGATACATCAAGAAGTTTTCGCACGGTTTTGGTGACTGGGCGATCACCGTACGAATATTTGATCAGCGGGCTTTTGTAGGCGAGGACCTAATTCAGGATTTTCTGTCCGCCATTGGGTACTCTGACCGAGAAAAATACTCAAAGGCAGAAAGGGTGAATTCCTCACTAGGCGAGAAATTCATTCGATTCGCGGCCCATCTGGCGCTAATTCCACTTTCACAGATTGAGCGACGTCACCTGATGGAGGTGATGATGACGCTCCCCCAACCTAAGGAAAATCCGATCAGAATTCTTGAGCCGGATTCTCGGGCCAGCTTTCTGCGAGCATATCGTGAACAGAACCGGGAAATGATCTCGCGATATTTAACTGGATACGCAGCCCCCGACGTTGAGTCATTCATCAGCACTGCTCATCCCGGAATCCAAGGATGGAACCGCGTTAGAAATTGGATACCGAGCACGGCCACGCGCCGAGTAAGACGAAAGGTTGCTCGTTTCGCCATGAGCGCTGAAGATCAACGTGAGGTCTTCTTTTCCCTTCCCGCCAAATGGCGTTCTCTGATCATTTTAAGAACCTTGGCCTCGTCGTCGTTCGACAACGAATACGGCGGATCTTACGTAACCTTGCCAGAACTTCCCGACAATAGGATCGATTACCAATTGGCGTTACTACGCCGAGGGCAAGTAATGGTGGAGCGTGAAGCCCTTTCAGTGACCGCTGCATATCAACGGTTCTCGACTCCGGTTCTGATTGAGGTATCTGACGAGTACAACATCGTGTTTCATCGTGACATGTTCTATGGTATCCCCAAGACCATGCCAGTCGATTGGGAGAATCCGATTTCCTATTGTTCGAATGTGGCGATTCTAAAGGCACTGACTGTGAGTGAATTGAAGGCCGCTCTTGCCCGACGGGAAGACAAATGAATATCTATCTTGATTCATACCCTTCCTTTGGATCAGATGATTGTGAGGCTTTGCGAATCCTTCTTCGCCAAGTGATCAGGCCTAGCTGTCGAGTACTGGAAATTGGTAGCTGGTTAGGAACGGGTAGTACCAGAGTGATCATTGAGGAGTTATTGGTTATCCCAGACGCGAAACTCTATTGCGTCGATACTTGGATGGGGAGCCCGAATGTGGCCAGACACCTGGCAATTGCCGAGGAATACGATGTTGTCGCCACGTTTCGCCACAATGTGAATATCGCAGGTGGGTCTGGAATTGTCAGGCAATTGATTATGAACAGCGATGATGCGGCAGATATCATCGGAAGTGACACATTTGACCTTGTTTTCATCGACGGCGACCATTCTTACGAGCAAACGCGCAATGACATAAAAATTTGGAGGCCAAAGGTTAGAAGCGGCGGCATTCTTTGTGGGCATGATTGCGAATGTCGCCCTCATGGCGCCTTGCGGGAAAGGATTCTCTCAGCGGTAAATAGTGACTCGATAACGGGAGTCGGTACGTCTTTTTCTGCGATCCACCCAGGAGTGATTCTTGCGGTAGATGAAGCATTCGGGGGAAGTGCCCACCTTTGGTCAGAGGATGTAATGCAGCGGTCGGATGGAACAACAGGTAGAGCAACGATTTGGGATGTCGTTATCAGCAAGTGAAAATACTATTCAACCAAAGAATGCTCATTCAATCGCTTCGTCAGCGTTCGCTCCTCTATCCAAGCGGCCCGATTTCCGGGACATTGTTCAGAGTGGTTATGGCGTTGCGGGAGCAACGGGGCTCAAGCGAGTTAAGCAAACGAAATCAAGCGGAGAACACTATGGGTTTTAGTTCATGGATGAAGCAGGGTCTGCTGGGCTACCAGCCGATATTTTTCCCAAATGGGTTGATTTCCGGGACTGGTTTCCAGTTTTTCGGGAATCTGAGGAATATGCGAGCTGCAACTCAGCCTTCAGGCTCGCCTCCTCCGGTCGTCGACGACTCGGCAGGAATCAAGGAGAACGCCAGTTTCAATTTTAATCAAGGAAGGCTGGGCAATCTGTATATCCCACCGGGATTTGGCGACCGTTCAAATCTGGATTCGGAGTTCTACTATTGTGTTGACGATGCAGACTTGGAGCATTTTGCTCGATATAACCTTGCACTGCTCGAGATGTACGAATATTTCGGTAAAAGCGCTTTGGTAGCTGCTTCAGAGCAGGGTGTGAGTCTGGACTCGATGATAGAGATCGGTGCCAATACCTGCCTATTTCCCCTGATCTTTTCAAAGGAAGGCGTTGCCGATTGCCATGGTGCGGATATCGTCGATTATTCGGAGGTGGTGAACCTGCTTTCCGAGATTCAAGGAAACAGCGCGACATTTCATCACATGGCCGATGATAGCGATCAGACATGGAAGGCCTTGCCCAAGGCTGATCTCGTATGGAGCTACGCAGTGTTACTTCATCAGTCAAATCCGTTGGCGCACCTGACGAGACTTGCATCGCTAGCTAAAAAGGCCATTTTTATAATGACCTTATGTGACCCTGAAGATTGGAAGTCCGACCAGGAAATGGCGATTCGATACCTTTCGGCAAACTCGTATTACAACGCCGATTTCCCCAACTGTTTTGACGTAACCATCGTCAGTCCTGCGCTCATCAAGTACTCATTGCAGCGCCTCGGCTTTTCAAAAATTATCGAAATATCTCACCCTGATTTTGATCTTCTTGATGACACCAGTCGTGCCGATTTGAAATATTGGCTAAACAAGCACTGCTTTTTCGTTGCATTTCGGGATGACGTGAAGGGTGATGTTGCGTTGAACGATTATTCGGTGTCAGCCGAACGCAGCCCGTATCGTGGCAATAACGTGTTGGTCCATTCCGGTTTTCATAATAATGTTGTCCTATCCAACCAGCGCTACTTTATCGTTCCTCACGGTGCCCCATTTGCCGGAGATGGAACAGATATTCATCTTCAGTCTTTCTCGTCGCTGACCAACGCCATGAAAGCGTTGGATGAGTTACCAACTGAAGTGGATCCGCAGCCACTGCTGATCCGAGCGCTCAAGCGCAGTAATCTGATTCGGTACAAAAAGCGGAATTACCTCTCACCTCATGGCTTAAATGTTGACTTCAAGGACGAGCAGCAACTTTTACGCCTATCTTCCCTCGATAGTGTCGAGAAATGGGACGCGATTCTTGCTTTGATGGGAGAGGAGGGTGTCAAAAAACTCGAAGGGGCACTGGTTGATTTTATTGATGACACTTGCATCGTAAGTACAAATGACAATCAATACAAGGCAGTTAACCTCACAAAGAATTTAGAACCGGGGTCGAAGCAACCTGACATGATGTCGTCCTCCTATTCTGAGATCGTTCGAAAAGTCACAGTCAGTTCGATGTTATCGTCCATGGAGAATGATTGTGGTCAGGAAGTCCAGTTGTATCGCACGAATGATGGTCGCCAGTTAAGGATGAGCAGGTTTGGACAGTTGAATATTATTTGCGAGGGAACGGGCAAGGAACTATCCAAACATGACTCTCTCGACGAAGCTTGGCGGCAGATTCTCAGGCCAAGAAGCGATGCTATTGGGAATACATGAGATACGCTCCTAGTATTTCTCATCAACATTTATTTTTTAAGGGCAGCTCAAGTGGACTTTCGAGATAAGCAACTGGATGAGGCAACGCTTGATGAAATCCGGTCACTGATCATCGAGGGTTTGATTTCATATCAACCCTTCGTTTTTGCTGAAGATCTGGAGGCGGGTGTCGGTTATGAGTTTGAAGAGGGCCATTATGCCGGCCTAGTCCATTTTCCTGACATGCCTGACGACTTGCGTTCGTCTCCCGGTCTGGCTAGGCGCCTTTTGCCAGCCCACAACAAGCTACCCTTTCGCGATGCCAACAGGCGACTTTCAGCTTATTACGATTACATCATCGACTGGGTCTTGGGTGAGGTAGGGGAGGCAAATACATTAAGCTTCCTAGACGTGGGCTGTAACAATGGATATCTTCCCCTCGGTTTCTTGCGTCGAAGTGCTTTACGTGCAGCCGGTTGTGATCGGCAGGATTTTTCCAGAGTATTCAGACTACTTAATCGAATCAATGGCAGTGGGGCGGAGTTTATTAACGCTTGGTACGAACCTGCCACCCATAGACTCGATGGCGTTGGTTCTTTCGATGTAGTCACATCGATGGCCATGCTCTGCCATGTGTCCGACCCCCTACACTTGCTTAAAGCACTTGGGGAGATTTCCCATAAGGCTCTATTCGTTTGGACACTTTTCAGCGACGACGAGGGGAACGTCGTTCGTTATGGCGACCCTCGAGGTGACTATCCAGGTGATCACTTTCCCTACTGTTTCGATAACATGACAGTTATCTCGGTCCCGCTGTTCAGAAGGTCGGCCGAGTTGATGGGGTTTTCTCGTGTGGTCGAATTGCCTAATCTGGATGAGATACCAAGCTATGCGTGGAAGGGATTTCCATTCCGCGGATTCTTGGCGATTAGAGATTGAGGCGACGAACTAAATGACGGCAAACGATGCCTTGCTTGGTTCCAGTAACCTCCAGAAAGACTATTTGGTCGTGGGGCCACCTCGAGGCGGTTTTACGCTGCTGCTTTCCGTACTATCAATACTCCTAAGAGATAGTGGATGCAAGAAGCAGCGAGTCCAGGAAATCGCGGATCCCTACATTTCGATTGCTGGCGAATATCTCGATGCTGCGATCCGAGACTGGTTTGGTACTCAAGCAGGTCAAGATAGGCTTTTTTACAATAAAGAGTTTTCGATCCTCGTTGGCGGGCCCAAGTGGGTCTCGGCAATTGATACTGACACAATCTGCGTCCGTAAATACCTCGGCATCAAGGGGGAGGGAGACTTCACCTTTCTGCTATATCTGCCGCGATGGGTTATGGCGTTCGACGAGATCATCCATTCGCATAGTCATCCGGCGCGCTGGCCCGCGATGACAGACTATATGGGGTTCAGGAAGTTTGCGTCGATTCGTAATCCGATTGACATCATTCACTCCTCCGTTTTCTCAATCAATGCACTGGCCAGCGAATACATCCAGCGCGAATTGAAGCTCGATGAACATCTGATTCGCCGCGAACTGGCGCTTAACAAGTTGACGAATCCAGAATTCATCTCGGGGCTGATCGTTTTTTTGAAGAACTACCTGGATGAATTCATTCCCGTCATCGGAAAGTACGATTATCTGATGCGCTGGGAAGATTTGATTCAACAGCCGGTTGCAGAAATCCAGCGTATCGCTAAAGCTACTGGCGAACCGGTGAGCGCCGAATATGCTGCGCGCGTCTGGGGCGAACTGGATCACCGCAACTTGACGCGTTATCACCGTCATAGCTTCCGCCGGGGTTTGTTGAATGACTGGCAATTCAACATCACTAATACCCACCTCAAGTTATTTGAGGATGCTGGTTTTGGCGATTACTTGACACGATTCGGCTACGATCCGATAGCCTACTTTGACGAAAATGATTACACCCCGGACCAGCAGCTCATCGAAGACCATATCAGACGGGGACAACCCTATGTGGAGAATCTTGACGACGACCTGATCACGTTTGCATTCAACAAGACCAACTTTACGCCGTCTCCACGATTCAAATTCAAGCACTATCCTCGTCAGGGAGCGGTCGAGATCGAGAAGTCTACTCTGCGTGACGATTCCTTGGCGACCGGCTTCATGGCGCGCATGGCGCCAGTTACTGACACTGTCTATCGATATCTGACAGATCTCCGTGGGGCAGCAACCGCAGCGGCGGATGGTAACGAAGTCCCATTGCAGGAGTTGCGCACCCGCTATAGCGAGATATTTTCTGAATGGCTTGGTGAGCGGGCGGCTTCCATGTTTTCTGCTGCGATTCGGAGTAAGCCGTCGGAGGCGCAACCACGGCTGGTCGGTAGCGAGTCAGGTTACAACATCGTGGCCTATGCTGGAACTTACTACTCAGTGCCTCAGTCGCTTGGTCCGATGGACTTCGGGCAGTTGGACGTTTCATCGTTGCCCGAACAAATTCTGGCCGCTCGATCACATGATGATGCTCTGCGAGCTATTGCAAGAGCGGTTGCACAGTGAACAGGTATCTCGATTTCTTTGACCCTGGAGTTGCTGCCACCTTGCAGCGGTCAATAGTGGAAGCCTACGCCCGTGGTGCTCGAAAGGTCTTGGTGGCCGGTGCTGGTAACTGTAATAGCGAGCTACGAAGCATACTCAGCAACACCGGATTCGCCTCTGTTGTTGAGCATTGCATATCGGACGTTCAGTCGTCTGATATTTCGAATAGCGATCTGCTGGTTATCAACAGTGATAGTAGTACCGACGTATCGCGTGTCATGCATGACTGTATCGGCAAGAAGGTTGCGGTAATTGCACCCATTACCGATCATCACATTAGCAAGCGAACTGTCTTCCTGATGTCGATTCCGAAGGCTGGGACTCATATGTTGATCCGGCTTTTGGGTTTGATGGGATTGGAGCGATCATCAGACCGTGCACCACGCCCAGGAACTTGGTGTACCCCGGTCGGATACGAGTATCACGCACCCTGCCGCGAGCTTTTGGAGAACGATTGGTTCAATCCCCTCGGTCGCCATTTGTTTTTCCGATCGCCGGCCATTTTTATGTATCGAAACCCACTTGATATTGTGGTCTCTGAGTTGGACTGGTTTGTAAAACCGGAGCACTCATTTTCTGCTTACTTGAACTGCTGCACTGATGATCGAGAGCGTCTTACTCGTCTTATAGCGGACGATTCTGTCATGGGAAGCATCCGGGACCGGATCAACAGATACGCCGGATGGATGAATTTCGGCAATGTCATTCCAGTGAGTTACGAAGAACTTGTGGGGGCTTCCGGTGGTGGAGAAGATACCCAGCAAGCCGACTCCATTTGGGCACTACAGTTGAAGCTCCATGTTGCCGGCTGCCCTGAAGAATTTGGACGGCAGCTATATGACCCTGGCAGTGCGACATTCTCGAAGGGGAAAATTTGCCGACACAAAGAGTGTTTTACGGACGAGCACTGGACTGCGCTTGATACCCTACCGCAGGACTTCATGCGTGCTCTGGGATATGCCAAGGACTCAGTATCCTCTTCACGAGTGGATGAGATGCTGAAACGTCCGCTGGTGGTAAAGCAACTATCCGATGATCAGCTCTTTACCCTAAAGCTGGTGCGCGAGGATTATCTCGGCTGGAATATCGTTGAAATTGCAGGGCAGTACTTCCCGGTGAAGCAAGGACATCAATTTGCTTCGATTACGGAGGCAATAGATTTTTCACTTGATCATGATGGATTCATGACAATTGCTGATGCGAAAGACTCCATTGTTCAAGACATCAACTCTCGGTTTGAACATATGGAGCATTCACAATCCACTGGTACGGTATTGTCGCTAGAGGGATTTTCTGGCTTTAATGTTGTTCAACACAATGGAAGCTGGTACGCCTTTGCACAAGCAACTGGGCCACTTGATATCGCTGGCCTTGATGCACGTGCCATCGAGGCAATGAAGAGTAATGGGCAGTGCGTAACCGGAGAGAGCATCGCAGACGTTAAAGCTGAGGTCCTAAGGTTGGCGGTGCAGGAGCAGTTGGGGAGCTTGAAGGAACAGCAAGAGTCAGCTGTTGCTCAAGGTGCTGAAACTGAGCAGCGATTGGATGAGCTACGGGCGCACATAGATGAGGCGCAGTTGCGAACGGGTACAGAGTTGAAATCGGTGCAGGAGCAGTTGGGGAGCTTGAAGGAACAGCAAGAGTCAGCTGTTGCTCAAGGTGCTGAAACTGAGCAGCGATTGGATGAGCTACGGGCGCACATAGATGAGGCGCAGTTGCGAACGGGTACAGAGTTGAAATCGGTGCAGGAGCAGTTGGGGAGCTTGAAGGAACAGCAAGAGTCAGCTGTTGCTCAAGGTGCTGAAACTGAGCAGCGATTGGATGAGCTACGGGCGCACATAGATGAGGCGCAGTTGCGAACGGGTACAGAGTTGAAATCGGTGCAGGAGCAGTTGGGGAGGATTGTTAATAACCCATTCGTAAGAATGAGCCGATTAATGTATCGCTCGCTGCGCTCAGCGTACCGTCTTGTTTTTAGGGGAAAGCGCTAATGATGAGCGAGATCGTTCACAAGAATTCAGCACCTGAGAAACCGCGACTGTCTTTCATCCTGTTGGATTGGGGATGTCGTGAGCGTTTCACAACGCTTGACTGGCTAAACAAGCAGGACATTCCTAGGGACCAGTATGAATTGATTTGGGTCGAGCTCTATGACCGTGTGATGGATGAGGTGATGGAGAAGTCGGACATTGTCATCACTTGCAATCAGCGTGGGACGTATCACAAGCACCTTGGCTATAACGTCGGGCTGCTACAGGCGCGCGGCGACCTTATCTGCGTGTGTGACAGCGATGCCGTCTTCCCCGCCGACTTTGTGCGTTCGGTATTTCGATCATTCGGGATAGAGGGAGGAGGCCAGTCTCAGCCGCTGGTTCTTATGCACTATGAATGGCGCACATCACTACTTTATCCTGACGATCTTTCTGATGCCGAAACCCTTAAAGATTCTGCGCGATGGCAGTGGTGGCCGTTGATTGTCAATGAAGGTGCTTGTGTCACTGTTCGTAGAGCAGATGCTGTTCGCTTTGGTGGTTTTGACGAGCATCCAAGTTACCTGGGCTACCTCTGTGGCCCTTATGACTTGGCATGGCGCCTCGTCAATGCGGGTTGGCCCGAGGTCTGGCACGACAGTTCAGTCGCTTTGTGGCACTTTGCTCATCCCGATCCGATTGGCACCAATGGCCAAAAGGCTTCCCTACGGCAATTGATGGAAAAAGCTCATCCGCACATGCAGGGCCATGCATTGACTGCTGTTGAAGCCTTCTCTACCGGGCGATTCCAGCCGTTGCAAGAGAACCCCAAAATATGGGCATTGCGCATGAGCGATCGTCGAATCGGATCAGAGTTGGAAACTCGTTATTCCAATCTCACCGGTCAAATGGGATTTTCGCCATGGTTTGTTCGTAAGTTGTGGGTTTCCCTCTTTCGAGAAATTTTGGGCCAGTATTTTGATGATCGTCTTTGGAAACCCGTTCGTAGCTCGATACGGTCAATTCTTGGCGAGCGCCTATACTCGAAACTCCGAGCTACTTACCATGAGCATTTGGCGGTGTATCGAATTGAACACTCGATGCTCGCGGAGCATCCTGTGTTGCTATGCGCATACAAAGGCCACAATCTTGTGAAGGTATTGGATAAGTTTTATGCAGCACGTCATGGTCTTAGCCTGGATTTGACTACAGAAGAGGGGCGTCGTCATCCTGAGCTATTGATTTCGACTAGCTATTATTCGCTTTTGAAATTGGTGCGAGAAGCATCCTAACAATGAGACTTTGAGAACGCATAACGCGTTATTAGCTATGGAAAAACTTAAGTGCTACGACATTTTCCTCACTCATGCATGGCGTTTTCATGATGACTGGACGAAGTTTTCAGGACTCCTTGATAAAGCCCCAGGCGTCACCTGGAGAAACTTCAGCTTGCCTTGGCATGATCCAGCAATGAATGCCAATACGGATGTTGGTGGGCGGTTCATCCGGGATTTTCTGGAAACTCAAATCATTCCAGTTCACGCCGTGGTTCTGTTGACCGGTGTCTATTCGATCATTAGCGCGCGTCGTTGGTTTGACTTGGAAGTAGAAATGGCCCGAAAGCACAACAAGCCTTTGATCGGCGTTCCTGTAATCGGAGAAACCTCGGTTCCCGATGAAGTTGCCAACTTGTGTGATGCCAGTTGCGGTTGGGATGCGATGCAACTATTGACAACGATTGACCAAGTCAGAAACCTTCCCAAGTATTCGTGTGTAAGTTGATGCGTACTGCGATGTCCAGAGATACACATCTGCCCAATAAGAGAGAATTAGTATGAGCGATACGTCCGTTGTTTTGACCCTAGACAAGAATCAATCGATCGCCAAGGTCGAGGGTACCAGGGTGGCGTTCAGCCCACATCAATGCTTTACTTTTGATAATGGCGCAGCAGATATTGAATGCCTGCGCTCTTTGGCGGCACATCTCAAGGACATGCCCGGACTGGTTTTTTGGGGTTCGGCACGGTTCATTGAATACTTTATTCGGCATGTTCCGGATATGGCCCATTCGTTGATCGGCACTGTGCAATATGAAAATGTCGGCGACTATGTCGATGGACATGGCCTTGCATCAGTTGTCATAGATATGGAAGTGTTGCCGCCTGGAACTCAGACTGTTTTCCTCTGCGAGACCCTGGCGTTTCCTCGGATGCAAATCAAAAAGCGCTTGCCTTCATCTGTGAAGGTTTTGGAACCAACGGTCTTGGCTGAGATTGCCCCGGAAGTGGTTCCTGCCCGCGGATGGACACCGCTTCCACGCAATATATACCCCATCGACATACCTGAAATCAAGTTTCAAAGTGACCTCGACTTCGCGATTGTGGATGCGCCTTCGCGTAATCTTTCTTTGATGCCTAACGGACTGGCGTATTTGAATAACGCCCTAAAGAAGACAAGTGTTGCGTTCCAGATACTGGACCTCGACATCATCTCCTATCACCGATTCCATGTTCACCGGCTGTACGACATGGGAGGCAGCATTGTTCTGCCTGGGGATCTGGTATTGCCTGAGGATCCTTGGCAAGCCGAACACTACGACCTATGGACCGCAACCGGTGGTGGTGCTTCGGGTGAAACGGGTCGCAATGAGGTGCTTGAATTTTTCCGGCCTCTGATTGATGAAACCATTGAAGCGCTAGCCCAAGCCCGGCCAAAGGTTCTCGGTCTTTCAATTCAGGGCTGCAACGAGGCTGCGGCACGAGAAGTTGCGATTGGGGTCAAAGCGCGCATGCCTGATATTGTAATTGTCGTGGGTGGCTTCAGTTGCTACAACGCCGATATTGGTCGCCGGGCGTTTCCAGAATGTGACTACATGTGTATTGGCGAGGCTGATCTTACCGTGGGCCCGCTGCTTGAGGCATTGGCCCAGGGCAAGCGTCCATTTAACCAGCCGGGGGTACTTTCCCGGTTTGATACACCTGAATTCAAGTACCTTCCTGCTCCGATGATCCATGATTTGGATCAGATTGAGTTTCCGAAGTATGAGTGGTGCGACCTGAAGGTTTATCGTAATTTCAATGACTATCAGCTGACACCGATCATCGCGAGTCGCGGCTGTCGCTGGTCACGTTGCACCTTCTGCGCCGAGCGTTTTTACTGGCGCATTCGTACGCCTGAAAACTTTGTCGACGAACTCGAATGGCTGGTCAATCAAGGTTGCCACCTGTTTATGTTCAATGAGAGTGACCTTGGGGGTATGCCTGAGCGGGTTGTGGAAATTTGTGACGAAATCATTCGAAGAGGGCTTCATCGCAAGGTAAAGCTTACCGGACAGTTGCGTGTCAACAAGAATCAAACCCGAATGTTCTTTGAACGACTTCGGGAAGCAAATTTCGTTGCCCTTCGTTTTGGTATCGACGCGTTCTCTGAAAACACGCTGCGGTTGCAGAAAAAAGGCTACACGGTTGAAATGATCGAGCAGAATCTTCGCGACTGCTGGGAGGTCGGCATATTCACCGAAGTTAACTGGGTTATCGGCGTTCCAGGCGAGACCGATCAGGATGTTGCAGAAGGTATCGAACTGATTCTCAGGAACAGCAAATACATCGGAAGGCTCGCCAATATCAATCCGCTGATCTTGGTGAATGGAAGCGTTTATTGGATTGATCCAGAAGCGCACAACATCGTATTTAAAGAACCCAAAGATCAAATCTACGCAAAGTACCCGCGTGCACTGCCGGCGGATCAGTGGCACAGCACGAATCCTTATATTGACGCGCAGGTTCGCAAGGCGCGCTTCGAGAGGATTGTGATTTCCTTGCATGATGCGGGCTTCCAAGTGGGAGCCTGGGCCAATCGAATTATCGAGGATGTAAAGCTCTCCCGAGATAAGGCGCGCACTGGGGGTGGCGAGAACGACAGCGGCAGCTTTGGAGAGTTCACAATCGCAGGTGGAGAGATAGAACAGCACACGGAGGATTTGACTGAGGGGGAACTGGCCGTCGAAGTGGCTAGTCACCGCACGCCTCTGGAGGAAAAAACGCGTACAGGCAGGGTAATTCCGATTAAGACCTCCGAAGCCAACGATCATGACAAGACAAAGCCCGCCGCGACTCCCCCGTTATACGGAGTCGCTGGAGAGGCGCCGCGCCTCGTTCGAGAGACCGAATCGCACAATGTGATTTTTTACAACGGTTGGTATTTTGGTGTTCCCCACGCCTTGGCCGATGTTGATCTTGCTGCTCCCGAAACTTCAAAGCTGTCAGGAATACTCAGATTCTCCAGTGAAGAGAAAGTCATTGCAGCCATTGAGGAAAGCTCTCAATGGGCTAATTCACGAGGTCAGTATGACGACCAGAAGAAGCAACGTGCTGCCGGATCCTACATGCGAGCCGATAGTGTCGGCGAGATGACACTGAAGGCTGAGCTTCCGCCTAAACCTAGAATCCTTCGTTTCGGCGAAAGTTTTATTGCGGTCGATCAGGCAACCCTTGCTGATGCATTCACCTCACGCCGATTTGGTCACGGAACAGAAAGCAAGAGCGGGGCAACAACCGCCGGGAGCACCCGGTCTATCCCCGGCGGAACAATGGTTCGTCGAATGGTAGGACGGCTTCCTCCATCGGTTGTGGAGCGAGTTCGAGGCCTTATTCGTCAGCAATCCTATAGCAGTGGCATGGCTACCGGACCGCTCGTCACCAAAAGCGATGGTCAACTCGCCGGCATGCTCGCACGGGCATTGGGTGACGCCTATATCAAACGACCGCTTGCTCGTCTGCGAAATGCAGTCATGGGGCGCAATGCAAGCCAGGTATTGACGAACGGCGTCAAGGTTCAGGGTGAAGATTTTTCTATCGTCTCGGTTGTGACAAAAAACGCACAGCCAGAGTTGATGTGGACGATCGGATCCTTCAATATTGTTAAGTTCGATGGAATGTATTACGGTGTTCCGCACGGGGCTTCGGTCGATTGGGAATCTGGCGCCCTTGCAGCGATCCCCGGAATGCTGGTTGGCGCAAATGTTGCGGATGTGGTGAGTGCGATCGACAGCCGATCCAATGCAACGGCGCCGGAAAATGTTTCAGCAGGGCCAGGCATGCCAGTAGCCATTGAGCAAGTTATTTCCAAAGATCCAGTTTTGTTGGAGACGATGGAGTCTGAGGGTTACAACATTGTTTCCTATGAGGGATGGGTGTACGGGATGCCGCATGATTTGGGTCCTATTGATCTGACCCAGGTGGATGTCATTGAAATGCCAGGTGTCATTCGGGATGTTTCGCGTGATGCAGTGGAGTCCGAAGTGATTTCTCGTAGTAAAGAAAAAAGGCAGGTTGCCTAAGTGTGGTGGAAGCGCCGGGCTGTTGCTGCACCTCCGAGCCAAGCTCTGTCAACCCACGGCATTTTGCAACATGCCGAGCCTGACTCGTGGCGAGATCACCGGTTTGGTCTGTCGAAGCCAAGATGGGATCGTCTAAAGGGGCGCGCCTTTTGGGTCACGGGGGCTGGTACAGGTTACGGTCGTGCAATCGCATTGGCGCTAGCTGCAGCGGGTGCCCAAGCGTTCATTACTGGGCGACGCATTGCAAAGCTGGAAGAAACAAAAGCCGAGGGGCGTGCGCTCGGCATTGATGTCGAACTCTGCCATCCGGTGGTTGCCGACATTACCTCCGAGGCTGAGCTTGCAGGTGCCATTGAGTCGATAGCTCGACATACTGGGCAACTGTCTGGATTGATCAACAGTGCTGCGCTTCCACAACCTGACGCAGGCGGATATCCGCTGTCCGAACTAAGCAGTGAGCGTTGGACCGAGCTCATCCAAACCAACGTAACAGCGCAGTGGCTAACCGCTAAAGCTGCTTTGCCACTCCTAACTTCAGGCGACGAGACTCGTGTGCTATTTCTCACATCCGAGGCTGGATGGGCCGATACCCCAGGCTTCGGACCTTACAACATCAGCAAGTCGGCTGTGAATACGCTGGGAGTTTCGCTTGCCGCAGAATGCAAAGCAAGATTCCCAGAGAAAGATATTCAGATCAACGTTCTGGTCCCTGGAGAGGCTAGAACAGAAATGAATCAGGGATCAGAGATAAGCCCTTATTCTGTGGTCAGCATGGTCTTGGCGTTGCTATCTCACCCTGCTGGGGGGCCAACCGGACATTTCTTCCACCGGGATGGTCGGCACCTTACTTTCGGATATTCGCCTTCCTACATTGGGGATATTTTGGTTCGATGAAATTGTTTACATTTAACTAAGGAGCATAAATGAAACCCATTATTCTCGCTGCAACAATTACTGTCTTTCTTATTTCTGCATGTGATAGTCAGGAAAATAAACAATCCACCATTTCAACGGTCCCACAAATACAAAAGCCAGCTATTTCGTCGATCCCAGCTGAGGTCGGCTCAGCCAATAGTAGCCTGCCAGTTCAGGTTCAAGTTGTGGGTAATTACAACATAGTAAAATTCAAAGGTAAGTTTTATGCGTGCCCCCACGGGCAGGAAATTAACTGGGAAAAGGATGATGTCACCAAGTTTCCTGGTGTTTTTGTGGCTGATAGTCAAGACGCTGCAATAGCGATGATTAAACGCTAATTTTCTGATCCGTTGATTTCTCTGTTATTGCCTACTCGGGGGCGTCCTGCTCTCGTGAATCGTCTTTTTGCAAGTATTGCTGAGACGACATCTCGCCTTGATCAAGTCGAGGTGGTTCTGTACGTCGATGAAGACGATATGAGCAGTCACGATCTGGACAGCACGGACTTCCGTGTCGTTCGGATTGTTGGCCCCGCATTGTCCATGGGGGGATACAACAGCGCCTGTTTGCAGAGAGCGCGGGGCGACGTGCTCATCCTAGCCAATGACGATATGGTGATCCGCACTCCAGGCTGGGATGATCGTATTCGTGCGATGAATGCCGAGTTCGAGGACCAGATTTGTCTCGGCTATGCAAACGATCTTTTCAAAAAGAGCCGGTTCTGCACTTTCCCGATCATGTCACGCCGTACCTGCGAACTTCTTGCTGATCCCTACCCGGCCGCATACCGAAGAGCCTTCATCGACGTTCATCTCTTCGATATCTTCAAACGACTCCAGCATGCCGGATTTGATCGTATTCGCTATTACGACGACTTGGTATTTGAACATCTTCACTATCGAACCGGTAAGGCGCCCTACGATGAGACCTATGGCTACGCCCGAAACCGACGGTTCGCTGATGACCCGACTTTCATCGCCTTGACCGCCATGCGGAGCGCAGCGGCGAACCGGTTGATCAGCGCGATTCGAAAAGAACCGATTGTAGAAGGTCGCGATGTGAATTTTCAAGGCGATGTGCCCTCTGGCATTCCCAGTGCGGTTCGCTTGTTTACTTGCAGGTTTTTGCTGGATGGTGAATTGCCGTACCGGTGGCGAATCTTTCTCTGGTACTGGTTTATCGGCAGGTATCTCGCGGCCAACGGATTTCTGCGACCATTTGTTCGGTAGCCATCACTGGGTGATACGAAAACGATTATGAAGAGCATTTTAGATTCCAGGGAGATCGCTGCCTGCACAAGCGATATTGAGCAACGTGTTTATACATCCCGTCTTTTGGGACGAGACAAGACTCTGGTTCTTCACGGTGGTGGCAATACCTCGGTGAAGGCGTCCCAAAAGAATGCCTTTGGCGAGGATGAAGACATTCTTTTCGTCAAGGGGAGCGGCTGGGATCTTGAAAAGATTGAGGGGGGCGGATTCTCGCCCGTACGGCTGGATCACCTCAAGCGGTTGGCCAAATTGACGTCACTGCCCGATCCAGCGATGGTCAATGAGTTGGTCACCCACATGACGCGGGCTTCTGCCCCAGTGCCATCGGTTGAAGCCATTCTTCATGCGATCCTGCCGTACAAGTATGTCGATCATACTCATGCCGATGCGGTGGTGACAGTTACCAACTCGGTGAACGGCGAAGCTCGTATCCGTGAGATCTATGGCGACTCGGTGGTCGTCATTCCCTATGTGATGCCGGGTTTTGATCTGGCTCGGGTATGTGCGGTGGAATTCGGGCGACAGGTGGGGCCACAGACCATCGGCATGGTATTGCTGAACCACGGAATTTTCTCTTTTGGCGAGACAGCAAAGGAATCGTACGAGCGCATGATCGAACTGGTCGGGCGCTCCGAGGAGTATCTCAAGCGCAACAAGGCTTGGGATATCGAGTGGAACACAGTTGGGACACCGGCTGAAAACGTCGGACTCGATCTGGCGCGCCTGCGCAAAGATATTTCAGTCGTTGCAGATTTTCCGGTGGTGATGGTGCGGCACAAGGATGCGCATTCTCTTTCCTTCGTTGGCCGTGACGATGTTGCAACGATTGCGCAGCAGGGGCCCGCAACGCCGGATCATGTGATCCGCACCAAGCGGCTGCCGATGCTCGGGCGCGATGTCGCGGCCTACGCGGAGGCCTATCGTGCCTACTTCGCTGCGCACGAGCCCATGGCGAAGGAGCGCAAGACCATGCTGGACCCGGCCCCGCGATTGGTGCTTGATCCAGAACTAGGCATGTGCTCGGTCGGCCGGTCGGCGAAGGATGCTGCCATCGTGGCGGAGATCTACGCTCACACGATGGAAATTGTCTCCCGTGCGACGGCGCTTGGCGGTTATCGGGCGCTGCCGGCGCGCGACATTTTCGATGTCGAGTATTGGGATCTGGAGCAGGCCAAGCTGAAGAAGGGCGGTAAGCCTGCTGCGTTCGCCGGCGAGGTTGCGCTGGTGACCGGTGCTGCATCGGGCATCGGCAAGGCTTGCGTCGACTCATTGTTGGCAAGAGGGGCTGCGGTGGTGGGTATCGATCTGAATCCCGCGATAACCTCACTTTACGATCGCCCGGATTTCCTTGGTCTTGAGTGCGATGTCGCATCCGACGAGCAGTTGAAGTCTGCGCTGATGCGCACGGCGGAGGCCTTTGGCGGACTGGATATGCTGGTGCTGAACGCCGGAATATTTCCGGGTGGCTGCCGCATCGACGCACTGGGAACAGACGAGTGGCGCAAGGTCATGCAAGTCAATCTGGATGCCAATTTCGTGCTGATGCGTGAGGCGCATCCCTTCTTGAAGTTGGCGCCGCGTGGTGGCCGCGTGGTGATCATCGGCTCAAAGAACGTGCCTGCACCCGGGCCCGGTGCGGCAGCCTACTCGGCATCGAAGGCAGCCTTGAACCAGTTGGCGCGGGTAGCGGCGCTTGAGTGGGGTGGCGACAACATTCGCATCAATTCTCTGCATCCGAACGCGGTTTTTGATACCGGCATCTGGACGGAAGAGGTGCTGGCCTCACGGGCGAAGCACTACGGCCTGACGGTCGATGCCTACAAGAAGAATAATGTGCTCAAGACGGAAGTGACCAGCCGTGACGTCGCCGAACTGGCGGCGGAGATGTGCGGGGCGCTGTTCGCCAAGACCACGGGGGCGCAAGTTCCCGTTGATGGTGGCAATGACCGGGTTATTTGATCCAGGCCAGGCTTGGGTATTCTGAATATTTGGGGAGGTGTTCATCATGGGGAGTAACAACCGGCCGGCAGTTCTCGGCATTATCGGTGGCAGCGGCGTCTATGACATCGAAGGCCTGACCAACAAGCGCTGGGAGCGTGTGAACTCCCCCTTTGGTGAGGCCTCGGATGAACTGCTGTTCGGCGAACTGAACGGGCAGCAGATGGTGTTTTTGCCCCGTCATGGTCGTGGTCACAAGATTCCGCCTTCCGAGATCAACTTCCGCGCCAATATCGATGCCCTCAAGCGTGCCGGGGCGACCGACGTGATCTCGGTCAGCGCGGTGGGGTCGTTGCGGGAAAACCTGCGACCGGGGATGTTCGTGATCGTCGATCAGTTCATCGACCGCACCTTTGCTCGTGTCAAAAGCTTTTTTGGTACTGGTTGTGTGGCTCATGTGTCGATGGCGCATCCGGTATGCAACCGGCTGGGCGACCATCTCGAAGCGGCAGCCCGGGAAGCCGGCATTGAGGTGGCACGCGGCGGTACCTATCTGGTGATGGAAGGGCCGCAGTTTTCCAGCCTGGCTGAATCGGAGCTTTACCGCAGCTGGAATTGCGATGTGATCGGCATGACCAACATGCCTGAAGCCAAACTCGCGCGCGAGGCCGAGATTTGCTATGCCACGGTGGCGATGGTGACCGATTACGATTGCTGGCATCCAAACCACGACGACGTCACAGTCGATGCCATCATCAAGGTGCTGCTGGCCAATGCGGACAACGCCCGTAGCCTGGTCAAGAAGGTGGCGCCGCGTCTGCATGGCGATGGTAAGGCTGTCACTTGCAGCTGCCGGTCTGCGCTCGAACATGCCCTGATTACCGCGCCGGAAGCTCGCGACCCCGAGATGATCAAGCGTCTCGACGCCGTTGCCGGTCGCCTATTGAATTCCCGCTAACCTATCCGGAGTATAAGAATCATGCCCATCAAGTCGCGCATCCGTACAGTGCCGCACTACCCCAAGCAGGGGATCATGTTTCGTGACATCACCACGCTGCTGAAAGACCCTGTCGGTTTCCGCATCACCATCCATGAACTGGCCAACCGTTACACCGGGATGAAGATCGACAAGATCGCCGGCATCGAATCGCGCGGCTTTATCCTCGGTGCGCCGCTGGCCTACCTGCTGGGCGTCGGTTTCGTGCCGATCCGCAAGAAAGGCAAGCTGCCGGCTGAGACCATTGGGCACGACTACGAGCTCGAATATGGCACTGACCGCATCGAGATGCACACGGATGCCGTAAGCAAGGGTGATAAGGTGTTGCTGGTCGATGATCTGATCGCTACGGGTGGTACTGCTGAAGCGGCGGTCAAACTGATCGAGAAGATGGGGGGCGAGATCGTCGAGTGCTGCTTCGCCATCGACCTGCCGGACATCGGCGGGCGGGCACGCCTCGAAAAGCTCGGCCAGAAGGTCTTTGCCCTTTGTGAATTTGAAGGCGACTGACGATGTCGGTACAGAATCAATCCGTGGAAACTCTCCGCTGGCGGGACGGCAAACTGGAGATGATCGACCAGCGCGTGCTGCCGGCCACCTTCACCTACCTTCCCTACACTTCGGCGGCCGAGACCGCCGAAGGTATCCGTTCCATGGTGGTGCGTGGTGCGCCAGCCATCGGCTGTGCGGCCGCCTATGGCGTGGCGCTCGAAGCCCTGTGCCTGCGTACCGCTTCACCCGAAGACTTTGCGGCAGGAATGAACAAGGCTTTCGACGTGCTGGCGGCTAGCCGACCGACGGCGGTCAATCTGTTCTGGGCCTTGAAGCGCATGCGCACAGTCTGGGATGCCGTCAAGGAACAACCCGTTGGCGCGATTGCAGAGCGACTGCTGGCCGAGGCGCACGAAGTGACGGCCGAAGATATCCGCATCAACCGCGCGATGGGGGCGTTCGGCGCCGAACTGTTGCCAGATGGCGCGCGCGTGCTGACTCACTGCAACGCCGGGGCGTTGGCGACCGCCGGGCACGGCACGGCGCTGGGCGTGCTCCGTTCTGCCGTCGAGGCCGGCAAGAAGATTTCCGTGATTGCCGATGAAACGCGACCCTTTCTGCAAGGTGCGCGCCTGACCGCCTGGGAGATGGTGCAGGAGAATATTCCCGTGACGTTGATCACCGACAACATGGCTGGCTTCATGATGAGCAAGGGCGAGGTCGATGCCGTGGTGGTGGGTACCGACCGCGTGGCAGCCAACGGTGATGTCGCCAACAAGATTGGAACGTATATGGTCGCGGTGCTGGCCAAGCGTCACAACATTCCTTTTTATGTTGCCTGCCCGCTGTCGACGATTGACCTGAGTATTCCAGATGGCAGCGCAATCCCGATCGAGGAGCGTGCTGCGGAGGAAGTGACCGGCTTCCGCGACTGTCAGTGGGCGGCGCAAGGGGTCAAGGTGCGTAACCCGGCCTTCGATGTCACGCCAGCCGAATTGGTGAGCGGGTTGATCACTGAAAAAGGCGTGGTGCATCAGCCGAATCGTGACAAGGTTGAGGCGCTATTCTCCTGATGGAGTATCCGCCTTCTCGATTTCGACCGGCACTCTTTCTCGACCGGGACGGGGTAATCAATGTCGAGAAGAACTATGTTCATCGCATCGAAGATTTCGAGTTTCTCGATGGGATTTTCGACCTCTGCCGTGCGGCTGCCGAAAGAAATATGCCCATCGTGGTTGTCACCAACCAGGCAGGGATTGGCCGTGGCTACTATTCCGAAGCGCAATTTCAAACGCTGACAGACTGGATGAGGGCTCGATTTGAGGAAGAGAGAGCGCCCATCAGCGCCGTGTACTTCTGCCCCTATCACCCTGAGCAGGGGGTCGGAGAGTATCGGAAGGAGTCATTCGACCGAAAACCGAACCCCGGGATGTTCTTGCGCGCCCGCGATGATCTGGGGTTGGATCTGGCCCGTTCGATCCTGATCGGGGATAAGGCTTCGGATATCGCTGCGGCGAAGGCGGCGGGAGTCGGGCTAACCGTGTTGTTGGGAGCGGATGTTGAAAACGTCACGCCGGACAGGGTGGTGGCTTCGCTGCATGAGGCTTGCGATTTCCTGTTCTCGAGGGAGTTGGTATGACCGAACACGTTGATGCCGTGGTTGTCGGTGCAGGCGTCGTCGGCCTTGCGTGTGCCCGCGCCTTGGCACGGGCCGGCAAGGAAACCATCATTCTTGAACGACACGGGGCTTTCGGTACCGAGACCAGTGCTCGCAACAGCGAAGTGATTCATGCCGGCATCTATTATCCCGCTGGTTCGTTCAAGGCGAGCCTTTGCGTTGCAGGCCGGAAGCAACTGTATGACTATTGCGAGCAGTATGGCGTAGCCCACAGTCGCTGCGGCAAACTCATCGTCGCCACTTCAGCGGAGCAGGACGCGAAACTGGTGGACATACAGCAGCGCGCGGTTGCGAACGGTGTGACCGACCTCTGCTTCTTGACTGCGGCGGAAGCCATGACGCTGGAGCCGGAACTGCACTGCACTTCAGCGCTCCTGTCGCCTTCAACGGGTATTGTCGATAGTCATGGGCTGATGCTTGCACTTCTCGGTGATGCCGAACGACACGGGGCTGTGTTGGCCGTGCAGAGTCCTTTGGTTTCTGCAGCAGTTCGTGATGATGGGATTGAGATTGTGGCCGGCGGGGAATCTTCAACCACGTTGCTGGCAGATATCGTGATCAATTCAGCAGGGCTTTCGGCACCGGCAGTGGCAGGTCTGATCGATGGACTTCCTCAGGCATTGGTACCGCGTCCATATCTTGCCAAGGGCAACTACTTCTCTTTGGCGGGGAGGTCTCCTTTTTCCCATCTGATTTACCCCGTTCCTGAGGCAGGGGGGCTCGGTGTTCATTTGACGCTCGACCTGGGGGGGCAAGCACGCTTTGGCCCGGATGTGGAATGGATCGATGAAATCGATTACCACGTCGCCCCTGAGCGGTGCCAGCGCTTTTATGGCGCTATCCGCAAGTATTGGCCACGACTGAGCGATGATGCATTGCAGCCAGCCTATTCCGGCATCAGACCGAAGATCGCCGGCCCCAATGAGATCGATGCTGATTTCCTGATTCAAGGGCCTGCCGCTCATGGCATCCCGGGTCTTGTCAACCTTTTTGGTATCGAGTCACCTGGCCTGACGTCATGCCTGTCAATCGCTGAAGCAGTGTGCAAATCGTTGGACCCTGAATTGTGATCCTTGTAACTGGAGCCAACGGATTTATCGGTCGCGCGCTCATGGCGGAACTTGCTGCGCAGAAATCGAGTGTTCGTGGGGCTGTGCGTCATTCCGGCGCATTCCTTCCGGATTGCGAGTGCGTGGTTGTCGGTGAAGTGAATGGGAACACCGATTGGCATGATGCATTAGCCGACGCTACGGCGGTTGTGCATCTGGCCGCCCGCGCACACATTACGCACGAGACGGCTGAAGACTCCCTTGCTGCGTTTCGTGCTGTCAACACCGAAGGCACGTTGAACCTGGCGCGGCAGGCAGCTCAGGCCGGAATTCGTCGCTTCGTTTTCGTGAGTACGACTAAGGTCAATGGCGAGGGCCGTGAGTCCGCCTATACCGAAACTGATGAGTCAGCGCCTGAGGACGCATATGCCATTTCAAAGTGGGAAGCGGAGCAGGGACTTCGGAAAATCGCAGCTCAGACTGGAATGGAGATTGTTGTCCTCAGGGCACCATTGGTCTATGGGCCTGGCGTAGGCGCAAATTTTCTTCGACTGCTGACCGCAATCGATGCCGGGTGGCCTTTGCCGTTGGGTGGGATCGTCAATTGCCGTAGCTTGATCTATCTCGGCAATCTGGTGGATGCGATCATTGTGTCGCTCAGCCACCCCAATGCAGCAAACACGCTATTTCTTCTTTCCGACTTCGAAGATGTCTCAACGACAGAACTCATTCGCCGCTTGGCAGCAGCATTGGACGTGAAGCCAAGATTGTTTGCTCTGCCTCGTACCCTAATAAGGCAGGCCGCTATCGTACTCAATAAGCGTAGAGCTGTTGATCGACTTTGGGGTTCGCTATTTATCAATAGCAGCAACATTCAACGCGAGTTGGATTGGTTGCCACCGTTCTCCATGGATATTGGGTTGGCTGAAACTGCGAAGTGGTATCGTCGTGTCCGTGGAGATGCCTGATTGAGTGGCCTAATTGTCCTTCTCGTTTCAGCGGCCGCCCTGGCACTGATAGGTGCCTACGTTGTTTTTCGGTACGCAGGGCAGTTAGGTTTATTGAAGGACCGAAATCACCGCTCAAGCCATGTGCAGCCGACACCAAACGGCGGTGGGCTGGGAATCGTAATCGCTTCTACGGTGGCGGGCGTTTGGTTGGCATGGGGGCAATCACAGGCACTCGCGGCCCCGATAGTATTTGCCGTTCCGCTGGCACTGGTCGGGTTGTTGGATGACATCCGGCATTTGTCGGCCCGTGTTCGCCTGGGGGTGCAGGTGGCCGTTTGCACGGGATTGTTGATTGCCCTTGGAACAGTTCCTGAAATCGTCGTCGGCAATGTCGTATTAGGCGGTCTGGTTTTGTCCGGAGTGGTTCTCCTGACCGGCGTGTGGTGGATCAACTTGTTCAACTTCATGGACGGCATCGATGGCATTGCCGGAGCGCAAGCCGTATTCATGTTGTTGGCCGGGGCCGCCTTGACTGCATGGGGAAATCCCGATGCGATGGCCAGTCCCCTCTGGGTGTTGATGCTTTGCATCGTCGCGGCCACGGTTGGATTCTTGCTAATGAACTGGCCGCCCGCCAAAATCTTCATGGGCGATACGGGTAGCACCTGGCTGGGCTTCATGATCTTTGCGCTGGCACTGCTCACCGTACAATCCGGGTGGTTGAGCTATGCGGTATGGTTGGCGTTGGGCGCCGTATTTGTGACCGATGCGACCGTTACGCTGCTGACACGCATGGCGCTCGGGGAGCGCTGGTATGAGGCGCATTGCCATCATGCCTACCAGCGTTTGGCCCGGCGCTGGCAGGGCGAACGAAACGCAGGCCATCGCTCTGTCACCTTGTTGGTCGCTATGGTCAACCTGCTATGGTTGGCACCCATGGCCTGGGCCTGCATGCAGTGGCCACAGTGGATACCCGGCTTGGTTATCCTGGCGTATGCACCGCTGGTGATGGGTACATTGGCTTTGGGGGCGGGAAAACCGGAATGATGGAGCAATCGATGAAACAAGTGGTTTGGCACGGTGGTCATGTATCGGCAGAAGACAGGCAGCGATTGCTCAGCCAGTCAGCGCTGACAATTTGGTTAACCGGGCTGAGTGCTTCCGGCAAATCCACGCTTGCTTTCGCGCTTGAGCGCCATCTGATCAACGCTGGCCGAGCGTGTTACGTGCTTGACGGAGACAATGTCCGGCACGGGCTCAACGGCAATCTCGGCTTTTCGCACGAGGACCGCACGGAGAACATTAGGCGGATAGCGGAAGTGGCCCATCTGATGAATGACGCCGGCCTGATTGTCATCACCGCATTCATCTCGCCGTATCGAGAAGATCGCGCCATGGCCAAGCGCATTATCGGCTCAGAGCGATTTCGTGAGGTGTATGTGAGCACGCCGATTCAGGTCTGCGAACAACGGGATCCGAAAGGCCTCTATGGTATGGCGAAGGCAGGCAAGCTGGCTCACTTTACCGGAGTTTCAGATCCCTACGAGCCACCGGAGGCGCCGGATATGGTTATCGACACCTCGCTGGTCTCGGTCGAGGAAGAGGTGGAACGAATTGCCGTGTTGGCGCAAACGATTGGCGCGTAATATTGACGAGTCAATAAGTTCGGATGTGCAAGCCCGAGGGGCTGAGAACACCGGAGTTGTCAGACCGGATTTTCGAAAAACAGCGAACTGGACTTGCACTCGGTACATTCCCGGTAAAACTTCCGCCCTTCCTTCCGGATGCGCTCCTTGTGACCATCGACGCCACAGCCGAGCTTGATCGGCGTGTTTCCCTCGCAAGCTGCGCATTTGAAGTAATAGCCGAACTTCCCGTACTGCACGGAGATTTTGTGTCGCGGGTTTTTAGACCTGTCCGGTTCTGTAGCACATGAATTGTCCGCTTTTCCTGTTGCGGGCGGGAGCTGGCTGCGGGCATAGCCCGGAGCCGGTTTCCGCCCGCAACGACGCGCCTGGCGGACGGATCAGGCGGCCTGTTGCAAGTCCTCGGTGATGGGTATTCCCTCCGGCGTGAAGTAAGCCAGTCCGCGCGGCCCGTGAAACAGCGCGAGAGCCCCGTTGGCGTAGCGATTCACCCGCACCCGCGTCTTGACGTAGTTGCAGCGATGCCGATCCGCCGGAATCTGCAGGATCAGGTTCTCGAAACGCACACAGTTATCGGCACCGACGATACGCTCAACCTGCTCGCACAGGATGTCGTCCAGGCTGCCGCCGATCCACGGCACAAAGGCCGATCCGTCCGCCATCGCCGGCTGGGCAAACTCGGCGTTGTGGGCCGGCATATAGACCTCCCGAAGGTAGCGGTTGGCCTGGACCATGCTGGTGATGCCGGCCAGTGCCAACTCCTGTGGCAACCGCCCCTGATGCGTGCCAAAGGCCCGCTCCGAACGCCCCCGCGCCTCGGGCGAGTAGGCAGCGATCATGTCGATACCCAGTTGCTTCATGGCCCGCCCGAACTGGGTGGGGTTCTCGCGATCTACTTTGCCGCCCGCTTCGGGTGTGTGCCAGTAATGGCTGCCACGGTCGCTGTAGAAGGAGCTGAACAGCCCCCGGGCGACGATCACGTCCCGCACCCCTTGAAGGCTGCTTGCCGTGCCTTCCTCGCTCACGAAGAACATGGAGTAGTGCTCGCTGGTGGCGTCGTCCAGGGTGACGATCAGGTCCCAGCGTTGTCCGGCAACCCATTCGTGGTCGCTGCCGTCCTGATGGATCATCATGCCCGGCAGGGCGCTACGCTCCCGCCGTTTCCGGTGGGCACCCCGCTTCTCGGCCTTGGGCACCAGTTCGGCTTCTTGCAGACGCTTCTTGACCCAGGTGTAGCTGCGTACGCCGCCGACCCGCCGGTACCAGCTATGGAAGTGCTTGACGTTCCAGCCAATGTGCTGGCTTCGGTACTGCTGGGTCAGCGCCATCACTTCATCGACCGGCGCCCGCCGGTTCGAGATTTGCTCCAGCCGCCGGTCGATCAGACCTTCCAAGCCTTCTGCCTCGTACCTCGCCAGGTACCGCCGAAAGTTGCGCTCGCACATCCCCAGTATCCGCGCAGCTTCGCCCTGCGTCAGCCGCCCCGCGTTCCAGCCTTCATACGCTTCTTCGAATCTCATCTTCCGGATCTCCTGTAGCAGTTCCGTCGGCTTCATCTCGTGCCCCCTTCGGGGCACTATGACAACCGGACAGATGGCGTGCTACAGAACCGGACAACTCATTAACTCGCAACACTGCACGGAGATTTTGTTGCTACCGCATTGGCGGCATGCCAGACTCGTCGGCTTTTCACTAACCGGGGCGACGATCTCCGCACTGGCAGTAGAGGGAGTGGGAGCAGGGGTTGCGGGTGGGGACGGGGGAGAATCGCTGAATCCGAATTTGGCGGCGTAGTTGACCGCAATGGGACGATGCAGCGAGCACAGTTGCCTCCCAATAGCTTCGATGGTTTCCGTGGATACAAACTTGCCCATGCTACCCAGCGTATCCAGGAGGCTTTCATTGTCCCATTGCTTTTCAATGGTCTTGAGCAATACATCGGCCTTGATGATCCGGCTGCCATCGAATTTCTTTGACCGGTCGATTCGAGCGCTGGCCGAGGCGAGGACATAAGACTCGAAGCTTGGGGTCAGGCGGAGGCCTAACCGCGTGGGCATGTCGATGACGCCGAACGCATCTTTCAAGACTTCGATATGGCGCTCGTTTTGCGCCAGTGGCGACGGCATGCCTTCATAGGCTTTCTTGTAGTCGTTCCAGCGCAGGAATTCGCCCTCGTCGGTGATTTTCATTCCGGAGTTGAAGTGCTTGGTTTCCAGCACGAACACCGTCAGGGTGCGGTGGATCAACAGATGATCGATCTGGGCGACACGGCCATTGATCTCGAGCCGCAGATCATGGATGACTGCGGTCATCTTCGACGACTTGAAGTCGAAGTCGATCAAATAGGCAGATTCCTCCTCGCCCTTGATACCGGCCCGCAATATTTTGAGTTCCTTGTCGACGGATTGCTTTTGAGCTTCCGTGGCATCGGGCCGTTTTCGGAGGGTTTCGAGAGTAGCAACGGCAGGCTGCTTGCTGTCAGCGTGTTTGATGATCATTCGGGACAGTCTGGGACAGAGGGTGACGGGGAAACCGTCATCATATCGAAAGCTCGTGCTGCGCTCTACGTGAAATCAACTTTCGTTGATCTTCGAAATGCGCCCGTAAAGGTCACATTTCGGCGACGCAAGGTGACATTCGGTCCCTACCATGCGGGCCATGAATCGCTTGCCCGTTGCCATCCTGTTTGCGTCACTGTCTGTTACCGGACATGCCAGTTGCTTTGAGCAGGCCGGGGCAAGATACGGTGTCTCCCCGGTATTACTAAGCGCCATTTCACAGGTTGAGTCCAACGGGAACCCGCTTGCGAGGAATGTGAATCGCGACGGCAGCGAAGATATCGGGCACATGCAGATCAACAGTCGCTGGCTGCGCGTGCTGGCGTCTCATGGCATTGACCGTCGGGCGCTGATCGATCCATGTCTCAACACGCATGTTGGTGCCTGGATTCTGGCGCAAAGCATCCGTGCGCATGGCTATGGCTGGGAAGCCATCGGTGCCTACAACGCCAAGAGCCCGAGCAAGCGCGTGGTCTATGCCCATCGTGTGGCAGCGGCCTTGAAGGCAAGGCGATCCTGATGCGCGCACTCGTTTCGATGGGAATGGTGATGGTGATGTCCGGATGCGCCAATGTGCCTGAACTGGCCAATCACGATCCGGTTCGCCATGCCATCGGCTGGATCAATCGACAGTTTCTGGCGTGTCCTGAAACCGAATGTCCTTCCCCCACTCGCAAGACCCTGGCGGTCGTGGATCTTCCATCTCGTCCGCAGAAAACACTGGATTCAGTCAAAGAAGTTGATGCAGTCCCCAAGGTCATACCGACCAAAGAATCGGTCGAGAAGCGCACCGTTCATTTTCAGTTTGGCAAGGCTTTGCCCACGCCGCAGGGCCTCAAAACCATTCTCGACCTGCCTCCCAATGCGAAGGCTGCGACCAGGATCGAACTCGATGGCCGGACCGACGACATCGGACCGAAAGCAGTCAACGACCGTCTGGCAAGACAACGTGCCGAGCATGTTCGTGACTGGCTGCTCAGGGAAGGAGTGAAGGCGCCCATCGTGCTGTCAGCCGAGGGAGGGTGCTGTTTTGCGGACAGCGACAAGACCGAGAGCGCACGTCAGCGCAATCGGCGCGTCGAGGTTCGTCTGGTGCATCGCGTCTTGGGACGGGATGCGGTTGGCAACAAGCAGGGAGCGCAATGAAGTGAAGTTACCCCATACCCGCGGATTCATCCGCGACATCGCCATCGCCGGCGGCTTTATCGCCATCGGCATTCTGGCCCCGGGATCTCCGATCGAAAACGGCTTTGAAGCCCACCTTGGCGGGATTTCCGTCGGCCTGGGCCTGGGCTGGTTGATCAAGTGTTTTATTGACCTACAAGGGAGCAGTCATGCAAAACAGTCGTGAATGGTTGCGGGCGGTATTCGCGCTCGTTCTTCTGGGTGCCGCCACCGGCGCGCTGGCCGGTACGACCGGTACCGAGTTCCAGAGTCTCTACACCTGGCTGACCGGCCTGGTGCAGGGCTATTTCGGCAAGGCGGCGGCCGTTGCCGCCATTGGTCTGGGAGCGCTGTTTTCCCTGGCACGGCTGAACCCGATCGCCATCCTTTCCGGAATCGGCTTTGCCGTCTTCCTCCAGTACGCGCCGACCATCGCGTCGGGCATCCTGACAGCAACGATCTGAGCAAGCGATGGAAGAGATCGGTTACATCCCAAAATCACTGGAAGCGCAGGAGCGCTTCCTTTGGTGGGATTTCGATCAGGCCATTCTCTTCCTGCTCGTGATGGGCATGGGCGTGGTATCGGGCGCGATGATGGCCGGGATGATTTTTGGCGGTCTGGTGGCCTGGCAGTATGGGCGTCTCAAAACTGGCAAGCATCCCAAATTCGCGCTGCACGCGTTGTACTGGTGGCTGCCGAGCTGGATCGTGATCCGGGCACGGACCACGCCACCCTCCCATTGCCACTTCTTCCTGGGCTGAGCCATGAAATTCAGTCGATTCACTGCCGATCGGGATAACCAGCGCAACGAAATCTACTTCATGCGGATTGCGGTTGGCGGTCTCGTTCTCGCCTTGCTGGCCAATGCAGGGGCCGCGCTCACCGTTGCCGGTTCGGAACGGACCATTCTGGTTCCCCCTGACATCCACACGTCCTTCTGGGTGAGCGGGCAGAAGGTCTCTACCGAATACTTGCAGGAGATGGCCTATTGGTATGCGGGACTGGCGCTGAACATCACGCCTCACGTCGCCGACTACCAAAAGAACCAGTTTCTCAAGTATGCCGCGCCCAGCGAGTACGGCCGCTTGCAGGCCGAATTCGGGGCACGTGCCGATTTCATTCGCAAGAACAACGCCTCGACCCAGTTTTCCACACAGGCCATGACGGTCGACGAGAACGCCATGAAAGTGGCGCTCTCCGGCGTGCTGCAAACCTGGGTCAGCGACAAGAAGGCTGCCGAAAAGCAGACCGCCTATGTCGTCGGCTTTCGCTATCTCAACGGGAGACTCCATGTATCCGAGTTCAAGGAAACCAGCGATCAGGATCCATTCGGTGCTGCCAGCAGCGCTGCAATGCCTGTGGCGACTGGTGGCGCTGCTATTCCTCGGTAGCGCAAGCACTGTCATCGCTGGTCAGTATCTGGAAGGCAGTCCGGACGATGGGCTGACCGCCACGATTTCGCGTGGCGAACCCAGCCTGATCCGCATCGAGGGTCGCAAGATTCGCCGGATTCAGGGTGTCGAGGGCGAATTCCAGGTCAATCCCGACAAGGAAACCGGCGTGGCCTACCTGAAGCCGGTCACCGACAAGCCGATGATCAGCCTGTTTGTCGCCGACGATGCCGGTCGGCATTGGAAGCTCAACCTGAAGATTGAGGATGTTCCGGCCGAAACGGTGGTCATCCGTGACCGCAGCCGCTTGCGTCAGGAGGCCGTGGCCAATGGGGTCGATGAGCCGCGCAATACAGCGATTCGGCGTGTCCTGCTTGCGCTCTCGCGTGATGCCGAACCGGAAGACATGGTGGTGCGTGATCGTCTGGAGATCGTGCCGCTGTGGAATGAAGCCCGGTTCGTGTTGGTGCGCACGCTGGAGGGTTCCTTGGTCGGAGAGAAGTACCAATTGACCAACGTTTCAAAAACACGGATGGTCATCGACGAACGCGAACTCTATCGCCGCGGCGTGTTGGCGGTCATGATCGAAGCGCTGGAGCTGGAACCCGGTGAGGCGACCCAGGTGTTTGTGGTGCTGGAGGGGCGTGATGGCTGAGCCAGCGACCTCGCGCGTGTCGGGCGCCATCGCCCGGCTGTCGCCCAAGCATCGCCAGTACCTGATTCTCGGTCTGGGCGTGTCCAGCTTCATGTTGCTGGTGTTTGGCGGCGTAGCCATCTGGGACAAGCCGGTACAACTACCGCAAGGCGCCGTTCAATCCCGGCCGCAACCGATGCCGATCAACGCGCCCGGTGCTCAGGCCGATCCCCGTGACATCTGGATGAGCAAGAGTGCCGAGCAGATGCGGCAGATGGAGGACATGATCCAGGGATTGCGGCAACAGGTAGATACGCTGGACAAGAAGCCGGCGACGACGATACCGCCAGCGCTGTCTCTACCTTTGCCGCCAGCACCGATGCCACCTCTGGCCGCACCGGGCGCCATGCCGTCAGTGATCTTGCCACCTCCACCCGGACATCCGCCGGCCGCCGGCCTGCCGAATCGGAAGCCTGGGGAGTTGGACGTTGCCATGGACACTGCAAATCCTCCACGGCCACCCGGCATCGCCTCGTTCGAGGTCAGCGATGCTCGCTTGGCCGTACCGAGTCAAGGCGCCAAGTCCGACCCGAAAAAGGAGGTACGCAGTTATGTCCCCTCGGGATCGTTCTTCCGTGCGGCCTTGCTCGGTGGCCTTGATGCGCCGACCGGCGGTCAAGCGCAAAGCAATCCCCATCCGGTGCTCATGCGGGTGCAGGACAACGCCTTCCTCCCCAATCGCTACCGTTTCCAGATCAAGGAATGTCACGCGCTGGGGGCCAGTCACGGCGATATCAGTTCAGAACGAGCCTATATCCGGCTTGAATCGCTCTCGTGTGTCCGGCATGACGGTCGGGCGATCGATGTGCCGGTCAAAGGCTATGTGGTTGGCGAGGATGGCAAGGCCGGCATGCGCGGGCGTCTGGTCAGCAAGCAGGGACAGGTCCTGGCCAATGCGCTGGTGTCAGGCATCGGTGCCGGTATCGGTCAGGCGGTCCAGCAGAGTGCGACGACTTATTCAACGAGTCCCCTCGGCACCATCGGAACCGTCGATACCGGCAAGCAATTGCAGGCTGGTATCGGTACCGGTGTGGGCAAGGCGCTTGATCGCCTGTCCCAGTACTACATCACGCTGGCCGAGAAGATGTTTCCGATCATCGAGGTCGATGCCGGACGCACCGTGGATGTGGTGTTCACCAAAGGCTTCTCGCTGGAGACCGAAGGTACCAGCGGAACGCCCGATACCTACACCGACATCTGGCGCCGGGGGCGCGAGGTCCAGAAGAAGCCCCTGGAACCCTGATCCAACATCGCCCGACACAACCCAACACTATTTCTACCGAATTCAGACAGGAGTCTTCGATGTTCGCTACTTACCGTCCCATGGCCACCGCTGCACTGCTGGCTACCCTCTGCCTTGCAACGTCCGTCACCCGCGCGGCGGATGAAGCGGCCGATGCCCTGGCAAGCAAGCTGAAAGACCTGTATCCGGCCACCAAGATCGAACGCGTGCAGCGTTCCGAACTACCGGGCCTTTTCGAGGTCGTGATGGGAAGGAATGCCGCTTATACCGACAGTACCGGGCGTTACTTCATCTTCGGCCACCTGTTCGACATGAAGGAGCAACGTGATCTGACGGCGGAACGTGTCGAGAAGGCAGCGCGGATCGCATTCGATACCCTGCCGCTGGCCGATGCAATCAAAACGGTACGCGGCAAGGGCGAGCGGGTGATTGCGGTGTTCTCTGATCCGGATTGCCCATTCTGCCGGCGGCTGGAATCCGAGCTGGACAAGCTCGACAACGTGACGCTCTACACCTTCCTCTATCCACTGGAAGGCCTGCACCCGGAAGCGAAGGGTAAGGCGGTCGCGGTCTGGTGCGCCAAGGATCGCTCTGGCGCCTGGAGCGAATTGATGCGCTCTGGCAAAGTACCCACCAAAGTCTCCTGCGACAACCCGATCGAACGCACTATCCAGTTGGGCCAGCGGCTGTCCATCCAGGGAACGCCTACCATGATTTCGAGTGACGGCCGCTTGCTGCCCGGCGCCGCGCCGCGTGAGCGTATCGAGCAATGGCTGGCGGAGGCGGCACGATGAAGGCCACGCTGTTCCGCTTGCTGCCCCTCGCATTGGCGCTCACGGGTTGTTCCAGCCTGATGACCGGTCTGGACGGGCAGGGGGGCTTCTCCTGCAAAGCGCCCGATGGCATTTCCTGCGCATCGCTTTCCGGTGTCTATGCGAATGCCGTCCAGAACAACCTCCCCGGACAACGTCCGCAGACCACCGCCAGCAAGTCTCTCGACGGCGGGCAAGTATCGGCACGGCTGACGAAGAACAGCCTGCAAGCCGGCGACCCGCTGCGCAGCGCACAAAAAGTTCGTCGTGTCTGGCTGGCACCCTGGGAAGACGAGGATGAAATCCTCCATGACCAGTCCTATTTCTACATGGTGGTCGATACCGGCCGCTGGCAGATCGAGCATTCCCGCCGTCAGGCGACGGAACGCTATCGACCGGTCATGGCGCCAAAGGCCTTTGCCCCACAGGCACCCGAAGCCGGGGAACGCCAGTCGTTGCAGATGGACCGGGTATCTCCGGTACTGCCGTCACAGTCCGCATCGCCTTTGCTCACGCCACAGTCACGTCCGGCGGGTGGCACGGCTGGAGTGCTGGAGTAATGGGGTTCGCCGAAATACTCCGGGAGGCATTCCTGCCAGAACGGAATGCCGAGGCGGATCGCTTGCCGCGGCAACTGTTGCGGGAAATCGCCCAGATGCCTCGTCTGACCGGCATCCTGCCATATCTGGCCTGGCAGGAGGATGCCCGCCTGTTTGCGCTGGATCAGGGTGGCTTCGGCGAACGGGAAGAACACGCCATCGGCTTTTGCATCGAGACCCTGCCGCAAACCGGCGCCAACGACGAAATGGAAAAGGTGCTGGCCAGTCTCTTCGTGTCGTGTCCGCCCGGTACCGGAATCCAGGTGTCGCTCTACGGCAGTCCGCATATCCTGCCGACGCTACGCGAGCAGGCCAATCTGCTGCCGGCCTCCTCACAGGACGAGGAAGATGGATCGATCCAGCGCCGTCACGACAATATCTATCGCCATCTCGCCCGTCGACGGATCGATCACTATCTGAAGGGCACCAGCGGATCGATCTTCGGCCATCAGACGTATCTGCTACGGGATTTCCGGTCGATCATTTCGGTGGTACTGCCCCTCGATCCTGAGTTACCGGCCGATGTCGATGAAGCCTTACGCATCAGGGAAAGTATCCATGCGACGCTCAAATCGGCGCATCTGCCGGGTCGTGACTGGGGGCCGGATCAGCTGATCAATTTTGTGGCCGATTTCTTCGACCACTCACGATTGTTCGGCGGTGGCAAGGCCGAATCTCTGACCTGGAACGCCGAGTTGCCATTGCGCAGCCAGCTATCCAACCTCGAGATCGCGTCGCGCGTCGGTGACGGCGACATCCGGTTTCGCAAGGCCGGTGGCGAGGAGTCGGTGCTGCAACTGTTTTCCGTACGCCAGTATCCGCGCTACTTTCGTCTCTCGGGCATGAACTACCTGATCGGCGATCCGTATCAACTGGCCCTGTCGATGCCGTGCCCCTTCCTCATCACCATGGGCGCCGTGGCGCTCGACTACGAATCCGCCCGAACGCGGGCCCAGATGAAAGCGGCCCGGGCTACCCAGAGCGCCGGTTCCTACCTCGCGCATTTCCAGCCGGATCTACAGGAGCGCAAGCGTGACTGGGACATGGTGCTGAAAGCGTTTGACAGTGGCCGCACCGTCGTCGGCATGTACCACCAGGTCTGCCTCCTGTCGCGGGTGGAGGATGCTTCGCGTAGCGAGCATTCGGTCCGTGCCGTATGGCGAGCGCGTGGCTTCGATCTGACCAAGGACTTCTATCTCCAGCATCAGGCCTTGGCAGCGACCTTGCCGATGACCCTGACACCGTCTCTCCAGGGAGATTTGAAACAGTTCGGACGCATCAGTACCAAGACCGCCGACAACGCGGTGATGACTTCGCCGCTGATCGCTGAATGGAAGGGGACGAAAACGCCGGTGATGACCCTGTTTGGTCGGCGTGGGCAAATTATCGGCTTCGACCTGTTCGACAACACGGGGGGTAATTTCAACTTTGCGGTTGCGGCGCTCTCCGGTTCAGGCAAGTCGGTGTTCGTCAACGAAATGACCTACCGATACCTGGGTGCTGGAGCCAAGGTCTGGATCATCGACGTCGGCCGTTCCTACAAGAACCTATGCGAGCTGATTGATGGCGAGTTCATCGAATTCTCTGATGAGCGGCAGAACACCATCTGTCTCAATCCCTTCTCCATGATCATCGACATCAATGCCGACATGGAAATGGTGTTGCCCTTGCTGGCGCAAATGGCGAGTCCGCGCGAGTCGCTCGACAACTACAGCTATACCGCCCTGGGGTCGGCCATCAAACGTGTCTGGGATGCCAAGGGCAGGGCGGCCACCATCACGGATATCTACGAACTGCTGCAAACCGGACGTCTGTCGAATGAAGGCGAGTATGAACGGGATCTCAGCCGGCTGGCGACGGCCTTGGAGCCCTATACCCGCCACGGTGTCTATGCCAGCTACTTCGAAGGCGAGGCGAACATCCAGTTCGACAAGGATTTCGTCGTTCTGGAGCTGGAAGAACTCAAGTCGAAGAAGGACCTTCAATCCGTCGTCATGCAGCTCATCATGTACCGGATCACCCAGGAGATGTACCGGGATCGTTCGCGGCGCAAGCTGGTGATCATCGACGAGAGCTGGGATCTGATGGGAACGGGTGCCAGCGGCGGATTCATCGAGGCCGGCTATCGGCGGGCACGGAAATACGGCGGTTCGTTCGGCACGATCACCCAGTCGGTCGACGATTACTACAAGAACGAGGCGACCAAGGCGGCCATCAACAATGCCGACTGGCTGTTTCTGCTGCGCCAGAAACCGGAAAACATCGAGCGTCTCGGCAAGGAAGGCAAGCTGTCCCTCGACGAGTGGCTCAAGCGGCAACTCGGGTCGGTGAGTACCGAGCATGGCTACTACTCGGAAATCTATATTCATTCGCCGATGGGTTCCGGCCTGGGACGCCTGATCCTCGATCCCTTCTCGATGCTGACCTACTCGACACGCGCCGAGGACTATGAGGCCATCAAGCGGCTTCGCGAGCAAGGCGTCAGTGTGGCCGATGCCATCGAGCAACTGGTCGCCCAGCGGGAGTCACGCACATGACCACCTGGAAAGCGCACGTGGCCGCCGGCGTCCTGACACTTGCCGCGGGAAGCATTGCACTGGCTTTGTGGTGGGGCGTTGAACGGGAGCGATCCCCGCGACTGGGGCGGGTCGATATTGGTCAGATTGTGGCCAAACAGCAGAAATCCTTGGTGGAACGCGTGAAACCCGGTATCGATGCACAGGAACAGGGCCGGATTTTTGAGGAGGCCAAGGCCTTCGGGAATCGCCTGGATGCAGCGCTCGAACAGGCCAGTCGCGAGTGTGGATGCGCCCTGATGAATTCGGCGGCGTTGCTGAAGGCTGCCCATGCCGCTATTCCCGATCTCACCGAAAGGGTCGAAGCGCTGGCGAGCAGCCCGGCCCCGGCTTCCCCGGCATCCTCGGGGCGATGACGTTTCATGCGACATATCGCGGCCATGGCGCTGATGACAACTTTACCGGCCTGGGGGCAAACCGGACTCGACTACCCGTCGTCGTGGCAATGTGGCGAGGCGCGCTTCCACTGGTATTGCGACCTCAGTGTCGATGAACCGCTGGAGCCTCCTCCCGCGAAACCGAGCAAGGAAAATCCTGAAGGCGAACAGGCGGTCGAGGATATGAAAAAGCTTCGCGAGTCGGTGGAGCAGAAGAGGGCACTGGCGATTCTCAAGCCCACCCAGGAGAACCTCAAGTCCTACATCGTTGCCCAGGAAGCATTGATGGACCGTGCGTCGGTGTTTTCCGATGTGTGGCGGAGGGTCATCTGGGCCAATCCCGATCTCAACTACCAGCTGCGCAATCCTTCCAACAACGCCGCTATCCAGGTCAGGGACAGCGACCGGGCACGCAAGGAAACGCAGACCTTGTCTGCCATTGCCAAGGAATGGGGACTGTTCTTCATCTTTCGATCGGACTGTCCGTATTGCCATCGCCTGGCGCCGACACTCAAGTACCTGTCGGAGCAGTTTGGCCTGACCGTGTTCCCCGTTTCCCTTGATGGCGGCGGTTTGCCAGAGTTTCCTCAGCCGGCCAGGGACAACGGCATGTCGGCAGCGCTGGGCGTGAGCGTCGTCCCCATGGTGGTACTCGGCAACGTCAAAGATCGTCGCCTTATCCCGGTGGGTTCGGGTGTGCTGTCCGCGCAGGACATCGTCGAACGGATTTACGTTCTGACGCAAACCAAGCCGGGTGAGTTGTATTGAAGGAGAGTTGCATGGGTAAGCAAGGTTGGAGCGTAGGGATGGCGGTTTGCTGCGTCGGGCTGCTGGCCACCCCCGCGCAAGCAACAGTCAATCAGTCGATGCAGGACTGGTTCAACGACATCGGGGCGTATGGCAACGTGACCGGTCCGAATGCCTACCGCGGGCAGACTATGAATCTCTATACCGGCGGCAGCCTGTATATGCGCACCCCGGTTCGCAACTACCAGCTCGCCAGCATTGCGCCACCCTCATTTACAGCCGGTTGCGGCGGTATCGATCTTTTTGCCGGATCGTTTTCCTTCATCAACAAGGAGCAGTTCGTTGCACTGTTGCGCAATATCGGCAACAACGCCATCGGTGCGGCCTTCAACATGGCCCTGTGCTCGATGTCGCCGGACCTATGCGACCTGTTGAAGTACCTGCAGGACCAGGCGACGAAGATGAACAATCTCAACATCAACTCCTGCCAGGCCGCCGAAGGCATCGTCAGTGCGGTAGGCAGCATGGTGACCGACCGCGTTCAGGAAAAGGAGGGCAAGACGGCAGGGGCCAGCCTCAACATGTTCGGTGACGTCTTCGAGTCCTGGGACGAGTGGAAGAAAAGCCGGACGACGGCCAAGAACATCCGCACGGCTGCCAAGGCGACCTCGCAGGGTGCCCGCGAAATATTCGATCCGGGCAATGTCGTCTGGCGGGCCCTGGGAAGGGTCTCAGGCGTCACCGACGAGACGCGCGAGCTGTTGATGAGTCTGACCGGCACCGTTATCGTCACGCCGCCAGGCGAGAACGCTGACGAGAAGGCCAAATGGACTTACCTGCCGGGAGGCAAGTTGACCTTTCGGCAGTTCGTGGGCGATGGCTCATCCACGACCGTGAGCCTGCCCGGCCTCAAGTGCGGATCGGATCTGGCGGAGTGCCTCTCACCGGCGTTTTCCGAAACGGCATTTACGGTTGCGCCTTTCTCCCGTCAGGTGCGTACCCGGATAGCCTCCATGCGCGACAAGATCATCAATCGTGATGCTGGTGGGCAAACCTCGATGGACACGGCCCTGATCGGCAACTCATCCCTGCCGGTGTGGAAGATGCTGTCGGTGGCGAGTGCCATCCCCGGTGGCGATCGGATCACGGAAGACTATGCCCAACTGGTCGCGGTCGATGTGGCCTACGCCTACTTCACCAACCTGGCCAAGACGCTGCGCAATGCCTTGCAGAACGAGTCCGGCAAGGGCGGACCGGATGCCGTGATGGCTTCGGAGCGCATTCTCACGCGCCTGGCGGAGATCGAGCAGGAAGCGCGCGACATGCTGCGTGCCGAGTATCAGAAGGGGATGCAGGTCGCCGAATTAAGCCGGTCACTGCAGTTGCTCCACCAGAGCATCAATGCGGGAATGCCGACCAACATTTTCCAATCCATGGCCGTGTTCAACCGCTGAGCCATGTACGAGGTCTATGCCTATTGGAACGTCGCCGAATTGGAGGCGATGTTCAATGCCATCGCTGCCTTGATGGGCAGTGGCGACTACCGGGGACTACTGCAAACTATCGCCGTCGTCGGCATGATCGTTGTGGTGATCGCGACCCTGACCGGTCGTGAGCGATTGGATGGCATGTGGAAGTGGCTTTTCTTCCTGGCCATCTTCCAGTCGATGCTGCTGATTCCCAAGGTGACGGTCACCATCGTGGATCGCACCGGTAATGAACCACCCCGGGCGGTGGCCAATGTGCCGATCGGTCTGGGCGCCTTCGCGCACACGATGAGCAAGGTCGGCGACTGGCTGACCGGCGCCTTCGAGACCGTATTCGCCTTGCCGGATGATGTGAAGTTTCGCAAGAACGGCACCTTGTTTGGGCACCGAGTGTTGGCTGAGCGACAGGCGATCAAGAGCGGTAACCCGGTCATCACTGGCAACCTGCTTGAGTTCTACCGCGAGTGCGTGGCGCCGGACGTGGGTACGGGATACATCCGCATGAAGGAGGACATCCTCGAGGTCAATAACATCTGGAGCAGCCTGAACGGCAAGACCAATCCAGCCCGGCTGGTTACCCTGCGGGATACCGCTGATCCCAGCCTGATGAGCACGGTGGGATGCAATGTCGGCTATCAGACCCTGACTACCCAGATCAACGCTGAGGCGACACGGCAAATGACTCTCCTCGGTACGCGTCTCTATCCGCGCATGACCACGGCCGATGCCGGTCTGGCGGTTGCCGGTTCGTTGGCAACGTCCACGAATTACCTGTTGGGGATATCGTCATCGGCTCAGGACACAGTCAAGCAGGCGATCGTCGCTAATTTCATGATCGATGCCCAGTACATGTTGCCGGCCCAGCTGGGCGATGCCGCCAGCGCGCAGACCAATTTGGCAATGGCGCAGTCGCTTCGCTCCACCAGCGATTCCTACAAGCTGATGGCGCGCATCGCGGAGTCAACCATGCCCAAGGTGCGCAACGCCATTGAAATGATCCAGTACGCGATCTTTCCGGTATTCCTGCTGTTCGTCGTCCTGAGTGGCCACCAGGCAACCGGCGTGATTAAGTCCTATGCGGCGAGCCTGTTCTGGATACAACTCTGGGCGCCCCTGTATGCGGTGATGAACTTCATCATCACCATGTATTCCCGTGCCCAATACACCAACGGCAGCGCCGGGGCAGGGATGTCGATCGAGCAGATTGGCTTTCTCAACACGGCCATCGTGAGCGATCAGGCCATTGCCGGCATGCTGGTGATCTCCATCCCTGCCATCGCCGCCGCCATCGTTAAAGGAGGGGAGGTGGGGCTACAGGCCGTCGCCGGACTGGTTGGACCGCCCCGCGATCCGGAAAAGATCGCCAGCGGCTTGGCCATGGGCAACATGCAGATGGGCAATGCGTCGCTCAACAACGCCAGCCACGACACCATGCGCGGTCTGTCCGTGGACATGAATCCAAGCCTGCGGCAGGGCATGACACAGTTCCAGGCCAAAGGCGGCTTTGACTACAACCATTTCTCCGGGGGCGGTTTTGTCGTCAAACAGGCCAAGAGCGATGTGCGGGCCGACATGGCGCTCAACGATTCCCTGGGTGCGGCTGCCAAGGAAAATTACGAGCATTCGCTGCAGTCAACACAACAGCGCTCTTCGGAATACGCTGAAAGTGCTCTGGCGGCGCTCAAGCAGGAAGCCGGATTTGAGCGATCCCACGCGAAGTCCTCCAGTGACACTACAGGTTATCGGCACGGCATGGGTTCCAGTCGCGGCCAGGAAGCCAACGAATCGTTGCGGCAAGTGGATCAGTGGGCCAGGAAGCTTGGCGTCAGCGAGAAGGTGGCGATGGAGATGATGGTCGGCGCCTCCATGGGGATGAACACTCCCAAGCTGCTTGAGATCGCCGGCCTGCGGGGTGGCGTCGAGATGTCGGCCAAGTTGCGTAATTCGGCCGATTCGATGCGGGCCCTGGAAGAAATGGCCCAGTTTGCCCGTGAATCGAGCTTCGGCAAGAAGGTCGGGACGGTGATCGACAATGGCTGGGAGCGGGGCTACCGGACGGGCGATGAAGGCAGAACGGCAGGATCGGAAGGTCAGCGCGCCTCGCTGGACCGTGCGCGTCAGTCACGCGATGCACTGAGCGCTTCCCTCCAGGAAACCGAAGGGCATCGCCAGATGTGGGAGCTTTCCCACTCAGGCCAGCTGGGATCGAATCTCCAGTTGCAGGATCATTTCATCAAGGATTTTCTGCTGCCGAAGCTCGAATACAACTACGAGCGGTTCCAGGGGATCATGGGGGATCCGCATCGTCTGCGTCCCTATATCGAGGAATACACGGCACAGAACTACGACCGGATGCTGGGGCAGATGGCGGGGCAAGTACAGGGCGAGGATGCGGTTCGCGCCAGTCATGCCACGGGTCGCGCCGGCTTACCCGGGCAATCAAGCGTTGAAGCCGACGGGGCCGACTTTATCGGCCAGATGAAAGGCGCTGGCGGATCCGCTGGCGTATCGCCGCGCTCCGGTCCGAGCGACCAGGCCATGCACACGGCGATGAAGGAGTTTTCCAGAAACAGCCATGAGGTGCGTGATCGGCAGGAGACCGCCACTCAAGTGCATCAGGACAATTCCACGCCATCGAACTTCAGGAAACTTCAACCGTCCTCCATGGTAGGGAAAGGGGCAGAGCTCGTCGAAAACGTTGGCGAGGCTGCAGGGAACGTTGTGGATGGCTTGAAGGGCGATGCGCCAGGTCAATATGTGATGGATACCCTGGCAGGGAAGAAGCGGAATCAGTGACTCGCTTGGCTTAAACGATTAGTTTTTCAGACGACAACTCGATCAATAGAAGAGTCTAAAAGTAGTCCTAATGGTTTCTTTTATCTCAGCAGAAGCCTAAATATAGACTATTAGTTGACTTAAATCTATAGTGTTCTAGAATTAGGCCATAGTGGTTCTGATAACTATTTAATGGGCTATGGTTAGGCTATGGATATCTATCGAATGACCAATAATGAAGTGGCGCATGCGCTTGCCTCAGCGGTGAAGGCCTGGCGGGTATCTCCCAATGGAGCCGGCTTGACCCAGGCGGACCTCGCGCATAAAAGTGGCATCGGCCTGACGCCGTTGAAACGGTTTGAAAAAACCGGAGCGATCACGCTGCGAAATCTCATTGCAATCCTGCGGGCCATGGACCTCCTCGATGGTCTGACCGGGTTGGTGCCTGATGCCGATAGCCCGAGCCCCCTGGATGTGTTGGCCGAAGCGCAAAGAAAAGCCAAGCACGCCCGCAAGCGTGCGCCGCGCTCAATCAAGGAATAACGATGGATGAGATCAAGGCCGTACAGGTCAATATCTGGGGGCAATTTGTCGGGGCGGTGGCGCCGCTCAAGAACAAGCCGGGGTTCTACGAATTCAGCTATTCCCCCGAGTTTGAAAAAGGGCGCCTCGAACTCTCGCCCATCCTCATGAAACTGAAGTCGAAGCGCCGTTTCAGCTTTCCTGCCTTGTCGCAGGAGACGTTTTACGGCCTCCCCGGACTGTTGGCCGATGCATTGCCGGACAAGTTTGGCAACGCGCTCATCGATGAATACCTGTCGCGCCGTGGGGTGTTGCCCAAGGATGTCACCACGTTGCAGCGGCTGCTGTATGTCGGACGGCGAAGCATGGGCGCACTGGAGTTCGAGCCGGCCGAGACCCGGGTCAGGGGAGACGCAGCCAGCTTGCCGCTGGATATGGCGCATCTGGTTGAAGATGCGCGTCGTGCGCTGAAAGGCGAGTTCTCCAAGATCGCCCAGGACATGATCGACATCGGTAGCTCGGCTGGTGGCGCGCGGGCGAAGGCAGTGATCGGCTGGAATCCGCAGACCAATCAGGTTGTCTCGGGCCAGTTCGACGTGCCGGAAGGATTTGAGCACTGGCTTCTGAAATTCGATGTCGGCGCGGATGGCGAACTGGGCACGACGGCGGGTTTCGGTCGAATCGAGTATGCCCACTATCTGATGGCCGAGGCTGCGGGTATCGACATGAGCCCCTGTCGCTTGCTGGAGGAGGACGGACGTGCGCATTTCATGACCAAACGATTCGACCGGATCGGCAACGAGAAACTGCACACCCAATCCCTTTGTGCGCTCATGCACCTCGACTTCAACTTGCCCTATGTGCATGGCTATGATCAGTACCTGCGCATCGTGCTGAGCCTGAAGCTGGGTGCTGATGCCATCGAGCAGGCTTGGGCAAGGTGTGCGTTTAACGTTGCCGCAGTCAATTGCGACGATCACACCAAGAACCTTGCATTCCTGATGGACGAGTCGGGCCAATGGAAGCTTGCGCCTGCCTACGACAACTGCTTCTCGCACAATCCCGCTGAAGGCAAATGGACGCGGATGCACCAGATGCAGGTCAATGGAAAGACCTGGGACATCACCGCAGAGGATTTGCTGAGCCTTGCAAAAGCCTACGACATCCGCCGCCCCAAGGAAAAGCTCCAGCAGATCATCGACGCCGTTCGGCGTTGGCCTGAATTCGCAACGATTGCCGGGGTCCCGGAAGATGAGATCCGCAGAATCGGCCAGTTTCATCCGGCATGGATAAGGGCGACCTCGAGTCGGGTTGCAGGTAATGGGACTGCGGATCAGAGTGCCCAAGCATGACCGGCTGGGGGATTGATGAAAGGATTGCCATCGGTCCAGGCATTGCGTAAACCGTTCAAGAATGCTCTGAATGTGGCTCCGATCTCAGTTGTCGAAATAAGCGGCGAGTCTTGGCCGATCCGTAGTCGGCAAGCATTTTCTCGAGACGACCAGCGTCAAAGTTATTGAGTTTGCGGCGCACATTGGACAACACGGCTTCCGGATCTTCGGCCAGGTCACTAAGGTTGTTCAGCATATCGACCAGCAGGTATTCGCGATTGACCTGCTTGCGCGAAGGGAAGCGCGGTTTGTCGCGAAAGTCGAATTCGAATCCGGCCAGGACGAACTTGCCGTGGCGTTTGTGGTTATAGACGACGGTCTTGTTGTAAAGCTGAGTGGTGCCGAGCTCCAACGCGTTGTAGCAGCTCGGATTGAAAATCAGGAAATGATGGTCATCGAGAAACTTTTCGACGAGCGCTTCTTCGCTTGGCGGTGCATCGCCAAACGGAGTCCTTCGGGGAACGTAGTAAAGCCCTCTCGCAGCCTTGTGAATGATGCCGGCCTTCACTGCCAGCCACAATTCACGGTCAACGCTGGGTAACGTGTCTGCCAAATCTTTGCGTCGAAAAACCTTGCCGGCCAGCTGCTTCCAGCGCCGGTCGAGTGGGGCATCTACTGTGTTTTTCCGGTGCAGCATGTTTCAAAATCTCACTGACGTTTCATGCGAACATGCCAGAGCCTTCTGGTCAAGAGAAATGCTATTCAGAGAAATGCTATTCAGATTGCAATCCAACTCTCGCCGCCGCAGGGATTTTCCGTGGCAGCGATGTTCTTGATCGACCATATCGAATGTAATCGGAGGCGAAGTGGATCACCACATCGGCAAGTACAGCTTCAGGGGTTGCTCTTTGCAAACCATAAAGCCGTATTCAGCGTAAAACTTGGCGGCGGCGGTATTCTTGGCATCAACGAAAATCCCGGCGCTGCCCACCGACAAAGCCGCGTTGCGAGAACGGGTCACTGCATCAGCCAGCAACAATCGCCCGAGCCCCTGTCCTTGCAAGTCAGACCGAATGGCCAGCCTTCCCAAGCGGGTCACAGGAATCTGGCGCGGATAACGCTTGGCCAGTTCAGGCGCCAGATCGTCGGCCAATACGAAGGCTGATGCCAAGGCAAAAAAGCCGAGAATACTGGCCTCCCCAATATCGCCATAACCGACTGAAAGGTAGCCCTCCACCTCTCCAGCGTTCGATGGAACCGCAACGAAAGTCCGTGAGATCCCCTTTGCTTGATGTTGCAACGCGGTCTGTCGAAGCCACAGATTCAGGGCCTCGACGCCGCAATCAAACCCGTTTCGGTCGTGGTTGCCAGCTAAAGCTTGTACCTTCATCGTCCCGTTTGGCATCCTGGTAGTGTTGCAAAGCCGCCTTCAACTTGGCATTCGGTGGCGGCGGATTTTCCAATGCCTGAATGAACATCTCGGCATCACGGGCGGACAGACGTATCACCCGCTCCTGTTCAATGATGCGCTCGGCTTCGCGCAAAGCCGTTTGGACCATGAATTGATTGACGGTAGCACCGACCATCGCGGCAGCCAGTTCAAGTGTTTCTTGCACCTGTACCGGAACCCGGGCGGAAACCCTTCCCCGTTCGACAGCTGTAGCAGTCATTGGCGTGCTCCTTTACTGATAGCCGACCTTTGTTTCGTGGTGCCATTATGGCACCATTGATATCTCGCCGCAAGTATGTGTCGACCACGGTACATTGACAGTCCATTTTTGCGATTTACGTCATTACGACTGCGGTGCCGGAATAGGTCACTCGGGAAACCCGCCATTGCGAGCCGGCTTGATCGTAGTGCGAATTGGTTTTGCGCAAGCCAACAATGGCATTTGCCCCCAGCGACAAGGCTTGCCTTCCCAGTGCCAACAAGGCTTCCCGTTCAGCAAGCTGGTAGTCCGCGTCGGACGCTGCCTCGATGCCCGACATCGACTCAACGAAACCAATCGTCTTGACGATGGAACGTTCGGGTACCGAATCCGTGGAAGCGAGAAACAACTGCTCCCTGATCGACGTCAGCGCAGTATCGAGCTGTTTGAGGCGGTTGGTATCGCGATGACGGTTCTGCCGTCCCCATTTGATCAGGATTGAGGCAGCCAGCAGCATGGCTGCCACGGGAAGCCAAGTCATCAGGTTGGAGGTTTGTACTGCGGCGGTGCTCATCGGTTTTTCTCCACGGTTTCGCATCAGCTTCGCACAGACGGCCAAAACTGCAAGCTGACCAATCCTGGCAAGGATTCCCGGAAACGGGCAATTGAAATGCGCCCGGAACGTCCGCATTTCGAAATTCTGAAGTGACCCGGACGCCATACAGTCCGTGGATGAAGACATGTCTCGAATACTGGCGCCTGTGGCGTCTCCCGGTTGTTTTGTGGGCAATGGTCGGCTACCTCGCCGTTACCAAGTCATACCTGCTGACGATCAACTTGACCGACAGTCTTCCCGGGACGATTTTTCTGATCGATAAACGGGCGTTTCCGAGTGAGGGTGAATTGCTGGCCTTCCGCTGGGCAAGTGACTGGCCTTATCCAAAGGGCAGTATCTTCGTGAAACGGCTTTCTGGCCTGCCTGGCGCTATCGTCTCCGCTCAAGGCAGTCGGTATTTTGTCAATGGCAGGGAGATCGGCATTGCCAAGCCGCAATCGAAAACGGGCGTGGTGCTCAAGCCCGGCCCGATCGGGGCCATTCCCCCTGGCCACTATTTCGTTTCGGCGGATCATCCCGATAGCCTCGACTCGCGCTATGCCCTGACTGGCTGGGTGGCCGACGATCAAATCCTCGGGAAAGCCTCGCGAGTTTTCTGATCAGTACACAGGGGCAGCGAGATACATGTTCAAGTTCTTGAGGCGGGCAGGAGGTAAAGCGCAGGTGGAGGATGATATTCCCGCGCCGCTACCGTTGCTGAATACTCCGGTCGATGAAGATATACCGCGCTATCCACCATTCATGAAGGGACTGCCAGCGACGGCGCCGGATCGCTTGCTGGAGACGCAGTGGGATTTGATCGGTCAGATCCAGGAATCCGGGTTGGCATCAAATGACATCTTCGAACAGTACTATCTTGCACCACTGCGAAGCCTCGCTTCCTATGTGCACCTGTTGCCGGCCAGCGAAAGCCACCATCACAGGGGGGCGGGTGGCTTGTTCAGGCATGCCGTCGAAGTGGCTCTTTGGTCCCTGCAACTGGGCGATCGAGTGTTACTGCCAGGCGACCAGGCCCCAAGACGCCGTCGCGAGATCGAGCCGCGCTGGCATGTGGCGGTCTTCCTGTCGGCACTGTGTCACGACATCGGCAAGCCGATAACGGACCTGAAAGTTACCAGCCAGGATGGCGAAAAATCCTGGAACCCGTTTGCCGAGGATCTGTATTCCTGGGCGAGTGCCAATGCCATCGACCACTACTTCCTGCACTGGCGGCCCAATCGAGGTCGCGACCATACCTCGGTGTCGATACTCCTGGCCGAAAGGATCATCGGTCGCAACACCATGGGGTGGATCTATGGCGGTGATCCAGAGTTGGTGCTGTGGATGACGGAGTCGATCGCTTGTCAGCCGAGCCAGATCAACATGATTCACAACCTGGTGGTCCGTTCCGATCAGGTCAGCGTCGCCCGCGATATGGAAACCCTGGGTAGCGTTTTCGCGGGGTACGATATCGGCGTTCCGGTCGAACGCATGCTCCTCGACATCATGCGGCGTCTCGTGCGCGAAAGCACGTGGACGGTCAATGTGCCGGGGTCGCGACTCTGGTTCATGGAAGGCCACCTCTATCTGGTCTGGCCGATCGCTGGCGAAGAAATGGCTGCTGTCATCAATCGGGAGAAACTACCCGGACTGCCCAGGACGCCCAACAGCATCCTGGACATGCTGACAGAGCGGAAGCTGGCAGAGATCAAGGGGGATGGCAGCGGGGAAGGGCGATATTGGCAGATCGCCCCGGCACCCTTGACCGAGAAAATCCCGCACATTCGGCTGACAGCCATCCGTATATCAAAACCATCCACAGTCCTGGATCAGTTACCGGTGCCCATTGCAGGTCGATTGGTCGACGATCAAGCCTCCGCTTTCCAAAATCAGGATCAGAATCCCAGCAAAGCATTGAACGTGGTGCCAATTCAGGTTCCTACCAATCCGGTTGCACCGGTGACTAAAGCGGTATCGACCCCGAACGCAAGTCCATCGGTGGATACGTGGTCGAGTTTTCCGGAAGATGAACTTGGGGTGGTGCTGAGGGCGATAGCCGAGGATTTCCGGGCGGGACGGCGTGACAGGAAGAAGCTGACTTATCTTGATGAGACGGGTGTCCTGTGCCTGAAATGGCCGGACATCATCAAGGATCGAGGCATGGAGAGCCGGGCCATTCTGGATGCTCTCGGTAGTCGTGAATGGTTGGTCGTCGATCCCATGCAGCCATTCAGGCGGGTGACGGAAGTGCGTGTCGGTATCGGCGCCCCCTGGAAGGTCATTCGCGTCCCCCCTGTCCTGCGCGAGTTGCTTGGGATTTCATCAGAGCCAAGCAAGAAATTGCCAGCTGGTCAAAAAGCGGCAGCAGAAACAAAGGCGATAGTGCCTGAAGAAGGCAGTCCGAAGCTCGCGATCATGCAAAACGCGGAGCCGGACGATGCGAACGCGAAAAGGCTGATCGAAAAGAAGATGAAACTGCTGGACGAAGTCATTTCAGTCCTGATCGAGTCTGTTCGTGGCAAATCTGTTGATGCGATCGAGGAGGAGGGAGGATTGCTGATCGCCGTCAGCGATGTCGAGGCGATACTGAAGAATCGAGTGAAAGTTTCTCGTGCTCAGATACTCGGATTACAACGGCTGAATCCTCAGCGCTTCAATACCGTTGAGCGGAATAGGATCGTTTATTTTCGGCTGTCCAATACCCTGTAGTTCGCCCCCTATAATTCCCGCCGTCGTCACGACAAACTCTTTCCAGATCCCCGGCAATGGGCAAGTGATGAGACTGGACTGTGATGGACAAAAGGTCCATCGATCTTCCTGTTCGGGATGTAGGATTACACACGGTACCACCAACAATTTTGCCCGGCCAGCGACTGCGACTTGATCTCGACAATTACCGGGCGGCGCTGCGACATCATGAACTACACCGACATCCTCTCATCTCTTAACCAGGCCTCTGCCTTCGATCTCTTTCGCCTGCGTGCCGCCATCGACCGAGTCCTGGATCAGCCAGGTTGGATGGTCGCCGTGCAGGCACGATTGAGAGTTGGCATGGCCATCGAGTATTTCGACCCTCAGGCCAATCGTACCTTCAAGGGGCAACTGCTGGAAATGCGCCGCAAGCAGGCCGTCGTGCTCGATCTGGAAACCCAGAAGCGCTGGCTGATCTCGTACGCGGCGATCAACCTGGACGGTGCCGATGTCGAGATTCGCGAACAGCCGAAACAAGGTTTGAGCCGGCAATCGGTTGCCGTCGGTGACGTCGTCGGGTTTGTTGATCGCGACCACCACCAACGCAGCGGGAAGATCCTGCGCCTCAACGACAAGACCGTCACGCTCCAGGTAGGCCATCAACAATGGCGTGTCGCCTACGCATTGTTGCACCGGGTTGTGGAATCCAGCGCCACCGACGGCAACCTTCCGGAGCTTGGCGTTTTCGAGGGCGATGCCGAAATAGTGATCGAACAGGATGACCGTGGGTAAAGCTGCGGTTCCTAAACACACCTGGGCGTTTGCCCCTCGGTTCCGTGCCGGCGCCTTCGGTTGGCGTTCCGAGCCCGCGATCATTCGCATCAAGGAAGTTGTGTCGGAAATCAAGGCCGTCGCCAAGAAGGATCCGATCCTTGGCGCGGAAGGCGCGATCCTGTTCCTCCAGAAGCTTTCCGCGGCCCTTCAGAATATCGATGGTTCATCCGGGGCCATCGGCACCGCGGCCAACAGGGCCATCGAGGTGCTCGTTCCGATCATTGCCAGGGCGCCTGCCGATTCGGCCCTACGCCGCAAGTGGTTGGAAAAGCTCTACCAGGCCCACGCCGACGACCAGATTCCGTACATCGAATCCCTTGCAGATTATTGGGGCGAGCTGTGCGCCAGTCCGGAGATTGCCGCCGAATGGGCGGATCGTTTGGCGGGAACCGTCGAAACGGTTTTCCGTCGCAGCAAGGAAGAATTCGGCTATTTCCATGGGACGCCCATGGCCCTCTCGGCCCTGCTGGCCTCCGGGCAACACGAACGCCTGCTCGCCCTGATCGATCTTTACCCGCGCAAGTTCTGGTCTTACCGCAAATGGGGTGTCCAGGCCCTGGTTGCTCTGGGGCGAAAGGCCGAGGCCATCCCATACGCCGAAGAATGTCGGGGCTTGAACGAACCGTCGTGGCTGATCGCGCAGGCCTGTGAAGAGATTCTTCTTTCCTCTGGCATGGCCAACGAGGCATACGAGCGTTACGCCTTTGAAGCGAATCAGGCCGGTACCTATCTCGCGACGTTCCGCGCCATCTGCAAGAAATATCCGGAGCGGACCCCGGAATCAATCCTTGCCGATCTTGTGGATCGTACCCCTGGAGAGGAAGGCAAGTGGTTCGCCGCCGCCAAGGACGCGAAGCTGTACGAGGTGGCGCTCGATCTGGCGAGGAAGTCTACGGTCGATCACCGCACCCTGATGCGCGCGGTGGAGGATTTCGCAGAAAGCCAATCAGGGTTTGCTCTCAATTGCGGCCTGATCGCATTGCACTGGGTCTGCGCCGGCCGAGCTTACGAGGCGACCATGGGCGAGGTTCGGGCGATCTACGACGGAATTGTGAAGGCGAGCGAGATCGCGGGGTGTAGGGACGCGGCGCTGGATGCGATTAGGAAAACGCTGGCGGTGTTTCCCGAGGAAAGACTGGTCAGGGGCGCGCTGTCGAACGTGCTGGGTTGATCAAGCATTGTTCGCTTTTCCAAGAAACTGGCATTCAGCGCGTGAGGGTCCCGAACTGATCCAGGCCATCGAGCTTCCCGAATAAGTTCGACTTAGATTGATGCCCCAGTGGAGCATCGAAATGCGCCCAAAAAGTCCGCATTTCAAAATCCTCAGAGCAGTCTGCAGCACCAGAATCGCCCCCCATGCGGATTCCTGGTTTGTCACTGTTGTTGTCGATTGCGGCCTCTTCGCTCCCGGTGTTGGCGGCGGATATTGGGACTGTGGGGCCGACCTATGAGATTGCCGAACCGGATCTGATCGAGGTCATCAAGTCCAGACTGGAGCGGATGGCCCGAACCGGCGAGCTTGCACGCAAACAGTCGGAATATCGGGATCGGGTCGTTCAAGGGATCGAGTCTCCCAAATCCATCACGCGTATCCGGTCGACGCAATCGCCGAGAACTTTTCATGTAAATCCGGCGATGGTTCTTGCTCGCGATATTCGGGATAACACAGGGCAGCTATTGTTCGCCAAGGGGACGCAAGTTAACCCTCTGGAAGTTGTTTCACTCTCAAAACGACTGGTGTTTTTCGATGGCGGGGATGCACGGCAGGTCGCGTTCGCGAAGCAAGCGATGGGCAGTGGCGGGGCCGGTACCAAGCCGATTCTGGTGGGCGGCCAACCCCTCAAATTGATGCGAAGCTGGAAGCGTCCTGTCTACTTCGATCAAGGCGGCACGCTGGTGAAGAGGCTCGGGATTCAGCAGGTCCCGGCCATTGTGAGCCAGGACGGCAAGCGGTTGCGAATCGATGAAGTCCGTCCCTAACGCCCTGCTGACTGCCGTGATGGTTTGGTTACTGCTGATGCCTGCCGGGGCAGGGGCCACGGCGACCTGCACGGGAAGATTCGCCAATCCCATAACCGACATCTGCTGGAGCTGCATGATGCCCTTGCGCTTTGGCGGCATGGATTTGCTGTCGCTTGATCAGGAGGACACCCCGAATCCCGGTGGGTCGGCCGTCTGCATGTGTCCATCCCAGCTTCGGGTCGGATTCAAGGTGAGCTTCTGGGAGCCGGTCCGACGCGTGGATGTGGTGAGGCGACCGTTCTGCATGACCAGCCTTGGCGGGATCGAACTCAATCCCGGTTTCGATGCGCCGCGAGGTTCCCGCTTCAGCCAGGACAGCACCTCCACGTCGTCCTTTTATCAGGTCCATTGGTACGTCGATCCAGTCATTTTCTGGCTTGAGGCGATCTTCGACAACGCCTGTCTGGAGCAAAGCTCGTTCGATGTGGCGTATCTCACCGAGCTTGATCCGATGTGGAACGACGACGAGCTGACTTTCATTTTCAATCCCGACGTGGCGCTCTTCGGCACGCTGCCGGCACGAGCGGCGTGCGCGGCCGATTGCGTCGCCGCGACGGTGGGGTTTCCGTCAAACACCTTGTTCTGGTGTGCCGGTTGCCAGGGAAGCCTGTATCCACTGAATGGCAATGTGCAGGCGCATATCGGTGGCGTGCAGGCCTCAAGCCTCGAAATGACGCGGCTGATCGCCAAGATGCACCGCGAGGGTTTGATGTGGGCCGCCTCGGGTGAGGATGGCCTGTGCGGTTACTACCCACAGCCCATCATGGACAAGACCAATTACAAGTACCAGATGCTGTATCCGATTCCTCAGACCGAGAAGATTGCCGGGAAGTGCTGCCAGCCACTGGGGCGCTCGACGATCCTCTGGGGTGCCGGCAAGGAGTATCCCTTCGAGGGCGAGGATTTCGCCTACATGGTGTTCCGCAAGCGGAACTGCTGCCAGGGTGCATTTTGAATATGGTGACCGTGAAACATTGGATGGTGTCTGCCGCGCTCTCGTGTTGCGCCTGCGTCGCATGGGCACAAGCGGCATTGCCGAGCGATTTTGATATCCGACAGGCGCAGCAACGGATGCGTGATGCCATTGGGTCTGACGGCAGCCAGCCGGGCAACCTGCCGTCGTTGCCTGTCCCGCGGATCGAACGTTTGCCGATGCCCCAGGCCAGACAATCTGACATTGGCCAGATCGCCGAATCCTTCCGTTCCTTGCCAATTTCAAAGCCGGCGTCATCCGATCGCGGGCCGGAACTGATGGTGTTCGTTTCCTTCTCGATACCCAGGCCTTCACTGGAACGTATCGTCGCCGAGTCCGAGCGAACCGGGGCGGTGCTGGTCTTGCGCGGACTGAAGGGCAATTCGCTGACACGGATGGGGGAAGAGGTTGCCCAGCTTATCGGTAAGCGTCATGTGACCGCCATCATCCATCCACCAGCCTTCACACAATTCAAGGTAACGCAGGTGCCGGCACTGGTCTTGGCGGATGCGTCGCAGGCAACGCGGATCGGCACAGATGGTTGTGCATCGCCGTCCAGTTTCGTGAAAGTCGATGGTGATGTCAGCCAGGGCTATGCGCTCGATCTCATCGAGCGTCAGGCCCCCGCATGGTCGGAAGTCGCCAGGCGCTTTGCATCAAAGCTGGAGGAGCGTCGTCCGTGAGCATGCGCAACCTGATCTTGCTGGTGTGTGTCCTGATCGCCGGGACGGCCGTTGCGCAAGGCTACGATGCCTCAACCGCTTTCAGTGACGGACGCTCATTGGGGTCTGGAGCCATCGGTGGAGCACACCAGGGGATCGGCACGACAAACGCGACGGCCGTTGTTCCCGGCTACGGACAAGCCACCAGCCAAGCCGGCCTGTTTCAGGGGGGTATGGGGCAGATCTCGGGGCCAGGTGTGACCAAAGTCATGGACTGTTCCAGCCAGACACCGGATACGGACGCATTTCGGCGACAGGAGTGTGATGCGGTCAATTTTGTTGCGCGCAACCCGAGCGTGCGCCCGGCATTCTCGATTGATCGCGCCACCGATCCCCTGATCACCCGGAACAACGCCATTGCCGCCAATCCGGCCATTCAACTCACCGGCGTCAATATCGGCGCGGCGACCGAGCAGTGCCGTGTCGTTACCCAAACAACCCCGGCGGTGTTCTCGACCGAGATATGTACCGAATATCGCCCCGTCACCAGCAACTATTGTTCGACCGCGCGCCAGATCAGTGTCGATCAGCATCACCTGTATCAATGCGTCGAGCAGATGCAGACCCTGAGCAACGCCAGTTGCTATATCGGTCAGCAGATCGCGGTGAGTACGAGCTACAACTACCAGTGCAATCAGACCGTTCAGGGCTACGAGACATTGAGTTGTCGCCGCGGTGTCTCGGCGACCGTCGGATTTGGTCAATGCACGCCAGGAGCCTGGCTGGGCAGAACTGCGTTCATGGATTGCAGTTGGTGCGTCGATCCCTACATGGCCATGAACATTTTTTGCGGCAGTGATGGACGATCCTATGTTGTCGAACCCTATCGGTCTTATGACGGGGTCAATCGTTACGACTACAACTGGATCGGCTATCCCTGGGACGGCAGCTATGGCCGCTTCCACGTGGCGGTGGCGCCAGGGCAGTCCGTGACCGACTACTACGTCAGCAATCTCGGGTTTGGCTGCAACCTGTACGTTTACTTCAGCGTCAGTTGCAGTACCACGACCTGCACCCCTTCGATGCGGAACGTCAGTTCTGGCTGCAACTCATCCGGGGGAACCGGGACGGGGGCGCCCTTGCAATTACCGATGTCCAAGACGGTCAGCAGCTGGACATCCAATGAATGCGCCACCCTGCAACAGCGAGCACGCTGATGAGATTGCTGCTTCTGCTCATCGCCGTTCTCTTTGGTCTGAGCCCTGTCGCGTGGGCGGGCGATTGTCGCCTGGAGAGTTCGACCTGTGTCGATACCTCGGCGAGCAAGACAATTTCAGGCGTGGTCGTCACGCTGGCGGATGTCGGGGGCTGCTGGGAGTTTCAGGACAACTACACCTGCATCAAGCCCAACTCCATCGACTACTGCTCGGCATTGACGGCGGCAGGGTGCGGTCAGACGAGTTCGGTGTGCAGCGATACCGCGTTCAACGGCACGTGCAATACCTACACCAAGACTTTTCGCTGTGGCACCAGTCAGGGAACCCCCACCAATACGGTGAGGCTCGACAACACCTACACCCTGGTAACGGATACGGCCAATACGAGCCAATGTACGTCCTATGCGCAGAATTCCCGATGCCGACTGTCGGCGCATACCTGCGTTGATTCCACGCCCTGCAAGCTCGATTCGAGTGGGGCGACCGTGTGTCTGGCAGGTGTCACGCCACCGGTGGGGGGATTGAATTCAACGGCCACCTGCTGGCGGTATCAGGATGATTACTCCTGTATTGCCGACAACCACATCGACTACTGCGCGGCCATCAAGGCGACACAAGGGTGCACTCAAGTCAGCGCTACCTGCGACAGCACGGCCTTCGATGGCTCCTGCAACCAATATACCCGGCGCTATCAATGCACCAACGTCACCGCATCGACCTCGACACCGACCGTCGTCGAACTCAACACGTCCTATACGATCACGTCCAACACGCTGGATACCAGTCAATGCACGTCGTATGCCGACAGCGCAAATTGTGTCCATGCCGCAACCACATGTACCGATAGCACTCCCTGCAAGACGATCAATGGCCTGCAGGTTTGCCTGACGACGGTGTCTCCATTGCCGAGCGGGGCGCAAAGCGCGGGTGATTCCTGTTGGTCGCGTACCGAGGACTACACCTGTGCCGGTGCAACGTTGACGAACGATTGCCAACCGTTGATCGATCGGGGCTGCACGCCGGTATCCTCGCAATGCATCGATCCCTTGCCTACGGGGGGCTGCGACATGAGCGAGCGAACGTACTCATGCCAGACCTCGCCCGCAACACAGACCCAGCAAACGGTGTGTGACCAGCGGTCATTCTGCCAGGGAGGAACCAACTGCTTTGATACCAGCAATCCGGCGGATCAGGACTTCGGACGTGCCATGGCGTCGATGGAAGCTGCTCGGGAGGCTGGGGTCTATGGGGAGGATCTGCGGCTGTTCAAAGGGGTGGGAGAGCGATGCCGCAAGAAGCTCTTCGGCTTGGTCGATTGCTGCAAGAAGGGCGGTGGCGGTGCGGCGCGTTCCAATCACAATCTGATGGCCACCGCCACGCAGGGCGTGATGATTGGCGGCCAACTCGCCATTAATGCAGGCAGCAAGTACATGTTCGACTTCATGTACCCAGAGTTCACCAGCTATGTCGAAGCCGGTGCGCAGGCCATGATTTCCTCGGAGGTGCTGTTCACTCCGACGAACTTCCAACCGTCCTTTACGTTTTACGGACTGACCCTCTCGACCGGTACGGTCAGTAGCGGCTTGTTGGGGGGACCGATCTATTCGCTGGGATCGCTCGGCAGCTTCAATTTTTACTTCGATCCGTATTCACTGGCGGCAGCCGTAGCGCTCCAACTCCTGTCCGAATTACTGTCCTGCGAACAATCCGAACAAATGCTGGGGATGCACCGGGATGCCAACCTGTGTGTCTTTGTGGGCTCTTACTGCTCATCGCGAATCCCCATCATCAAGACCTGCATCGAACAGACTCAGTCTTACTGCTGCTTCAACTCCCGTTTGGCCAAGATCATCAATGAGCAGGGCAGGGGACAGGTAGGCAAGACCTGGGGCAGTGGCGAGAACCCGGACTGTTCCGGCTTTACCACCGCCGAATTCGAGCAACTGGATTTCTCCCGGATTGACATGAGCGAGTTCATCCAGGAAGTGGCATCCAGCGTCCGAATGCCGGATGTGTCGTCCTTCGGACAGAACGTCCAGACCTCCGTTCAACAGCGTGTGAATAGCTACTACAGCCGATGATGCGATCTGCGATGGCCCTTTGTTTCTTTGCGCTCCTGTCGAGCGCCGATGTTCTGGCGGCTGATTTGAAGCAGCACCTGCTGATGGCGATCGATACGCCCAACGGGATGGCTGAAGGGAGGCTGGATGGCAACATGGCCGAGTTTTTCAAGGCTCAGACCCGTTCGTCTGCGCCGGTCATGGTCAAAGTCAGAACCTTGAAGCGCTTTCCAACAGCGGGATGTGCCCGACTGGAGGCAACCCTGATCCAGGACGGGGTGCCAACCCAGCAAGGAAGCGCCTTCCCGTTTGCCATTCGCTACGAAATCAACCTGTGTAGGGATGGGCGTCCGCCGACGGAAGGTATCGACCTGGATGCCGCCTCGCGCGTTCTTCCACGGTAGCCACCAGCGTTGTAGCAAGAAAATTTATCGACAACCCCAAGTAGGAAAAGCAATACATGAACAAATTAGAGCTGATCGAAGCATTGGCAACCAAGTCCAACCTGACGAGATTTAGTGCGTGCCGTGCAATTGATATTCTGGTCAATGAAGTGGTGACGGCGGTGACCCAAGGCAAGAAAGTGACGATCGCAGGCTTTGGAACCTTCAAGCCGGCTGCCCGTGCCGCACGTGTTGGCAAGAACCCGAAGACTGGAGCCCCCATCAAAATCCAGGCGACGACGGTCCCAAAGTTCACCCCCGGTGTCGCTTTCAGGGACATGGTTGCCAAGGAGGGCAAGAGCGCGAGGTAGCTTCCAGCGTTGCAGATTGCCTGCGACGGGCAGAATAAATAATAAACGCTCGTTGATTTTCTCTTGCGCTGATTCTTCAGGCAAGGCAAAATTCAACGGTCGTTTATCTTTTGGAGGGCGCCATGACCCGTGAAGTCAGTATTTCCTCGATCCGGGAACTGGGAGATACCCTCCGCCGGGTTCGGAAAGAATCGGGACTGACGCAACGGGATGCCGCAGCCCTGTGCAACGTCAGTCTACCGTTTCTCAATGGGCTTGAGCAGGGTAAAGCGACGGCACAGATCGGCAAGGTTCTGACCGTTTGCCAGCGTTTCGGCATCGATGTTCGCTTGCGATTGCCGATGGCGCCCGATAGCGGGGGTGACGCATGAGTCAGTTGCGCGTGCTGTCGGATGGCGTATGGATCGGTACGCTCGATGTCACTGAAGGCCGGTGGTCATTTGCCTATGCTCCAGAATGGACGCTACATCCTCTCGCCCCCGGATTCCCATTAACGGTCCGTGACTACCAGGATGCGGGCGAACATCGCCCCGTGGAGTGGTTCTTCGAGAACCTGTTGCCGGAGGGCCGATTGCGGGAACTCATTGCCTTTCGCGATCGGATCGATCCCCGTGACAGTTGGGCGTTCCTCGTGCGGCACGGCCAGGACACGGCCGGCGCCTTGTCTCTCGTTCTGGTTAATCCCGACGGCGATGTTCCCGGCGAAGTGCTGGTGCCACTCTCACAGGAAGACCTGCAGGCGAAGATCGAGGAATCGCGCAAGCGCAATTTGCCCTTGATGGTGTCTTGGGACGACATCCGCATGTCACTGGCCGGTGCCCAAGAGAAGCTTGGCTTGCGGATTGATCCCGATGGCGTAATGTTTCTTCCCGAAGGAACCGCGGCTTCCACGCACATCGTGAAGCCCGAGAATGCCAGCGCGGATTTCCCTTTTTGTCCGGCCAACGAATTCTTCTGTATGCGCCTGGCGGACGAACTCAAGGTGCCCGTACCGCAGGTGTCGTTACGGCACCTGCCCGAACCGCTATACATCATCGAGCGCTTCGATCGCAATCGGCCGAAACCAAAAAAAGGAGAGGGCGCTTCTCCCATCAAGCGGTTGCACCAGATCGATTTATGTCAGGCGCTCGGGGTATCGCCGTCACGGAAATACGAAAGCGAAGGCGGGCTGGGTCTCCATCACCTGTTCGAGGTGCTGCTGGGGCCATTCATTGATCGGCCTGCCGTTGCCGTCAATGCCGTCATTCAGTGGGTGGCCTTCAATTACCTGATCGGCAACCTCGACGCGCACGCGAAGAACATCGCCTTCCTGCTGCGTGGGCAGAAAGCCGAGGTAGCCCCCTTCTACGACATGCTGTGTGTCGAGGCCTACTTGCCGCGCGCCACAATGTCGATGAGTATTGCCGGCGAGAACAAACCCGGATGGGTCGAAGGCATCCACTGGGATGCACTGGCTTACGAAGCGAGAGTCGCACCGCGTTTGGTACGCGGCGTCTTGTCGCGCATGAATGCCGCCTTGCCTGATGCCATTTCCAAGGTCATCGGTGATGAGCGTTTGCAATCTGTCGAGCGTGATTTCATCCGGACGAAGATTCTTCCGGTGATTACCGAGCGCCAGGAGTTTCTGGTCGATGCATTGGCATCACTCCATGTGCCCCTTGCCGATCTGATCAATTCGCGTGAGCTTTCCGCTGTGGTTGTCGACCGACTGAAATCACTACCAACGACCTGACCTCAATATCCGCCAGGATGGCAGAAGGATATTTTGGGAGTCGATCTGATAGATTGGCGTTTGGCTCAACCGGCCATTGAACGAGGACCCGTCACGTGTCGAATATCGTAACTGCACTCAAAGATGAAGTTTCGCGCATCGCCCGCAAGGAAGCTCGCAATGAAACAGCTCAACTGAAGAAAGCGGTGGCCCGTTATCGATCTGATATTGCCGATCTGAAACGGAGGCTTGCCGCCACGGAGCAATCCTTGACCAAAATTCGGAAGTCAGGTGGCGCACCTCATCCAAGTACTCCGGCATCCACGCCAGAGGGCAACGCCGGCATTCGGTTCAGTGCAAAAGGCTTTCGTACCCTGCGCGAACGACTGGACTTGTCGGGGCCGGAAACAGCCAAGCTGTTACGTGTCTCGGTTCAGACGATTTACAACTGGGAGGCTGGATCGTCAAAACCTCGCGAACCGCAACTCTCCGCGATTGCCGTTCTCCGTAAGGCAGGTAAGCGTGAGGTCGCGGCCAGGCTTGCTGAATTGACCGCATGAACTTGAAACTAACGATGGCAAGGTGTGGCACTCCTGCGTGTTTGTCGCAGGTTGTCGATGAGTTGGTCAGATCTTTTGAAACGCGCCCTGCAAGGGCGTATTTCGGCTGGCAGATTATTGGGGTTGTGATTTACTCGACGCTCATTGGGTGAGCATCCCCTGCGGAGAAAAGCATGGCACACCATGTAGCACATAAGTGCTACTATGGTGCCAATTTCTATCCGGAATGCCTGCCATGACGACCACGACCATTCGCCTGCCCGAAGACCTGAAGGCCCGGGTGGCTGCCGCGGCGAAACGCTCCGGAACGACTGCCCATGGATTCATTCTGGAAGCCATCTCAGAAAAGACTCAGCAGGCGGAACTCAGGGCGGATTTTGATGCCGTTGCCGAACAGCGTTACGCCAACATCGTGTCCTCTGGCAAAACCATTCCCTGGAACGAGATGCGCAAGTATCTTGAAGCGCGTGTCGCTGAAAAACCTGCCAAGCGTCCCACAGCCAGGAAGCTGGCACGCTGACGTGGCTAGAATCGAACTTGCGCCCGAGGTCACCGAGGACTTTGATCGCATCCTTGATCACTTGGCGACACATCAGGTCGAGAATCCCAGTCAGCGTTTTGGCGAAATCATTACCGCCCTGGATGTTCTGGAGCAGAACCCTCTCATCGGTCGTCCGGCGGAGAATGGCAAACGGGAGCTTGTTATTGGCCGTCGTTCAAGAGGCTATCTCGCACTCTATCGGTATTTGCCGGAAATGGATATCGTCTTCGTGCTAGCGATCCGCAGCCAGCGTGAAGCGGGGTACAGCGAAAGATAGGAGGGGGCTAATGAATAGTTCAAAGCCAGACTCCACAATGTGTTCTTTTCGATTTAACGGTGCCGGTAGGTAACGAGTTTGCACTGATACCGTCACAAAATCAGGTCGCGTTCTGCTACATTCGTGACATGGATAATTCGTCGATTTTCCGAACGTCGGCGAACGTCCGCGAAAGGTTGTTTTTCCACAATCGCCCGGAAACCCGCATGAATACTAAGCGTCCTTTTTTTGACGGTATCAGTGACGGTATCAGCGGGGGTGAAACGAGCGGAACCCAGTATTCATGCGGGGTTCACTGGCTCGTTGATAATTGAGTGGGAGTAATCCGCTACCGCTCTGGCAAGCGTTGATCCGGTATCGGTTGGAGTCATTGCCTGTGCTGCCGGCGAGTTTCCACGCCGGCATGCTTGACACCATCGGTTTTTGCAGGAGAATCATTCCTCCGACATAAGGAGGACGCGACATGAAACGCTTGGTACGCAGGGTTCTCGTAGCGATGGCGGTGGTTTCCCCTTTCCCTGTCGCCATCCCCACGGCGTTTGCGGCACAGGAGGTGGCACCACCCGAGGCACAGGCCTGGATCGATATTGCAACCTTCTCGGGCATGGGCGGCATGGGCGGCATGGGTGCCATGGGCGGCAATCCGATGAGTGCTCTCGGCGCCATGTTTGGCGGCAAGTCCGGCTCCCCTGGAACTACTACCAGCACAGGTAATACCTTCGGCAATACCCGGACCATGGGCACCGGGCGCTGGGTGGATGTGACCGTGCGGACGCGGGCGAACCCAGGTCTGGAAGAGGCGCAGCAAGCCGTTCCCACGGGATTCATCAGCCCGGCCCTGGAGTTGAAAACACCGAAAAATGCGCCGCCGCCCCCCTTGCGCGATGACGAGGAGCTGCGCGAAGAGACGGAAAAGCCCAAGGGACGCTTGCTGCTGTATTGGGGTTGCGGCCCGACGATTCGTCAGGGACAGCCGCGAGTTCTCGATGCGGCGACCGCCAGCATCGATGACTATGCAAAGTTCTTCGTCGCCCGCCGGGCTACGCAGCGTGGCGCGCACAGTGCCGTTGGGCGCCCGGTCTGGCCGAATCCGGTGGATAGCCGCATGGTGCCGCCCCAGGCATCGCTGGTGGGCGAACATGCGTTTACCGGCAAGGGCATTCCCGACGGTTTCCGTTTCAAGATACCGCTGGCGCAGGACCTCATGCCGCCGTTGGTGTTGGAACAGACCGACCGGAGCGGTGCCACCGATCTAGGCTGGAACGCCATAGCTACCGCACGCGCCTACTTCGTTGCGGCAATGGGCAGCAATGCCAAGGAAGACATGGTGATGTGGACCTCCAGCGAACTGGCGGATACCGGTTTTGGCTTGATCGATTATCAGACCAATGCGGCTGTCGATCGCTGGCTCAAGGAAAAGGTGCTGCTGACGCCGCAGACCACGAAATGCACCGTTCCGAAGGGGGTCTTTGGCGAGAATGGCGCCATGCTGCGCCTGATTGCCTATGGCGACGAATTGAATCTGGCGCATCCGCCGCGCCCCAAGGACCCGAAGGCGAAGTGGGAGCCGGTGTGGGCGGTCAAGTTGCGCGTCAAGGCGGTTACCAATGGCTTCCTTGGGATGGCGGAAACTGGGATGCCTTCGGAGCGGGGCGAAGTGCGGCGGGACGAAAACAAGCCGCAGGCCGAGGGCACACCGGGCATGCCGAGTATTCCGCAGCCGATGGAACTGCTGAAGGGGCTGTTCGGACGCTAGACCTCTTTCCAATATACATAAGCGTGCAAAAGTCGGCGCTGGCGGGATGAAATGCCCCGCATGGGGTACGGCGCCGACGACGAGTTGATCGACTCTGGCGGAACTCCCGTAGCTTCCAATAGGGCTCCACCATGAATGCCAGTCACTTGAAGCCGATCCAACGCAAATTTGCCCAGATCATCTTACTGGCGGGAGGCGTGTTCGGACTGCTTGCCGGTTTGCCAGTCGTCTGCGCAGCAGAGTCGAAGGTCATTGTTTCAGCGCGCTATGCTGATCCGGTGCAGCGCTACGGTCATTTTGCTCCTGGCCCGCCGCATGAATATGGCCGCATCGAGGCCAACACCGCTGCAGGCGCACGGCTGACCTATGCGCTGCCGGAATTCGAGGTGTTCGAGGATGTCGCGCCGCGTCTGGTGCGACTCTCCGCTGAAGAACCCGTCAGGCTACTGGCCGTGGTCAGTCACCGTAACTACGGCTCGGCACTAGCTCTGCTCGGCATCGAGAAAGGTCGCTTGACGGTTGTCGCGCGCTCAAGGCCGATTGGTACTCCTATGCGTTGGCTGAATCCGGTGGCCGTTGTCGATCTCGACAGTGACGGCCGCGCCGAGATTGCGGCGGTCATCACCCCGCACATTGGCGGCAAGCTGAAAATCTACCGGCGCTCTGCTGACAAACTTGAGGAGGTCGCTGCGCTGGCCGGGTTCTCCAATCATGTTTATGGCTCGCCAGAACTTGGCCTGGCCATGAGTTTGACCGACGGGGGGCGCACCCGCTTGCTGGTGCCGGATGCCACTCGCACGATCCTGCGCATCATCGAGTTCGCCGCCGGCAGCTTGCGCGAAACCGGACGCTGTGCGCTGACGGCGCCGCTCAGCGGGCCGCTCGTGGCGCTCGCCAATGGGGAGGTCGAGGCCACACAGCCAGGCGGCAAGCAGCGCGTGCGGCTGACGGACTGCCAGCCCTGATCAAACAAGGTAGCGTCAGGACCAGCCCAGTTCGGCACGCACGATGGCCGCGCCTGCCGCGAGGGCGTGCAATTTGCCACGGGCAACAGCACGCGACAGCGGCACCATGCCGCAGTTGGTGCAGCCGATCAGATGGTGCGGCTTCACCCACTGCAAGGCCTTGCGCAGCGTTGCCGCAACTTCCTCGGGCGTCTCGATCTGATTGTTGGCGACGTCGATGGCGCCGACCATGACGTCCTTGCCTTCCAGCAGGCCGATAAGTTCCATCGGTACGTGCGAGTTATGGCATTCGAGGCTGACCTGATTGATGCGGCTGGCCGCGAGCAGGGGAAAGGTTTGCTCGTACTGGCGCCACTCCGCGCCGAGGCCTTCCTTCCACTTGTTGTTGGCCTCGATGCCGTAACCGTAGCAAATATGTACCGCGGTCTTGCAGGGCAGATCGGCGGCAGCACGTTCCAGCGTCTTCACGCCCCAGTCGCGCACCTCGTCGAAGAAGACATTGAAGGCGGGTTCATCGAACTGAACGATGTCGACACCCGCCTCGGCGAGTTCCCTGGCTTCCTGGTTGAGGATCTCCGCAAAGGCCCACGCCAGTTTTTCCCGGCTCTTGAAATGATCGTCGTATAGGGTGTCGATCATGGTCATCGGGCCGGGCAGCGTGAATTTGATCGGGCCGTTCGTGAGCAGGCGCAGCCGTCGAGCATCCGCGACGAAGACCGAGCGCTTGCGGGAGACGGGCCCGACGACCGTCGGTACATCGGCATCGTAGCGGTCGCGAATGCGCACGGTCTTGCGCTTGAGGAAATCGACGCCGTCCAGATGTTCGATGAAGGTCGTCACGAAGTGCTGCCGGGTTTGCTCGCCATCACCGATGATGGAAATGCCGGCGCGTAACTGGTCATCGACGGCGAGCCGCATCGCATCCACTTTGGCCTGCTCCAGCGCCTCGCCAGAAAGCTGCCAGGGGGCCCACAGTTTTTCGGGCTGGGCCAGCCAGGCCGGCTTTGGCAGGCTGCCCGCGATGGCAGTGGCAATCGGTTGGGTCATGTTGATTTCTCCTTGGTGTTTCCCGTGTTTGGGTGTGCTGGTTTGTCGGGTGTTTTACCGTTCCCGTTCAGTAGGCGAGTGAATTCATCCGCAGGCAATGGTCGGCTGAATAGATAGCCCTGATACGTATTGCATCCATGCTTGGCCAGAAAATCCCGCTGGGCTTCGGTTTCCACGCCCTCCGCCATGACACTCAGGCGCAGGCCGTGCGCCATGCCGATGATGGCCGTGGCAATCTCGTTGTCATCGCTGTCATTCGGGATGTCGCGGACAAAGCCCTGGTCGATCTTGAGCTCATCGATGGGGAAGCGCTTCAGATAGGCCAGGGACGAGTATCCGGTGCCGAAATCGTCGATCGACAGGCGCAAGCCCAGATCTTTCAGGCGCTGCAACAGCGCCACCGCTTCCTCGCCACGGCCCATGATCATGCTTTCGGTGAGCTCCAGCTTTAGCGCGGCGGCGGGCAGACCGGTTTCCGCCAGGATGGCCGCGACCCGGGCGACGATATCGGGCTGTTGCAACTGGCGTGCGGACAAATTGACCGCTATCGACAGATGCGACATGCCGGCATCAATCCAGGCCTTCGCCTGGGTACAGGCTTGGCGCAATACCCATTCACCCAACGGCACGATGAGGCCGGTCTCTTCCGCGAGGGGGATGAAGCGGCTCGGTGCGATCAAACCCTGTTGCGGGTTGTTCCAACGCACCAGGGCCTCGCAGCCAACCAGTCCGCCAGTTTGGATGTCGATTTGTGGCTGATAGTGAAGCAGGAATTCCCTCTGGGTCAGGGCTACCCGCAGGCGGGCTTCAAGATCCAGCCTTTCATTGGCTATCTGGGTCAACGCCGGCGTGTAAAAGGCGAAGGTATTGCGGCCCGCTTCCTTGGCCTGATACACGGCCACATCGGCGTGCTGGATGAGTTTGGTGCAGGAAGTGCCATCTTCCGGGAACAGGCTGATGCCGATACTGGCGCCGACATAGACCTCGTGACCGCTGGGCAGACGGAAAGACTGATCCAGCGATTCGATCAGTTCCCTGGCAATGCTCGCCGCATCTTCCGGGCGCTGCAGGTTCTCCAGGATCAGCAGAAATTCGTCGCCACCCAGGCGGCCCAGGGTGTCCTCGCTCCGCAGTTGCTCCAGCAGGCGCTGGGCCAGGGCTTCCAGCAGTTCATCTCCCGCCGGGTGGCCCAGACTGTCGTTGATGTTCTTGAAGCGGTCCAGGTCGATATACAGCACCGCAAGGCGCTGCTGGTGTCGCTCGGCGGCAAGCAGGGCGTGCGTCAGGCCGGATTGCAGCAGCAGCCGGTTGGGCAGCTTGGTCAGCGGATCAAAATGGGCCAGGTGCTCCAAGCGGGCCTCCGAATTTTTGATCTGGCTGAGATCGGTCATCACGCCCACATAGTTACTGGGCTGGCCATTGCTGTCGTACACGGTGCTGATGGTGAGCAACTGCGGAAAGAGTTCGCCGTTCTTGCACCGGTCCCACAGCTCGCCCTTCCAGACGCCGGTTTCTTTGATGCTGTTCCACATGGCCTGGTAAAAGGACTGATCCTGGCGTCCCGAACTCAGCAGGCTGGGGTTGCGCCCCAGTACCTCGGCCTCGCTGTAGCCGGTGATGGTCGTGAAGGCACTGTTGACGGAGACGATGTTCCATTGCAGATCGGTGACCATCACCCCCTCGCCGGCGCTCTCCAACACCGCCGCGGCCTGGCGCAGGATGGCATCGGCGCGGCTGCGCTCCACGGCCAAGCCGGCGATGCGGGCGAATTCGCCGATCAGGTCAAGTTCCTCCTGGGTCGGGGTGCGAGGCTGGCGGTAATGGATATTGAAGATGCCCAGCACCGCGCCAGACTTGTCCTTGAACGGGATCGACCAGCAGGCACGCAGGTCGGCGCGTTCCGCCAGGTCGACGAAAGATATGCAATACGGATGGCTGCGAATATCCTCGACGATGACGGGTTCCCCGGTAGCCGCTGCGGTGCCGCAGGCACCCAGCCCGAACTCCGGCGTCAGGCCCTCCAAGGCGTCGTTGAAAAAAGCGGGCAAGCCAGGCGCGGCAGCGGTACGCAGGCTGCCGTCGCGGCTATCGCACACCTGGATGGAAACCAGCATGTCGGGGTGGATGCCCTCCAGTCGGTTGGCGATTTCCTCAAGAATCGCGGACAGTGGACGATCGCTCGCCAGACCGTCCAGCATGGCGATGCGGGTTTCACGCAATTGCTCGGCTAGCTTGACCTCGGAAATGTCGCGCCAGGCGCCGAGCACTTCGCCGCGATCCGTCAGACGCAGTTCGTCGCGAATCCACCGGGTTTTACCTTGACCATCGAGGAAACGATAGTTGTGGGCGATCTGACCGGTCAGGCTCAGTTCGCCAGCACGCGCCAATGCTGCGTTCCGGTCGTCGGGGTGCAGGTGGCTCGACCACCACTCCGGTTGCAGCGCCTGCTCCTCCGAGTAGTCCAGCAGACGCTGGATGTTGCTGCTGACCCAGACAGGCGTGGCGAAGCCTTGATCCAGCCGCAGCACGTAAAAAATTACCGGGCTGGCGTCCAGCACATGAGCAAGTCGTGCTGATGTCGCTTGCAGACGGCTGCGCTCCCGCGCCAGTTCAACCTGGCGCAGCGCCTTTTCCAGAGTGGCCGGTAGTTCATGCAGATAGCCGGCGTGCTTGGCGATGTAGTCGTCCACCCCCAGATGGATGGCCTTCGCGGCTATTTCTTCGCTGCCCTGCCCTGAGACGATGACAACGGGGATGTCCAGGCCGCGTTCGGCGCGCAGTGTCTTGACTACCTCAAGGGCATCCAGTCCGGGCAAACGGTAGTCCAGCAATAACGCGTCGAAGTCAGCCGGCGCCGTCGCCGTCTCGGGCAGAAGCCGCAGTACCTGTGTGGCGCTCGGCACCACGGTCAACTGGATGTGGGGCGCAAAGCGGGCCAGATGGCGCCGGGTCAGGTCGATATCGGCGGTGTTGTGTTCGGCATACAGCACGCGCAGCGTGTGGGAGCGACGAATCCGGCTTTCCTGGAAGCGTTTGCAGGCGTCGCGCAGGGTGGCGGCGAGCCGTTCCAGAGATGTTGCGTCCTTGGTCAGGTAGTCATCGGCGCCGGCCTGGAGTGCGGCAACCGCCGCATGCTGGTCGCCCGAGCCGGTGAGCATGACCACCGCCATGGGTAGGGACTGTTGGCGAATCCAGTTCAGTAGTTCGAACCCCGATCCGTCCGGCAACCGCAGGTCCACCAAAGCCGCATTGAAACTGGCGGATTCCTGCAGACAGGTGCGAGCCTCGGCCAGTGTGGCCGCATGAGTCAACTCGATGTCGGGCGCCTGGCGCTTCAGATGGCGCCGGGTCAGGTCGGCATCGGCCGGGTTGTCTTCTACATGCAGGATGCGCAAGCTCATATTTTGCCTATTGCGGCGGATGATTGATGAGACACCAGTACAGATCGATCTGGGTCGCCACATCCATGAACTTTTCGAAATTGACGGGTTTGACGATGTAGGAATTGGCGCGCAGGCGATAGGCCTCTTTCACATCCCGGTCTTCGTCGGATGAGGTCAGCACCACCACCGGCAGGGCGCGGCTCACCGGGTGTTCGCGCAGTTGGCGCAGCACCTCGAGACCATCCACCCGCGGCAGTTTCAGGTCCAGCAAAATCACCAGCGGCATGGTCTCACCCGCCTCCCAGCGCGGAATCCAGTCCAGCGCTTCCTGACCGTCGCGGGCGATCTGAATGGGCGTTGACAGATTGCGCTGCTTGAAGGCGCGCAGGGTCAGGTCAAGGTCCACCGGGTTGTCTTCCACCAGCAGGATGGGACGCATTGTCGATTCGTGGATCATCGCGGTAGTTCCAGATAGAAAGTAGCGCCCTGCCCAGGCGAACTGGTGGCCCAGATCCGCCCGCCCATGCGCTGCATTGCTTTGTGAACGATAGCCAGGCCGACGCCGGTGCCGGGATAGTCTTCACTGCGCTGCAGGCGCTGGAAGATGTCGAAAATGCGATCGTGAAACTGCATGTCAAAGCCGATGCCGTTGTCAGTGACTTCGAGGATAACGGATTTCTCAGCGGCGGTTCCACGAATCGACAGGGTTGGCGGCCGGCTGTCACGTGTGAACTTGATGGCGTTGTCGACCAGATTGCGCATTACGATGGCCATGCCTTCCGCGTCGGCCCGGACGGAAAGCCCGAGCAAGCTCACGGCGACGGTCATGCCCATCGCCTCGATATCCGCCTTTCGCTCATCGAGGATGGTGGCTACCAGGCGTTCCAGATCCACGCCCTGATTCTGCAGGCTGCGCCGTTCCATGCGAGAGTAGGTGAGCAGGTCTTCGATAAGTTTGCTCATCTTGTCCACGCTTTGGCGCACATTGTTCAGGAACAGACGCCCCTCCTCGTTCAGTTGGTCGTGGTGCTGATCGAGCAGCAAGCGGCTGTAGCCGTCGATGCCGCGCAGGGGTGCCTTCAGATCGTGCGACACGGAGTAGGTGAAGGTCTCCAGTTCCTTGTTGGCGGTGGCCAGTTCGGCAGTGCGCTGGCGCACCCGCTCCTCCAGTTCGACGTTGAGCTGGCGTACCTCGTCTTCCATGCGCTTGCGCTCGGTGATGTCATTGATGGCGGAGAAAATGGCCGGCTCGTTGTCGAAATCGACGACCGACGCTGAAACCAGGGCCCAGAAGGGACGCCCATCCGCAGTCAACATGCGCACCTCAAGATCATCGACGCGCCCCTCTTTTTGTAGCAGCGCGGCGAAGCGATCACGCTGTTCTGGATCCTGATAAAACCGGTCCGCGGGTTGGCCGATACCTTGTTCGCGGTTTATCCCGTATTGGGTTTCCGCCCGCCGGTTGCCGTACAGCAGCGTGCCATTCCGCAAGCTGGAAAGCACGGCGGGGAAGGGCGCCATTTCGAGCAGCGACCGATAGCGACTCTCGCTTAGCCGCAGGGCTGCTTCAGTCAGTTTTTGATCTTCCAGCAGGCTCAGCAGGGCGCGGCGCGATTGCTCCGCCAGCGCCAGTTGTTGGTCGTTTTTCCGTTCGATGCGGGTCAGTTCCGCCGTGCGCTCGGCGATCCGCCGTTCCAGTGTTTTCTGTTCCTCTTCCAACTGGGCGATGAGCCTGATGCGTTCGTCGCGCAGTTCAGCCGCCTCCTTGTTGCGCCGCCGCAGTTCCAGTTGTGTCATCACATGCCGGCTCAACACGCGCAGCGCACGCTGGTGATCGGGGGACATGCTGCGGGGTTCCCGGTCTATGACGCACAGGGTGCCGAGGGCATGGCCCTCCGGCGTGACCAGTGGCGCGCCGGCATAGAAGCGGATGTGCGGTTCCGCGGTGACCAGCGGGTTATCGCTGAAGCGTGCGTCAAGGGCTGCATCCTCAACGATAAGCAGGTCGGGGTGATGGATGGCGTGCGCGCAGAAGGCGATATCGCGTGCCGTTTCGGCGGCATCGAGTCCCACTTTGGACTTGAACCACTGCCGATCTTTGTCGATCAGCGAGATCAACGCGATCGGGGCCTCACAGATGCGGGCGGCCAGCTCGGTGAGATCGTCGAATGGCTCCTCGGCCGGGGTGTCGAGCACGTCATAGAGGCGCAGCGCCGCCAGTCTTTCCGTCTCGTCCGAGGGCAGTTTTGCGGCAATCATGACGGATCGGCCTGACTCGGGTAGCGGATGGGCTGGTCCTGGTCGGACAGCAGCTGGTTGACTTCGGCCTTGAGCCCCTGAACGCGCTCCTCGCGGCCGAGCATCACCGCCTGCCAGCGGGTCAACTCCTCCAATTGATCAAGCAGGCGCAGCTCCATTTTCTTGCGCTTGGTGATGTCGGTAATGACGGCGATGCGCGCAGCATGGCCCTCATACAGCATGTCGTGGGAGCGCGCTTCGATGGTGATCGGGCTGCCGTCCTTCTTCAAATGGTGCCATTCGCCCACATAGCTTAGCCCGGCCAGCTTGGCTGCCATGTCGATGAGGGATTGCCGTTCCGCATCCGGATACAAGTCCGGGAGCGTCATGGCGAGGGCTTCATCTTGGCTGTAGCCATAGTGGTGAATGAAGGCCTCGTTGACTGCCAGCAAGCGCAGGCTGCCTTTTTCGTAAACAAGCAGAGGTGCCGGACTCTGCTCGAACAATTGGCGATAACGGATTTCGCTGGCTGCCAGTGCATTTCGGTCGTGGTGCTCGCGGGTGATGTCGCGCACTACCGCAATCATCTGGGTGCTGTCCGGCAAACGGGTCAGCCGGGCCTCGAAATGGCTCTGGCCTTCGGCCATGGCCAGATCGTATTCGTAGGTGGCCAGACCGCCCTGTCTGCCGATTTCATCAATCTTGCTCTGGAATATTTCGCTGTGCTCGGCGGGCAACACATCCTGCATGCGCTTGCCGAGAAAGGCCTCCGGCGGGACATACAGCTTTCCGCCATGTTGGGCGCGATAATCGCGGATGGTACCGTCGGATTCCATCAGGAAGAAGATGTCGGGCAATGCCTCGAACACCGAATCCAACACGATCTCGCCCTGCCGTGCTTTGGTTTCGGCCTCCTTGCGTGCCGTGATGTCCTCGGAAAAAATGACGATACCACCCACCGCTTGGTTGGCTGCATACCAAGGGCGCACCTCCCAGTTCAACCATTGGATGCTGCCATCCTCCCGCGTAAACTGATCTTCATCGGCCCGTACAACCTCGCCGGCTAGTCCGCAGCGGTGTATTTCTTTCCAACTGTCCGGAATTTCCGGAAAAACTTCATAGTGCGATCGGCCGAGTATTTCCTTCTCTTCCAGTCGATAGTCCGTCAGCCAACGGTGGCTGACCACCAGGTAGCGCATCTGGCGGTCGAACATGGCCAAGGCCGCCGGCGCATGTTCGATAAACAGCCGCAGTCGTGTTTCATTTTCCTGCAACTCTGCTTCCGCCCGCTTGCGCTCGGTGATTTCCAGTGCGGTGCCGTAGTGACGGCGCGGTTTGCCCTGTGCGTCGAAGTCGGTCGCGCAGTTAATCTCAAGCCAGCAGGAACTGCCGTCTGGCCGCAACAAATGAGAGATCAGTGGCGGCAAGTGTTCGCTTGGGGGCAGTGTCGCCAGTCGGGATAGGTAGTCCGCGTGGGCGTCCCGCTCATCCGGATGGATCCAGCCGTGCAGGGTGGGCCAATCCATTTCCTGCGGGGAACGGCCGGCAATGCGGAACAGCTCGTTCGACCACTTGAAGCGACCGCTGGCAATATCCAGCGACCAATCGCCCATGTGAGCAATGGCCTGGGCCTGCTCCAATTCAGCGCTGCGGCGGGCCAACTCAAGCTTAAGCTGGCGGTTCCACAACAGCAGGACCAGATAGCTCAGAACCGAAAGGGCAAACAGGCCAAGCAGCCAGGGGAACAGGCGGGTAGTCAAGGTGGGCTGACTTAGACGCTGGATTTCGCTGGCTTGTATCGGTAACCAGTTTTGCATGATGTCTGCCCGCAGTTTTGCGGGCATGACGTCCAGCGCCTTGTCGAGGATGCCGGCCAGTTGCGGCCAGTCCTTGCGCACGCCAAAGCGCTGGCCGTTCTCCGCCATGTCGAAGGCAGCATTGACCTTGATGTTGGTGATGCCGTGCTGACTGGCAAGAAAAGTGCTCACGCCCAGGGCGCCTACGTAGGCATCCGCCATGCCCGAAGCGACTGCGCGCAGGCCGTCGAGTGGGGTGGCGACACGGGAAGATCTTATGGTCGGATGCTGATCCATGACCTGCTTGCTGGAGGAATAGCCCTCCACCAGCGTCAGGCGTAGCTTCGACAATTCGTCCAGCGAGCGCAACTGTAGTGCGTCATCGCGGGTGATGACGATCAATGGGGTGGGCAGATAGATTGCGGTGAATGCCAGAAAGGCTTCCCGCTCCGGCAGGCGCACCACTGTGGCTACGGTATCGATGCGCTTCTCCTGCACCGCTGCCATGAGCTGGGGCCAACTCAGGTTGCTGACGATTTCGAAGCGCAAGCCCAGCGTGAGTTCGAAATAGCTGAGGAACTCGCGCACCACGCCCTGCAATTCTCCTTTTTCATCAAGGAATGAATAGGGGCCATAGTTCGGATCGATGCCGAGACGAACCACTCGATGCGCGGCCAGCCAGTCGGTTTCCTCTTGGGTCAGGGAGAGTGCGGTCTGATTTGCGCTTTGCGGGGTCTGTGCATGGCCGGGGAGGCTCAGAACCAGCAGGCCGAGCAGGACAATCAGCCAATCGCGCACTAGCTTGCCGATACGGCGGGTTCGGGCGGCTGGCGAAAATCGCGCGGAATCCGCCGTGCCATCCCCGAAAATAAATGCGCTGATGCGGGGCCACATGCTTATGGGTGTCGCATCCTGAGCCGTACTGGACAACACGCTATCCTCCCCTGCCGACATGCAGCGATATTGCTTGAATACCAGTCGCATGATGCGCGCTTGGCATTGCTTGATCAAGTAACTCCTGGTGAGTTCCGCTGAGTGTTGTTATAAAAATATTCCGGCAGGTAGTAACTTGCTTGGTTGTTCAGCTTTTAGTGCTCCGTTGCAGAGTTTGCGCGCCAAGCAGGTGCTCCAGGAATGACTCGGCGACCGCCGACAAATGCTTGCCTTTCGGGTAAGCCACATACCATTGGCGCATCAATGGGAAACCCTTGACATCCAGTGGCTGTAACACGCCACTGCCCTCCAGGGCAATCGCATGCGAGGACAGCACGGAAACACCCAAGCCACCGGCGATCGCCTGCTTGATCGCCTCGTTGCTGCCCAGTTCCATGCGTACCTTGAGCTTGAAGCCGTGCTCGGCAAAGTGGCGCTCGGTCGCCAGTCGCGTCCCGGAGCCTTTTTCGCGCAGGACGAAGGGCTCCTCGGCGACCCGTGACAAAGGTATCGAGCGGCTGGCGGCGAGGGGGTGGTCGTGACGTGCCAGCACGATGAGGGGATTGTCGGCGATCGGGGTGGCCACGACGTCCATGCCTTCAGGCGGGGTGCCGAGGATGGTGAGGTCGTCTTGATTATCAACGAGGCGGGCAAGGAGTTTTTCCCGGTTGCTGACGGTCAGTGCGGCTTCGATGCCGGGGTAGCGCGCGCAAAACTCACCCAGCAATCTCGGTATCAGGTATTTCGCCGTAGTCACTATGGCAATGCTCAACCGTCCCCGCTTGAGACCCTGCATGTCGGCCAGGCGCATTTCCAGGCGTTCCAGGCCGGCGAGTGTTTCCCGGCAGGTTGCCAGCACTTCCTGTCCTGCCGTGGTGAGATGCATCCGCTTGCCGATCCGCTCCAGCAATGGCAGGCCGACGCTGTCTTCCAGCTGTTTGACCTGTGTGAAAACGGCGGGTTGGGTGAGGTGCATCTCCTCAGCCGCACGTGTGTAGCTCAGGTGGCGCGCTACCGATTCGAAAATGCTGATTTGTCGCAGGCTTAGTCGCATAGGTTTGGGTGATGTATGGGCCTAACAATTATTCACTGTAACTAAGTATTAATCATGATCATGCTCTCGTCAACCATCAGGGCCGGATCGGATATGACATATGAAACGCTGGCTGATGCAATTTTCAACTATTCATTTGGATGAATTAATTAAATTGAAAACATTAAGTTTTGTTTATTGAGGTGGATTCATAGAATCGCCTCCGTGCAATACGACATCGGCTAGCGTTGAAATGGTGCGGATTCCGCGCCGACCCGCCAGTCAATCCTCATGACAGTCATTCGTACAAGGAGTTGGTAAATATGGCTAAAACCTATCAAGCGGGCGTCAAGGAATACCGGCACACCTACTGGGCGCCGGATTATGTCCCGCTCGACACGGACATCCTCGCCTGTTTCAAGATCACGCCACAACCCGGGGTTGATCGCGAAGAAGCTGCGGCCGCAGTTGCCGCCGAATCCTCCACTGGCACGTGGACCACGGTGTGGACTGACCTCCTGACCGACATGGATTACTACAAGGGGCGCGCCTACTCGATCGAGGACGTGCCGGGCGACGATACTTGCTTCTACGCCTTCATTGCCTATCCCATCGACCTGTTTGAAGAAGGTTCGGTGGTCAACGTATTCACTTCGCTGGTGGGCAACGTGTTCGGTTTCAAGGCGGTCCGCGCGCTGCGTCTCGAAGATGTGCGATTCCCGATTGCCTATGTCAAGACCTGTAATGGCCCTCCTCACGGCATTCAGGTCGAGCGCGACAAAATGAACAAGTATGGCCGCCCGATGCTCGGCTGCACCATCAAGCCGAAGCTTGGACTGTCCGCCAAGAATTATGGCCGCGCTGTTTACGAGTGTCTGCGGGGTGGCCTGGACTTCACCAAGGACGACGAAAACGTCAACTCCCAGCCGTTCATGCGCTGGCGTGACCGCTTCCTGTTCGTGCAGGATGCCATCCTCAGCGCCGAGGCGCAGACTGGTGAGCGCAAGGGTCACTACCTGAACGTCACCGCACCCTCGCCCGAGGAAATGTATGAGCGCGCCGAGTTCGCCAAGGAGATCGGTAGCCCGATCATCATGCATGATTACCTTACCGGCGGTTTCTGTGCCAACACGGGCCTGGCCCGCTGGTGTCGCAAGAACGGCATGTTGCTGCACATCCACCGCGCCATGCACGCCGTGATCGACCGTAACCCGCATCATGGCATTCATTTTCGCGTACTGACCAAGGCACTGCGCCTGTCTGGCGGCGACCATCTGCACACTGGCACAGTAGTCGGCAAGCTGGAGGGCGACCGTGCCTCCACCTTGGGATGGATCGATCTGTTGCGTGAGTCGTACATCCCCGAGGACCGCTCCCGCGGCATCTTCTTCGACCAGGACTGGGGTTCAATGCCCGGCGTGTTCGCCGTGGCTTCCGGTGGCATTCACGTCTGGCACATGCCTGCGCTGGTCTCCATTTTTGGCGATGACTCGGTGCTGCAGTTTGGTGGCGGCACGCTCGGCCACCCCTGGGGCAATGCGGCTGGTGCGGCGGCTAACCGTGTCGCGCTGGAAGCCTGCATCGAGGCTCGCAACCGTGGCCGCGATTTGGAAAAGGAAGGCAAGGAGATCCTGACCAACGCCGCTCGCCACAGCCCGGAACTGAAGATCGCCATGGAAACCTGGAAAGAGATCAAGTTCGAATTCGACACGGTGGACAAGCTGGACGTCCAGAACCGCTGATTCCGACCCATCCCAATATTGCCCAATAGGAGCCCAACCATGGCTGATGTCCAGGATTACAAGCAAGCAATCAAGTACGAAACCTTTTCCTACCTGCCCCCGCTCAACGCCGAGCAGATTCGCCAGCAGATTCAATACATCGTGGCACAAGGCTGGAACCCGGCGGTAGAGCATGTCGAACCGGCACGTTCTTTCAATCACTACTGGTACATGTGGAAGCTGCCCATGTTCGGCGAACAGAATGTGGATCGCATTCTCGCTGAATTGGAGAGCTGTCACCGCGAGCATCCCGGTCATCACGTGCGCTTGCTCGGGTACGACAACTACGCCCAGAGTCAGGGTACCTGCTTCGTGGTTTTTCGCGGGGACTGACCTGCGGGTAGTGGATGCCGGGCCTGGGCTGGTCCGGCGTGATCGTGGTGATGTAAGCATGAGGAGGCAATATGCCTGAACAATTTGCAACCAGCGCAGCCAAGTCCCGCGCAGCCGAACAGGCGCGACGGCAGGCGGCTGCCAAAAGTCGAGCCAAGACGGCCGGAGGCGCTGCCCCCGGGGCGAACAGCATGCCGGCTAAGCTTCAGGCACGCCCTAATCCTCCGACGATCCCGTCTGTGCTGCTCGCGTCGAGCAAGCCGCTGCAAGAGCCAGTTGATACGATGGATCTGGATGCATTGTGCGAAATCGTCGAGCGCGATCCTGCTGCACTCGGTGGCGAGGCCAACAGCGTTCGGCAACTCTGTCGCGAACGGCGCAGCGCCTTGTCCAGCCAAGGCAAAAATGCCATGCCGCCCAAAACCGGCGCTGTCGCTTCAGTAGCGACTGCTCTTTATGCCAAGGGCGTTAAGTCTGCTCTGACTGGGCGCGAAATTGCCAGACAGCGCCGTGCCGAGCTTTGCCTGAAGGGTCGTGAAGGCGCTCCCGCCCTGCCGAGCGGCCGGGTGAAGCCAGAGTCTTGCGCACCGTCCAAGGTTGAAGTCGGTACGACGCTGTCTGGTCAGGCGGTCACTGGAACCCAGGTGGAGCGGACGACGCGGGTCACCGGCAACGAGTCCAGCACCTGTCGCGTGATTACGGGTACCGAATATATCGGTGCCGAGCAGTTCGATAGTTTTTGCGCGACCCGTCCGGCACCTGCCGCCGCCAAGGTGGGCATGAGCGCAACAACTCATGGGCAGTGGGTGTCAGGTACCGAACTTGGACGTTCCGCGCGTGTATCAGGGGACGAAGCGGGCAGTTGCATATCCGTTTCCGGTACGGAGTATCTGGGTGCCGAGCGTTTTGGCGAGTTCTGTGAGAATAAGGGTCTGCTGGTTCGTCCTGACAAGGTCAGCGTCGGTGCCACCGAGCGTCACAACATTGCCGTGACCGGCTGTGATGAAGCGCGCGTCAATCACGCCACTGGCGCTGAGGCTGGGGCAACGCGCAAGATTACCGGTTCGCAATATGCCGATGCAGGCGTGGCGCGGCTGACCATCAATGGCCCGAGCAAGGTTGCCCTGACACATACCGTGGCGGGTCGTCCGGTTTCCGGCACTGAAGTGGGACGTTCAGTCAAGGTGACTGGCGACGAGGCAGGTTCTTGCCGTCCCGTCTCAGGCACCGAGTACCTGTCCAACGAGCAATTCGCGTCGATTTGCAAGACCCAGCCAGAACCGCATCCGGCCAAGGTTGGCTTGAGCGAAAGCAACCGGGGCCTGACGGTATCGGGTACTTTGCTGGGACGTTCCGGCAAGGTGACCGGCAACGAACCGGGCAGCCGACTGCCGGTCAGTGGCACACCCTACGCCGGGCGCGAGCAGATGACTTCTGCCTGTGGCTGTGGCGGTGTGTCGACGCCTGTTGCTCAACCTCCGCAAGTTGCACAGGCCGCACAGCGGGCTTCGCAGCGTTTTCTTGCACCTGCCGGCAGACTCCTTCCGCAAGCCGCAGTCATGGCTGTTGCAGAACAGCGCCCCGCCGATTTCAGCATTGTTTCGCCAGCGCGTGATGCACGTGATCGCATCACCGGTAACGCCTGTGGTGGAGCCTCGCGGATCACCGGTCCGGTGAACCTGGCCGCAGGGCTGGTTTCGGGTACGCCGGAGTTCCGTTATCGCGACGAAGCAGCGCCATTGGCGCTACCGCAGGCAGCGGACGCTGCATTGGCATCCCGTGTCACCGGCGAAGGTGGTGAGGCGGGCATGCTCATCACCGGTGACAACTGGGCGCGCAGCGGCCGCGTCACTGGCACCGAGGGTCACTGGGCACACAAGCGTAACCCGACCCAGCGAGGCGAGTCACGCGGCGCGATGGTTGGTGCCAGGGCGAACAAGGAGCGCGAGCGCCCGGAAATGCCGCTGGCCAATGTGACCGGCAGCAGCGGCAATGGCGGTAAAGGTGCGATGGTTACCGTGTCCGGTGGGGCACGGGGCTGAGGATTCGGGAACGCCACGGCCATGAATACCCGCAATGCCTACGCCCTGCGAGTTCGTGCTGCTGCCCTTGGCGGGCAGCAGCACGCAACGCGTGGTGTGCCCTTTGGACTGGGGACGCCGGCTGCTGTTATGCAGGGGCGGCCAGCGCCGGCAAGCGGGTTTGTCGCGGCAGTTGATCAAGTAGATTGCGCCGATACGGGGATTGTTCGCCCCCATCCGCTTGCTGACCGGGCAACCAATGCCCGTTTGGCACGCTGCGAAGAATCAGTAAAAGGCCGATTTGATGCCATCGTCCCGACCTTGAAGGCCCTTTCAGGGCTGCAGCACGAACAGGACTTTGCGGAGCGCGCCCAGGCGATGATCGAAGAACGCCTTGGCCATCGCCTGCCGGACAATATCCTGAATGACGCGTGGGTGGCCGGACTCGACCTCAAGGCTCTCTATGCACACTGTGTTTTTGCGGCAGTGACCGCAGCGGCAGCACAGTTTTCACAGGACCTGAAAAACCAGATCGAACTGGTTCAGGACACCAACAATTTCTTCCTTGACTGCGGTTTTCACGCGGTGGACATCAGTCCTTGTGCGGATGGGCGGCTGAAGGGGCTGATGCGCTATATCCTGCGCCTGCCGCTGACTTCCTTTACCCGACGCAAGGCCTATGCAGGTGCGCTGTTCGATGTCGAGACCGACGTGCGCCACTGGGGAGAGACTGAATTGCGGCGTTTCCGCGAGGGAGTGCCGACCACGCCGGAAGCCAGCACGCGCTACCTCAAGGTTGCGATATACCACTACAGCACTTCGGCGCCCCGCCAGGAAGGTTGCGCCGCACACGGCAGCGACGACAATAAGGCTATCGAAGCCGCTCTGGAACGGCTCTATCAGTTTCGCAACGCCATCGAAAATGCCTACTGCTGCGGTGCCAGCACCGACCTCCTGCTGATTGGCGTGGATACCGACACCGATGCCATCAAGCTGCATGTTCCGGATGCAAATGGCAACCTGTCCGCCCATCGATTCGTCGATAACGCCAGTCTCTTTACCGAGACGCTCCACCTGAGCGCCGATCAGGCGCACCTGGCCGTGCATGAGGCACTGAGAAAAGCCAGTCAGACGGGTGGCTGGGGACAGGGTCAGGGCGAACCTCACGACGGCATGCGCCGCCTGATAGTGAATTTGCTGATCAACAACCTCTCGCAGATCGAATATGTGCGCGATCTGCATGGCGGACGTTACGCCGACATCGGCCACGCCGAGCGCTATATCAATGTCGGCGATGATTTGAAGGAAATGCAGATGCGCAATGTGGCCTATTACGCGCATTTGCATACGCTGGAGGAAGGCGTGGCCGACATGGATGTGGGCATCAAGATCTTCAGTGGTCTCAATGTCAAGCATGGCCTGCCGGCGCCGGTGGCGATTCACTATCGCTACGACGCACGCGTGCCGGGTGCGCGCGAGCGCGCGACTGCCAAGGCACGCCGGGTGCGCGATGCGTTGCATGCGCGCTACGCCGAATTGCATGCTCAAGGTTTGCTGGTCTGCCATCTGTCGGTTCAGGACTTGCCGACCGGGAGCCCGATCGAGACGATCGAAACGCTGAATGGGATGAAGACATGAAAATCATGCAGGTGGAAAAGACCCTGGTTTCGACCAACCGCATCGCCGAACTCGGCCACCGGCCACTGCTCGTGGTTCGCGAAAAGGTGGGAGGCGCACGTCAGGTAGCGGTGGACACCATCGGTTGCATACCCGGTGACTGGGTGATTTGCGTCGGTTCATCGGCAGCCAGGGAAGCCGCGGGGAGCAAGGAGTATCCATCGGATCTGACCATTGTCGGGATCATCGACCACTGGACCAATGGGGATGGTGGCTGAGATGGAAATCATGCAGGTGCATTCCGATCTGGTGGCAACCCGGCGACTGCCGGGACTGAGCAACATGTCCTTGCGCGTCCTCGCGGATGCCAAGGGTACGCTGAGCGTGGCCTGTGATCCAGTGGGTGTGCCGGCGGGGAAATGGGTGTTCACCGTGAGCGGTTCTGCCGCACGGTTCGCGACCGGCGATGCCAGGATCCTTACCGACCTGACTATCGCCGGGATCATTGACCACTGGGATCCGGAAGGCTAACGGTCCTGGCGGGGCAATTTGATTTTTTGACTGTTTGATTGATTTTTCTAAAGGAGAACGAGATGACTGCTGTAACTGGAATTGCCTTAGGCATGATTGAAACGCGTGGTTTGGTGCCCGCCATCGAGGCGGCTGATGCGATGACCAAGGCGGCGGAAGTGCGACTGATCGGTCGTCAGTTCGTCGGTGGTGGTTACGTGACGGTGCTGGTGCGTGGCGAAACGGGTGCGGTGAATGCGGCGGTGCGTGCCGGTGCAGACGCTTGCGAACGGGTTGGTGACGGCCTGGTGGCGGCGCACATCATTGCGCGCGTGCATTCGGAAGTGGAAAACATCCTGCCCACGGCCGTGACTGTTTGAGGACTTGGGGTTTAAGTAATTATTCATAGTAAGGAGAACGAAATGGCTGCTGTAACTGGAATTGCCTTAGGCATGATTGAAACGCGTGGTTTGGTGCCCGCCATCGAGGCGGCTGATGCGATGACCAAGGCGGCGGAAGTGCGACTGATCGGTCGTCAGTTCGTCGGTGGTGGTTACGTGACGGTGCTGGTGCGTGGCGAAACGGGTGCGGTGAATGCGGCGGTGCGTGCCGGTGCAGATGCTTGCGAACGGGTTGGTGACGGCCTGGTGGCGGCGCACATCATTGCGCGCGTGCATTCGGAAGTGGAAAACATCCTGCCCACGGCCGTGACTGTTTGAGGTTCTGGGCGGAGGTACGGTGCCGGGTGAGCGCGGTGTCTTGACGCACCGCCCGCAGACGTTGGTCGCCAGTGGTTGGCATTGCAAGGAGAAGAGAAAATGGCAGCATTACACGGTATTGCATTGGGCATGATCGAAACCCGCGGACTGGTTCCCGCCATCGAGGCGGCGGACGCCATGACCAAGGCGGCGGAGGTGCGGTTGATCGGCCGGGAATTTGTCGGTGGCGGCTATGTGACGGTGATGGTGCGCGGCGAGACGGGCGCGGTAAACGCCGCGGTGCGTGCCGGTGCGGATGCCTGCGAGCGGGTTGGCGACGGCCTGGTGGCGGCGCATATCATTGCCCGGGTGCATTCGGAGGTGGAAAATGTCCTGCCGACCACTCCTGAATCTGCTGGTGGTGGTCGCGATGCTGATGTGATTGCGGAGCGCAGCTAAGCGTTCAGCTGATGACATGGCGATGGCGATGAATCCGCGTGTGGCAGGCTTTCTGATGCAGGCACTCAGTCACGAGATGTCTGTGGTGCAGCAGTATCTCACCCAGTCGCATTTGTGCGACTTGTGGGGCATGGTTGATCACGCGGCGTATTTTCGTCGCGAGTCTGCGGAAGAACTGGAGCATGCGGGCCAACTCATTCGGCACATGCTCAGTCTTGGACTGACGCCGAACGCCACGCAGCTAGCGCCGGCACGGCCAGGCCGTGATCTGCGCGAGATGCTGTTGCTTGACCGTCAACTTGAGGTCGACGCCGTACGCCTGTACGACGAGGCGTTGCGCCAGGCCCAGCGTTTTCGGGATGATGCATCAGGCCAGTTGTTCGCCGCGTTGCTGAGCGACGAGCAGGGCCATTTGAACGAAATCGACCGCATGCTGGCGGAACTCGAGAGCAAGGGAAAAGGAACATGACCATGGCTGATCTACCTCCCGAAGGTTGGCAATTGCAGCAGAAACCGCTCATGCTGACGCGCCGTTTCAATTTTCCCGGATATGCCCAGACACGCAAGTTTCTTGACGATCTGGCGGTGCTATCCGAGCGTGATGGCTGCTATCCTGACCTGAACTTCGGCAAGACCCATGTCAGTGTCACCATTGCCGCTGCCGGCGCCGAACTGAGTGCGGCCGAGTCTGATTTCGCCGCCGCGGCGAATCAACTGGCCGGGAAAATCGAGTAAGGCGCGAATGACATGCGCGGCAGGCTGATCGCCCTGGCCAGCCTCAAGGGAGGCTGCGGCAAGTCAACGCTGGCGCTGAATCTGGCGGCCGGTCTGGCGCAGACGGGCAGCGTTGGCCTGGTCGATGCCGATCCGCAGGGGGCATTGTGTCATTGGGCTGATTGGGCTGCAGAGTCTGGTGTTCCCACCGTGCTGGCCGCCGGTGACGATCCAGAGGCGGCAATGGCGCGTGCTGCCCGGCAGTATCGGCGGGTGGTGGTCGATTGCCCGCCGTCGCTCGACATGAAGATCACCCGGCGCATCCTGCAACAGGTGGATACGGTGCTGATCCCGGTGCTGCCATCACCGCTTGACCTGTGGGCCAGTGCCGAAACGGCGGAAGTGGTGCGCCTGACACGCGCCATCAACCCGGGCTTGCGGGCCTGGCTGCTCATCAATCAGGCGGAGCCAGCGAGTGCCTTGTCGCGCGCCATGGCAAGCGCGCTGGCCAGCCTGGAATTGCCCGTGCTGGGCTGTGTGGTACGCCGCCGGGCGGTCTACCGGCAAGCAGCGGTAGAGGGTGTCAGCGTGTATCAACTCGGTGCACGCGGTCGCGCAGCAGCGCAGGAAATGGATCAACTGATCGAGGAGGTACTACGGAAATGAGCAAACTGGAAGACAAGCTGACCGCCAGCATCAAACCGGGCCGTAAGCGTACTGCCGAAAAACCAAAACCTGTGAAGCCTGCTGCCAAACCGGTTCAAACCGTTGCTGCTGCAAAGCCGGCGCGACCACGGTCGACAAAAGTCGGCGCTGGCAGTACGGCGCCGCAGGCCCAGACCCAGCCACAGGTTCGACCGCAGAGCCAGCCGCAGGTCCAGGCCCTGCATCCCAGCCGCGTCTGGCCGGACTGATCGTTTCCTGACCTGGGCATACGCATATGGCGATCCAATTAGCAGACTATCAGGATATTCTGGACGAGCTCGGCGAACACGCCGGCGAAGTGCTGGAAGCGACCTGGCACGATGCTGCACGGGTGTTCACACCGCGCGGACTGGATGCCTATCTGCGTGGTGCCGCCGGCCTGAAAGCCTTGGGGCGCGGCACCGATCTGGTGGTCTCGTTCATCGAGAGCGCGCCGCTGGTGGCGAAGGAAATCGGCGAGCAGGCGGTATCCGAACTGCTTTCCGCCGCGATCCGGATGTATTCAAAAACGAGTGCCGGCGTTCTCGCGTTGCTGTTCTCGACGGCGCCAACCGCGGCGCTACGCCTCGGCGAACTGGAACTGTTCAAGTCTTATCTTGCCCTGCTCGACACTCTGCTGGCCCAGGCGCCACGCGCGCTGCGACCGCTGCTGGGCTCGCTCGACGTACTGCTGGCCCACCTCACCCTGGGAGGGCTGCGGCGCTGGGCAATGTGGGGGGTGTCCGCCCATCGCAGCAACTTCGAGGCGCAGGCCAAATACTTTGCGCTGGAAAGCGAGGATGCGCTGGCGGTGATGAAGAAGGAGCAGCGCGGGGTGCTGTTTGTCGACGTGCAGCGTCGTCTGGTCATGTACTTGCGCGCCCTGTGGGGTCGCGACTTTTTCCTGCGCCCGACTTCGGGAGACTTCGAGACCCGCACCGGCTACCGGCCCCATATCGAGCATTTCTTCATTCATCTGCCCGACGCGTTTGATGACTATGCGCCCGAGGGTGGTACCGCGGTTCCCGGTCTCGAAATTTATCGCGCCGCTGCTGCACATGCTGCTGCCCACATGGTGCATTCCCGGCTCCACCCGGATGCGGAATCCATCAATCCCTTGCAGCAGGCATTGATCGGCGCCATCGAGGATGCCCGCGTCGAGGCGCTGTCGGTGCGTGCCTTCCCGGGCCTCGGCAAACTCTGGATCAGCCTGCTGCCGGCAGATCCGGCGCAGGGCGGCAGTCTGGGACCTTTGCTGGATCGCATCGCCCGGGCCTTGCTCGATCCTGACTATTCAGACACGCATCCGCTGGTGGACGCCGCGCGTCGCCTGTTTGCCCAGGCACGTCTTGATGATGCCGACATGGCGCATGCCATCGGTCTCGAACTGGCCGGCCTGGTGCAGACCATGCAGATTCCCTTCAATCTGCGCACCGACCTGCCATCCTGTCTCTATCGCGACGACAACCGCCATCTCTGGCAGGTACCGGAAGTATCGGGTGACGCCATCCTGCTGCCGGGTCAGGAAGCACAGGTCCGCAAGTACGTCAGTCTCATGGAAATGATCAACGGCCTCGACGTCGAGTTCGCCGGTGACGACGCGCAAGAGGTCTGGGTGCTTGAGAGCGAACTGTACGAGGACGACGGCACCACGTTCAACGAAAAGGAAGGCAAGGTACCGATCTCCTCGCCATTCCACTACCACGAATGGGATTATCAGACTCAGCTTGAGCGTCCGAACTGGGCCACGCTGCTGGAGAAGCGTCCCAAATTCGGTGACCCGGCGGATATCGATGCCGTGATCGAGCGCCACAAACCCTTGGTGCGGCGTCTCAAGCATCTCATCGAAGCGGTCCAGCCCCAGGGTCTGGTGCGGCAGCGCAAGATGGAAGACGGCGATCAGATCGACCTGAATGCCGCCGTGAGCGCCATGGTCGATATCCGCATGGGCGTGCAGCCCGATCCGCGCATTGGTATTCGTACCCGCTTGCAGATTCGCGACCTCTCGGTGCTGCTGCTGGTGGATCTTTCCGAGTCCACCAACGACCGGGTGCAAAACGCCGAGGGCGAGGTCAGTGTGCTGGATCTGGCGCGGGAAGCCACGGCGCTGATGGCCGAGGCGCTCACCAAGATTGGCGACCCCTTCGCCATTCATGGCTTCGATTCGAATGGCCGACATGATGTGGAGTATTACCGCTTCAAGGACTTCGACGGCCCCTACGACGACAAGGTGAAGGCTCGCCTGGCGGGCATGACCGGGCAACTATCAACCCGCATGGGAACGGCTTTGCGCCATGCCGGCGCACATCTTTCCCGGCGCCCCAGCAACAAGAAGCTCATTCTGCTGCTCACCGACGGCGAGCCAGCCGATAACGACGTGCGCGATCCGCAATACCTGCGTTTCGATACCAAGAAGGCGGTCGAGGAACTGGCCCGGCAGGGTGTGCACACCTTCTGTCTGACCCTCGACCCCTACGCCGACCAGTATGTGTCGCGGATTTTTGGCGCTAGGAACTACCTGGTGCTCGACCATGTCGCGCGCCTGCCTGAAAAGCTGCCCGCTCTTTACATGGGATTGACGCGATGATGCTGACAGGCAGCTTTCGACGGAGGCTAACGTTGCGCAGCAACGTTAAGCGCAGCGGCCATAGCCAAAAGCTGCCCGCTCTTTACATGGGATTGACGCGATGAAATCGCTGGTGCGCAAACTCTTTCCATTCGTGAGCTGGTTCCCCATGAAGGGAGTGCAGGTGCGCGCCGATCTGTTGGCCGGCCTCACCGTCGCACTGGTATTGATACCGCAGTCCATGGCTTACGCCCAACTCGCCGGCTTGCCGCCCTACTATGGGCTGTATGCCGCATTCCTGCCGGTGCTGGTGGGGGCATTGTGGGGGTCGTCGCAACAACTGGCCACCGGGCCGGTGGCCGTCGTCGCCCTGCTGACCGCTTCGGCGCTGGCACCGCTTGCGGTAGCGGGTTCCGAGCGCTATATCGCCCTGGCCATCCTGCTGGCACTGCTGGTGGGCGTGATCCAGCTTGCGCTTGGTGTCTTCCGCCTCGGGGCGATCGTCAATCTGCTCTCGCATCCGGTCATCATCGGCTTCACCAATGCCGCAGCCATCATCATTGGCCTGTCACAGTTGAATAAGTTGCTCGGCGTGCCGATGACCCGCAGCGACAAGTTCCTGAACGACATCACCGGCGTACTCTCGCAAATCGGCGATACACATCTGCCGACCCTGTTCATAGGGCTGGCGGCGCTCGGCATCATGTTGCTGCTGAAACGCTTTCTGCCGAAATGGCCGAATGTGTTGATCGCCGTGGTGCTGACCACCGTGGTGAGTTGGCAGATCGGCTTCGAGCACGACATGAAGCTGCCCCACAATGCCATTGGGGACGTCGCTTTGAAAGCCGAGGTGGCTGAGTATCGGGAAGTGCAGAAGCGTATCTCTGCCCTCGACCAGGCCATCGCCGATGAGCGCTTCCGCTATGCGCAGGCGGGCAAGGAGTTCAACCTCGCCGAGCTTGCCACCATCGAATACGGATTGCATCTGGCCGTGCTCGAGTACGAACAGACCGCGCAGGAAAATTCGGACCGCTTCCAGCGTCTACGCAGTCAGCATTACGTGGTCGCAGCCGGACCGGATGGCAGCACCTTGCTCCCCGCTGTCAAACCGGGACAAACTGAAGTGCAATGGCGGATCAAGAAGATCGATGACAAGGGCTTGCATCTGGCCGGTGGCGGGGAGGTGGTCGGGGCGATTCCGCCGGGACTGCCCAGCCTGTCGGTGCCACGCCTGGCCTGGAACGATATTGTCAGCCTGCTGACAGCTGCGCTGGTCATTTCGCTGGTTGCCTTCATGGAAGCCATCTCGATCGCCAAGGCAATGGCTGCGCGCACCCGGGCCCGCATCGACCCTGATCAGGAATTGATTGGCCAGGGGCTTGCCAACATCGTCGGCGGCGCATCGCAGGCCTTTCCGGGCAGCGGGTCCTTCTCGCGCTCGGCGGTCAACCTGGATGCCGGTGCGGTCACCGGCCTGGCCTCGGTATTTTCCGGCGTGCTGGTGCTGATCACCCTGTTGTTCCTGACCAGCATGCTGTACCACCTGCCGCAAGCAGTACTGGCGGCGGTGATCATGCTGGCGGTGTCGGGATTGATCAACTTCAAGGCGATCTGGCATGCCTGGCAAACCAAGCATCATGATGGCATTGCCGCCATGATTACCTTCGGTGCCACGCTCGCCTTCGCGCCGCACCTCGATGTCGGAATCATGTTTGGCACGGCAGTGGCCGTTTCCCTGTTCCTGCTGCGCCGCATGCGGCCCCGTGCCGAGATCCTTGGCCAGCATCCGGACGGCGTGCTCGCCGGCATGGATACGCATGGCCTGCAACCGATCAGCGAGGTGTTCGTGCCGGTGCGCTTCGACGGTGAACTGACTTTTGTCAATGTCGCCTACTTCGAGGACATGGTGCTGGAGGCGCTGGCCCGTTTTCCCAACGCGCGCGCGATCTTGGTGATCGGCAGCGGGATCAACGAGATCGACGTCTCCGGTGAGGAGAAGATCCGCGCGCTGGCCGAACGCCTCGAACAATCAGGTGTCACGCTCTACCTGAGTGGCCTGAAGCGGCAGGTCTTGGAAGTATTGGAACGTGCGCATATTGCCGATGTGATACCGCCGGAGCGCATGTTCAAATCGAAGGATCAGGCGCTACAGATCCTGATGGCCCGCTATGGCGCGACCTTGTCAGGCGCTGCGGCAAGCGCGGCCAAGGGCTAGGTGCAAAACTACACGATCCGGCCGGGTGTCAATAAATATTTTGATCAACATTCCAGGAAAACATCATGAACGACATTGAACAATACCGCATCACCAGCGAACCGTACTATCGAACCGTCGCCGACGAGGTCAGCCTGTTCGAAGCTGCCTATTCGGTGCGCATGCCCATGATGCTCAAGGGACCCACGGGTTGCGGCAAGACCCGATTCGTGGAGTACATGGCCTGGAAGCTGAACAAACCGCTGATTACCGTGGCCTGCAACGAGGACATGACCGCGTCCGATCTGGTGGGGCGCTTTCTGCTCGACATCAACGGCACGCGCTGGCAGGATGGGCCGCTGGCCATCGCCGCGCGCCACGGGGCGATCTGCTACCTCGATGAAGTTGTCGAAGCCCGCCAGGACACCACGGTGGTTATCCATCCGCTGACGGACAACCGGCGGGTCCTGCCGCTGGAAAAGAAGGGGGAGCTCGTCAAGGCGCACCCGGATTTCCAGATCGTCATCTCCTACAATCCCGGCTACCAGAGTTTGATGAAGGACCTGAAGCAGTCCACCAAGCAGCGTTTCGGGGCACTCGATTTCTCCTATCCCGAGCATGATGTCGAAATGGAAATCGTCGCCCATGAGACCGGCGTTTCCGCCAGCATTGCCGACAAATTGGTATCCATCGCCGAGCGTGCGCGTAATCTCAAGGGGCACGGTCTTGACGAAGGGATTTCTACGCGTATGCTGATCTATGCCGCATCGCTGATCGCCAAAGGCGTGGAAGCCAAGGGTGCCTGTCGCGTCGCACTGGTGCGCCCCATCACCGACGACCCGGACATGCGCGATGCGCTGGATGCCGCAGTGACCACCTTCTTTTCATGATGACGACCCAGATGCCCAATCCAAATAAAAATGCCATGAACCGGAGTAGCTACCCGGGCATCCTTGCCGACGTCAATGGTGGCCTGACGCCGCTGGGACGGACGGTGATGGATGCCTGGGTGTTTGGCCTGCTGGAAGAAACCGAAGCCTGCGCAGGCTGGGGCCTCGGCCAGATGCAGGACTTGCTCGACAAGCTCCATCAGGCCTGGGAACCTTACGGACACCTGCCCAGCCGGCTGCCGGAGGAACTGCGTGCCCGCCACACCCGCATCTACGCGGCAGCGGTGGAGCGGGCACAGGCCGCCGGCTGGGATCCTGAACTCGGGGATGACGACTAGTCCTGTGCAGCGCAGGGCAACCAACATGGGAAGCGCCGCAATAGTCGGCGTGACCGCAGGAAATCCCCCGTGGGACGGGCGGGACGGCATGAATAATATTCGATGTTGTTGCCGGCATATTGCAGCTTGGCCCCGTGGCATCGCATACAAGGAATACCCATGCCATTGATTCGCGTTGACGATCTGTTGAACCACGCACGGACCGCAGGTTATGCCGTCGGTGCTTATGATGCAGTCGACAGTAATTTCGTGTCGGCGATCATCGCCGGTGCGGAAGCCGCGCGCGCGCCGGTCATCGTCAGTTTCGCCGAAATGCACTTTGCCCACTATGACTTTCCGGTGTTGATGGCAGCCGCCATGGTGGCGGCGCGGCGTGCCCGGGTACCCGTCGCACTGTTTTTCGACCATGGTACGGGTCTGGAAACTGCGCGCGATGCCATCCGGCACGGTGCCAACGGTGTCATGGCCGATGTTTCGCATCTGCCGTTCAGTGAAAATGTCGCGGTAACGCGTTCGATCGTCGCCATGGCACATGCCGTTGGCGTGACCGTCGAGGGTGAAGTCGGGTATGTGCCGGGTGTCGCGGGCGAAGACGCCATCCTGCATCCTGGCGAGATTCAACTCACCGCGCCTGCTGAAGCAGCGCGCTTTGTTGCCGAGACGGGGGTGGATGTCCTGGCCGTTTCCATCGGCACGGTGCATGGCCGGATCCGTGACGAAATCAAACTCGATCTGGACCGTCTGGCGGCAATTGCCAAGGCGGTTGCCGTTCCCCTCGTCATCCATGGCGGCACGGGACTCGCTGACGAGCAATTTCGTGCGCTGATCGCGCGCGGCGTAACCAAGGTCAATTACTACACGGGGCTTTCCGACCTGGCCTCTGCCGCCGCCGCAGCGGCGCTCGATCCCATCGACGCCGGCTACACGGCCGGTCTCGATGCGGTACGCGCGGTGGTTGCCGCCGAGGTGACGCGCACCTGCGAAATCTTCGGTGCGGCGGGTCGCAGTGACGCCGCCCAGTCCGCCTGTCGCCTCTGGCAGGAAGACGGGACGCTGCTCCGGGGCAACTGACGGCCAACTGCGCACCGGGCTCATTCGCCATCAGTTGCGGGATAGCCATGGGGTGGTGGCACCGTGTGATATAAAGCGCGGCGCGGCTGGCAGGTCGTTACCACGCACGGCCCCGCATCCTGATCCGACGGGCGAGGTAGCCAATGATCGACGTGGTGGTTCTGTTCTTCCTGCTGGGTCTGCTCGCCGGTCTGGCGCGCTCCGAACTCAAACTGCCGCCTGCGCTTTACGATTCGCTGTCGCTGCTGCTGTTGCTCGCCATTGGCCTGAAGGGTGGCGAAGGACTGGCCCGGCAGCCCTTGCTGCCCCTGTTGCCGCAGTTGGGTGGCGTGATCCTGCTGGGCATGGCGCAGACCTTGATCGGCTACATCGCTCTGCGGCGCTTCGGCCGCTTCGACCGGGCCAACGCCGCGGCCATCGCAGCGCACTACGGCTCGGTCAGCGTCGCCACCTTCGCTGTTGGGGTGAATTGGCTCAACGTGCGCGGCATCGCCTTTGAGCCGCAGTTGCCCATTTTCCTTGCCGTCATGGAAGTGCCGGCGATTCTGGTGGGCATCGTGCTGGCACGTGGCATGGCGACAAAAACCGATTGGCGGCGCATCGCTCACGAATCTTTTCTTGGCAAGGGGGTCGTGCTGCTGCTTGGCGGCATGGCCATTGGCTGGGTCGCCGGGCCGGAAGGTCTGGCGCCCATCCGCCCGCTGTTTTTTGATCTCTTCAAGGGTGTCCTCGCCATTTTCCTGTTGGAGATGGGCCTCATCGTCGCGCGGCAGACCAGCGAACTGCGCCGCCGCGGCCTGTTTGTGGTCGGTTTCGGTTTGATCATGCCGGGATTCTCTGCCATCCTGGGTATCGCCTGCGGCATGGCCATGGGGCTCTCGGTGGGTGGCCTCACGCTGCTGGCGACGCTGGCGGCCAGTGCCTCCTACATTGCCGTCCCCGCCACGATGCGTCTGGCCGTGCCCGAGGCGAATCCCGGACTTTCTCTGGCCGCGGTGCTCGGGGTTACTTTTCCATTCAACATCCTGATTGGCATTCCCATCTACCATTGGCTGGCCAGCATGCTTGCCGGAGGCAATTCATGAGTCTTGAGATCGAAAAAAGAGTTCTCCTCACCCTGGTCACCGAAGCTGTCGTCGAGCAGTCCCTGCTGGCCGATCTCGATCGCCTGGGCTTACGTGGATATACCGTGACGAATGCGCGCGGACGCGGCAACCGCGGCGTGCGCGATGCGGCCTGGGACGAGGCCGCCAATATTCGCGTCGAAATCGTCTGCAAACGTGACCTCGCCGAATTGCTGCTGGCCCATTTGCGCGATCATTACTACGCCAACTACGCGATGATCACCTTCCTGCACGAGGTAGAGGTGATGCGGCCCGAGAAGTTCTGAGGGGAAGGCAGCCGCGGCCCGGACAAGGGCAGCGTATTGGAACCTTGCCGGCTCTATTCCCCGCGCACCGGTATCCGCCAGAGGAAAAAAGCCAGAACAATGGCGATCCCTGCCAGCATGCCGCGGTGCCAGTACGATTCCATAAGCAGGATGGAAACACCGAAAGACAGGCCCATCAACAGGAACGCCCAAGGTTTGACGCCTGCTGGCATGCTGCGGTGTGTGCGCCATTCGAGAATGATCGGGCCGGCAATACGATGCGCCAGCAGCCAATTGTGGAGATGCTCGGAGCCGCGCGCAAAGCAGGCTGCTGCCAGCAGCACAAAGGGTGTCGTCGGCAGCACCGGCAGGAAGATGCCGAGTACCCCCAGCAGTAACGCAAGGCTGCCCAATACAAGAAAAATCGCCCGCACCAGTGGCGAGTCATGCAGTTGTAGAGCGTTGTCGCTAGTTGATGATTGCTCCAGCGGTGCGCTGCCTGCTGTTGCATCTGAGGTTTGCCGCGTATCGGCAAAACTGGAGCCATTCATCCTTGTTTGAACCAGATGATGGCTACCGCAACCAGTGCGACGGTGGCCCAACCCAGACGGTCGATGTAGCGGTGCAAGGCGGCTTCCATGCGTGCGCCGCCCCAGGCCATCAGACCGGCAACCATGAAAAATCTTGCCCCGCGCCCAATCACCGAAGCGATGGTGAAGGGCAGCAGCGCCATCGACAGCGCGCCGGCGGCGATCGTGAAGACCTTGTAGGGAATGGGTGAGAAGCCGGCCACGAATACCGCCCAGAAACCCCAGAGCCCGAACCATTCGACGGCGGTTTGATAGGCGCCCCAGTAGCGGCTTTCCTGCAACCAGGGCAATATTGCATCAATCGCGAAAAAGCCGATGGCATAGCCGAGCAGGCCGCCCGCCACCGATGCCAAGGTGGTCAGCAGGGCAAGCCACCAGGCGCGTTGGGGGTTGGCGAGGCACATTGGTGCCAGCATCGCGTCTGGCGGCACCGGAAAGAACGACGATTCTGCAAAACTCAAACCGCCCAGATACCAGGGGGCATGGGGATGCCGCGACCAAATCATGGCGCGGCGGTATAAAGGAGAGAAGATTTTCACTGGAGCCCTTGCGGCAACTCGCGAGCCAGAAGTGGGTACACGAGAGGATCGCGCATGTTAGCGTGAAACACACCCTATCCCGTCATACCGGCGCAGGCCGGTATCCAGAAGGAAACCACTGGATTCCGGGGCAAGCCCGGAATGACGGTTTTTTGATCAGCGGTTGGACCTCTTGCTGCGTCAGCGGATCCCGAGTAACGGCAAACCCTCAAAACCAATCAAAGGCCAGTAGATTGCCGCCGAAACGGTGACCAGAAAGATGCAGACGATTGACCAGGGAACGGCAACCTTGATGAAGTCCATCTGGCTGAAATACCCCGTGCTATAGGCGATGATCGTCGGCGGGCAGCCGATGACCAGCATGATGAAAGAGGTCGAAATCGGCGCTGAAAGCGCAATGGCAGTCTCCGGGATGCCCATGGTCTGGGCCATCGGAATGGTGATCGGCAGTATCAGAGCGGTGGCCGCCGAGTTGGACATGAAACTCGACATGATCGATCCCAATAATCCCGATCCGGCAAATACCACCATCCAGTTCTGGCCTTCCAGCAAGGGAAGAAATTTTCCAGCAGCCCATTTGCCCGCTCCCGAATCGAGCATGGCGATGCCCATGGCCACGCCCGCACCGAACACCAGCCACGACTCCCAGGGGAATTTCTTGAAAACGATGTCGAAGCTGACCAGCCTGAAGCCGAAGATCAGCGCCAGTGCACCGGCCGCCACCACGCTGTAATGGACCTTGGTGATGTCGGTGAGGGCCCAGAGGAAAAAGGCCAGCGCAAAGAAGCCGACCACCCCTTTTTGTTTGATGTTCATGGGCGGCAGTTCTTCGGCGGTGATCGATGCCGGAAGATGCTTGATGTCCGGCCGGAATGCCAGAAAACAAATGACCCAAGTGGCGAGGGCCGGAATCAGGACAAGCGGCAGGTTCAGCATGGCAAATTCGAGGAACCCCATTTCATATCCGGTTATCGCCTGCAATTTGGCTGCCATGACCGGGTTGCGGCCACCGCCAAGCATCGTCCCGAAACCGCCGGCAGAGGCGGAGAGCGGAATCAGGATGACAAAGAACTTGGAGAGGTTATTGCTTTTGGATGGCGTGATGCCCATCGCGGCAAACACCGGCAGAAAGCTGAACAGCAGAATGATTGTGATCGTGGCGTCATGAAAAAACGCCGAGAGGTAGGCGGAGGAAATTGCCAGCACCAGGCTCACTTTTTTGACATTGGTCCCCGCCGCCTTGATGATGATATGGAGGATCCGTTTCGCCACGCCGGCCTCGTCGAGGATGATGCCGAACATCATGATCATCAGGACGAACATCACTGCCGGGTTGGCAAACGGTTCCCAGGCTTTAGCCGCAGGCTGAATCTGGAACAGGATCAGGCTGGCGCCGGCCAAGAGCCCGGTGACGCCGATTGGCAGTGCCTCGGAGACCCAAAGGATGATGATCGTGACCAAGAGGGCCAGATAGCGGTGTCCCTGCGGGGATAATCCCTCGGGGGTGGGCAGGGCGTAGATGAAAAGTCCGGCCGCCAAGGCAACCAGGACGCCGATGAGGATCGATCGGTTCGACTTAACAACCACGTCTTCTTCCATTGGAATGGCAGCCATATTTGCTCTCAATAAGTGGTGATGGTTGTGGCGTTTGGCCGGGTAGTCATGCCACGACCAGCACGTCGCAGTGGGATTCGGCAATCACGCGCTTGGTGACGCTGCCGAGCAGAAATTCCTCGACCATATTGGCGCCATGCCGGCCCATGACGATGAGATCGTAATCCTGGGCCTGTTCCTGATCGATAACGCATTGTCCGACGTCGCATTTCGATGTGAGCAGTTGCGTTTCCGTCGGACCGGCCACCGTGGCGGCGAATGCTTGCAACTGCTGTTGCGCATCCAGTTTGGCGTTGCCCCGCAGTTGCTGGATAACTGCATCGCCGATGCCGGCATGGCGCAGTGCGCAATCGAACGGTGATTCGAAGGCGTGTAGCAGCGTGATGCCGGCCGCCGGGGCAAGCGTGCGCGCGAGGCGCAGGCTGGTGGCCGAGACCGGCGAAAAATCGAGCGGGGCCAGTACGCGGTGATAGGCACCGTGCGGCGGCCGCTTGACCACCAGGATCGGTAGCGTGGTCATGCGCAACAGGCGCGAGGCGGTCGTGCTGACCAGAAAGTCCCCGCCGTTGGAACCGAAGACCAGCAGATCGGCTTCTATAGTGCCCGCGTGTTCGATGATGGATTGCAGCAGTTTGCCACTGGCCAGGTGGAGATTGGCCGAAACGTCGTGCGCCTGCCCAAGTTCGGCAGCGAGCTTGGAAAGGCCGTCCTGGGCCTGTGCGTGGAGCTTCGCTTCGACATCCGTCGCGCCCTTGCCAAGCAGTTTGCGCAGCTCGTCGGTGGTGCGCTGGCGTAGCACGTGCATCAAGGTGAGTTGTGCGCCTGTTTCCGCAGCAAGGCGAAATGCCCGATCAACAGATGGTCGTGTGGCTTCCAGCAAGTCAGTTGTGACGAGAATGCAGGGAGGGGTTTTCATGGGCAATCTCCTTACTGTTGATATGGATAATTAGCCGAGCAGTCTATGTGACAAAAGGATTCGCCGGTTATCCCAATTGGATAGCTCTATCGGGTATTGATAATATTAGCCAAGGCTAATCTGGCGGGAAATTTCGTGAGCGGGGGACTGATTGTTTTATGTCACGACCAGTACATCACACTGCGATTCGGCCAGCACGTGCTTGGTGTCGCTGCCAAGCAGGAACTCCTCTATCATGTCCTTGCCTTGCTTGCCCATGACGATGAGGTCGCTGCCGTGCACCTGCTCCTGTTCGATGATGCGCTGCGCTGGGTTGCCGTGCAGGGCGAGCATGCTTACCTTACTGGGCCCGCCCACCGTGTCAGCCAGCACATGAAGTTGTTGTTGCGCCTCGTGCTTCGCCGTCGAGCGGAATTGCTGGATGACGGCATCGCCAACCCCGGCATAGAGCAGTTTGCCCTCGAACGCCGACTCGAAGGCGTGCAGCAGGACAATGTGAGCTTGCGGGGCGAGCTGGCGTGCCACCTGCAAGCTGCGCGCTGAAACCTCAGAAAAGTCGACCGGGACCAGTACGCGCTGATAGGCGTGGCTTGGCGCTTGCTTGACCACCAGTATCGGCAAGCGGGTCATGCGGATCAGACGCGCGGCGGTTGTGCCGAGCAGGAAATTGCCGCCACTGGTACCAAAAACGAGCAGACCGGCATCAATGGCTGCCGCGTGGTCGAGGATGGATTGCAGTGTCTTGCCGGTGGCCAAATGGATATCCGCCGCAATGCCATGCGCCTGACCAAGTTCGGCAGCAAGTTTTGCCAGGGAATCGTGTGCCTGCTTGTGAATATCTTCCTCAAGCTTTGCCGAGTCGCGCCCCAACAACTTATGCAATTCGTCAATGACGCGCTGGCGGATGGTGTGCATCAGGGTGAGTTGTGCGCCGGTTTCGGCTGCCAGGCGAAACGCCCGCTCCACAGCGGGGCGCGTGGTGTCGAGCAGGTCGGTGGTTGCAAGAATGCAGGGGGGTGATTTCATAAGGCGATCTCCTGGTTGAGCGTATGGTCAATTGGGGCGAAAGACGTCTTTTTTAGAATAGGATCGCACCGTGGAATGCAATGCCTCTCAAGGGCAGGCGGCGAAATAACGCGTGAGGCGGTCAGCTTCTCTGTGGCTCATGGGTTGCAATAGTCACAGCGGCCGGGGTCGGCAAATTGTCGGTCGGTGCACTCGCGCGTTGCGCGGTAATCGCACTTGAGGCAGCCGTGCACCTCGGCGCGGGTCGCGCGCGTCGGCGCCCCGCAGTCGGCGCAGGGCAATCCCTCGATGTGCTCGACAAGCCAGAAGCCCGGGGTGCCGCAGGCCGGGCACCGGGTCTGGAGCTTTCGCACCAGATCATCTGCCGCAAGCCGGATGTTGTCCTGGCGCGATGGATTGGCATGTGCGCGCAGATCGTTCTCCAGAAATACCCGGCTGTTGCCCGATTGCCCCAGCGCCCAGGCGCAGGCGTCCGCGAGTTCGGCCCAAGTCGCGATGCCCTTGCGGATGCGCGAATCCTCCTCACCAGCCGGGCGCAGCACCAGGTGGTGTTCGGGAAAACCCGCACGGCGGGCGAAGGCCTCGGCCTCTGTCCAGTTTGCGGCAAGCAGATGATCGCTCCTGGCATGGCCTTGTGCGATGCCAATGACTTCGAAGCCGCGCAGGTCGTCGATAAAGATCAGGCAGTCCACGTTCCAGGGAAACATCCCGGTGAATGGGTCCGCTCTGAAGCTACCTTCGCTGGCAAGCCCCAACGGCAGACCGGACAGATCCATGCCGATACGCGCTTTTTTTCGTGCCGCATCGAGTTGGCTGCCCAACCGGGGAATGTCGCGGGTGAAAGTGCCCAGGGTATCGGTATCAAAACCGTCCACCCGCTCCACCCGGCAACCCAGCCCAGCATCCAGCACCGGCGCGATTACCCGCCCCACATCCAGGGTGAGCGCCTGCCGCCCGACCTCGCTCCGCCGACCGTCGGCGCGGGCCGCGAGTAAAGCGAGGCCGAGGATGGCGCGTTGCTGTTCGGGGTGCATTCCGCTTCTCGACAAAAGAGCAGGCTCAGTTTCGTTCAAGTAGCGCGCAGGCGCGGCCACAGGTCGATCAGTTCAGCCGCCAGCACGATCCACCAGGCCAGTATGGCCATGCCAGCGGCGGCGGCGGCGATGTCCTTGATGACGCGGACCTTCTCGTTGTGGCGGGTCTCCACGAAGTCGCACAGAGCCTCGATGGCGGTGTTGAACAGCTCCGCCGCCAGCACGACGCCGGTGGCGAGCAGGATCACGGCGGCATCCACCCAGGCGTGCAGCCACAAGGCCAGCGCCAGTACCAGTACCGACAGCACCACTTTGTAGAGCACGCTGAAATCGTGCAGCACCGCGTAGCGCAGCCCGGCGAGGATCACGGAAAACTTTTTGAGCGGGTGGTAGCCAGGCTTGCCGGTGCCGAGAAACTTGTTCCTCACGCCGCGATCCCTTCCGCTTGAACGTGGCGTGCGTAGGCAGTCGCAAGGCCCGCCCAGAGCGTGGCCACCAGAAGGCCGGCGATCACGTCGCTGGGCCAATGCACCTGGAGATGGAGCCGGGAGACCGCCACCATGAGCACCAGGGCGCTCAACACGATGCCGGCCGGTATTCGCAAGCGTGGCCGGTGCCGGGCCGTGAGCAGCCACAAAGCCAGGGCGAACGCAGCGGCATGGGTGGCGTGCCCGCTGGGAAAGGACAGGTCCGCCGGACGTGTCTCCAGCAGCATGGGCAAGATGTCCGGCCGATCGCGCCCGACCGCCGTCTTGAGCCACCAGGTGGTCAGAGAGGCGCCGAAATACGTCAGTCCCAGCAGGCGTGCCGCCGCCCATTGTCGGCGCGCGATCAGCGCCACTATTGTCAGGAGAGCCGCCGGGAGCAGGACATAGCTGGAACCGAACCAAGTGCCGGCCAGAAAGAAGCCGTCCATCAGCGGACCGCGCAGCGCGGTGAAGGACTCCAGCGCCAAGCGGTCGAACCCGGCCGTGTAGCCTTGCGTCACGGCGAAGGTCAACAGCAGGATTCCCGCCGACGCGGCCAAGGCGGCAACTACTCCGGCCCGCGCGGCGGCGGGCTTGAAAACCGGAATCATGATCGCAGCTCCGCCACCGCCACCGCTGGCCACCGCGGGCCGAGTGCCAGCAGACCGATGCCGCCGGAGAGCGGCAGACTTGCCACGCCCGGCATGGTGAAAATATTGCGCTTGTGGCTGTGCAGCGGTTCGCAAATCTCGCAGCCGAGCGAAAGCCTCTGAGCCCTGTAGATCGCGCTCATGCGGGCCGGCAATTCGTCAGCCGCGCACGCTGCCAGCAACGTGGCGCGCGAGCGGATGCCTGGACCAGGCCATTGCCAGCATTTGAGAGAAGAAAAGAGTTTCATGACGTCCTGCATGCGCTCGTTTTCAGTTTCCTCCGACGCATTACGCGCCAGTACCAGCCCAGGCTGATCAGTGCGTAACTGGCCAGTCCGGCCAGTGTCGCGGTGATGGTCAGACCGACGAACAAAGGCAGACCGACATCTGCCAGGCGTTGCCAGAGGTCGCCATCCGCAGCGGCCGGTTGCACCGATGGTATTTGCGGTTCGGCTCCGGCGTCTTCGCCCGTGATCCAGGTGCCGAGTTTGTAGGCGGCGTAGTAGATGGGGGCGAAAGTGACCGGGTTGGTGACCAGGGTGCTCGCCGCAGCGGCGGGCACATTGGCGCGCAGGGCGACGGCGACGGCGGCCGACAGGGGAATCTGGGCGATCGGGATCAGTAGCCCGAAGAACACACCGATGCCGACGCCCAAGGCGACGCCCCGCCGCGACCAGTGCCAGAGTCGCGGATGGTGCAGCACGGGTCCCAGCCAGCGCAGCCAGCGACTGCCGACAAGTTGTTCGCGCGTGGGAAAATGGCGGCGCAGGCGCTCAAACATCGTTGTCGGCCTCGCGCGGCGGACGACCGTCGGCCATGACCAGTACGTCACACTGCGATTCGGCCAGCACATGTTTGGTAACGCTGCCGAGCAGGAATTCCTCGATCATGTCCTTGCCCTGCTTGCCCATGACGATGAGGTCGCTGCCGTGCACCTGCTCCTGTTCGATGATGCGTTGCGCGGGGTTGCCGTGCAGGGCGAGCATGCTTACCTTACTGGGCCCGCCCACCGTGTCAGCCAGCACATGAAGTTGTTGTTGCGCCTCGTGCTTCGCCGTCGAGCGGAATTGCTGAATGACGGCATCACCAACCCCGGCATAGAGCAGTTTGCCCTCGAACGCCGACTCGAAGGCGTGCAGCAGGACGATATGGGCCTGCGGAGCGAGTTGGCGAGCCATCTGTAAGCTGCGCGCCGAAACCGGAGAAAAGTCGACCGGGACCAGTACGCGCTGATAGGCGTGGCTTGGCGCTTGCTTGACCACCAGTATCGGCAAGCGGGTCATGCGGATCAGACGCGCGGCGGTTGTGCCGAGTAGGAAATTGCCGCCACTGGTACCAAAAACGAGCAGACCGGCATCAATGGCTGCCGCGTGGTCGAGGATGGATTGCAGCAGTTTGCCGGTGGCCAAATGGATATCCGCCGCAATGCCATGCGCGTGACCAAGTTCGGCAGCCAGTTTTGCCAGGGAATCGTGTGCCTGTTGGTGAATATCTTCCTCAAGCTTTGCCGAGTCGCGCCCCAACAACTTATGCAATTCGTCAATGACGCGCTGGCGGATGGTGTGCATCAGGGTGAGTTGTGCGCCGGTTTCGGCTGCTAGGCGAAACGCCCGGTCGGCGGCATGCTGCGCGGAAGGTTGGAAGTCGGTCGTGGCAAGAATGCGGAATGGTGATTTCATGTGCCGTTTCCCTTCGGACGTATCAGTGCAGTGAGATGCTCAACGGTGTAATCCACGGCATCGCGCATCGGATAAAGAACTGTCGGCGCACCAGCCTGTTTGAGGATTGCGCCATCTTTTTCCTCGCGCGCAACAATCGCCACATCGCCCTGATAACGCCGTTCCTTCAAGGCATGCAGCAGGGCGCGGTTGGATTCGATGTCGGGCAGGGTGCTGATGACCCACGCCGCCTTGTCGAGCGGCAGGGCCTCCAGAAAATCGTGATCGAGGCCATCGCCGAAACGGGTGGGGAGTCCGTTGTGGCGCAGCGTGCGTGCCAGTTCCGGATCGAAGTCCACACCGAGTACGCTGAGGCCTGCGTCTTGTAGCCCCAGCGCGAGGCGACCACCGTAACGGCCGAGGCCAAACACCACGACGTCGGGTTGATCAGGCGCCCGGTGATCGCGTTCGACAGCCAGTTCGCGGTGCGGGCGACGGCGCTCGAAGATGCCGAGCCAGGGCATCAGCCGCTCGTAGAGGGGGTGCGAATACAGGATCATGTAGGTGGAAATTGCGATGGTCACCAGGCCGACCAATGTCGTCAGTCCGAGAGCCCCGGCACCGACATGGCCAAGAGAAATGCCCATGGCGACGAAAATGATCGAGAACTCGCTGATCTGCGCGACGGTGAGTCCGGCGAGGAAGCCGGTGCGTTTGCGATAGCCCATGTAACCCATGATGGCCATGACGATGAGCGGGTTGCCGATCAGCACGAACAGCGATAGGACAGCGGCCGGCACCAGTTCGCCACCCAGCGTCGAAAAATCAAGCTTGGCACCAAGATCGATGAAGAAGAACAGCAGCAAAAAATCGCGAATGCCGGTGAGGCGGGCATTGATGGCATCCCGATACTGGGTCGAGGCCAGCGAAAAACCGGCCAGAAAGGCGCCGGCTTCTTTCGAGAAACCGGCCCATTCGCCCAGCGCTCCCAGGCCGGTTCCCCAGGCGATGGCGAAGATCAGCAGCAGTTCCTGCGAGCGCGCCATGATGGATACCAGCTTGGGTAGCACATAGCGCATCAGCACGAACATCAGCAGCGCAGCCGCCACCACGCGCCCGGTGAGCGAAACGGCTACTTCACCGATGGATGCATCGCCCGCGCCGCGCATGGCACTCATTGCCATCATGGCGAGCACCACGGCAAGATCCTGCACGATCAGAAAACCGACTGCGATGCGTCCGTGCAGCGAGTCGAGCTCGCGCTTGTCGGAAAGCAACTTGACGATGATGATGGTGCTGGAAAACGTCAGCGCGATGGCGACGTAGATGGCCTCCATGACGCTCTTGCCCATCAGCAGGATCAGGACAAAGCCGAAGGCAATCGTGAACCCGAGTTGCCCGAGTCCGGTGGCGAGCGCTACCGGCCCGATATGCCGGACATGATGGAGGTCGAGCTTGAGGCCCACCACGAACAGCAGTACGGCAACGCCGATCTGGGCGAGCAGGTCGATCTGGTCCTGGGCCGTCACCATCCCCAGGACTGCCGGACCGGCGACGATGCCGACGACGATATAGGCGATCAAAACCGGCTGGCGCAGCCGTATGGCAATGGCGCCGGCCGCAGCGGAGATCAGCAGGAGCAAGGCGAATTCGCTGAAGACGTTATGCATGATTTGTGCCCTAACGCCACAGACTCAACGGCGGATCGGCGACCACCGCGCGCAGGATGTCGCTGCGCGAGACGAAGCCGACCAGCCGCCCGTTGTCGTCCACGATGGGTACGCCGTCGACGTCCTGGTCGAGCATGACGGTGGCAATGAGGCGGATGTCGGTCAGTGGTGCGGTAGCGACCACCGGCGTTGTCATGACATCGCGGACCTGCCGGCTGAGGGATGCGATGATCCGGTCGGCATCGATATTGAGTGCGGTCAGCAGGTTGCGCTCGCTGACGACGCCGATGAGTCGTGCTGCGTCGTCGAGCACCGGCGCCTGGTGGATGTGGTGGTCGTGCAAAGTCCGCCAGGCTTGCGCAACGTCATCGCTGGCGGCGACGGTGATCACCTGGCGCTGCATGACCTGCTCGGCAAGATAGAGCGGGCCGCGCTCCTGGTCGTGATGCAGCATCTCCTGATAGGCGTGGATCGCCTCCGCGCGGGGAGGGCTGGCTATTACCGCGACACCGGATTCTTCACCCTCGGTGGCGATGGGGCGCACCGCGCGCAGGCTATGGAGCTGGCGCACCTGTTTGAGTTCTTCCAGCGAGCCTCTGAAGACCGGCCCCGACATGCCGTAAATGGAAAACATGCGATGGCCTCAGGTTTTCCTGCGCCGGCCGGCGAGGAGGTGGAGCCCCAGCTTGCGTGTCTCTTCCAGAACCAGGGTACTCGATGCGATGGCGGCTGACCACAACCAGTCGCGGAGGCTGAGGTCGATGGTGTCGAATACCGCCTGCGCCGGCGCCCAATGAACGACGACAACCTGCAGCCCGACCACGCCGGCGAGCGCCAGCCAGAGCTTGCCATTGCTGAAAAACTGGCGATTAAAGGCGCTGCCATGCTCGTTGCGGGCATTGAAGATGTTGAAAAACTGGAACAGCACAAAGGTGGTGAAGGCCAGTGTCACTGCATAGTCATGGCCGCCCGTGCGTTCGCCCCAGGCGTAGGCGGTGAGGGTGCCGACCGCCATCGTCAGGCCGAAGAGCGACAGGCGCACCAGACGCTTGCCGCTCAGGATGCTGGCGTCAGGCTGACGAGGCTTTGAGCGCATGATGCCGGGACGCGCCGGTTCGACGCCGAGGGTCATGGCAGGTGGGCCGTCCATGATGATGTTGACCCAGAGAATCTGGATGGCGGTGAATGGCGTGGGCATGCCGAACAGCGGTGCGCCGAGTACTGTGAGAATCGCCCCGATGTTGGTGGACAACTGGAAGCGTACGAATTTGACGATGTTGTCGTAGATGGTGCGGCCTTCCTCGACTGCGTGCACGATGCTGGCGAAGTTGTCGTCGGTGAGCACCAGGGTGGCGGCCTCCTTGGTCACTTCGGTGCCGGTGATGCCCATGGCCACGCCGATGTCAGCGGTTTTTAGGGCCGGCGCGTCGTTGACGCCGTCGCCGGTCATCGCGACGACATGGCCGCGTGCCTGCAGCGCCTCGACGATACGCAGCTTGTGCTCGGGCGAAACGCGGGCGAATACTGCGGTGCGCTCGACCAGTTCAGAGAGGGCCTGGCCGCTGAGTCCCTCGATCTCGCGGCCTTCACGCGATTCGCCGCGCAGTTCGGTGATCAGGCCAAGATCGCGGGCGATCGCGGCGGCGGTTGCCTGATGATCGCCCGTGATCATCTTCACGGCGATGCCGGCGGTCTGGCAGATGTGAATTGCTGTGCGCGCTTCGGGACGCGGCGGGTCGATGATGCCGACCAAACCGATGAGGGTCAGATCGTTGGTCCAAGGCAGCAGATCGCCCGCCGGATCGAATTCCGCTGCGGGGATGGTGCGGCTGGCGAGGGCGAGTACGCGCAAGGCCTGCTCGGCAAACGCGTCGTTCTGTGCCGTGAATTCGGCACGGGCAGCGTCGTCGAGTGCCGGTTCCCCCACCGGGGTGAGCCAGCGGTTGGCGCGCGCTAGCAGTACGTCCGGTGCACCCTTGATCCACATGCGGACGACTGCGCCGTCATGGTGGAAAGTGGCCATGAATTTGTTGGCCGAATCGAAGGGAATTTCGGCAATGCGCGGATGTCGATCATGCAGTGCATCGGCGATTTCCTCTGGTGTCGAGTGGCCCGTAGTGGCTTTCGCGGCAAGCGCCAGCAGCGCGCCCTCGGTCGGGTCACCGATAAGTTCGCCATCGCGGATGCGGGCATCGGCACAGAGCACCGCCGGGTCGCGCAGACTGTCAAATTCGGGGGCGGGCTGGCCGTCCTCGGCAGTCAGCTGTCCATCGCCCCGGTAACCTTCGCCGCTCACGGCAAAGTGGCGGCCCTTGTAAAAGACGCGGCGGGCGGTCATCTGGTTCAGGGTCAGCGTGCCGGTCTTGTCAGAGCAGATCACCGTCGTGCAGCCCAGCGTTTCCACCGCCGCCAGTTTCTTGACGATGGCGTGGCGCTTGGCCATGCGGTGCATGCCCAGCGCCAGGGTGACGGTCACCACCGCCGGCAAGCCTTCGGGGATCGCCGCGACTGCCAGCGCGATCGCGGTCATTGCGGTCTGCACGAGATCGTCGCCGCGCAGGATGCCGATAACGAAGATCAGCGCCACGACAACGCCGGCGATCGCGGCCAGCCGTTTACCGAGCTTGTCGAGCTGCACCTGCAAAGGGGTTGCCGACTCGGCGGCCTCGGCGAGCAGGCCGGCGATCTTGCCCATCTCGGTGTGCATGCCGGTGGCGGTGACGATGGCCTCGATACGGCCGCGCGTCACCACGGTGTTCATGAAGACCATCGAGCGCCGTTCCGCCAGCGCCGACTTTTCCTCCACCGCTTCCGGGCTCTTGGCCACGGCGTGCGATTCACCGGTGAGCGCGGCCTCCGCCACTTCGGCCGAATGAGCGTGGAGCACGCGCGCGTCAGCGGGGATACGGTCGCCCGCTTCAAGCAACAGCACATCGCCTGGCACCAGGTCGACTGCCTGAATCTGCGCGGTATGGCCAGCGCGGCGCACCCGTGCGATGGGCGCCAGCATGTTCTTGAGGGCCGCCAGTGCCGCCTCGGCGCGGTGTTCCTGATAGAAACCGAGCGTCGCGTTGAGCAGCACCACAATGGCGATGACGATGGCGTCCTTGAGCTCGCCGACTGCGCCGGCCAACACGGCCGCACCGAGCAGCACGATGACGAGGAAGTTTTTGAACTGGTCGATGAACTTGAGCCAGGCCGGACGCGGTGGCTTGCTGGCGAGCTGGTTCGGGCCGTGGCTGGCCAGTCTTGCTGCGGCCTCGGTTGCGCTCAGACCGATGGCAGGATCCACTTTAAGGGTGACAGCGACCGCTGCCGACGCTTCTGCGTGCCAGGCGGTCAGTGCAGCAGGGCGTGAAGATTTAACGGGGGCAGGCATGACTTTATCCATGATAAGGCTGCTATAGCGCGCGTCCAGTGGTGATGGTCGCCACGACGAAGACGGCATAGCTGGCCAGCAGCAGATAGCCGCGTGCGCGGCTGATGATACCGTCGCGTCCGGGAATCAGCAGGAGCAGTGACAGTGTGCCTATGCCGAGCGCGATGGCGACTTCAGCCGGTGCTGCCTGAATCGGGTGAATGCTCGCCGCGACGCCGACAATCGCCATGCCGTTGTAAAGATTGCTGCCCAGCAAGGTGCCGACGCCGATGTCGTCGTGGCCGCGGTAACGTGCAAGCAGCACGGTGACCAGTTCGGGCAGCGAGGTGCCGATCGCCACCACGGTCGCGCCGACGATGTAGGCATCGACGCCGAAGGCGGTGGCGATGCCGGTGGCGCTACTGACGAACAAGCGTCCGGCAAAGATCAGCAGGGTAAGACCGGCAAGACCGGAAACCACCGCTAGCCATGGACGGAGCTCGTCGTCGGTCACGTCGACAAACTCACCTGAACCACGGCTCGCGACACCGGCACGCATCAGCAGCCACAGCCAGGTTGCAAACACCAGCAGGAGGATGACGCCTTCTTGGCGGGTGATGGTGCCGTCCAGGGCAAACAGGAAAGTCAGCAGCGGTATTGCCAGGGCCAGGACAAAGTCTCGGCCGAGATCCCTTGGTGCCACCCGGATCGGTCCAAAGAACAGTGCGAGCCCGAAGAGCAGGGCGATATTGACGACATTACTGCCCAGCGCATCGCCAAGGCCGATTTCCGGCTGTCCGGAAAGGGCGGCAACGGTGGAAACCGTCAGCTCCGGGCTCGACGTCGCAAACGCAGCCAGGCTGGTCGCCACGAGCAGCTTGGGTACGCGCAACCAGGCAGCGGTACCCAGCACACCCTTGAGGAACAGTTCGCCGCCGATGCCAGCCAGGGCGATGGCGCCGAGCACTGCTAGCAGATCGTTGGCGGAAAGGGTCATGTGCCACGCTCTCTAAGGCTGGTGTCGTGCGCGCCCCCAGGGGTGTTCGGAATTTCACCACGGGTGTCTGGCTCGGCTCGTGATGGAGGAGCTGCGGGCAACGCATCGCCAGGACGGTTTTCGGCATTTTCGGGTAGAGGGGCGAGCGAGGTCAGTCTCTGGTGTAGCGCCGCCTTGGCCAACAGATGCGCGGAGACCGGGGCGGTGATGAACAGGAACAGGGCCACCAGCACCTCGTGCAGGCTGAGGCTGTCGCCGGTGACGCTGAAATAGGTCGCCGAGGCGATCAACAGGCTGCCCACACCGAGCGTGGTGGCCTTGGTCGGGCCGTGCAGGCGAGTGTAGAAGTCATCGAGCCGGGCGAGGCCGAACGAGCCGATGAAAGTGAATATCGCCCCGGCGAGAACCAGCAGGGAAAGCAGGAGTTCGGTTGCATCATTCATTCAATGATATCTCCGCGCAGCAGAAACTTGCAAAGCGCCACCGTGCCGACGAAGCCCATCAGCGCGATGAGCAGTGCCGCCTCGAAATAGAGGTCGCTGCCGAAGTGGATGCCGAGCAGTACCAGCAGCGCGATGGCGTTAATGTAAAGGGTATCGAGGGCGAGAATGCGGTCAGGCGCACTGGGGCCTTTGAGCAGGCGCCAGAGCGCGAGGGCGAAGGCTGCGGTGACCAGGGCAAAGGCGATAAGCAGCGCGATGTTCAGCATTCGAAGATTTCCTTGAGCGGCGCTTCATAGCGCGACTTGATCGTGGCAACCAGTTCAGCGTGGTCGTCGGCATCGAGCGCATGCACGAGGAGGCTTTTCCGGTCCTCGCTCAAACGGGCGGATACCGTGCCCGGTGTAAGGCAGATGGTATTAGCCAGAGCGCTGATGGCAAGATCGTGGCGGACATCCAGGGAAACGACCACAAATGCCGGGCGCAGGTGCCGCCCCCGGACGAGAATCAGCCACGCCACTTTCAGGTTGGCGACCAGGATGTCGAACAGCACCACGCCGGCAAAACGCAGTAGCGTACGCGGGTGTCGAATGCGCACTTGTTCCGGCCAGAACGGCAGGGTGAATACTGGAATGGCCCAGCCCAGCAGCAGGCCGAGCACGATCTGGCCCGGCGCCACGCTGTTGTTGAGCAGCAACCAAACCAGTGCCAGCATCGGCGTAAGCAGGGGATGTGGCAGCAGGCGTTTCATCGGGCACCTCCCAGGACGGTGCCGATATAGGCTGCGGGTTGCAGGAGCTGAACGGCTGCCGCGCGGGCAAAGTCGCTGGCGGGGCCGGCCCAGATGGTCAGGCCAATCGCGAGCGCGAGCAGTCCGATGATGGGTACCAGTTCATGACGCATGGGTGAGAATGGCGTGGCGGCCACCGTCTTGCCGGGGTGCGAACGGAAGAACAGCAGACTGCCCGAGCGTGCCAGCGCGATCAGGCCGAGCAGGGCGGTCGCCAGCACAACGCCCCAAACCCAGGGCAGCATGGGATGGGCGAGCGCGGCGCGTAGGATCATGAATTTGCCGAGAAAGCCCGACAGCGGCGGCAGACCGGCGAGCAGCACGGCGCTCATGAAAAACAGGCCGCCCCAGAGCCCGGCGCGCGGGATGTCGTCGGCCGTCTTGAAAAAGTCGGCGCTGGCGCCACGGCGCCGGGCGATGGCATCGCCGAGCAGGAACAGCGATGCCGCCGCGAAGGTGCTGTGGGGCAGGTAATACAGCCCGGCGGCAATGCCATCATTGGAGCCGAGTCCGAACGCGATCAACAGGGTGCCGACCGATGCCACCACCAGATAGGCTGCCTGCTGGGCAAGCCGCGTGGCCGCCAGGACGCCGAGCATGCCCAGGGCCAGCGTGGCTAGCGCGGCCGGCAGCAGCCAGGGCAGGAACAGGTCGGCAAGTGGCCCGGCCTCGGCGCCGAACAGCAGGGTATGGGTACGCAGGATGGCATAGGCACCAACCTTGGTCATGATCGCGAACAGGGCCACCACCGGCGCGGCAGCCGCGGCGTAGGCGGCCGGCAGCCAGAGGTGGAGCGGCAACAGGGCCGCCTTGAGGGCGAAAACGCCGAACAGCATTAGGCCGGCGGCACGCACCAGCCCGAGATTCTCTGGTGGCGTCGCCGCAATCTTGACGGCCAGATCGGCGAAATTGAGCGTGCCCAGCACGCCGTAGAACAGGCCGGCGGCGAACAGGAAGAGGGTGGAACCGAGGAGATTGAGCACCACGTAATGCATGCCCGCCCGCACGCGTCGTGCGCCGCCGCCATGCAGGAGCAGGCCATAGGAGGCGATCAGCAGAATTTCGAAAAAGACGAACAGGTTGAAGAGGTCGCCGGTCAGGAAGGCGCCGGAAAGCCCGAACAACTGCATCTGGAAGAGGACGTGGAAATGCCGTCCGCTGCCGTCGCTGCCGCCGCTGGCGTAAAGCAGCGCAAACAGGGCGAGCAGCGCCGTGGTCAGCACCATCCACGCGGCGAGGCGGTCGGCGACCAGCACGATGCCCCAGGGCGCCGGCCAGTTCCCCAACTCATAAACCAGGATGTCGCCGCCGCTCACCGCGTTTAGCAGCAGCGCCGCGAGCACGATCTGGCCGAGCGTGGCTATCGCCGCAATCACGCGCTGTGTCGGCAGCGGCAGGGCGCGCAGTGCGAGCAGCACGACACCCGCCAGGAATGGCAGCAAGACCGGCGCAATGACGAGATGGTTGCTCATGCCTCACCCCTGCCGTCGACGTGGTCGTTGCCGAGTTCCGCGCGCGACTTCAAGGCCAGCATGATGACGAAGGCGGTCATGGCGAAGCCGATGACGATGGCGGTGAGCACCAGCGCCTGTGGCAGCGGGTCGGCATGGGTCGCAGCGGCGCCGATCACCGGCGGCTGGCCGATCGCCAGCCGTCCCATGGCGAACAGGAATAGGTTGACCGCGTAGGAAAGAAAGGTCAGTCCGAGCACCACGGCGAAGCTGCGCGCGCGCAGCACGAGATAGACGCCGCAGGCGGTCAGTACGCCGATCGAGAGGGCAAGCAGGGCTTCCATCAGGCGTTGCTCTCAAGTTGTTGCTGGGCATGGCTTGCGTTTTGCGCCAGCCCGAGGTTGATCAGGATCAGCAGCGTCGCCCCGACCACCACCAGATAGACGCCGAGGTCGAAGGCCATCGCCGATGCGAGCTCGATCTCGCCGATCAACGGCAGCGCAAAATGGCCGAAGGTGGAGGTCAGGAAGGCATGCCCGAATGCCCAGCTCGCCAAGCCCGTGGCCAAGGCAATGGCGAGGCCTGCCGCGATCAGCGGTTGGGTGTGCGCGGGCAGCCGGGCGTGGGTCCAGACGGCGCCATTGGCAAGGTACTGCAGGATCAGCGCCACTGCCGTGATCAGCCCGGCGATAAAACCGCCCCCCGGCAAGTTGTGGCCGCGCAGCAGGATGAATATCGATACCAGGAGAGCGAGCGGCAGCAGGAGCCGGGCAAACGTGGCCATGATGAGCGGGTGCCGGTCGGCATCCCAGCCCCGCCCCGCCGCATCGCGCAGCGGCGCATGCAGCCGCAAACCGTCGAGCATGGCAAAAATGCCCAAGGCGGCGAGCGCCAGCACGGTGATTTCGCCAAAGGTGTCGTAGCCGCGGAAGTCGACCAGGATGACATTCACGACGTTCGTGCCGCCGCCGCCGGGAACGCTGTTGGCGAGAAACCAGTCGGCGATGGAAGCGTAAGGCCGCGTCAGCACCGCCCAGGCGAGCGCGGCGGCGCCCGCGCCCGCGGCCAGGGCGAGGGCGGTGTCGCGCAGCCGCCGGCCCTGGCTCGATTCGATAGGGCTTTGTTGCGGCAGGAAGTAGAGGGCAAGCAGCAGCAGCACGATGGTGACCACCTCGACCGAGAGCTGGGTCAGCGCGAGATCCGGGGCCGAGAATCCGATGAAGATGAGCGCTACCACGAGCCCAACCGCGCCGACCAGGATCAGCGCCGTGAAGCGCTGCCGGTGCAGGATAGTCGCCGTAATGGTCGCTGCCGCCAGCGTCAGGGCGGCAACGAGGCTCACACCATCTATCGGGAGAAGCGCCCGCGGTCCGGTAAGCGGCGCAGCGGATGACCACATGCCGGCGGCGCCGAGGCACAGCGCGGCGACAACAAACAGCATGGCCTGGCGCTGTAGCGAACCCGTGTCGAGGCGCGCCGTGACTGCGCGCGCCAGTTTGTACAGCATTTCCATGGCCCGTTCGAACACGGCGCGCGCATTGAGATGTTTCTCCATGTGGTCATGGATGGCGAACAACGATTTACGGCCGGAATAGAGAAGCACTCCGCCGATCAGCGCGACCACGCTCATCGCCAGTGCCGGGCTGAAGCCGTGCCAGATCGCCAGGTCGTGCTCGGGCAGCGGGGCCTGGAGCACGGCAGTGGCAGCCACTGCCAGGATGGGTTCGACCGTGAGCGCCGGCAGGATGCCGACCAGCAGGCAGAGCACCACCAGGATCTCCACCGGCACCTTCATCCAGCGCGGCGGTTCGTGCGGTGTTCTCGGTAAATCGATCGGCTCGCCGTTGAAAAACACGTCGTGGATGAAGCGCAGTGAGTAGGCCACCGCGAAGATGCCGGCAACCGTCACCGCCGCCGGCAGCAGCCAGCCGAAGCTCAGCCGGTCTGCCGCACCCACCGCCTCGGCGAAGAACATCTCCTTCGAGAGGAAGCCGTTGAACAGCGGCACGCCGGCCATTGCCGCCGCGGCCACCATGGCGAGCGTGGCGGTATGCGGCATGGCTTTCCACAAGCCATTGATGCGGCGCATGTCGCGCGTGCCGGTCTCGTGGTCGATGATGCCGGCGGCCATGAAGAGTCCGGCCTTGAAGATCGCGTGGTTGATGATGTGGAAAACACCGGCCACCGCCGCAAGCGGCGTGCCGATGCCGAACAACGCGGTGATGAGGCCCAGATGGCTGATCGTCGAATAGGCGAGCAGGCCCTTCAGGTCATGCTTGAACAGGGCGACAACTGCGCCGATAAGCAGGGTGGTAATGCCGACGCCGCCAACCAGCCAGGTCCATGCTTCGGTGCCGGAAAGCGCCGGGAACAGGCGCGCAAGCAGGAATACGCCGGCCTTCACCATGGTCGCTGAGTGCAGATAGGCGGAGACCGGGGTCGGCGCCGCCATCGCGTTGGGGAGCCAGAAATGGAAGGGAAACTGCGCCGATTTGGTGAACGCGCCGAGCAGGATCAGGATCAGTGCCGGCAGGTAGAGCGGATGGGCGCGGATGATGTCGCCGCTGGCCAGTACCACGGAGAGCTCGTAGCTGCCGGTGATTTCGCCGAGCAATATGAAGCCGCCGAGCAGCGCCAGCCCGCCCGCCCCGGTAATGGCCAGCGCCATGCGCGCGCCGCTGCGGGCCGCATGTCGGGTGCGCCAGTAGCCGATCAGCAGGAAGGAGGAAAGGCTGGTCAGTTCCCAGAAGATCAGGAGCTGGATCAGGTTTTCGGAAAGCACGACCCCCAGCATCGAGCCCATGAACAGCAGCAGATAGGCATACAGCCGTCCGAGGCTGTCCTGCTGAGAGAGGTAGTAGTTGGCATAGAGAATGACCAGCAGGCCGATGCCGAGAATCAGCAGCGCGAACAGCAGGCCCAGTCCGTCGAGACGGAACACCAGGTCGAGGCCGAGGGCAGGCATCCAGACCAGGCGCTGAAGCACCGTTTCCCCGGCGAAGGGCGCGGCCAAATCCGGCAAGAGAATGCCGAACGACAGCAAGGCCACGCCGGCGGCCGCCCAGGCGGCGGCCTTTCGATCGCGCCGGGACACCCAGGCCACCAGCAGGGCGCCGAGAAAGGGAACGAGAACGGCGATGAATAAGTTCATGTTCAAATTTTTCCCAAGAGCGGTCGCAGCTACTGTTGCGAACGTGGCCCCGGATCGAGTGCCGTCAGTGCCTGGCGATAAGCGCCCGCGGTCTGCCGGCGCACGCTCGAAGCGTGGTCAGCCGCGTACCAGCGCCATGATCTGGCCGGCGTCGAGTGTGGCGGCTTTCTGCTGGATTTGCGGCAGGTAGTGCGACTGCATCTGCTTGGCGGGCTCCAGCAAATTCTGGAAGGTGTCGCGCAGCAAAGCAGTGTTCATCACCCGCCCACCGGTGTAATAGCGCTTGGCAAGCTGGCCAAGGGCGTAAGTGGTGGCGAAGGAGAAGGCCATGCCGGTGGCGGCACCACCCAGCTGACCGAAGGTCTTGCCCGCCATTTTGCCCAATAGCCCACCCAGCAGCTTGCGGCCCATTTGTTCGAGATATTGCGAGGTAAGACCGACGCCGGCGGCGGCGATGAATTCCTTGATGTGGCCTTGGTCGAGCTTGACGCCGTGTGCCTTGCCGATGCCGTAGACCATCTTGATCTGCAAGGGGATGATGGCCATCGACGCCCAGGATTGCGGCAGCAGTTCGAGCGCACCGTTCAGCAGGCTGTAATTGAGGATGGATTTATCCAGTTCGGCCTCGCTCACCTGCGGCTGCGCTGCCGCGACCGGGGCGGCGGCGGCACCGGCCAGCACGGCAGGGACGCTGGCCTCGCTCGACGCGACGATGGTATCTGCGGTGTGTTCGAAGGCGGCAACCTGTCCCGCATCGAGCTGCAACAGTGTTTTCAGATTCACCAGAAAGCGGCCTTCCGCTTCGCTCTGGCGACCATCGGCGTCGCACACGCAGACTGCCATTTCATAGGCGAGCTGGCGTTCGCCGGCATTGGTGAGCGCCGCAGCCGCCTCTTCCACGCCGAACCGCTTGAGCAGCACGTCCTGATATAGCCGTGCCAGGTCGGGCGCGCCGGTTGCACCACCCAGGGATTCGGCAATGCGGCGGATTTCCTCGCGCTCGCGGTCGTGTTTGGCCCCATCGGCAAAAGCGGCATGGAGGCTAATGGCGAGGATGGCGCGTTGCTGTTCATGGTTCATGGTGATGGGCTCTTCATCCATGGTGGGTTGGCGTCATCGCTCGACCTGGCGTCGCTTGCGTAAGCAATGTTTTCAGTTCGCGAATTTCATCGCGCAGGGCGCGCACCTCGCTGTGCAGGTCGGCCTCGATGTGCTCCTTGGCCTGCTCCACCGCCGCCACCGTCTCCGCCTGTTCCTTCTCGTTGTAGCTTTGCATCGCGCTGACGATGATGGCGATGAACAGATTGAGCATGGTGAAGGTGGCCACCAGGATGAACGGCACGAAGAAAACCCAGGCGTAGGGAAAGTTTTCCATCACCGGGCGGGCGATGCCCATCGACCAGCTTTCCAGCGTCATCACCTGGAACAGGGTGTAGAGCGAGCGGCCGATGTGGCCGAACCATTCCGGGTGCTCGGCGGCGAACAGCTTGGTGGCGATCACCGCGAACACGTAAAAGATGATCATCAGCACCATGGCGATCGATCCCAGTCCCGGAATCGCCGCCAGCAGCGCCCCGACCACCCGCCGCATCGAGGGCACCATGGTCAGGAGGCGCAGCACGCGCAAGACGCGCAGCGCCCGCAGCACGGCGAGCGGGCCGGTGGCCGGCATCAGTGCAATGGCGACGACGGCGAAGTCGAACACGCTCCACGGGTCGCGCCAGAAGGCCCGCCGGTGGACATACAGCCGGATAGCGATTTCCACCACGAATACGCCAAGAATGGCCTGGTCGAGCCCGAGAATCAACCCGCCCGCCGCGGCCATCGCGGCGGGCCAGGTCTCCATGCCGAGCAGCGCCGCGTTGATCAATATCAGGGCGATGATGCCACCCTGCACGCGGGGGTGCTCAATGAAGCTGCGCAGGCGCGGGGTCGCGCCTTGCGACATGGGTTGTCCGGCGGTAGTGTTCATTGCTTACTGCGCTGCCTTGAGCGCGGCGATGCGCTCTTCCAGTGGCGGATGGGTCATGAACAGGCGCTTGATGCCGCCACCGCCACCGCCGGCGATGCCGAAGGCGGCCATTTTGTCGGGCAGCGGTTGCGGATGCAGCGAATTCAGGCGCTGCAGCGCGGCGATCATGTTCTGCCGCCCGGCCAGGCTGGCGCCACCGCGATCGGCGCGAAACTCGCGTTGCCGCGAGAACCACATGACGATGATGGAAGCGAGAACGCCCAGCACCAGTTCGGCGATGATCATGGTGACGAAAAAGGCCGGGCCGTGCCCGCGTTCGTTCTTGAAGATCACCCGGTCCACGGTGTGGCCGATCACTCGGGAGAGGAACATGACGAAGGTGTTCACCACGCCCTGGATCAGCGCCATCGTCACCATGTCGCCGTTGGCGGCGTGGGCGACTTCATGACCCAGCACCGCCTCGGCTTCCGGCCGGGTCATCTGCTGCAAGAGACCGGTGGAGACGGCGATGAGCGAGCTGTTCTTGGTCATGCCGGTGGCGAAGGCGTTGACGTCGGGTGAATCGAAAATCCCGACTTCAGGCATCTTGATGCCGGCTTTTGTAGAGTATTTCCGGACGGTTTCCACCAGCCAGAGTTCGGTCGAATTTGCCGGTGTCTCGATTACCTGCACGCCCATCGACTTCTTGACCGTCCATTTGGAAATGGCGAGCGAGATGAACGCACCGCCGAAACCCATCACTGCGGCGAAAATCAGCAGCGAGGTCAGGTTGAGACCCTGTTCCGTGAGATAAGGCTCGACGCCCAGCAGGCGCATGGTGACAGACAGCACCAGCAAAATGGCCATGTTGGTGCCGAGGAAGAGCAGGGTGCGTTTCATTGGGATTGTCTCCTTGTTTATTTAATAGTTACAGCAGGGCAGTCTCAACGCGCACGCTGATGTTTCCCTTTGGTTGTTGCGTGATCTTCAGGACGAAGCGCTCGTGACCTTTTGTGTATTCGTGCGCCTCCGCCTGCGGTGTGGCGGACTGGACGCTGCGGGCGAAGCCCTGCGCGGCAAAGCCCTTGGCGTAGTGGTCGAGCACCGCCGCGTAGTCCGCCTTGCCTGCGTAGGTTACCGCCGCTTGCCCGCCCTCCTGAAGCCAGTAGGTGCGTACCAGCCCCGGATAGCGGGCCACCGGCCCCAGCTGCGTACCTGAAACATCGCGCTGCGGCTGTGTTTCCGGCTTGAGGGCGGGCACGATCGCGCCCAGTTTTTCGCCTGTGCCGGGCAATACCTGCTCAACCTGTCCCAGCGCGCGCTGCGCCACCTCGGGCGCGGCACCCATCATCACGCCCAGTTTTTCACGCACACCGGGCAGTGCCTGCTCCACCTGCCCCAGCATGCCCTGTGCCGCTCCGGGCGCGGTGCCCATCAAGATTTTCGTCTGCCCGAAGAACCAGCCGATCAGCGCCACGGCTGCCCAGATCAGCAGGCCGAACAGCACCAGCAGGCCAACGCCCACGGCGATCCAAGTGCTGCGGCGTACTTGGAAAAGCCGGGGTGAGAAGTTGGCGGCGTAAGCGAGAAAAGAGGGATTGTTCATGGCGATCCTATTGATTGACATTTCGTTGCAGATGGGGGGGTACGCGCGGAAAAACTAGCTCCTGCCGCGTGAGATCACCTGACATCATGTGGTTCAAAAGCGCGACACGGCCCCAGTATTGTCGCGATGACGATTGCGTTTTGCACGTCCCGCCGGGTGCCTATGAGTGAGCGCTTGGAAAAACGCCGTTGCGGCAGCGGAGAAGAAGCGCTCGTCACCTTGCCCACACCAAAATGGCCAACGGCCACCTTGGGCGATGCTGCCGGTGCCGGGACTTCCGTCAGTTCCTCTGGTAATTCATCAAGTGGCCATCTTTGCTCGTCGTTTTTCTCCGCTTGCGGTCCGAAGCGTTTCATCAAGAACTGGAACAGCACGATGGCGACAAATATCGAAAGGTAGGTTAATTCCTTGGGGATCTCTTGCATGGCTGTCTACATCCCTATCTTGAAGCCGCTCTGGGTTCGTCCGAGGTACTGGCGATCTCTTCGCGCATGACGGTATCGGCCTGCAAGTTCTTCATGCGGTAATAGTCCATGATGCCCATGTTCCCCTGGCGAAAAGCCTCGGCCATGGCGCGCGGTACTTCGGCCTCGGCTTCGACGACGCGCGCCCGCATCTCCTGTTCCTGCGCGACGGCCATGGCACGGCGTTCTTCGGCCTTCGCCTGGGCAATCTGCTTGTCGGCGTTGGCCTGGTCGATCTGCAGCTTGGCGCCGATATTTTCACCCACGGTCACGTCCGCGATGTCGATGGACAGGATCTCGAAGGCCGTGCCTGCGTCCAGGCCCTTGGCCAGGATATGCTTGGAAATGTGGTCGGGATTCTCAAGCACGCTCTTGTGGCTGGCTGCCGCGCCGATGGTGCTCACCATGCCTTCGCCAACTCGGGCGACAATGGTCTCTTCGCCGGCACCGCCGACCAGTCGTTCGATGTTGGTACGCACCGTGACCAGGCAAACGGCGATCAGTTGGATGCCGTCCTTGGCCACCGCCGCCACTTTCGGCGTCTGGATCACCTTGGGCAGAACCGACATCTGTACCGCCTCCAGCACATTGCGTCCGGCCAGATCAATGGCTGCGGCGCGTTTGAAGGGCAGGGCGATATTGGCCTTGTCGGCCGAAATCATGGCGTTGACCACACGTTCGACGTTGCCACCTGCGAGGAAGTGGGCTTCCAGGTCGTTGATGGAGACGTCGAGCCCGGCCTTCACCGCGCTGATTCGCGCCGTGACCACCGTGGTGGGCGGTACGCGGCGCAGGCGCATGCCGATCAGCGTAAGCAGTCCCACATAGGCCCCGGAAGCCCATGCAGCGATCCAGAGGGGAACGGGGACCAGATACAAAACAATGGCCAGCCCTGCTACCACCAGTAAAAGAGCGCCGAAACCACCCGTCATGCCAGCCAAAATATCGATCATTGCTTATTCCCATGTTGTTGTTGTACGGCATTTGCCGCACAAGGACCACTGTCGTGCGCCTGACTGTGATTATTCGTTGCTGTTCATAAAACCGAGCAGATGCAGCAGGCTGGTGAAGAGGTTGAAGATGGAAACGAACAGGGTCACGGTCGCCATCACGTAGTTGGTTTCGCCGCCGTGGATGATGTTGCTGGTCTCATACAGGATCAGGCCGGACATCAGCAGTACGAAAGCGGCCGAAACAGTCAGTGACAATGCCGGAATCTCGAAGAAGATGGCTGCCAGACCTGCCAGGAAGGCCAGCAGGATGCCGACCATCAGGAAGCCACCCATGAAGCTGAAATCCTTCTTGGTGGTGAGCGCGTAGCCGGACAGGCCAAGGAAGATCGCAGCCGTGCCGCCCATGGCCATCATCACCGTCTGGCCGCCGTTGGGCAGGCCGAGATAGTGGCTGACGATGGGTCCGAGCGTGTAACCCATGAAACCGGTCAGGGCGAACACCGAGACGATGCCCCAGCCGCTGTTGCGCAGTTTGGCGGTCAAAAACAGCAGACCGAAATAACCGATCAGCGTGATGATCAGACCGGGGTGCGGCAGCTGCAGCGCTACCGAGGTGGCGGCGGTGACGGCGGCGAACAGCAGTGTCATCGACAGCAGCATGTAGGTATTGCGGATGACCTTGTTGCTGGCCAGTGCCGCTGCGATGGCGGTTTGGCTGGTGTTGCCTGTAGGCAGGGAATGAATGGAACTCATGACGGACTCCTTTTTTGAATGGATTGGGGTTTAGTTTGGGTTCGCTGTCGTAGCAACCGAATCGATATCCTGCGTATCGCTGGCAACGCCAGGTGCGACGGTCTTGACGGCGCTGTGCCGGTGTTCCCGTTGTCGTTCCAGCCGGCGTGCCACTGCGCGTTCGGCGCGATCGGCGGCGCGGTCGATGGCAATATAGAGGTCGGGTTCGGTATCTTCGATCATGACGTCCGGTGTGCCGGGCAGTGGGATCTGGATGCGGCAGCATTTGTCGTTCCCGCCGCGTGGACCGTTGATGTCGAACAGCCGAACATCTATCTTGCCGACATAACGATCGGCCCAACTGAGCGCAAACCGCAAACGCCGTTCGGTGTGTTCCCGCAGGCCGTCGGTCAGCTCAAAACCTTGCGCCAGTATGTTGATGCGCATCACCCGTTTCCAATCTTGTCGTGTTGATGGAAAAACGCATGCTAAGGCAACGCAAAACATCTGACAAATCGAATGATACGACGTAATACATCGAATAATCCGATGTACATTATACGAAAGACGGGTTGGCGATGCGTCATTTCTGTCACTCACAGGGTCGAGATTGCCAACTCCGAAGCGCAGAATCCGGGACGAACCTACCCGACCATTATCAATGGCCATCCAGGCTAATCTGGCTTTGTTGCTACAGTTGTGCAAACTTTATCCGGAAACATTGCGTATATTGCCTGCAGATGAATTGGCTAGCGAACTGCTGCTGACGGCGGTGAGCTCGGCGCGTGCATGAAGTGCTTTCCGCACCGCCGGTTCTGCCACGGCGGCTCGTGAACTGCGTGATGCGTTGCAAACCGAGCAGGTCGCTTGGCCTTCACAGACAAGGTGCCGCATGACTGAGGTTTCGCCACAGATGACCGCCAACGCGAAGCGTACCGGCTACCAAGCCAGGGTCGTGCGCTGGATTTGGGCGGGCTGCGTATTGGTCGTGGTGTCGGTAAGCGCCGTCGGTTGGCTTGTTGTGGAAAGCATGCAGCGGCAGCAGCAGATCACGCGCGACTTGCATCACCATCCCTTTACCGTTGCACATACGGCAAGCAATTTGCGCGTGGTGCTGGTGCAAATACGTAACACCATGCTGCTGCTTACGGTTGGCGAGCCGGTTGAAGAGGTTGAGCGCCTGATCAGGAGTGTCGATGGGTTGGCAGCCGAGGCCGAGCGTTTGCTTGCCATCGTCAGGGAGCGCCAACTAGGCGACCCTGCCGATCCCGAGCTGGCTGCCGCATTGCTTGGTGAGTGGACAGGTTTGCGCGAGCGCATCATTGCCCATGCCCATGCAGGGAGAACCGCTGAAGTCAGGCGGCTTGTCGGTACGTCGGGCAGCACCATGTTCGCCAAGGTAGATGATGTCGCCAGCAGGATAGCCAGTGCTGCCGAACAGCGCGGCGAGGACTTGGCCACACAGTCAGAAAAGCTGGGCGATCAGCGTATTCAGCAGACCTGGCTGCTGCTCGGGTTCCTGAACCTGGCTGTGGTCCTGATCGCTTTCGGCGTGGTGCGGCGTGTCGCGCGTACCTTGCAGCGCGAGGCTGAGCAACGCAAGATGATGGGGCAGCAGCTGGCAGACAGCGAAGCAAATCTGCGCGCCGTGATCGACGCGACGGCCGATGCGATCATCGTCATTACGCCGGCGGGCCTGATGGAAAGCGTCAATTTGGCCGCCGAGCGCATCTTTGGCTATGACCGCGCCGAACTGCTCGGCCGCAACGTCAGCATGTTGATGCCGGAAGCTTACCGCGGCGCCCATGATGACCTTCTCGCTGCCTTTCAGGGAGGCGGTGAGCGCAAGGCGATCGGCTTCCGGCGTGAACTGATGGGACAGCGCAAGGATGGCAGCCAGTTCGAGATCGAGCTGGCTGTAAGCGAGGCGATTGGCCCGGGTCAGGGAAGCTATGTCGGCGTTGTGCGCGACATCAGCCTGGCTGTGCGCGCCAGGCGCGAGTTGGAACAGATGAAGCGCTTCATGCAGCAAACGCTCGATGCGTTGACCGCCAGTATCTGCGTCCTCGACAGTGCCGGCACGATCATCCACACCAACCGGCCGTGGCGGCGGGACTGCCTTGTCCGCGGACTGTGCGACAAGGATGGCTGCCTGGGGGCCGATTACCTGGCGACCAGCCCGGCGACCCGCGATATCCCCGGTTATGAGGGCCACCTGGTTGCCAAAGCCCTGCGGCGGATGCTCGAAAGCAAGGAAGACAAGTTTTTTGCCGAGTATCCCAGTCATGGCGGCGAGTACGAGTGCTGGATGATGTTGAGCGCAACCTCGTTTGAAATCGCTGGCGTGCGGCATGTGGTTGTCGCCCATGAAGACATCAGCGAATTGCGCGGCTCGCAACAGGCGCTGGCGCGCAAGATTGCCGTGTTGCAAACGACACTGGAGGCCATGCGGCAGGGCATCCTGATGGTCGACGGCGATCTCAACGTGGTCACCGTTAACCGCAAGTACTTCCAGTTGATGCAGTTGCCGCCAGAGTTTTATTGCAGAAAGCTGAGCATGCCGGAGTTGATTCGCTATCAGGCCGAGCGTGGTGATTATGGTCCCGGCGATCTGGAGGAGATGGTACGCAAGCGTGTCCAGGTATTGAGCCAGCCGTCGACACAACGGACAGAGCGAACTTTCCCGGATGGGAAAACAGTCGAGATTTTCTGGCGCACCCTGCCCGTTGGGAGTGGTGCTGTCGCCACCTTTAACGACATTACGCAAAGCAAGCAGGATGAGCTCGATTTACGGCAAGCCAAGGAAGCGGCTGATGCTGCCAGCGAAGCCAAGAGTGCCTTCCTCGCCACCATGAGCCACGAAATTCGCACGCCGTTGTACGGCATCATCGGCATGGCCGAATTGCTCGAAACAACAGCGCTGGTGGCCGACCAACTGAAGATGGTGCAGACGGTGCGCGACTCCGGCAATACCTTGCTGGCCATCATCAACGACATTCTGGATCTCTCACGCATCGAAACCGGCAAGCTGGCAATCGAAGCCACACAGATGTCCTTGCGTGAGACGGTGCAATCCGTGGCCGACGTCCTGGCCCCAGTGGCAGAGAAAAAAGGCATCAAGTTCTATGTCGACATATCTTCAGGTGTTCTGGATCACTTGATCGGCGATCCCGTGCGGGTGCGGCAAATCCTGTTCAACCTGGTCGGCAATGCCATCAAATTCACCGATGGTATCGATCCCGATGGACGCAGCGGTCAAGTTTCATTGCGTGTGATGTCCGCCTCGGCTGACTTACCCAATACCCGTACCGTCATCTTTATTATCGAAGACAATGGCATTGGCATGAACGAGGAGGTTGTCTCCCGCATCTTCCAGCCTTTTTCCCAGGCCGATAACAGCATGTCGCGGCGCTATGGTGGTTCTGGTCTTGGATTGTCCATCTGCGCTCGTTTGGTGAACATGATGGGCGGTGAGATCGATGTCACCAGCCATTCCGGTGCAGGCTCGATCTTTACCGTGCGCTTACCCTTCCAGCTGGCTGGTGAAGACAGCGCGCCTGCCGTCGTACCCCATGCGGGGCATTTCATCTCACCAGCGCCGACTGTTGCTGACAGTCATCCTGTGCTTGCTCCGGAGGACGTCCGCCTGCTGGTGGCTGAGGACAATGAAATCAATCAGGAACTGATCCGTCGCCAGTTGGCCCAGCTTGGTTACGTCGCTGATATCGTCAACAATGGCCGCGAGGCCCTTGACCAACTGGCGCACGGTAATTACGATTTGTTGCTGACGGACTGTCAAATGCATGAGATGGACGGCTACGCGCTGGCCAAGGCCGTGCGTGAAAACGAAAGCCAGAGCGGGATTCCAGCGGGTGAGCGCCTGCCAATCATTGCGTTCACCGCCAATATTCTGCCAAATGACTTGCAGCGCTGTTATGCGGCGGGGATGGATGATGTGGTCGGCAAGCCTACCGAACTCGGCGAACTGAGGCGCACTTTGGCGCGCTGGGCGGGTGCGGTACCGGCGACAGCCCCGCTTTTGCCGCGTGCGGCGATGCCAGGTGCTGCGACTTTACGCACGGTACAACTGACCCGCCTGAGTGATCTGATCGGGCCGAATCCGGCTGTGCATGCCCGTATTCTCAATAAGTTCATTGTCTCGTCGCAAACCTTGCTGGATGAGATTGGCGCGGCCGAGAAACGGGCTGACACGGCTACGCTTGGTGCGCTGGGCCACAAATTCAAATCTTCGGCCCGCGCCATTGGCGCCGATGCCCTGGCCGATGCCTGTGCCGCACTGGAAGTGGCGGGCAAGGGGGGCGATGTATCTGCGTGCAGCACCCATGCTGCCGCAATAGCCACAGGCTTTTCCGCGGCGGTTATCGAGATTGAGGCCTATCTGGCCGCTGTTTCACCCAATCCACCCATTTAAAATGCATAGCCGAGCCAAGCCATGACCCAGGACAAGAAAGAAGAGCGGCCGATACTGATCGTCAGCGATGACGCTGAAGAAGTGCGCGCCGTGCGTGATTTGTTGCAGCACGACTACGCCAATTTGATCATTGCAGACAACGATGAAGCCGGCCTGCGCCTGTTTCCGGAACGGCAACCGGCGCTCCTGATCCTCGTCTTTCAGGAAATGGTGAGATCCGAGCGGTTTTACCTGATGCTCTATCGGCAATGCCAGACCATCCGGGAAATCCCGCACCAGACCCTGCTGCTCTGCAAAAGCAACGAATCCGAAGCCGCCTTCTCCCTCTGTCACAACAACACCTTTGACGACTACCTGATCAATCGGCCGCTGCACGACCCGTATCGACTCCGGCTGGCCGTCCAGCACGCCCTGACCCGGCAAGCCGGTCGCTCCGAATCGGCGACAGTCCAGCGCCAACTCTCCCACATCGGCAGCGATTTGCGCCACCTCGACACCTTCGTCAACAAGGCCCTGGAAGGCGGCCAGGGCCATCACGACGAATCGATCAAAGCCTTTCGTGACTTTGCCAGCCAGCTCACCAAGGAACTTGATCAGTTCGAAACCCACATGAACAACGCGGCACGCGGCCAAGCCGCCAAAGTCCTCGAAAAAAGCGGCCTGCGACAGCAATTTGACGAACTCCGCCGCACCGGTGTCGCGCCCGAAGTACAGAAGGTCGAAGGCAAGCTGCAGGAAGCCCAGCAATGGGCACATCAATTCGACAAGGACTATCGAGAACAAGCCGTCAAAGTCACCAGCCGGGAATTTCCGCCAGCGCAACCTGAAGTGATGCTGGTTGATGATGACGAGATGTACCGCGATATGCTTGGCGTCATGCTGGAGGAAATCGAACTGCGCGTGACGCTGGCAGACAGCGGCGAAGCCGCGCTGGCCGCCATGCGTACCCGGCGCCCCGATATCGTGCTGCTTGATTACAACATGCCGGGGCTTAACGGGATAGACATGCTGAGGCTGATGAAAAGAACGCCGGAGTTTCACCAGATTCCGGTCATCATGTTGACTGGAGAAAAATCGCGCGAAGCTGTCAAGGAAATGATCATGGCTGGTGCCGTAGGTTATATTGTGAAGCCCAGCAATCGTCCGACCATTCTTGCCAAGATTCGTAGCGTGTTGTCCAGGCCTGCCGGTACCTCTGCCGGTACCCCTTCCGGAACGTAGAGAGCATCGATAGTATGGAAAGAATTGGCGCTGTCGCTCGGCCTGAGGTCGTGTGGCAACGAGTTATCCACATACTTTCCACCGCATTTCCACAGCTTGTTCACTCCCCAGCGGCAAGGTCCGCGAGTAGACTCGCCTCCTTGGCTAAAGCTAAGAAATCGTAAAGGCGACAACTCGCATTGGCGGGTTAATGCCAAATCATAAGCCGTGAGGAGAAAAGAATGGTCCAGGCCCCAGGCGCACAATTTGCTGCCCAACCCTACACACAGAGTTACCTGAGCGGCCACGTGGATGCCCAGGTTGCCGCGCTCAAGCTGCCGCCGCATTCGATCGAGGCCGAGCAGTCGCTGCTGGGTGGTCTGCTGCTCGACAATCAGGCGTGGGACCGCATCGCCGATCAGGTCAACGAGTCGGATTTTTACCGCGACGATCACCGGCGCATCTTCGCGCACATTCGCAAGCTCGTTGAAGCCGGACGTCCGGCCGACGTGGTTACCGTGTTCGAGTCAATCGAGCACGCCAACCAGTCCGATCAGACCGGCGGGCTGGCCTATCTGGGCGAGATCGCCAACGCTACGCCCTCTGCCGCCAATATCCGCCGCTACGCCGAGATCGTGCGCGAGCGGGCGGTGTTGCGCAAACTGGTGACCGTCGGCGACGAAATCGCCGGCTCGGCCCTCAATCCCGCCGGTCGCGACGTCAAGCAACTGCTCGATGCCGCCGAACAGAAAGTTTTCGAGATTGCCGAGGCGGGCAACCGCTCGATGCAGGGCTTCCAGGCGATTACCCCGATTCTGGGAGGCGTGGTCGAGCGCATCGAGGTGCTCTACAACCGCGAGAACCCGTCCGACATCACCGGACTGGCGACCGGCTTCCATGATCTTGACCGCATGACCTCGGGCCTGCAGCCGGGCGACATGATCGTCGTCGCCGGCCGGCCGTCGATGGGCAAGACCGCTTTTGCGCTCAACATTGCCGAGCACGTCGGCATGGAACTGCGCAAGCCCGTGGCGATTTTCAGCCTGGAAATGTCTGGGCCGCAACTGGCGATGCGCTTTCTTTCATCGGCGGGCCGGCTCGACCAGACCAAGATTCGGACCGGCAAGCTGTCGGATGAAGATTGGGAAAAAATGTCGATGGCGCTCGGCAAGCTGCACGATGCGCCCATCCATATCGATGAAAGCGGCATGCTCAACGCCTCGGACCTGCGCGCGCGGGCACGCCGCCTGCACCGCCAATGCGGCCAACTGGGGCTGATCGTGATCGACTACCTGCAACTGATGAGTTCGGTGAAGAACAACGAAAACCGCGCCACCGAAATATCGGAAATCTCCCGCTCTATCAAGGCACTGGCCAAGGAACTGCAAGTGCCGATCATCGCCCTTTCGCAGCTCTCGCGCAAGGTCGAGGAACGTAACGACAAGCGCCCGCTGATGAGCGACCTGCGCGAATCGGGGGCGATCGAGCAGGATGCCGACATCATCATGATGATGTACCGTGAGGAGTACTACAAGCCTGACACCACGGAAAAAGGCGTTGCCGAAGTCATCATCGGCAAGCACCGTAACGGCCCAACCGGTATGACCAAGCTGACCTTCCTCGGCGAATACACAAAATTCGAGAATTTTGCTTCACCGGGTTCGTATTGAAAGTCGGCGCTGGTGGTACGGCGCCAAAACAACAATGGCCCGCACGCAGCGGGCCATTGTTGTATCCAAACTATTTAAATGATTACCCCAGCAGTCTCGCCGCCGGGCCGCCCCAAGGCAAGGCGGCACGCGGCGCCAGCCGCAATCCGCACCCAAGCTTGAATGTGGGCACCCCGTAATAAGACGAGCGCAGCAAGTCAACAGTCACCCCTCCCGCGAGGGAGGGGCTGGGGGAGGGTGGGACTCAGTTTATCAGCGACCACTCACCATTCTTGACTTCGATCAGACGGAAAGCCGACAGGTCGAGTCCCATGTGATCCGTGGGGGACATGTTGACCTTGCCGGCGGTGCCGATGAAACCCTTGGTTTTCTCGATCTCGTCGCGCACCTTGGCCTTGTCGGTGCCGCCCGCCCGCTTGATCGCCTCGACCACCATCATCAGGCCATCGACCGCGTGGCCACCGAAGGTGGAGACGTCTTCCTTGTAGCGCTCGTTGTAGGCTTTCTTGTAGGCCATGACGACCGGCTTCTGCGGGTCCTTGGCGTCGAGCTTGTCGGCGACCAGCAAGGCGGCGGCTGGCAGGCGGACGCCTTCGGCAGCCGGTCCGGCGAGCTTGATGAACTCCTCGGAAGCGACACCGTGGGCGTGATAGAGCGGCAGCTTGATGCCGAGTTGCTGGTAGTTCTTGGTGACGATGGCCGGTCCCTGGCCAAGACCGAAGACGAAGACGGCTTGCACGCCCGGCGCATTGCGAATCTTGGTCAGCTGCGGGCTCATGTCGGTGTCTTTGGGGCCGTAGGTTTCGTTGGCAACCAGCGTGATGCCCATTTTGACGGCCATGGCTTCGGTTTCCCGCTTGCCCGATTGGCCGAATCCTGAAGTTTCGGAAAGCAGGGCGACCTGGGTCAGGTTGCGCTTCTTCATGTCTTCAAAAACCTTCTCGGCCGCCATGCGGTCGGTGTGCGGTGTCTTGAAAACCCATTTCTTCACCGGCTCGATGATGACGACCGCGCCGGCCAGGGAGACGAACGGCAGTCCCGCCTTTTCAACCAGCGGCACCATCGACATGGTGCTGCCGGTGGTCGTGCCGCCGACGATCAGGTCAACCTTGTCTTCCTCGATCAGCCGCTTGGCAAAACCGTTGGCCTTGCCGGCATCACTGCCGTCGTCGTAATGGATGAACTGGATCTGCCGCCCGATCACGCCACCTTCCTTGTTGATCTTTTCAACATACATTTGCATCGTCTTGAGTTCCGGGTCACCAAGAAACGCTGCGGGTCCGGTGACCGACAGTACCGAGCCAAGTTTGATCGGCTCGGCGGCTTGGGCAGTGCCCAGCGCCAAGACGCTGGCGACGGTGGCGCCGGCAACTGCCAGGCCAATTTTGTTGAATAATTGTTTCATGTTGATGATCTCCTCTTTGTTTTAAAAATTATGGTTTGTTGCCTTGTTATGATTTGCTGCGTTGATCGATGACCCGTTGCGCCTTGCCGCCCTGAATGCGTGGAATTGAACCAGAATCCATCACCCGCACTTCGGTCGATACGCCAATCAGCGACTTGATGTGGTGGCGCAGCAGATGGGCGACTTCCTGGCGTTCCGCGCCAGTGACCTTGAAGGTCGCATCGCGCTGCAGTTCGCATTGCACTTCGAGCGCATCCAGATGGCCTTCGCGGGTGACGATCAGCTGGTAGTTGCCGGAAAGGCGCTTGTCCTTGAGAATCAGTTCCTCGACCTGGGTCGGGAAGACATTCACGCCGCGAATGATCAGCATGTCGTCGGAGCGGCCGACAATCTTGCCGATCCGGCGCATCGAGCGCGAGGTGGGTGGCAACAGTCGGGTCAGGTCGCGCGTCCGGTAACGAATGACCGGGAAGGCTTCCTTGGTCAGTGAGGTAAACACGAGTTCGCCTTCCTCACCGTCGGGCACGACCATGCCCGTTTCCGGGTTGATGATCTCGGGGTAGAAATGGTCTTCCCAGATCACCGGGCCGTCTTTTGACTCGAAGCATTCGCAGGCGACGCCGGGGCCAAGCACCTCGGAAAGGCCATACACATCGACGGCGTCGATGTTCATCTTGGCCTCGATCTCGCCCCGCATCGCCTCGGTCCACGGTTCGGCGCCGAACATGCCCATGCGCAGCGAGGAGTTGCGCGAGTCAAGACCTTGCTTTTCGAACTCCTCGGCCAGCACCAGCATGTACGAAGGCGTCACCATGATGATGTCGGGGCGGAAATCGTTGATGATCTGAATCTGTTTTTCAGTCTGCCCGCCGCTCATCGGGATGACGGTGCAGCCGAGATGCTCCGCGCCATAGTGGGCACCCAGGCCGCCGGTAAACAGGCCGTAACCGTAGCCGACATGGACAATGTCGCCGGGTCGTCCGCCGGCGGCAAAAATCGAGCGAGCCATCAGGCTGGACCAAGTGGCGATATCGTTCCGGGTGTAGCCGACCACGGTGGGCTTGCCCGTGGTGCCCGAGGAGGCGTGCACCCGCACCACCTGTTCGCGCGGTACGGCGAACATGCCGAAAGGATAGTTGGCGCGCAGGTCCGACTTGGTCGTGAAGGGAAACCTGGCCAAATCGGACAATTCATGAAGATCGTCCGGATGAATGCCGGCCGCATCAAACTTGCTGCGATAGTGGGGTACGTTGGTGTAGACGTGCTGCAGCGTCTTTTTCAGTCGCTCCGTCTGCAGCGCGGTAATTTCGTCGCGACTGGCTGTTTCGATACTTGCAAAAGCTTTCGCTTGCGGTCTATTGGCCGCCATGCTTTCCTCCCGGCTGCTGATTTATTTTTGGCAAAACATGAAAATTACCACATTGAACAAGTGGTTGCGAAAATCATCTGCCGGTAAGCCCCTGTAAGCCTGCTTGGAACTAGCTGTTCAGGGCATAATGGCGCTCCTGATCCACCGGCCCGCATGTGCAAGAAGAGGTCGCGGATCAACCAGAATCCCGGGAGGAGGGGCTTCATGAACGGCGAGTGGCTGCCGCAATTTCTGCAATTTCTGTTTTCCGGCATTACGGTCGGCGCGGCCTATGCCTTGGCGGCATTGGGATTCACGCTGATTTACAACGCCAGCAACGTGATCAATTTTGCCCAGGGCGAATTCATCATGCTCGGCGGCATGCTGACGGTGTTCTTTCTGCAGTCGGGTATGCCGATGCCGGTTGCCGTTGTGCTGGCGATCTTCATTCCAGCCCTGGTCGGCATCCTGATCGAGAAGCTGGCGATCGAGCCAGCCAAGAACGCCGAGGTGACGACGCTGATCATCATCACCATCGGTGCTTCGCTGGTGATTCGTGGCGTGGTGCAGGTTTTCCTTGGCAAGGGTACGCACAGCTTCCCCGCGTTTTCAGGTTCAGAACCGATCGCGATTGCCGGGGCCACGCTGCTGCCGCAAAGCCTGTGGGTGCTGGGTGTGGCGGCGCTGGTGGTTGCCGCGCTGGGCTGGTTTTTCAGTCGCACGCTGATGGGCAAGGCGATTCTCGCCACCTCGTATAACCGGCTGGCAGCCCAGTTGGTGGGCATCAACACGAGCCGGGTGCTGTTCATCAGTTACGCCCTGTCGGGCGCGCTGGGCGCGATCGGCGGCATCCTGCTGACGCCGCTGACGCTGACCTCCTACGATGTTGGCATCATGCTCGGGCTCAAAGGTTTTGTCGCCGCTGTGGTCGGTGGGCTGGGCAGCGGACTCGGCGCGGTGATCGGCGGCCTGCTGGTGGGCATCATCGAGGCCATGGGCGCCGGCTACATCTCCTCGGCGTACAAGGACGCGATTCCCTTCGGGCTGATTCTGGTCATTCTTTTCTTCATGCCGCGCGGCCTGTTCGGCAGCAAGGTCACGGATCGGGTGTGAATAAACTTCCCCCACGCTTACTTCGTTCGCTGCCCCCAGTGGGGGCGCAGGCCTCCCTTGGGACGGCCCGGCTGGAGGCCTGATGCCAAGATCACGATTTACCGGATTGATTGTCATTGCCGTCGTGCTGGCCGTACTGCCATTTCTGCTGCCGAACAATTTCTACCTCGATCTGGCGATCCGCATGATGATCAATGCCTGCATCGTGTTGGGTCTCAACCTGCTGATCGGTTTTGCCGGCCAGATCAGCCTCGGCCATGCTGGCTTTGTTGGCATTGGCGCCTACGCCTCGGCGGTGCTGACGACGCACTACAGCTGGTCGCCGCTGGCTGCCATGCTGGCAGGTGCGCTGGGGGCGGGCGTGCTGGCGGCGCTGGTGGCGCGCCCGATCTTCAAGCTGAAGGGCCACTATCTGGCGATGGCAACCTTGGGTCTGGGCATCATTATCTCGATCATCGTCCGGAACGAGGCCGCCCTGACCGGCGGTCCCGATGGCATGCCGGTGCCGGCGCTGGCGCTGTTCAGCTTTGAAATATCCGGCGAGAAACAGTGGTACTGGGTGCTGTCAGGCATCCTGCTGCTCAGTTTGTGGGCTTCGTTGAACCTGATCAACTCGCCGTTCGGGCGGGCGCTGCGTGCCCTGCATGGCTCGGAGGTGGCTTCGCAGGTGGTGGGTGTCGATGTGGCCAAGTACAAGTTGGCGATCTTCGTGTTTTCGGCGGTTTTCGCCAGCCTGATGGGTTCGGTGACGGCGCACTATGTCGGCTTCGTGACGCCCAACGTGGCGGATTTCTTTCATTCGATAGAACTGGTAACCATGGTCGTCATCGGCGGCATGGCCTCGATCTATGGCTCGGTGATCGGTGCCGTCCTGTTGACCGCGTTGCCGCAGGCGCTGACTGGCTTCGAGGGTTGGGAAACGGTTGCCTTCGGGTCCATCCTGATGTTCTGCATGATCTTCATGCCCAAGGGGCTGGTGCCAACCCTGGCGGCGAAATTCGGGAGACGATGAATGGCGCTCCTCGAAGTCAGCAACCTCACCAAGATCTTCGGCGGCGTGCGTGCCGTGCAAAATGTCAGCTTTGCCGTTGAAGCGGGGATCGTCTATTCGGTCATCGGTCCGAATGGCGCCGGCAAGACGACATTGTTCAATCTCATCACCGGCATCTATGTCCCGAGCGAAGGGCAGATTCGCCTCGACGGGCGGGACATTGCCGGTGTTGCGCCCCATGAATTGGCGCGTTTCGGCATGGCGCGCACCTTCCAGAATCTGCAGGTGTGCATGAACATGACGGCGCTTGAAAATGTCATGGTCGGCGCGCACCTCAGACTTGATCGCAACCTCTTCAAGGGTGCGCTGCGCTTCCCCAGCATCGCCCGGCGCGATGCTGCTTTGCGCGAAGAGGCGGCTGAGTTGATGCGGCTGGTCGGACTGGAGGCTTTCATCGATGCCCATGCCGATGCCATGCCCTATGGCGCGCTGAAGCGGCTGGAAATTGCCCGTGCACTGGCTGCCAAGCCGCGCGTGCTGTTTCTCGACGAACCTGCCGCCGGATTGAACCCGAAGGAAACCAGCGAGGTCGACATCCTGGTACGCAAGGTTGCCGATTCCGGCGTGACCGTGGTGCTGGTCGAGCACGACATGAAGATGGTGATGAACATCTCGGACCAGATCCTGGTGCTCGACTACGGCCGCAAGCTCGCCGAAGGCTCGGCTGCCGAGGTGCGGCGTAATCCCGATGTGATCGCGGCCTATCTCGGCACCCACCAGTAAGGTAGACGAAGATGCGCAGCCTGACATTGCGAACGATTACCGATGAACACCGCAACCAGTGGCAATTGGGTCATGCGATAGCCGATCTGGCCGATGACATCGAGCACGGTGCCGAGCCCGACAAGCGCTTCTTCGAGGCGGTGTTCACCTATATCGACGAGTACTCCAACCACATGCACAATCCGCGTGAGGAGTTGCTCCTGTTCGGCTTGTTGCGCGAACGCGATCCGACGCTGATTCCGCTCCTTGACGAGTTGTCCCACGAGCATGTTGAAGGTGCCCCGCTGATCGCCCGGCTGCGCGCTGCCCTGGACGAGTCGCACAGCGAAGCCGGTCGGCCGCTGTTTGTCGAGGCGCTGCGCGAACTGGTGGCCGAAATTCGCAGTCACATCGGCAAGGAGGAGGGCAAGCTGCTACCGCGTGCCCACAAGGTGCTGACTGCCGAAGATATTCTGAAACTCGATGCGGTGCTGTCCGACGCTGACCACCCGCAGTTCGGCACCAAGCGCCAGGCAGAGTTTCGCGAGCTCTACCATCGCGTGGTCAACCTGGCCCCGGAATCGGTCGGACTGGGCGGCTCGGCCGCCGGGCTACTGATGCACGACGCCGCGGCTCCAGTACGCAAAGCTGTACTTGCCGTGCGCGCCGTCGACAGCTGTTATGGCCGGATCCGGGCAATCAAGGAAATCAGCCTGGAGATTCGCAGCGGCGAACTGGTGGCCCTGGTCGGCGCGAACGGCGCGGGCAAGACGACCCTGCTCAGGGCCATCTCCGGTGTGCAGCCAATCGTCGGCGGAACCATCATCTTCGACGACGAAGACATTACGCAACTCAGTCCCGACCAGCGCGTCAGCCTCGGCATCTGCCAGGTACCCGAGGGACGCCAGGTTTTCGGACCCTTGTCGGTCGAGGACAACCTGCGCCTGGGCGCCATTACGCAATCCAGGGGCCGGCTCACCGTCGGGCTGGAGCGCGTCTATGAAACTTTCCCGGTGCTCAAGGAAAAGCGCCACCTGCCCGCCGGCACGCTTTCCGGCGGTCAGCAGCAGATGCTGTCGATCGGCCGGGCACTGATGGGGCGCCCACGCTTGCTGTTGCTCGACGAGCCGTCTATGGGTCTGGCGCCGCTGCTGGTCGAAGAAGTTTTCAACGTCGTGCGCACCCTGAAAGCGCAGGGCATGACCATTTTCCTGGTCGAGCAGAATGCCTATGCCGCCCTGGAAATTGCCGACCGTGGCTATGTGATGGAAACCGGTTCGATCACCCTGACCGGCACGGGGCAGGAGCTGCTCGACAACGAGCAGGTGAAGGCCGCCTACCTCGGCATTTAGGCCCGCCCCCCTTCGCCCCCCTCCGGGGGGTTCTTTAGTGCTCGCTATGCTCGTCTATCACGGGGCACTCCGTCGCAAAGACTGCACGGGTTGCGCCTTCGGCGCGTGTCGCGTTTGCTTGGGGCGGCCCGGCGCAAACGCTGCTGTGTTTCGATCCGCTGGAAAAGTCGGCGCTGGCGGGACGGCGCAATTCAACAGCAGCTTTCCCGCAGGGCCGCCCCAAGGGAAAGCGGCACGCGCCGAAGGCGCAAACCGCTCAGCAGCAAATACGATAGCTCCCCGTAATATCCGCGCGCAGCGCGCTAACGAGAACCCCCCGCGAGGGGGGCGAAGGGGGGCGGGCGTTTGTTTTTTTACAGCACTTCCGCCGCGTGATCGGCCAGGCGCGAGCGTTCGCCGCGCAGCAGGGTGATGTGACCGGAATGCGGCCAGCCCTTGAAACGATCGACGACGTAGGTCAGGCCGGATGAACCCTCGGTCAGGTACGGCGTGTCGATCTGCGCGATGTTGCCCAGGCAGACCACCTTGGTGCCGGGGCCGGCGCGGGTGATCAGGGTTTTCATCTGCTTCGGCGTGAGGTTTTGCGCTTCGTCGATGATGACGAATTTGTTCAGGAAGGTGCGGCCGCGCATGAAGTTGAGTGACTTGATCTTGATACGGCTGCGGATGAGGTCCATTGTCGCGGCGCGGCCCCATTCTCCCGAATAGCTGCCGGAGTAACCGCTGCCGGTCTTCTCGCCTTCCTCGGCCGGTTTATTGAGGACGTCGAGGTTGTCCTCCAGCGCGCCCATCCACGGCGTCATTTTTTCTTCCTCGGTGCCCGGCAGGAAGCCGATGTCCTCGCCGACCGGCACGGTGACGCGGGTGATGATGATTTCGGCGAAACGCTTCTCTTCGAGCGTCTGCGTCAGCGCGGCGGCGAGGGTCAGCAGCGTCTTGCCGGTGCCGGCCTGGCCGAGCAGGGTGACGAAGTCGATGTCGGGATCCATCAGCAGGTTGACGGCAAAGTTCTGTTCGCGGTTTCTGGCCGTGATGCCCCACACCGCATTCTTGGTGTGGCTGTAATCGATCAGGGTTTCGATTTCCGCCGTGCCTTTACCACCCCCGCCAGCGCCGACTTTTACCCAGGCCTGCAGGGGCTGCGCGCCGTCCTGCCAGACGAATTCATTGACCAGCAGATCGGGACAGAGCGGCCCCTTGATGCGGTAGTAGGTCCGGCCATCCTTCTTCCAGGATTCCAGACCCTTGCCATGCGTGTCCCAGAAATCTTCCGGGAGTTCGGTGCTGCCGGTGTAGAGGAGGTCGGTGTCTTCCAGTACCTTGTCGTTGAAGTAGTCCTGCGCGTCGAGGCCCAGTGCGCGGGCCTTGATGCGCATGTTGATGTCCTTGGTGACGAGGATCACCGGCCGTTTCGGCTGCGTCTGATGCAGATGCATCGCCACGGCGATGATCTGGTTGTCGGCGCGCGAAGTCGGCAGCGATGCTGGCAGGACGCTGTTGATCGCTTCGGTTTGCAGGAACAAGCGCCCGGTCGCCAGATCGTGCGACGGGCCGGCCAGCTCGATGCCGTGTTTGATCCTGTCTTCGCAACAGCTGACGATCTCGTCGAGCATGCGGCTGGTCTGGCGGGCATTGCGCGCCACTTCCGACATGCCCTTCTTGTTGGCGTCAAGTTCCTCGAGTGTCATCATCGGCACGTAGAGGTCGTGCTCCTCGAAGCGGAACAGGCTCAGCGGATCGTGCATCAGCACGTTGGTGTCGAGCACAAACAGCTTGGTGGGTTTGCTCGGCTTGGTGGTGCGTTTGGCGTTCATGGCACTCCAGTCGGAAAAAGCTTTACAGCGCCTGCAGGGCGGTCAGCACCTCGGCAGCATGACCATCGGCCTTGACGGCGCGCCACTCGCGGGCCAGCTTGCCATTGCGGTCGATCAGGAAGGTGCTGCGCTCGATACCTTTGACCAGCTTGCCATACATGTTCTTCATTTTGATGACATCGAACAGGATGCAGGCGGTTTCATCGGCGTCGCACAGCAGTTCGAAGGGCAGGCCCAGCACGCTCTTGAAATTTTCATGTGACTTGATGCTGTCGCGCGACACCCCCCAGACGCTGCCGCCGGCCTTGACGAATTCGGCATGCAGGTCGCGAAACTGCTGTGCTTCGGTGGTGCAGCCGGGTGTGCTGTCCTTGGGATAGAAGTAAACCACCAGCGGACTGCCGCGTTGCGCGGAGAGGGTGAAGGTCTTGCCGGCAGTGGCCGGCAGGGAGAAATCGGGAACTTCCAGACCAACGGCGGAAGGGGTGGATGGATTGCTCATGCGGCTTGCCTCCAGTCGGATAAAAATTCGTTGCCCTGCAACAGCAGAGTACCGTGGCGCCCCGCTACCTGGCCCACCACGATCTCATGCCGGGGAAGTTTATCCACGTCAAGGCCGGCAGCCAGCGCCTGAATAGATGTGAGTTCATAGCCCTGTTCCCGCCAGCCGGTCAGCAGTTCCTCGATCAGATCGATTCGCTGCGTTGCACCGGGGTCGACGCGCAGGGTGAACACATGATCGGCGGGTGGCGGCGTGGCGGTGAGCGCCAGCAACCGATCCCGCAGCATTTGCGGGTCAGGGTTCTTTGCGTCGGCGAGTTCATCCAGCGTGGGCAGGGTGGTGGGAATTTGCGGGCAGCGCACGATCTCGCCATGCCACACCGGTACAAAGGGGTGACGGCCGCGGGTGTCGCTGGCATAGGCGAAATTGCAGCGCTGGGTCAGACGCAGGCTATGGGGATTGCCACGCCAGCCTGCAGCGGCATGCAACAGGGGGGGCGTGGAAAAAACTTCCTCGAAGGCTGCCATGGCGCGCTTGAGCTGGGTTTCGCTCCAGCCCGCATCTGCCTTGTCCACTTCAGCCAGCCAGCGCAGTGCATCCCAGCCGTGCAGGCCAACCTCGAAACCATCGTCGCGCACGCGACGCAGGATGTCGGCACAGCGGCTGCCGATATGAGGTGCGGGAAGCAGGGTGCCGTAAAGCAGCGGACGCAGCCCGAAGTGCCCGATCAACGAAGTATTGATGGCGCGGCCATGCAATTGCGGTTGCCAGGCATGGCCGAGTGCCCGTCCGGAGCGGTCGGGGCCAAGGGCAAAGACAAAGCTTGCACCGGCGCGGTGACGGCGCAGCATGTCGGTCAGTAACGGTACGCCGACACAGGCAGCGCGATAGCTGGGAACTTCAATTTTAAGAGCGATGCGCGGCATGAAGGGTCCGATATTGGTTGAGATGACCACTACTGGCCTTCTGTGTTGGATCCTGGCCCGGTCAGCCTAGGAACGGGCAATCAGCCAGACGCCGAGGACGATGAAGCCGATGCCCAGCAGTTTCTGCGCGCCCAGCGGTTCGTTGAGCCAGGCCCAGGCGGCGAGGGCATTGATCAGGTAGCCGATCGACAGCATCGGATAGGCAATGCTGACCGGCACGCGCGAAAGTGCCATGATCCAGACGACCAGGCTGATGGCATAGCAGGCCATGCCGGCCAGAATGGCGGGGTGCATGGCCAGTTTGATGCCGACGGGTAAGGCGTTTTGCCAATGAAACTCGAAATGGCCGATGGCATTGGTGCCGGCTTTCAACAGCAGTTGGGCGGCGGCATTCAGCAGCACGCCGGTGAGCACCAGAGTCAGGCTGACGGCATTCATGGAGTGGGCGAAGCTTCGATGATCAGCGCGGCGGCCACCACGCGGCCTTCGGTCATCAGGATGTTGTAGGTGCGGCAGGCAGCCTGCGTATCCATGACTTCGATGTTGCGACCGGCCTCGATCAGCGGCCGCAGCAAGGCGGGCGAGGGAAAGCGTTGCCGGCTGCCGGTGCCCAGCAACAGGACATCGCAACGCAGCGCCGCCAGCGGTTCGAGGTGGGCATGGGCGAGCGCGGCAAAGCTGTCAGGACCCCAATCCGGGTCGAGGTGGTCTGGCAGCAGCAGCAGGCTGTGCCGCAGTTCGCGGCCGTCTACGGAGACGTGATGGTCGCCATAACCGGTGACGGCGTGGAGGATGCTGGGCGAATCGACGTTGAGTTTCAAGGCGGCGGTATGTGGTGAGAGTGCAACTTCTGCGCGTTGGGTTGCTGCGGTTCTGGCTCCGGCTGGGTTAAGATTATAACCTTTCACTTTTATCGCCTTCGTGCCCCAGACCGCCATGCAACCCGTCCTCAAATCGAACAAACTCGCCAGTGTGTGCTACGACATCCGTGGGCCGGTGCTGGCGCGAGCGCGTCAGATGGAGGAAGAAGGGCATCGCGTCATCAAGTTGAACATCGGCAACCCGGCGGCGTTCGGTTTCGAGGCGCCGGAGGAAATCGTCGTCGATGTCATCCGCAACATCCGCGACGCATCTGGCTATTCCGATTCAAAGGGCTTGTTCGCCGCGCGCAAGGCGGTGATGCATTACTGCCAGCAAAAGCACATTGCCGATGTCGGCATCGATGACATCTATCTCGGCAACGGCGTTTCAGAACTGATCGTCATGTCGATGCAGGCGCTCCTGAACTACGGCGACGAAGTGCTGGTGCCGGCCCCCGATTATCCACTGTGGACGGCTGCGGTCACGCTGTCAGGCGGTACGCCGCGGCATTACATCTGCGACGAAGGCGCCGGCTGGCTGCCCGACATTGCCGATATCCGCGCCAAGATCACGGCGCAGACGCGTGCCATTGTCGTCATCAATCCCAACAACCCGACCGGGGCGCTGTATCCCGATGACCTGTTGCAGGAGATCATCGAGCTGGCGCGCCAGCACCAGTTGATCGTGTTTGCCGACGAAATCTACGACAAGGTGCTCTACGACGGCCGCACGCACACCTCGCTGGCCAGTCTGGCCGACGACGTGCTGTTCATCACCTTCAATGGCCTGTCGAAAAACTACCGTGCCTGTGGTTTTCGCGCCGGCTGGATGATCGTTTCCGGCGAAAAGCGCCATGCCGAGGATTATGTGGAGGGGCTGGGCATCCTGGCTTCGATGCGCTTGTGTTCCAATGTGCCTGGGCAGCACGCGATCCAGACCGCGTTGGGCGGCTATCAGAGCATCGACGAGTTGGTCGGCCCGCAGGGCCGGCTGACCAAGCAGCGCGACCTGGCGTGGCAGTTGCTCTCGGACATTCCGGGCGTTTCCTGCGTCAAGCCGCAGGCGGCGCTCTATTGCTTTCCCCGCCTCGACCCGAAAATTTACCCGATCAGCGACGACCAGCAGTTCATCCTCGAACTGGTGGAAGCCGAAAAGGTGCTGCTGGTGCAGGGCCGTGGCTTCAACTGGCCGACGCCCGATCACTTTCGCGTCGTTTTCCTGCCCAACGTCGATGACCTCACCGAAGCTATCGGCCGGATCGCCCGGTTCCTCGAGCAATACCGCAAACGCTACGGTACCTGATTCACTTCTCACCCTTCAAGACCTTTTATGAAACCAATCAATGTTGGATTGCTGGGCATCGGCACGGTCGGTGGCGGCACGTTTACTGTACTTTCCCGCAATGAAGCAGAGATCACCCGGCGCGCCGGCCGGCCGATTCGCGTCACGCAAGTTGCCGATAAAAATCTTGAGCTGGCCAACCAGATTACCGGTGGCAAGGCGGCGGTGACGGATGATGCCTTTGCCGTGGTGCGCAACCCCGAGATCGACATCGTCGTTGAACTGATCGGCGGCTGCGGCATCGCCAAGGAACTGGTGCTCAAAGCCATCGAGAATGGCAAGCATGTCGTGACCGCCAACAAGGCGTTGCTGGCGATGCATGGCAACGAGATCTTTGCCGCCGCCCAGAAAAAAGGCGTGATGGTGGCTTTCGAGGCTGCCGTGGCCGGTGGCATTCCCATCATCAAGGCGCTGCGCGAAGGCCTTACCGCTAACCGTATCCAGTGGATCGCCGGCATCATCAATGGCACCACCAACTTCATCCTCTCCGAGATGCGCGACAAGGGTCTGACCTTCGATGTCGTGCTCAAGGAGGCGCAGCGTCTGGGCTATGCCGAGGCTGATCCGACCTTTGACGTCGAAGGCGTCGATGCCGCACACAAGCTGACCATCATGTCGGCGATTGCCTTCGGCATCCCGATGCAGTTCGACAAGGCGCACATCGAAGGCATCAGCAAGCTCGAAGCTGCCGACATCAAGTACGCCGAGCAATTGGGCTACCGGATCAAGCTGCTGGGTATCACCAAGCGCACCCCTGACGGTGTGGAACTGCGCGTGCATCCGACGCTGATTCCGGCCCGGCGCCTGATCGCCAATGTCGAGGGCGCGATGAACGCTGTGCTGGTGCAGGGCGACGCGGTTGGTGCCACGCTTTACTACGGCAAGGGTGCCGGCGCCGAGCCGACCGCCAGCGCAGTGATCGCCGATCTTGTCGATGTCACCCGCATGCATACCGCCGATCCGGAACACCGCGTGCCGCATCTGGCCTTTCAGCCCGACCAAATGGCCGACCTCAAGGTGTTGCCGATTGGCGAGGTGCGGACCGGCTACTACCTGCGCATGCGGGTCGAAGACAAGCCGGGCGTGCTTGCCGACATCACGCGCATCCTTGCCGATCAGCAGATTTCCATCGACGCCATGATCCAGCGCGAGCCGGCCGAGGACGAAACGCAGACCGAGATCATCATGCTGACCCACATCGTGCGCGAAAAGCAGGTCGATGAAGCAATGCGGCTGATCGAGGCCTTGCCGGTCGTGACCGGGAAAATCGTGCGTTTGCGCCTCGAAGAGTTGAGCTAGAAGCACCGGCAGATGCTGGTCTATCTCGGCATCTGCGCCGTGCTGGCCTTTCTGGCGGCGCTGCTGGCGGCTTTTTTCGCCGTCCTGCCAGCGCCGACTATTCATATCGCCTTCGCTGCTGGCGCAATGCCACTGGTATTTGGCGCCATCATTCACTTCGTGCCGGTGCTGACGCGGACCGCGACACCCGGTCGCCCGCTGCTGCTCCTGCCGCTCGTCGTCCAGCTGGCGGGCATTGCCACACCGCTCGCCCTCGCCGGATTCTTGCCCGGCTGGAGCCTGCATGCCGCGGCGAGCATGGTCTCGCTGGCCGCCTTGATCCTGTTGGTGTGGATCACGCGTCGCCTGCGCGGCACGCTGGGCTCGCCGCATCCGGGTGCGCGCTGGTATGGGGCCGCGCTGCTCTGCCTGTTTTTCGCCGTCAGCCTGGTGCCGGTCTGGCTGGCACAACCCGAATTGGGCGCTGCCTTGCGCCTGTTTCATCTGCATCTCAATACCCTGGGTTTCATCGGCCTGGCAGCCCTGGGCACGCTGCCGGTGCTCTTGCCGACGGTGCTGGGACGTCCCGATCCGGATGCCGCTGCCCGGTTGCGGCGTGATCTGCCGATCGCCGCGGGCGGGGTGGTGCTGGTCGCGGCGGGGGCGGCAGGCGGTCATCTTGTTGGTACCTGGCTGTCCCTCGGCGGCGCGGTGCTGCTGCTATGGGTGGTCGGAAAAAACCTGTTGGCATGGCGGCGCACTTTTGGCCTGGCTGCAATAATCGGCGCTGGTGCGGCGGCGTCATTGCTGGCGGCGACAACTGGCCTGGCTCTCCTGCTGTTGTTGGGCATGGCGCATGGCCTGGGCCTGATTGCGGCGCGTCCGGCCATTGCCAGTTTCGTGGCGGCCTTCCTGTTGCCACTGGTCACTGGCGCCCTTAGTCAGTTGTTGCCGGTCTGGCGCCACCCGGGCGGTAATTTGCCGCAACGCCGCATCCTGCATGAACGGCTGGCCTGGGGCGGTCGCTGGCGTGCCGTGCTGTTTCTGGCGGGCGGCGTCTGGCTCGCGTTTGACGACCTCAGTGGTTGGCTGCCCGTGGCAATCGGCATGTTGTTGTTTGCCGTGCAGCTGCTACGCGGATGGGTGGACAGGTCTGAGACCAGCGACGATAATTCCTGTCCGCATTAGCCACTCAATAGCCAACACATTCCATGAAATACATTTCCACGCGCGGCGGCGCAGCTCCACAGAACTTCAGTGACATTCTGCTCGGCGGCCTGGCTGCCGACGGTGGGCTTTATCTGCCGGAAACTTATCCGCAGGTCAGCGCTGCCGAACTTGCCGAATGGCGCGATCTGCCCTATGCCGGGTTGGCACTGCGCATCCTCGAAAAGTTTATCGACGATATTCCCGCCGCCACGTTGCAGAATCTGGTCGAGCGTTCCTACACCGCCGATGCCTTCCGCCATGCTCGCCCCGGCTGCAATGCAAATGACATCACCCCGCTGACCACGCTCGAGCCGGGCTTGCATCTGCTCGAACTGTCGAACGGCCCGACGCTGGCCTTCAAGGACATGGCAATGCAACTGCTCGGCAACCTGTTCGAGCATGTGCTGGCCGAGCGCGGCGCAACCATCAATATTCTTGGCGCCACCTCGGGCGATACCGGCTCGGCGGCCGAGTACGCCATGCGCGGCAAGCACGGCGTGCGGGTCTTCATGCTGTCGCCGCATGGCCTGATGTCGGCTTTCCAGCGCGCCCAGATGTATTCGCTGCAAGAACCGAACATCTTCAACATCGCCATCGAGGCCATGTTCGACGACTGCCAGGACATCGTCAAAGCGGTTTCCAACGACGCCGCGTTCAAGGCGAAATACAAGATCGGTGCGGTCAACTCGATCAACTGGGCGCGTGTGCTGGCCCAGATCGTTTATTACTTCAAGGGCTATTTTGCGGCAACGCGCAGCAATGATGAACTGGTGTCATTTGCCGTGCCGTCGGGAAACTTCGGCAACATCTGCGCCGGCCACATCGCGCACCAGATGGGTTTGCCGATTCACCGGCTGGTCCTTGCCACCAACGAGAACGACGTGCTCGACGAATTCTTCCGCACCGGCGTTTACCGGCCGCGTGGCGCGAGCGATACCTGGGTGACATCGAGTCCCTCGATGGACATCTCCAAGGCGTCGAATTTCGAGCGCTTCGTCTTCGATCTGGTCGGTCGCGATCCGGCCGTGGTGCGCGAGTTGTGGGCCAAGGTGGATACGGGCGGCAGCTTCGATCTGAATGGCACGCCGTATATCGCTCGTCTCGCGGATTTCCGTTTCGTCTCCGGCAAGAGCATCCACGCCGATCGTCTGGCAACGATCCGCGCTGTCTGGCAGCAGCATCAGTTGATGATCGATACGCACACGGCCGATGCGCTCAAGGTGGCGCGCGAACAGCGTGAAGCGGGCATCCCGATGATCGTGCTGGAAACGGCCCAGCCGGTAAAGTTCGCCGAGACCATCCAGGAGGCGCTGGGTTGCGATCCGCTGCGGCCCGCAGACTTCGACGGTATCGAAAAACTGCCGCAGCGTGTCGCCGTGATGAAGGCGGATGTGCAGGCGGTCAAGGACTTCATCGTCCGCCATTGCACATGAAAATCGACCAGGCGGCGTTCTGGTCGGAACGTTATGCCGAGGCCGGCGAGGATTATTTATTCGGCACGGCGCCCAACAAATTTCTGGTTGCGCAGACGCAACGCTTGCTGCCTGGCTGGTCGGCACTGGCGGTCGCGGACGGGGAGGGTCGCAACAGTGTTTTCCTCGCTGAGGCAGGATTGAACGTTACTGCCGTCGAGATCTCGCCGGTAGGCTTGCACAAGGCGCAGCGGCTGGCGGCAAGCCGCCATGTCGAGGTGAATTTCGTGCTGGCTGACGTCCTGCAATGGCAGGCGCCAGCGGCATTCGATGTGGCGGTGGCGATTTTTGTGCAGTTTGTCGGCCCGAGCGAACGGTCTGTGCTGTTCGACCGGATTCGTTCCGCTGTGCGGCCTGGCGGCCTGCTGCTGATGCAGGGTTACACCCCGCAGCAGCTTGAATACCGTACCGGCGGGCCTTCCGCCGAGGAAAATCTCTACACCACGGCGCTGCTAAGGGCAGAATTCTCGTCTTGGGAAATTCTGGAACTGCGCGAACACGAGGATGAGATCAATGAGGGCACTGGCCACAAGGGCCGTTCAGCCCTGATTGATCTGGTGGCGCGAAAACCGAACTAGAGGTAGATGACTGCCGGGAAGACCGTGACCGCCAAGACCAGCACCAGCCATTCCAGGTTGTGGCGGGCCAGCACGCCCGTGAAGTGCAGAACCAGAACCGTGATGGCGACGATGTAATACAGAATGAACAACATGAAGACGATCTCCCGAGTCGGCGATGGTGCATGGTGGTGCATGGTCTGTGTGGCGCGATTATAGGCACAAATGTTGCGCAGAGTGCCTTGCCATGCGGTTCCCACGGAAAAAATGCAACAACCGCTTGACGTCAGGGCTGGTTGTCCAGTTACAATGATTATTGGCTATGTGGCCTTTTATCTGAGGAGCAGACCAATATGAACAAAGGGGATCTCATCGAAATCGCCGCCAAGGAAGCCGACATCAGCAAGGCTGCTGCCGGCAAGGCACTGGGCGCAATTATCGATGCCGTTGTCAAGTCAGTTGCCAAGGGCAATCCAGTTACTCTGGTAGGTTTCGGCACCTTCAAGGCTGCCAAGCGCGCCGCACGTACCGGCGTGAATCCCAAGACCGGCGAGAAATTGAAAATTGCGGCGACCACCGTGCCGCGCTTCACTGCTGGCACCGGCTTCAAGACCGCAGTTGCAGGCAAGAAGAAGGCCGCCAAGAAGTAAGCAGGCAGTCGCTGACGCATTGCAGTGGGGCGCGGCGCCAAGCCGCGCCCCTTGTTTTTGGTGGGCGGGCTTTAAGCGACGGGCTTCAATCTGCCCAGGTATGCAATACCCAGTCCGAGCGCCAGCAATCCGCATAGCAGCAAGGTCGGACGCACGCCCAATAGCTCGCCGATGGCGCCGATCGCCAGACTGCCCAGTGGTGCAATACCCAGAAATGCTGTCGAAAAAATCGCCATGACACGGCCGCGAAAGTCTTCTTCGACAACCGTCTGGATCAAGGTATTGCTACCGGCAACCGTGATGACGACGCAAAACCCCAGTGCGGTCAGCATCGGGTAGGCAATGGTGACGGTGGGTGCCAGCGCAAAGGCGGCCAGCGCAATGCCACCCGCCAGCGTGGCATATGCCGTCAGCCTGTTCAGCCCGGTGGACATGCCGTCGTTACCGCGTAGCGCGAGGAACAGAGCAGCGGACAAGGAGCCGATGCCGGCACTGCCAACCAGAAAACCATAGGTTTGTGCGCCGCCATGAAAAATGTCGCGGGCGAACGCCGGCATGAGCACGGCATACGGCGTGACGAAAAAACTGAATCCCGCCACCATGAAGAGTGGCAGGCGAATCTGCGGATGCGTAAAGGCGTAAGCTAGGCCGGCGCGCAAGGCGGTCAATGCTGGTTGCACATGCACCTGGCGCGGTGCAACACGGATTGCCGCCAATGCAGTCAGCACAGCCAGATAGGAAAGTGCATTGATGAGGAAACAGGCCGCTTCGCCGGCGGCAGCGACCAGCAGTCCGGCCAGCGTCGGTCCGACGAAGCGTGAGCCATTCATCAACAGTGAGTTAAGACCAATGGCATTGGGCAGGTCGGAGCGGTCGGTGACCAGTTGTGCCACAAATGCCTGGCGCGCCGGCAGGTCGATGGCGTTGATGCAGCCCAGCAGAAAGGCGATCATCAGCAACGTCGGTGGCGTGATGGCGCCACTCACCGTCAAACCAAATAGCGCCAGTGCCTGCAGCAAGGATAGAAATTGCGTCAGCAGCAGCAGTCGGCGCCGGTCGATGCGGTCGCTCCATACCCCGGCCAGGGTGCTGAACAACAGAATTGGAATCTGGCTGGCAAAGCCGACCAGCCCCAGCATGGCGACCGAATCGGTGAGTCGGTATGCCAGCCAGATCATGGCGATCTGCTGCATCCAGGTGCCAATCAGCGAAATCAGTTGTCCGGCAAAAAACAGGCGAAAATTGCGTGAGCGCAGTGCGGGCATTGCCTTCATGCCGCAATGCTACGTGATAAGCGACGCGGCTTGTCTGCAAAAGTCGGCGCTGATGCAACGGCACAAGCCGGCCTTGCCACTTGCCAGGGCCGTCATTTCGACCCGGACATCATCGCTGCCTTTGCCGATCGGCTTGATGACTTTCGCCTGATTGCCGAACGCTTTGCCGGGAATGGCATGACTTAGAATACGCACTTTCCCATTCGCCACAATGTCATGACCGTCCGTCCGCCCGTAGTCCGCACCCGTTTTGCCCCCAGCCCGACCGGCTACCTCCACATTGGCGGTGCGCGTACCGCCCTGTTCGCCTGGGCCTATGCGCGTCATCATTCTGGCCAGTTCATCCTGCGCATCGAAGACACCGACGTGGCGCGCTCGACGCCCGAGGCGGTGCAGGCCATTCTTGACGGCATGCAATGGCTGGGGCTGGCGCACGACGAGGGACCGTTCTACCAGATGGAGCGCATGGACCGCTACAAGGAGGTGATCGGCCAGATGCTGGCCGCCGGCACCGCCTACCATTGCTACACCTCAATCGAAGAACTCGACGTACTGCGTGCCGCACAGGAAGCCAACAAGGAAAAGCCGCGCTACGATGGACTCTGGCGGCCCGAACCCGGCAAGACGCTGCCATCGATTCCACCGGGTCTCAGCCCCGTGGTGCGCTTCAAAAATCCCGCCGCTGGTGTGGTGGCCTGGGATGACCTGGTGAAGGGGCGCATCGAGATCGCCAACGCCGAACTCGACGATTTCATCATCGCCCGCGCCGACGGCACGCCCACCTACAATTTCTGCGTCGTCGTCGATGACTCGGACATGCAGATCACTCATGTCATCCGTGGCGACGACCATGTCAACAACACGCCGCGCCAGATCAACCTGTTGCAGGCCCTGGGTGCATTGGTGCCGCGCTACGGCCATGTCTCGATGATTCTCGGCGACGACGGTACCAAGCTGTCGAAGCGCCATGGCGCGGTCAGCGTGATGCAATATGAGGAGAACGGCTACCTGCCCGAGGCGGTCCTTAACTACCTGGCGCGCCTCGGTTGGTCGCATGGCGATGAGGAAGTCTTTTCGCTGGAACAGTTCGTCACGTGGTTCGACCTCGACCACATCACCGCATCCGCCGCGCAGTTCAATACCGAAAAACTGAACTGGCTGAATGCCCACTACATCAAACTGGCCGACGATGCACGGCTGGGGGGGGGAATAGTGCGCCGCCTGGTGGAGGAGGGCGTGCCGGCCGGCAATGTTCCCGATCCGGCGTTGATCGCTTCGCTCTACAAGGATCGCGTCGTCAACCTCAACGAACTGGCAGACTGCGCGCATCCGTTCTATGCCTCAGTGCAAGCCTCCGAAGAACTGACGGCGCAACATTTGACTGCGCCGGCAATAGCCGCACTGGCTGACCTGCGCACCCGTCTGGCGAATGTGGAATGGGTGCTCGCTGAACTGGCGAAAGCGCTGAAGGAAACCCTGGCTGCCACCGGCCTCAAGATGCCGCAAGTGGCGATCCCGCTGCGCGTGGCCCTGCTGGGTCAACCGCAAAGCCCGGCCATCGACCGCGTGCTGGCGGTGCTGGGTCGGGAAGAAACCTTGCGGCGGCTGGATCAAATTCTCGCCTGAGCCTCCCCGGGAGGAGGACGGGAGGGGAGGATCTAGTAGTTGTCGCTCATAAGCGTGCCGTTCTCAACCCGTACGCGCTCGCCGATACGCCAGGCAGGGACGCTGTCCTGCGTCACGGTACGGAGCGAACCGTCGCGCATGCGCACGGTGATTTCATAGCGCGTGGTTTTCTTCTGGCTCTTTTCAACCTGGTGACCGGCATACGCGCCACCGGCCACACCCGCCACAGTGGCGATCTTCTTGCCGGTGCCGCCGCCAACCTGATGGCCGAGAATGCCGCCAATGACACCGCCGGCCACGGCGCCCAGACCACTGCCTTCGCCGGCTTGGGTGACTTCACGCACATTATCGATGACACCACAGGTCGGGCAAGGCGCCGGAGCGGCGACAGGCGCAGGTGGTGCGGGCATTGCGGGCGCCTGGGCGATTTCTCTGGCTGGCTGGGGAGCCTTAGCCACAGGTTTCGGAGCGGGTTTGGGCGCTGGCTGCACGGCTGCTTTTTCGACCGGCTTCACTTCGTTTGTAGTCTGGGGTGGGCTCAAAGTCGGCGCTGGCGGAACGGCGGCTGCGGTCTCAGTAGGCGTGGCTGCCTTGCCGGTGGGCAGATAGCCGGTCATGGCAGCGATGCCGGTCAGTGACAGCACGGTCACGGCGACAGCGGCGACGGCAACAAGCGGATGCAGGCGGGAAGTGGTGGTGGGGGCGTTCATGGTGTCCTCTCAGATGTTGTGGGCTACTCTGGCTATTAACGCTCTAACCGGCGTGCGGTGCACCCATGAAACAGACCGTTACAAAGTCCCCTTCCAGCTAAATCGGGCCGGATCGACGGCGGCGGCCAGTTCGGCTTCGATGGGCAGCGGTTCGCCGCAGATCTGGTTGGCCAGCAGCTCCGCCATCAACGGCGCCCAGACGAAGCCACGCGCGCCATAGCCGCTGGCGACGAACAGCCCCGGCCAGCGCGGCCATTCGACATGGGCGGCCGGGCGTGGCTCGCAACTCGCCAGAGGGAGCGCGCCGACCATGGGGAGTTTGTCCGGCGACACGGGCCGCAGGCCAACGCGGCCTTTGAGTTGCGTGGCATCGTAGCGGTCGCTCAGTTCAGGCAGCATGGCCGTCAGGCGGGCAAGGTTGGATTGGTGGTCTTCGACGTGCATTTCCGTATCGTGGCTGCGCTGGAAAGTGGCGCCGAGTCCGGCATAACCATCATGCGGCGGCGCGATGTAGCCTTCGCGGCAGACTACGCAGCGTGGCAGATCGGCGGATTCTGGTGGATTGCCCCCCCACGCTCGCAAAATCGGCTCGCTGCCCCCTAAGGGGGCGGCTGACGGCTCGGGGCGGCCCGTCGCCGGCAGATGGCTGACCTGGCCACGAAAACAGCGCAACGGCAGGTGGGCTGATTGCTCCAGCGTACGCAGGCCGTGAGCATGGGCGAGGATGACCGTCGGGCCGTCCCACAGCACCGTGCCATTGCTATCAAGCAGTTGCCAACCCTGTGCCGAGGGTGCGAGCGCCGTTATTTCGGTCGCGGGACGGAAGTTGAGGTTTGCGCCGGCGGCAGCCAGCAATGCCTGGCAGAGTGACAGCGGCGATAGCCAGCCGGCCTGCGGAAACCACCAGCCGCCGTCGCTGACCGGCGTGCCGGCCAGCCGGCTGGCCGCGTCGGCATCAAGGTATTGGACGAACTCTGCCGGCAGTTGCTGGTTGGCGACGATGGCCTGCTGTTTCCTGGAATGGTCGGCATGGCGGGCGATCTGGAACACGCCGCAGTTGTCCCAGGTCACCGGGTGGCCCGCTTCAACCAGTGCCGCGAGTTGCCGTAGCACATACAGGTAGGCCACCCGGTTGAGGCGCGCCAGCCGGGTTTCATCGACGGACAGCACCGGCAGCATCACCGCCTGACGGTTGCCCGAAGTTTCCGCCGCCGGCCCGTCCCGCCGCTCGAACAGCGTGACTTCCCAGCCACGTTGCGCCAGGCGCTCGGCGCAACTGACCCCGGCAATGCCGGCACCAATGACGGCGGCGCGACGGTGTTTGGGTTGCCCACCTTGGTTAGCTTGCGGTTCCGCAGCCAGCCAGAGGAGGTCTTCGCGAAGCGCAGGAGAGCTTTGCTCCGCCGGCGACAAGCCGTCGAGAATGAAGGCATCGAAGCGGCCTTCGATGCGTGGCATCACCGTGCGGATATCGCCGATGGCAAGCGTCAAAGACACCCGACCACCGGCGAAGTGCAGGCGATGAAAGCCACTGACGATGCTGGGCCAGGTGGCGCACAGTTGCGCGGCAGACTCGGTGAGCGGCTGGTGCTGCCGAGTGAGTTCGTCACGGTCCGGCGGCGCTGCGTCAATGCAGAAATAGTGCAACCGCTGCGGACGCTGGGGATCGTCGCGCCAGGTCTGCCAGGTCGCCAGAAAGTTGGCGCCGGCAGCGCAGCCGGCTTCCAGTATGGCGAATGAATCGCGACCCGCCCAGCGTTCCGGCAGGCCATGCCTGCCGGGTAAGTCGAGCGGGGGGTGGCTCACTCCTGGTTTATTTGCGACCGCATTTGTGGGAACAGGATGACATCCCGGATGGACGGCGAATTGGTCAGCAGCATCACCAGCCGGTCGATGCCGATGCCGCAGCCGCCGGTGGGCGGCAGGCCGTATTCGAGGGCGCGGACATAGTCGGCATCGTAGAACATCGCCTCCTCGTCGCCAGCGTCCTTGGCCTTGGCCTGATCGAGGAAGCGCGCGGCCTGGTCTTCGGGATCGTTGAGCTCGGAAAAGCCGTTGGCGATTTCGCGACCGGCGATATACAACTCGAAGCGTTCGGTGACGTCGGGGTTCGTGTCGGAACGGCGCGCCAGCGGCGAGACTTCGGTGGGATAGTCGATGATGTAAGTTGGATCCCACAATTCGGCTTCGGTGGTTTCCTCGAACAACTGCATCTGCAAGGTGCCGAGACCGGCCAGCGGTTTTACCGCCACCTTGAGGTCGGCGAGTTTCTGTTTAAGCCAGCCGGCATCATTGAGCATCGTCACGTTGTAGCCGGGGTGGTGGTAATGGATCGCGTCGACCGTGGTCATGCGACGGAAGGGCTTGGACAGGTCGAGCGTGCGGCCCTGGTAGTCGAAGGCTTCAGTGCCGAGGGCTTCGCGCGCGGCGTGGCGGATCAAGCCTTCGGTGAAATTCATCAGGCTTTGATAGTTCGCATAAGCCTCGTAGAACTCCATCATGGTGAATTCTGGGTTGTGGCGCGGGCTCAGGCCTTCGTTGCGGAAGTTGCGGTTGATCTCGAACACCCGCTCGAAGCCGCCGACCACCAGCCGCTTCAGATACAGCTCCGGCGCGATGCGCAGGAACAGTTCCATGTCCAGCGCATTGTGGTGGGTGGTGAAGGGCTTGGCTGCCGCGCCGCCCGGCAGCGGATGCATCATCGGCGTTTCGACTTCGAGGAAGCCGTGGCCGTTCATGTAGTTGCGCACCGACTGCACCAGACGGCTGCGGGCAACGAAGGTAAAGCGGGTTTCCTCGTTGGTGATCAGGTCGAGATAACGCTGGCGATATTTCTGCTCGACATCGGTCAGGCCGTGGAATTTTTCCGGCAGCGGCCGCAGGCACTTCGACAGCAGGCGAATTTCCGCACACTGCACGGTAAGCTCGCCGGTCTTGGTCTTGAACAGCGTGCCGACCGCGCCGACGATGTCGCCGAGGTCCCATTTCTTGAATTCGTCATGCACCTCGATGCCGACACCATCGTTGTTGAGGTAAAGCTGGATGCGGCCGGAGAGATCCTGGATCGTCGCGAAACTCGCCTTGCCCATCACGCGTTTCAGCATGATGCGACCGGCCACCTTGACCTCGATGGGCGTGGCTTCCAATTCTTCGCGGGTTTTCTCGCCATACAGCTCGTCGAGCCGGCCGGCGAGGTTTTCGCGGGCGAAGTCGTTGGGATAGGCACGCCCGCTCTTGCGCCATTGGGCGAGTTTTTCGCGGCGCTCGGCGATGATGTGGTTTTCGTCTTGTTGCGGCGTGGCTTGCGAAGTTTCGCTCATGGCAGTGCTTTCAAAGGAATCAGACGCCTTGCTTCAGGCTGGCTTGGATGAACTGATCAAGGTCGCCGTCGAGCACCTTTTGCGTGTTGGAAGTTTCGACGTTGGTGCGCAGGTCCTTGATGCGGGATTGATCGAGCACATAGGAACGGATCTGGTGGCCCCAGCCGACATCCGTTTTGCCGGCTTCCAGCACATCGGCTTCGGCCTGGCGCTTGCGCAGTTCCAGTTCGTAGAGGCGCGACTTGAGCATGGTCATTGCTTCGGCGCGGTTGCGATGTTGCGAGCGGTCGTTCTGGCACTGCACGACGATGCCGGAGGGCGCGTGGGTGATGCGGATCGCCGAATCGGTCTTGTTGATGTGCTGGCCGCCGGCACCAGAGGCGCGGAAGGTGTCGACGCGCAGGTCGGCGGGATTGATCTCGACTTCGATCGAGTCGTCGATTTCAGGATAAACATACAGGCTGGCGAAGCTGGTGTGGCGGCCGCCGGACGAATCGAAGGGCGACTTGCGTACCAGGCGATGCACGCCGGTTTCGGTGCGCAAAAAACCGTAGGCATAATCGCCCTCGATCTTCAGCGAGGCGCTGCGAATGCCGGCGACATCGCCGTCGGTCTGTTCCAGTATCTCGGTCTTGAAACCCTTTTTCTCACAGTACTTGAGGTACTGGCGCAGCAACATGCTGGCCCAGTCGCAGGCTTCGGTGCCGCCAGCGCCAGCCTGGATGTCGATGAAGCAGTTGTTCGGGTCGGCCGGATTGGAAAACATGCGGCGGAACTCGAGGTCGGCCACTTTTGCTTCAACCGTGGCGAGGTCAGCCTCGACCGAGACAAGCGTCTCTTCGTCGTTCTCTTCCTTGGCGAGATCGAACAGATCGCCGGCGTCCTTGAGTTGCTGCTGCACGCTGGAGAGGGTGAGCACGATGGCTTCGAGGGATTTCTTTTCCTTGCCCAGTGACTGGGCGCGCTCGGCATCGTTCCAGATGCCGGGGTCTTCCATGACCTGATTCAGCTCAGCGAGTTTTTCTGCTTTGCCAGCGTAGTCAAAGATACCTCCGGAGCTGATCGCCGCGCGCTGCGAGGTCGGCGATGTGGTGGGCAACGGCGTTGATGCGTTCAGCTTCCATGATGTTGACTCTCGAAATCGGCAAGCCGCAAATTATACCTGTCGCTATCACATCCTAGCCCCGTAATGCCTGCAATTCGGCGATAGTTACCCGCAGCCGGTTCGACAGTGTGCTCCCCAGGTTTTTCAGTATCGCGATGGCCACGCCGCGATGAGCGTCCATCAGCGCGTCAAAATTCTCGTGCGGCAATACATAGGCTTCAACATCGCCGAGGGCCACGGCGTCGGAGGTATGCGCCGAGCCTGCGCTGGCGTCGAGAAACCTTCTGCCGCCGACCATCTCGCCGGGGCCGCAGGTTGCGAGATGATAGTGCTCCTTTTTGCGGATGGGCAGCAGCAGCTTGACCGCGCCGCGCCGGATGATGAACAGTTCGTTGCCGGGGGCGCCGGCCTTGAACATGCGCTTGCCGGCCTTGACGGTGCGCACCGTCATTGCCGCTTCCAGCGCGGCGATGGATTCGGGCGAGCAACTCGCGAATGCCGGCATGGCAGTCAGGTCGAGCGCGGTGGCGGCGGCCGTATCAGCCGGAGATTCGGCCAGCGTTTGCGACTTGACCCAATCCAGCGCTTCGTCGAGCTGGCGGAAGGCGAGCGCCTTGCTGGTTGGCCGCACCACGCCGGTTTCCTTGAGGAAGCGCTTCATCTTCAAGCCGCTGGGCAGATCCTTGGGAATATCGCAGAACACCAGATAGGCGTCGTTTTCCTCAAGACGGTCTTTGATCAGTTCCAGCACATGAGTGGCGGTGACATCAAGCGATTGCACGCGGCGCATGCTCAGGACGACATATTTGCGCTGGCCGATTTCCTTCTCCAGTGCGGTATGCAACTGGTTGGCGGTGCCGAAGAACAGGCTGCCCTGCAACTCGAAAACGACCATCTCGCCGCTTTCCTGCTCCAGTTTTTCGCGCTCGGCATCGGAGCGGGCGCGCTTCATGAGAATTTCGCTGCCCTCGATGCGGTTGCGGATCACCGAACTCCTGGTTTGTTCGCGGATGAACAGCAGCATGGCGAGCGCCACGCCGACGCCCGACGCGGCGATCAGATTGCCGAACACCGCTACCAGCACCACGGCCAGAATGACGAAGAAGTCGACGCGTGTCGACGCCGCCGAGAAGAAGTTCAAGCTCTGCCGGTCGATCATGCGGAAGCCGATGACCAGCAGAATCGCCGCCAGCGCGGCCACCGGCACCCAGGCGATCAGCGGCGCGAGCACCAGGAAGGCGGCAAGCGAAAAAACACCGGTCATCACGCCGGACACCTTGGTGGTGCCGCCGCTGGAGACGTTGATCAGCGAAGCGCCCATGGTGCCGGCGCCGGGAATGCCGCCGATCAGCGATGAGGCCATGTTGCCGAGTCCCTGGCCGACCAGCTCGCGGTTCGAGTCGTGGTGCGTGCTGGTCAGGGCGTCGATCACCACGCAGGTTTTCAGGGTGTCGATGGAAAGCAGCAGCGCCAGCGTCAGCGCCGGCACGAGGACCTGCAGGACGACGGTAAGGCCCAGGCCGCGCAGGGCCTGCACGTGCAGGCTGATGCTGTCGCCGAGGCTGGCTTCGCTGCTGGTCAGCGCGCCGACCAGCAGGGGATTGTTCGCCGTGTCGAGCAGCGCCGGGTTTATCAGGCCGAGCAGCAGGTAACTGGCGACCCCCGCCAAGAGGGCCAGGATGGCGGCCGGTACTACGGTGGTCAGGCGCGACACCTGCAACATGGTGATGATCACCACCGCGCCGACGACGATGCTTTGCCAGGCCCACAGGCTTGGGCTACCGAGCGTGGCGAGCAAGGACGTCCCGGTCGGTGCGCCCAGCAGCTTGGGAATCTGGCTGCCGATGATGATGAGCCCGACGCCGGAGAGATAGCCGCTGACCACGGGGTAGGGGATGTAGTTGATCAGGCGGCCGATGCCGGCGAGTCCCAGCGAAATCTGGATGCCGCCGGCCAGCAGGCCGATCAGGGCCAGCAGCAGGATGATGGTTTCGGCGGGCGCGCCCTGCTGGGCAAAGCCGATTGCCAGCGCGGCCAGCACGGCGGCAGCGGGCGCGCAGGGGGCCGTGATGAGCCGGCTGCTGCCGCCAAAGGCCGGGGCGATCAGTCCGAGTGCCGTGGCGCCGAGGATGCCGGCCAGCGCGCCATGCGCCGCCAGCGAACCGCCCAGCGGCGCGAAGATGGTGACGCCGAAGGCAATGGCCGAGGGCAGCGCAACCAGCATGGCCGCCAGCCCGCCCCAAGCATCGCCGACGAGCTGGGGGCGGTTAAGCTGGAAAGACTTGGTCAGGGTTTCGAGCATGGCGCTTCACTGTAAAGGAAGTGCTGAACAAGTCAAAATTCGTCATAGATGGTCGCCCCCATTTTGCCAAGCCTTCATTCGATGTTGTTAAGCAGGTAAAGATTGCAGCCATAGATCCGGACTTTGAGTGGAAGGTGAGTTCCTGTCCCTGATGGAATACGCTGGTCGA